>Ga0070730_10005969_pt1 | contig 10441 bp, 9 predicted proteins | sample Coa_R1_3_FD_66447 | JGI IMG/M metagenome (GOLD analysis project Ga0070730, IMG submission 66447) | Surface soil microbial communities from Centralia Pennsylvania, which are recovering from an underground coalmine fire - Coalmine... | ecosystem: Environmental > Terrestrial > Soil > Unclassified ... | reverse complement strand
ACCGGACTCTCACACGCACACCTTCGCGGATGATATCGCCACGTTCCGCACGAATTACATCCATCACGCCGACGCCATATCTACAGGGTCGGTGGAGCGAGGACCGGATACTGGGCACGCGGCATGGCGGCTATCAGCTCACCGCGGTATCGAGCACGGCCACGGGCGATGCCTGGGCCGCCGGCACGAAGGGGATGACGCTGAAACGCACCGGCCCGACCGACTGGCTAGAGGTTACGACTCGGACGACCGACCCGCTGCTTAGCATTTTCGCCATTTCCGGGGAGGAGGCATGGGTCGGGGGCGTTGGCCCGCACCTGCATTACAGCGGTGGGCAGTGGCTGCGGATACCCAGGCCACCGCTGACCAGCCCACTGAAACGCATCTGGATGCTATCCAGTGATGAAGGCTGGGCGGTAGGCACAGTAGGAACAATCCTCTATTACGCGCATGGGAACTGGGTGCAGGTGCCCTCTGTGACGGACCAGACGCTGAACGATCTGTACATGGTATCGCCAAACGAGGGTTGGGCCGTCGGTGAACAAGGCACGATCCTGCATTATCAGGACGGCACCTGGCAGCCTTACAGTCCCTAAAACCTTGTGCAACTGGCGGGCCAAATTGGCGAAGTCCGCTATTTTCGGCATCCCGGGCCCAGGGTCTAAAGTATGCTGTAGCGGTTCGGGAGTATAATCGAAGCGGGACCATGGCGGCCGGGATCACACCGGAGAACACCGTGTTCCCTGTCCCGCGGCCCGGTGATTCAACGGGAGTGGCCCTTGTGGCCACGGGGATCGCCGCCGTGGTGCAGGCTATTCGCAGCGGCACAACCGATCGGTTGAAAGGCTCCACTGGCCCATGAGATCGGCAGAACTGGGAAGACGCATTAGATCGGCCGGACTGGGAACACTCCTTGGAGCGCTGCTCAGTGCGGCAGCGTATTTTCTGTATATTGTCGTGCTGCATGAGCCGGGCTCCGGGTTTTACGCATTCGCGGCGCTTGTTTTCTTGGGCTGTCCGCTTGTTGCGGGGATTAGCGCGCTGGCCCTGGCTCCGCGATACCGGCCCCTGGGATTCCTGGCCGGCAGTAGTCTGGTCTTCGGCCTGACTCTGCTGTTGTTTATCGCAACCTACGTGGTACTTCCGGAGTTCGACCGCGCCAACGTGCAGTTGCCCGCCGCGTGCGACGGGTTCCATGGGGTGCTCGACCTGCCGTCCCGACTGAAATACGCGCTGCCCGACGGGCAAGGAGGCGTGCTACTCGCGGAGAGCGCCGAGTCGGTCGTGGCGGCCACGATTGACGGGCATCAGTCGCCATTTGCAAGCACCGCCTACCTCGTCCGCAAGCGCGATAACGCCGTCCTGGCCCGCATGCCGTTCCCCAACGATGTGGTAATGGCCGCGATTCAAACGGGCACGGTATATCTATACAACGACAAGTTAGGATATCCCCTCAAGGAGCGCTCCGGCGAACATGAGGATACCATCTTGCTGATCGATAATTACGGCGGGCTGACCGAAACAGACAGACCCATCATCGGCCTCACCTCCTCGGGCCACTGGTACTTTGAGACGACGGCGGTGGTATCCATCTGGCATAGCGATGGCACGGTCCAATCGCGGCCCCACCTGCAAATGAACGGCATCGCGCGGGGCTGCTACGTCTCGGGCTTGACGGGCGAGGTGATTCCTCTCGGGCCGCGCCGCTAACGCAGTGATTGCGCACCCGAGAAGCGAAAGTCCGCCGCGGTGAGCCCGGTGGCCAGCCGCGTGGATTGGAATCGCGGTTCGGTAGTTTTAACTCAGGACTTTCCACTCAGGACTTCTTGGGCGGGGCGTTGTAACGTCGCCGCCCCCGGCCGCGTATTTTGGGGGTAGGAGGTACAAACCGATGCGCAACACACCCTGGTATTGGTGGCCGGTGGTCGCCCTCTGGCAGCTCGTCACCGGGCTCCTGGCGCTCACCGGGCGGCTCGTGGCGGTGATCCTGGGCCTGATCCTCATCCTTGTGGGCGCCCTGCTCACCCTGACCATCGCCGGCGCGGTGCTCGGCATCCCGCTGGTCCTGATCGGCCTGCTGCTGGTCGCCCGCGGCATCTTCTAGCCGGTCCCGGCTGCGTGATCCACCCGTGCGTGCGGATGCGCCTTTAGACGGGGTGCCGCTACGTCCAGCGGGCACGCCAGATCCGCCCCCAGCCGCTTCCCCGCGCCGCCCCGTGCGCCGATAATAGCAGAAGATACCCCATCCGCGGAGCGGGCGGCAGTTCAGGGAACCGCACGTAACTAACCATCCTTTGCTTCGCGTCGCTTCGTGTTCTTCGTATGCTTCGTGGATGGATAATTACGCCCGACGCCCTTAAACTAGAGGACAGCACCATGACGAACCGGCCGATCTATACTTATAACTGGAAAGACTACGCCATTGCCAACCCGGCGGGGTACTTCGACCTGGCCACGGCCGATACCGGCGCCGTGCCGGTGCGTCTCTTCTTCACCCCGGCGTTGCTCGCCGCGGCCGAAGACGGGCTCTACCCGCAGATCGTCACCGCCACGCGCTTCCCGGGCGTCAAGTTGGTCGCCATCACGCCTGATGCGCACTTCGGCTATGGCGTGCCGGTCGGCTCGGTCATCCTGACCGACAGCACGGTCGCCATGGGGCCCGTCGGCTACGATATCGGCTGTGGCATGATCAGCGCGCGCTCGGCGGTGCCGGTGGATGCCGCCACGCCGGCGCAGCGGCTCGCCTTCAACCAGGCCGTGATGGCACGCGTGGAGATGGGCGCCGGCGGGTTGAGCAAGACGGCGCTGCGCAACGTCGGCGAGAAGGAATTCGAGAAGCTGGTGCGTGGCGGCGCCGATTATTACATCGCCAAATATGGGGCGCGGGTGGACCGCAGCCGGGCCGAGCGCAACCGCATCCCCGTGGACGACCCGTGGGTGATCCCCTGGGGCGGCAAGGGCCGGCCCGAGCGCGGCATCTCGCAGCTGGGCTCGCTCGGCGGCGGCAACCATTTCATCGAGTTGCAGCGCTGCGAGGAAACCGGCACCCTCTTCGTGCAGGTCCATAGCGGCAGCCGCGGCTTTGGCCATGGCCTGGCGACGAACTACTTCGAACTGGCCCGCGCCGAGAATCCGCGTCTGCCCCACCTGGACCAGGGCTACTTCACGCCCGACTCGGTCCACTACCGCAGCTATCTCAACGCGGTGGCCGCGGGCGGCAACTTCGCGATCATCAACCGGCTGATCCTCTTCCAGCAGCTGGCCGAGGCTTTCCGCACGGTCTTCGGCGCCGATCTGGAGCTGATCTATGAGATCAGCCATAACCTGGTGCAGCGCGAGTGGCACCCGGACTATGGCGACGTCTGGGTCCACCGCAAGGGCGCCACCCGCGCCTTCCCAGCCGGGCACCCCGGGCTGGCCGGCACGATCTGGGCCGACCAGGGCCACCCAATCCTGATCCCCGGCAGCAACCGGGACTACAGCTTCATCCTGCGGCCGCTGCCGGGCGCGGTGCGTAGCGGCTATTCGGTGAACCACGGCGCGGGCCGCCGACTGTCGCGCTCCGCCGCCAAGCGGGAGTTGGACCAGGAGCGGGTCAACCAGCTCTACCGCGCGGACGGCATCGTCGTCAACGCCGATAGCGATGTCCCCCTCGACGAGTCGGACGCCTGCTATAAGTCGGCCGCGGCCGTCGTCGACGCGGTCGTCGGCGCCGGGCTGGCCGAGATCGAATACCGGCTCTGGCCGCTGGCCTCGCTCAAAGGGCTGAATTAAGGGGTGAATTAGCGGTGTATGAGCGGCATGAAAACGAGCAATATTTCTTCGACCCGCCGACCTTGCACGCCCTGGCGACCGCCGTGGCCGGGTTCGCGAATCCCTGCTGCCTGTGCGCCCCATTGCTCGGCCAGGAGCTGGCGCGCCGCGGCGTGCCCGTGCGGATTCTGGACATCGACGCCCGCTTTGCCGGCGTGCCGGGCTTCCGCCGCTATGACCTCTACAAACCCACCTGGCTGGGCGAGGAATATGGCCTGATCGTCTGCGATCCGCCCTTCTTTCGCGTCTCGCTCGCCCAGCTCTTCACCGCCATCCGCCTGCTGAGCCGCAACGACTACCGCCAGCCGCTGCTCGTCAGCTACCTGGTGCGGCGAGCGAGCAATCTGCGGGGCACCTTTGCCCGCTTCGACCTCCAGCCGACCGGCTACCGCCCCGGCTACCAGACGGTCCAGGGCGTCGAGCGCAACGCGATCGAGTTCTTCGCCAACGTGCCGCTGGCCTTCCCCTAGCCGCCCGCTTTTCTCCCCGCTTTTTGGCCCGCTGCTTATCCCGCTGCGGGCTTCCCCCGCCCCGGCCTTTTTGCTTTACTTGCAGTACGTGTTGCGCCGCCGGGCTCGCTGGCAGGCCCTGGTGCCGGCGGCGCGGCACTGGTCTTCGCTGGCTCCGGGCCAGCTTCGGGCTCGTGTACGCGGATGCGGCTAGGTTCCACGATCCATAGCTGGTTATCAAGCGGCATCTGGGCCAGCGCCTGTAGAAACTGGTTGACCAATCGTTCCAGCAAAGGCAGGCTCGGATTGCGGGGCACTCGTATGACCACGATGCCACCGACCTGCGCCGGCGGGAAGCGTGTGACATCCGCGAAATCCAGGTCCAATGTCACCAGACAACGCTGCTCGACAGCACAAACCGCGTAGATCTGCTGGTCGGGAGAACCTTGCAGCCCTTCCATGCGAACTGTTTGTACATCATGTCCTTGCGCCTGGAAAACTTGCTGAGTACGGGTTCCAAAGTTCTCGTCGAGCTTGAACCTCATCCAGGAACCTCGGTCAGGATCTCCACAAAACGTTCGCGGGCCATCTCCGCACCATAGGCAATGGCCGCACGGACATCCTCTTCGGCAAGTTGTGGATACTCTTCTAAGATCTCACCGATGTTCAGGCCGCTGGCGAGCAGATCCAGGATCAGCGAGACCCAGATGCGGGTGCCGCGGATGCACGGCTTGCCAAAGCAGACGTTAGGATCGACGGAAATGCGTTGCAGCAGGGGATTCATGCTTGCTCCTCGTTTTCGCTCAGGCTTGCGATCTACCTGCAGTGTACAGCGTTTTTGTATACGGGGCAACATGCTCCCATAATCGAGCGGAAGATAGCGCTGGAAACTCGGCCCACCGGCGCCCGCCGCATTGACCCTGATTGGTGACGCATGCTATAATGGCGGCCGATACACCCGCTCATGACCTCAGGCCTTGCATGTGAACATATCGCGCCCTGCCACGTGGGCTTCCGTGCTCCAAACCGTCTTTCCGCTTGCCTCGGCTGAGGGATCCAGCGTGGGGGCGCGCATGCTTCCGGCCCTGCTGGCCCTGGGGGGGGCCTTCGTCGCCAGCAGCGTGGGTCGCGCGCTCTTCCTCAGTGCGCTGCCCGTGACGGCCATCCCCTATAAGTTCCTGCTCCCGGCCTTCGGCATCGTGCTCAGCATGGTCCTCTATCACAAAGGCGCCGGGCGCTACCGGCTCGACCGGCTCAACCGGGCCGTGCGGGGCGGGCTGCTGGCCGGCACTGTGCTGATCTGGATCCTGCTGGTGAGTCCGTCCGGGCATAGCCTCGCCGTGCTGGCGGGCGCGGTCAGTTTCTTCGAGATCATGGCCGCCCTGATCACGGCGCAGGTCTGGTTCACCGCCAGCACGCTGCTGCAAGGGCGCGAAGACAAGCGGCTGTTTGGCCTGGTCGGCGGCACAACGGCGATCGCCAGCACCGGCGCGGGCGCCCTGCTGCTCCTGTTGGGGCCCTGGGTCACACCGGAAGCCTTCCTGCTCGCCGTCGTCGGCGCCCTGGCCGGCAGCCTGGTCACCGGGCGGCACGCCCCGCCCCTGCCCCCGCCGGCGCCCGCCGGCACCCGGTCCCCACGCCGGGGCTTCGCCATCCGCGACGACCTGCGGGCCCTCGGCCGGGCGCCGCTCGTGCGGACGCTCACTGGGATCGTCAGCATGATGGCGCTCGTCGCCAGCCTGACCACCTACCAGCTGGATCTGGCCCTCAAAGCCCTGGCTCCCGTCCCGGCCGCGCAGCTGCTGGCCGCCCTGGGCCTCCTCCAGCTCGGCACCGGGCTGGGGGCCTGCGCGGTGCAGGTCTATCTCACCAACCGGCTGATCGACCGGGTCGGGGCCGTCGCCGCTTTACGCCTGATGCCGAGCGTCAGCGCGCTCGGGGCGGCGGTCATCCTGCTGACCGGCGGTCCCCTGGCGATCGTCGCCCTGGCGCAGGGCGCCGCCCTGGTGCTGCGCTATACGCTTAACGACGTCGCCCTGAACATGCTCTTTGTGCCGCTCGCCGCCGACCAGCGCCGGCGGGCGCGGGCGATTCTCGATAGCATCGTCGTCCCCCTGGTGTTTGGCGCCGCCGGGCTCGCTTTCTTCTGGGTGCCGGCGATCGCGGCCTGGGCCATCGCCGCCTGGTCGCTGCCCGCCCTGGCGGTGATCGTCGGCTGGCGGGTGCTGGTCAGCCATGTGCGCCAGCCCTATCTGCTGGCGCTGACCGACAATGTGCAAAAACGGCGCTTCACCGCCGATGACCAGGCGATCGATATCTCCCCCGCCACCGCGCCGGTCTTGATCAATGCCTTGCAACACCCCGATGAGCTTCAGGTGCTGCATGCCTTGCAGCTCCTGGCCAATGCGCCCAAGCTGAATTGGGATGCCCATGTCGTCACGTTACTCGACCATCCCTCGACGGCCGTCCGCATCATGGCCGTCCACTACCTGGGACGCCCGGACAACACCGCGTACGCCGAGCCGATCGCGGCCCTGTTTACGACCGCCGAGGAGCCGGTCCGCGCCGCCGCGATCGAGGCTTTCTGCGAGCTGAACGGCCCGGACGCCCTGGCGCGTGTCCGGCCGTTTCTGCAGGAGTCCAGCCCCCGCCTGCAAGGGGCGGCCGTCTTTGGCATGATGAAGTACGGGGGCCTGTATGGCATGCTGGACGCGATGGGCCAGTTCAAGCGGCTGCTGGCCAGCAGTGATCCGGCCAGCCGCCTCGAAGGGACCCGCGTCCTCGGCGCCCTCCAGGTGCAAAATTATTATCCCCGGCTCCTGCCGCTCCTGGAGGACGACGCCATCGACGTCCAGATCGGCGCCATCCGGGCGGCCGGCCAGATGGGCAGCCAGGAGCTCATCCCCTTTTTGGTGCGCAAACTGGCCCAGAAGGCGACGGCCGCGGCGGCGGCCGTCGCCCTGGCGCAATACGGGGCCACCATCGCGCCCGCCCTCGGCCTGCTGCTGAGCGATGCGCGCGAAGCCCCCGCCATCCGCGAGCAGATCCCGAAGATCCTCCGGCGCATCGGCACGCCGGCGGCCGTCGCCATCCTGGCCGATCATTTGTCTGACCCCACCCCGGCCATCCGCACCGAGATTCTGCGCGCCCTGGTCCGCCTGCGTCTGGTGGCGCCCGGCCTGGTCCGGCCCGACGCCCTGCAGGAGGTCCTCGCGGCCGAGATGCGGGCGGCCTATACCCTGGCCGGCCTGCAGGCCGATCTGGGCCCGGCGGCCGCGGAGCCCCTGCTCAGCGACGCGATCGCGGCGCGGCGCGAGCAGGTGCAGGATCGGATCTTTTTAGTGCTGAGTATCCTCTATCCGGACCAGCCGATCGAGTCGGTGCGGCGGAGCGTGGACTGGATCGAAGGGCCCATGCGCACGCAGGCACTCGTCCTGCTGACCCATCTGATCACGCGCGAGGTCCGGGATCTGTTGCTGCCGCTCATCGAGGGCGCGCCGGCCCAGGTCGTGGAGATTGCCCACAAACGCCTCGGCGTGCCCAGCAAGCCGTTGGCCACCCGGCTGGAAGAGTTGGCGCAGAGCCCCGACCCGTGGCTGCGCGCCTGTGCGGTCTATAGTATTGGCACCCATCAGCTGCACGAGCTCGCCGGTACAGTCCAGGCGGCCCTCGCCGATGACGATCCCGTGGTGCGGGAGACGGCCCACGGGGCCCTGGGGAGTAATCACATGAGCTTATCGACGATCGAGCGGGTGCTGTTCCTGCGCGGGGTTGACCTGTTCAGCGAAGTCCACAGCGAAGACCTGGTCCACGTCGCCCAGATCGCCCAGGAGGTCAATTTCGCCGCGGGCGAGACCTTCATCAAGCAGGGCGATATCGGCGATTGCCTCTACATCATCCTCGACGGCGAGGTCCAGATCAGGATTGCGGGCCTCGGCGCGATCGCCGAGCGCCACCCCAAGAGCATCATCGGCGAGATGGCCATCGTGTCCCGGACGCCGCGCACGGCCGACTGCATCGCGGCCACCGATACCACCGCGCTCAAAATCGACCACGCGGATTTCTGGGAGCTGCTCGGCGAGAAACCGCAGCTCGCCTACGGCGTCATCCGGGTGCTCGCCCACCGCCTCGACGAAGCCGTCAACAACCTGCACAAGCGCGGGCATGCGCTGAGCGAGGAGTCGGCGGCGGGATGAGTCGCGTCACTCGTCCCGCCCTTCGAGCGTCACGAGGCGCGCCTTCACGGTGTGGAGTTCATTGGTCAAGCCCAGCACCTGGAGGTGCAGGGCGGCCAGGTCGACCCCCCCGGGGGCGCGCCGGCTCGCGGCCGCCGCCCGCACCAGCGTGCTCAGATATTTCCCTTGTTTGCGGCTGGACCCGGCCAGCTCCAGCAGCAGGTCGGCGGCATCGTCATCCAAAATCACGGTTACACGTTTGGCCATCGCAACTCCCGTCAGACAAGCGCACGATCCGGCGCGATCAAGTAATCAGGTAGAACAAGAGGCCCACCGCCAGGAGCAACAGCACCCCCGCTAGCAGATATTCGATCAGAATATTATGGGAAATCAGGTAGCTGTTGTGCATCCAGTAATAGCTGATCGCCCCGATGCCCCCGATCATGAGCACCACCGGAAAACAGGATTTACTCCCGCGCATCAAAGAGCCCTCCCCTGGCCGTCGCATAAGCTAACACGCGGGCTACTATAGCACACGCCGGATTAAGTGTCAATCGTTGGCGTATTATGGCAAAATAGCGCGCAGAATAGCGCGCAGAATAGCGCGCCGGGAAAAGTAGCACGAGAAAGAGCTTAGAAGATCTTAGAAAATTCACCCTCCCGGCGGCCGTTTTGTCGGCGCTTTTGTCAGTAGACCCGTAGTACCATAGTGACATGTAGCGCGCGAGTCCTAGGAAACCGCGTGCGAGATACCGGGTCCACCGGGTCGCTATTTTCACTCTCATCACTTACCCAGGAACAAGGAGATTGCAACTCATGAAAATGTATCGTCGCAGTCGCAGCCAGGTAGCCACCCTGGTCCTGCTCGCCCTGGTCGCCATGGCGAGTTGGAGCCTGCAGGGGTCTCAATCCGGCGCGACCCTCCCGGCCGCAGGGTCGGCCCGCATGGGCAATTCGTCGTTTAGCGCCCCCGCCGCGCTCGCCGGCGCCCCGGGCGTGGGAGTCAGCAACACCAGCCACCCGACCGTCGTCGGCCAGTCGTTAAAGAACGATGTCTCTCCCGCCCTGCGCGACATCAAGCCGGTGCCCCCGGTCGCCCGCGCCACCGGGCGTGAGGCCGACGACAAGGGCCTGCGCCTGCCGATCGTCGGCCACAAAGACGTCGCCGACTCGGTTGTCCAGACCGGCTTCGGGCCCCCGGGCGCCAGCGTCTCGCCGATGATCCCGTCGCCGACCGGCGGCTGGGATGGCATCAATATGGCCAACGGCTGCGGCGGCTGCCAGCCGCCCGACACCAACGGCCAGGTCGGCCCCAATCATTTCCTCCAGATGGTCAACTCGGCCTTCCAGATCTGGAACAAGAGCGGCACCTCGCTCTATGGCCCGGCCAATATCAACACCGTCTGGAGCGGCTTCGGCGGCCTCTGCGAGACCACCAATGACGGCGACCCGGTCGCCCTCTACGACCAGCTGGCCAACCGCTGGCTCGTCAGCCAGTTCGCCTTCGCCATCTCCGGCCAAAACCCGGTCGCCCCGTACTACCAGTGCATCGCCGTCTCGCAGACGGCGGACCCGACCGGCGCCTGGTACCGCTACAGCTTCCTGATGAGCAACAACGCCTTCCCGGACTATCCGAAGCTCAGCGTCTGGCCGGATGCCTATTACATGACGATCAACTCCTTCCCGGATGCCGGCGGCAACCCGACCGGGATGCCCTATGCCTTCAACCGCAGCCAGATGCTCACCGGCGCCGCCACGACCTTCCAGACCACCGGCGGCTCCAGCGACGTCCTGCTGCCCTCCAACGTCGACGGCACCACCCTGCCGCCGGCCGGCGCGCCGGCCTATTTCCTGGGCCTGGGCAGCGGCCTCGACTTCTATAAGTTCCATGTCGATTGGAACAACTCGGCCAACACGACCTTCACCGGCCCCACGACCCTGACCCCCGCCGGCTTCACCCAGCTCTGCCCGAGCAGCCGCGGCTGCGTGGCCCAGCCCGGCACG
>Ga0070730_10005968_pt1 | contig 10441 bp, 10 predicted proteins | sample Coa_R1_3_FD_66447 | JGI IMG/M metagenome (GOLD analysis project Ga0070730, IMG submission 66447) | Surface soil microbial communities from Centralia Pennsylvania, which are recovering from an underground coalmine fire - Coalmine... | ecosystem: Environmental > Terrestrial > Soil > Unclassified ... | reverse complement strand
GACGCGATGGTGACCCATCATTTCCCGCTCGAAGAAACCCGGCAAGCCTTCGATCTGGTGACCCATTACCGCGATGGCATCATGAAAGCCATGATTCACGTGGATTAGACTCAACAGATTTCGAACCGGCGCAAACATAGTCAACGGAAACAAGGCTTGGGGCAGGGACGGCGCGCTGCTGCGCCGTCCGGTCATTGCGGCGCGATGACCCTGCCTTGGCCCGCACTCTCTGTTCCCTCCGATTGTCCTGTAGAACTGCCGAAAAAGGCTTTGACCAGAAGCCAACGAAAGGAATGAAGTTGTTTATTTTCTATGAAAGATTTTGCGCCTGTTGCGTTTTTTTGCGGCTATCAGGTTAAATGATCGGTTCACGGCTTGAAGTGCGGGCGATTGCGTGTCGTCCCGGGCGGGATTAGAGTCGCTGTATGAACCCACTCGCCAAACTGAGCGAGTTGATGGACGCGCTCGAGTTCGAGTCCGTGGATCGGCGCACCTATTTTGACCGGCACACCGGCCGGATCGTCAGCGTGGCGGACGATATTCTGAGCGCCGTGGAAGAGGGCGACGACGAAGCGTTGACGAGCGTGCCGGACTGGCAGAAGGGAGAAGTCGAAACGGCGCAGGCGATTGTGAACCACAGTGGCGACCGCTTCATCGATCCGCCGGGCAAGTTTGAGTTCAACGAATACCGTCACATGGAGCGATTCATCGGGGCATTGCCCGACGCGAAAGCCGCGGAACAGCTTTGGCGGGCGATCAAGGGCCACGGCGCTTTCCACCATTTCAAGGACACGCTTTACCGGCTGAGGATTCAGGACCAATGGTTCGGATACCGTGACGAGGCCATGAAGGCGTTCGTGATCGACTGGGCCGAGGCGAACGACGTGCCCTACGAAGATGACATCAAAGATCGAAAACGCTGACGGCGTTTCAAGTGACACAACAAGGCTGCTTCGAATCAGGACCCGGATCGTGAATACTACCGGCCAATCTCAAAAAAGCGGGAGTTGCTGCCGGCCCGGTTCGCGCAGATTGCTGACACCGAGACCCAACAACCGCAGTGGACGGGAAACCAGTTTCTCCCGGGCCAAAAGGACACAGCCCAGCCGGTAAATGTCCCCGGCTTCGGTGAGCGGTTCTTCCACCGAAATCTGGCGGGTGAGCGTCTTGAAATCGCTGTACCGCACCTTCACCTGGACCGTGTGCGCGCCCAGGCGCCGGCGCTTGAGCCGGGTCGAAATGTCCGCGGCCTGTTCTTTCAGACAAGCCCGCAGCACCTGGCGATCCTCCGTGTCCTGCAGAAAGGTCTCTTCACCGCTGATGCTTTTGATTTCGTCGCCGAGTTCCAACGGACGGTCGTCCTCGCCAAAGGCGAACTGCTTCAGCCGGACGCCAAACGAGCCGACCAGGGCCCGCAAATCTCCGGGATAATCCTGCAAATCCCCCACGGTGCGGATGCCGGACTGGTGGAGGATTTGTTCGGTCACCTTGCCCACGCCAAATAGCGCCCGGACCTCGAGGGGCCGCAGGAATGGCACCCGGTCGCGGTCGCAAATGACCGTCAGCCCGTCGGGTTTCTGATGGTCGCTGGCGATTTTGGCGAGGAGTTTATTGGAGGCGATGCCGATGGTGGCGGACAATTCGCGCTCGGAGCGGATGCGTTGTTTCAAGGCGCGCGCGACGGGCACCGCCTCCAGCAGCGAGGCATCCGGGTCGGCACGCTGACAAAGCGCCGAAACGTCGGCGTAGGCTTCGTCAATGGACATCTGTTCGATCACCGCCCCCGTGTCGGCGACGAGGCGCATAATTTCACGGGATTCCTGCCGGTAATGCTCCATCCGCGGCCGGACAAACACGCCGTGGGGACAAAGCCGGCCGGCGGTCGCGCTGGGCATGGCGGAACGCACCCCGAATTTTCGGGCCTCGTAACTGGCGGCGCACACCACGCCCCGTTGCGTGGGCGGGGCGCCGACAATCACCGGTTGGCCGCGCAAGCCCGGAGCATCGCGCTGCTCCACCGATGCATAAAATGCGTCCATATCCAGATGGAAGAGTACCCGGTACATCGCCACCCCAGCTTGCCAAAGCCGGCCTGCCGACGAAAGCATCCGGAAAAGGACGGTAATGAACGGAACTGGAAGTCTCCCGGCCTCAGGATACTGGCCCATCAGTTTTTCGTTGACACATCTGCCGGTTGAATCAGAGTGCCTGATTGAACCGGACCGGAGCCCACGTTGCGTATCCCGCGCTGCGTTCAAAGGCGCATTCCCGTCAGGTTCCAGTGAAAGGAGTCTGGTATGAAAAGATTATTGGCAGGTGTGGTTGTCATGGCCTTGTTGGCACCGTGGTTCTTGTTTGGACAGGCCAAGCCGCAGAACGCAGCACTCTCCAGGAGCGCCGGTGTCGAACAGGAATTGATCAAACTGGAAGACCAGGGAAACGATGCCGCTCTCAACGGTGACATGGCCTTTTTTGAACGCATTCTGACCGAAGATTTCACCAGCACGGACCCCGGAGGTAATGTCTCGACCAAGGCCCAGGGCATTGCGGATATGAAGTCTGGCAGTGCCAAAATTATCTCGGTGGTCAACGACGACTACAAAGTCCGCGTTTACGGAAAAGCGGCGGTCGTTACGTACCGCAGCACGATCAAAGGGCAGTACCAGGGCGAGGACATCAGCGGCCAGTACCGTTGGACGGATACCTGGGTCAAACACGGGCGCAGCTGGCAATGCGTGGCCTCGCACGGCTCGAAGATAGCCGAAGCGCAGCAGGCAAGAGCGAGCTGAAGGCAAAGATCGAAAGCGGGAACAAAAAAGGCTGAAAGCTGTAACCGCAAAGAGCTCAAAGCATTTGCTCTGCGCCCTTTGCGATCTTTGCGGTTACCAAAGGGACCAGCCGTTTAAGCCTTTCGTCTTTGGCCTTGCGGGCTTAGCCTTCGTATCCACCGTGAAACCGCTATTCATCGCACTGGGCATGACCGCCATCCTTTCGGGTTGTTCGACCGCCCCAACTGCGAAGCAGCCGAAGGACGGTACCTTCGATATTGTCCACACCCATTTCCTCGGCTCGCTGTGGGGCGAGGCGTATGCCCGGGCATCGGTTGTTTCCCAGGATGGCGGTGAGTCTTTCGTCGTCCCCGGCGGGGCGATCTGGGCCTTTGGCGACACGTTCAAAGGTTCCCGGTCCGCCGATGGCGCTCCGCACTTTGCCGGGGGCGCGTTTGCCCCGGCCATTGCTTTTCTCGCGGATAGCGCCAGCCGTTATCCGCCCGCGTTCAATTTTCTGGTGTCCAGCAACGGTGGCGTTTCGGCCCTGGACTTCCTGCCGGCGGAACGGCCGACCGAGCGTTACCGGCTCTGGCCGCTGGGCGGCATCCACGTGAACGGTCAATGCTACCTGTTCTATTCGTTGATCGAGGTTTTCGGGAATGGTTCGTGGGATTTCCGCGGCGCGGGTTCGGGTCTCGCCCGCTCCCGGGCGCCCCTCGGATGCTACGAGCGTTTGCGCCCGCACGGGAACTGGCGCTTTCCGGTCGAGCCTACCCAGGTGATTGAGGCGGACGGCTGGCTTTATCTTTTCGGGATCAAGGAATTCAAAGGGAAACAGGGGGTCACCCTCGCCCGGGTGCGCCCGGAGAAGATTGAGGAGCCCGAGGCCTATGAGTTTTACACCGGCGCCGGCCCGGAATTCTCGCCCAGGCAAGAGGCCGCCGCCGCGCTGGTCACAAACGTCCCCGGCCAGGTCGCCGTGGCCTGGAATCCATATCTGAAGAAGTACGTCATGGCTTCGTCGAGCGACTTCGACCACCCGCGGGAGATCCGTTTCCTGGTCGCCGCTGCGCCTTATGGTCCCTGGAGCCCGCCGGTGGCCCGCCTCCTGGTGCCTGAAAATCGTCAGGGGAAACGGGTGGAGATGGTCTATTGCGCCTATTTCCATCCGGAACTGTTCCGGGAAAATGGCCGGGTGATGAACCTGACTTACTCGCTGGGTTTGAAAGACGCCGGCTTCGATGCCAATTGCGAGATGGTCGAGGTTGAAATAAGGCTTAAGGCTGAAGTTGAGGTTCAAGGCCCAAAGCCCGAAGCCCAAAGTCACAGCTCCAAATTTTAACGACAGAGAACTATTCAATTCCGGATTTCCGATTCAGAGAATAGTTTTCGCGTATTCGGCGTGGTTCGCGGTTCTCAGGATAAACTTTGTTTGCCTCGTTTTCGGCTGTGAAAGATTTTTATGAAAAAAACGGGTCGGCCAAAGCGACTGCGTGAAGCCGCGCCCGGCAGCAGGCCAACCCAAAATGTCCCGCGTAACTTTCGACGATGAAACGATTTAGTTCCATGGCCAATCCTGAGCATCGGCCCAGCCGCCAGCAGGTATTCAAGCCGGGGATTACTCGCAAGCCACACCGCCCTTGACAGGCGTCAGCTTCATGGCAAAAGTGAATCTGTTGACATCCATTAGACGGGTGCTCCGTGCCCGGTGGAGCGTCAACCAGCAACCGCAAATAATCCGGGAGTGACCTATGAGTAACTATGTGAATTGGGAGATGCAGGGTGTTGAATACTCGAACTGCAATTGCGCCTGGGGCTGTCCCTGCCAGTTCAATGGCCTGCCGACGACGGGCAATTGCCGCGCCGTCTGTTTTGTGCAAATCGAAAAAGGCCGGTTCGGCGATGTGCCGCTGGATGGCCTGCGCTGGGGCATCATGGCGGCCTGGCCGGGCGCCATCCACTTCGGCAACGGCAAGTTTCAAACCGTGATTGACGAACGCGCCAATCCCGCCCAGCGCAAAGCTATCGAGGCCGTGTCACACGGACAGGAGACGGATCCCGGCTCGCTCATCTGGCAGGTCTTCTCGACGACCATTACCGAATACCTGCCGACGCTCTACAAACCGATTGAGCTCGCCATTGATTATTCGGCGCGCACGGCGCGGGTGAAGGTGCCCGGGGTCGTCGAAGGCAGCGCCGAATCCATTCGCAATCCGGTGACCGGCGCGCCGCATCCGGTGCGGGTCACCATGCCAACGGGCTTTGAGTTCACCGACAGCGAAGTGTTAAGCGGCAAGTCCAAAGCGGGTGGCCCGATTGAGCTGAATCTCGATGGCTCACACGCGCATCTGGCGCGCATCCACTGGAGCACGCACGGCGTCGTGCGTTGAGCTCTCTCGTGCTAATGGGTGACCGCACCTCGCTTGAATCCTTGCTGCGCCGGGACCGATGGCTCATTGGCGGCGCGCTGGCCGTCGCCATCGCCCTTTGCTGGGCCTGCATTGTGCCCATGGCCCGCGACATGTACGGCGCGATGACCGGTCCGGCGGCCTGGATGATGACCGGCCGTTGGGATTTCGCCCATCTTTCGCTGCTCTTCGCCATGTGGGTGGTGATGATGACGGGCATGATGCTGCCATCCGCCGCGCCGACGCTGTTCCTGTATGCGGGGGTGATTCGAAAAAGCCCGGAGGGCGGGCGGGCGCCGGCCCACGTTTATGCGTTCGCGGGCGGTTATCTCCTCGTGTGGACGGCGTTCAGCCTGGTCGCCACCGTGCTGCAGCGCGGGCTGGCGAACCTGCTGCTGCTGACACCCATGATGGAAGCGCGCGACCGTGCGGTGGGTGGCGCACTGCTGATCGTCGCCGGACTTTATCAACTGACGCCCTTCAAGCGCACCTGTCTCGAATCCTGCCGGTCACCCGCCGCGTTCATTGTCCGGCACTGGAAACGCGGCGCCGTGGGCGGGTTTCGTTTGGGTCTGGCCCACGGGGCTTATTGCCTCGGTTGCTGCTGGGCACTGATGCTTTTGCTCTTCGCCGGCGGGGTGATGAACCTCTGGTGGATTGGCGCGCTCACGGTTTTTGTTCTGCTGGAAAAGCTCGCCCCGCTCGGGGCGCAGGGTGGACGCCTCTCCGGTCTGTTGATCCTTGCGCTGGGTTTATGGGACCTCGTCCAAACTCGATTCGTGGCTCCATAGGTTCACTTCTTTTCCAGAGTACGCTTGAGCTTATTGCCCCAAAACCGGCCCGTCCAGGTGTTACCCATGTTCTGAACCTGCCCCTGTCAATTAACCGCAGAGAAGCGGCGATCTTGATTTCAATGATTCATCTCCCCGAATTACACGGCAGCAACCGGCTGCCACCCACCTTCGGATTGACTGGAGATTAAGGAACGGTTAAACTCAGCCCAGCGGTCTTTATTCACGAAGCGTAGCGGATTCAACCCTGAATGAATGATGAGAACCAGGCTGAACTTTCTGTTTCTCGCGTGGATTTTACCAGCCGGTGTTCAACCCGCCCCGGGACAACTGATTTTGGGCGCGGCTGGGACGAACAATCAAACCATACTCTTTTGGCCCCCATCCGCCACGAGCTACGTTTTGCAGTGCAACACCAATCCGGCCTCGACCAACTGGATGTTTGCCACTGATGTGGTCCCGGCCGTTTACGGTTCCCAGACCGCCGTCGCCGTCGCCGATACCGCGCCAGCGAGGTTTTTTCGATTGATGCAGATTCCGACCACATCGGACGGCATGGCGCTCATTCCACCCGGTTCGTTCACGATGGGGGACGCGTTGGATGGCGAGAGCGATGCCATCCCCACCAACGTCTTTGTGTCGGCGGTTTACATGGACACGAACCTCGTGACCTCCAATCGGTGGCAGGCGGTTTATGCCTACGCCACGAGCCAGGGATATGGTTTTGACTTTGGCGACGGCCTGGGCAAAGCGGCCAATCATCCGGTGCAGACGGTGAACTGGTATGACGTGGTGAAGTGGAGCAACGCACGGTCGCAACTGGCGGGTCTGACACCGGTCTATTACACCGACGCGGGAATGACCCAGGTTTATTCCAACGGAGACACGGACGCAGTCTATGCGAACTGGACCGCCAGCGGCTATCGGCTGCCGACGGAGGCGGAGTGGGAGAAGGCGGCGCGGGGAGGATTAAGCGGGCAACGGTTCCCCTGGGGCGACACGATCTCCGAAAGCCAGGCCAACTACAAGGGAAACACCAACGACTACAGCTACGATTTCGGGCCGACCGGCTACAACACCAACTACGCCGCCGGCGGATTTCCCTACACCAGCCCGGTGGGGGCTTTTTCGGCGAATGGTTATGGGTTATACGACATGGCGGGCAATGTATTTGAGTGGTGTTGGGATTGGTATGCGGGTACTCCATACCCGGCCGGCAGCCCGTATTTGGGTGGCAGCGATCCCCGCGGGCCGGCCTCGAGCCCGGTGGGTGGCCGCGTGCTGCGCGGCGGCAGTTGGGGCGGCCTTGCCGGTTTCGCGCGGTGCGCCTATCGCGGCTTCTCCACGGTCATCACTCCCTACGCCATCGGCTTTCGGTGTGTGCGGAAACCGTAGTATTGCCGCCGATATCAACTTCATCCGGCCGGAAATAAGGAGTATTTGTCAGCCGGTTCCGCGTCCACTTCCCGAAAAATCCTGAATAAATCACCATTGCGCCCTAACCTCCTTGAGGCGATCCGGGGCAGGTTGTGAATAACTTTACCCGGACAGAACTTGACTGGTTTCGGGAAGAGGCTTTTGCTCTCGCGACTCAGGACTCAACAAGTAATACCAGAACAACCGACAACACCCCTCACCTTTCGATCCAATCCCTTCGTGAACCGTTTTCCCATAGTCAATCGTCCGTATTGAGAGGCGAATATGAAGAACCTACTCACCCGCGCAGTACGGATCGAGCGCCAGGGCAAAAAGACGCAAATTTCTGCCGGTTGGGGAGTCCTCCGGGCGACCTTGTTATTAAACATGGTCACCAGTGCTGAAGCGGTCCTTGTGACCATTGATCCCGGGAAGGCAGGGACCAATGCATCCTTTATCCAGGATTTTTCCGTCCTGGACAGTCTCAATGGCACAGTCCTCAACGGACAGTCCCAGTCATTCGATATTTTTTTTGCCAACAATAATTTTTTAACCGTCGCCGGTTACACGGGTTTTACCGTGGACCTGTTTATCAACCAAAGCGGAGTGCTCGGGACCTGGCCCACCAATGCGTACTCGGTGACCGGCTATCTCATGGATGCGGCCGGCAACCCGCTCAACGCTCCCGTCAGTTTTTCGGACCGCGGAACCATGCCCGCGCAGATCTGGCCCGGCTGGCCTTTTTATTTATCCGACGGAACTCAATATTTGCCCGCGACCAAAATCTACGAATCGCAGTTTTTTGGCGCGCGGATTTATGGAAATCCAAATGGCTATTATATCAATCCCGTCACCTTCTCCGGGATTCATTTCGATATCACCTGTCCCGACAGCCCGGCCAATACCGTGATGGGCGGCAGGATCGTCATTGCCAATTTCAGCGGCTCAATTTTTGTTTCACCCAATCCCGTGCCTCAATATTCGCAATATTTTGTCAAGATCCCAAAACCCAGGCTGGCTTTGACGCGGCCGGGGCGCCCGGGCTCACCCGGCGGCAGCAACAGCAATACATTCAATTTGCAGCTGAGCGGCACCCCAAATTATCCCTACATTTTGCTATCGGCCCCCGAGCTTACGCAGCCGGTCAACTGGCAGTCGTTGATTACAAACTCAGCCGATTCAAACGGGAATTGGAGCATCACCATCACCAATGTCGCGAGCGTTCCGTCCGGGTTCTTCCGGGCCGTGGCGTGGCCCGGGCCCGCTAAACCGTGACCGCCGGCGGCACACAGCCGGTCTGAAATGGCTGCCCCCCTTCGCGTACCGCCGGAAGAATAACAATGGTAACGGCCTGCCACGGACCGATTATCGACAAAGGCGAATTTTGTAATTGTTGACCTGCCGGGGAGGTTTAGACTTTGACTGTTATTATGAAAAAACTCGTCATCGTTCTGGGGGTGTTGGCGGTACTCGTGGTCGTCGCCCTGTTCTTCATTGTGGCCGGGGGCGCCAGTTACAATCACCTCGTCAAACTGTCACAGGCCGTGGACAGCCAGTGGGCCCAGGTGCAAAATGTCTATCAACGCCGGGCCGACCTCATTCCCAACCTCGTCGCCACCGTCGCCGGCGCCGCCAATTTCGAAAAATCCACACTGACGGAAATCACCGCCGCCCGGGCGTCGGTGGGACAGGTAAAGCTGGACCCCAATTCCGCGCCGCGCGATCCGGCCAAACTGGCGGCCTTCGACCAGGCCCAGGGCCAGCTTTCGTCAGCCTTGTCCCGTTTATTGGTGGTGGTGGAGCAGTATCCGGACTTGAAAGCGACGGAAAACTTCCAGGAATTGCAGGCGCAACTGGAGGGCACGGAGAATCGCATCAGTGTCGAGCGCCGGGATTTCAACACGGCGGTCCAGGCCTACGATACCGCCATCAAATCGTTTCCCGAGGTTTTGTTCGCCTCGGCTTTGGGCTTCCCCTACAAGCCATATTTCAGCGCCGCTCCGGGAGCGGAGACTCCGCCCAAGGTCCAGTTCAATTTCAACCAGCCGGCCGCGGCAACCAATCCCTGAACCGTGCGACGCCTTTGCGTCATCCTGCCGCTGCTTTTCGGCTTCCGCTTGATGGCGGACGAAGTCATTCCGCCTCCTCCGGCGGCTTATTTCAATGATTACGCCCACGTCGCCTCCTCCGCGACGGCGGCGCAGTTGAACCGGACACTCGAAGATTTCGAACGGACAAGCTCGGACCAGATTGTGGTGGCCATCTTTCCGAAAATGCAGTCGGACTCGTCGATTGACGATTACACGGTGCGGGTGGCGCGATCGTGGCAGGTGGGTCAGAAAGGCAAAAACAACGGGGCGGTCCTTTTTGTCTTTGTCCAGGACCACAAGATGTTTCTGGAGGTCGGCTACGGCCTGGAAGGCGTCCTCCCGGACGCCCTGTGCAAACGCATTATTGACGAGGAAATCACGCCACGCTTCCGGGCCGGCGATTTCGACGGCGGCCTGACGGCAGGCGTGCAGGCAATTCTCGCCGCGGTCAAAGGCGAGTACCGGGGAAACGGAACGACCGTGGCGGAACACGTGCGGCACGTGGAAAGCATTTCCCCGATAATCGTCATCCTTGCCGTGCTTCTTTTAATATTCATATTCAGCATCTTCGTGCGCGGCGGATTTCTGGGCGCCGGTTACTCGGTCTGGACGATGAGCGGCGGCGGAAGTTCAGGCGGATGGAGCGGCGGGGGTTTTGGCGGGGGTGGAGGATTTTCGGGCGGTGGTGGCAGCTTTGGCGGCGGCGGCGCGGGAGGAGGCTGGTAATTTATGCATCCGAAGGATTTTGCAAAGCATGTGCACCACCACGACATCGTGGCAGCGATTCGTGACGCCGAACACAAGACGTCCGGTCAAATCCGCGTGAGCATCAGCCCCAATCACGTGGACGAACCCGTGGTGGCCGCGCAGGTGGAATTTATGCGCCTGGGCATGAACCAATCCCCGGAACGGAACGGCGTGTTGATTTTTGTGGCGCCGCGTTCGCACAAATTTGCCGTGATCGG
>Ga0070730_10005967_pt1 | contig 10442 bp, 12 predicted proteins | sample Coa_R1_3_FD_66447 | JGI IMG/M metagenome (GOLD analysis project Ga0070730, IMG submission 66447) | Surface soil microbial communities from Centralia Pennsylvania, which are recovering from an underground coalmine fire - Coalmine... | ecosystem: Environmental > Terrestrial > Soil > Unclassified ... | reverse complement strand
CCCCGACGTCGAGCGAGCGGGCGTGGCGGGGCAGTCCGTTATAAGCCGCATGGCTCCATAGCAGTTCCCCCGCCCGGTCCGCCCGATGCTCATGGCCGAAGGAGTTCGCGCTTAGGGTCTCCAGAACCACCGAGCGCTCGCGGCCGGCCACGGAGACATCGATGCGCAGCGGAACGCCATAACCGAATCCCTTTGGGTCTCCGGTGCCGGAAACTTTCCCCATTGGGACCGAGCGAAGGATATGGACTTCAGGTCCCCATAGAGACTGAAGATATTCCTCCAACTCGGTCGACTTGAGCAGCTCCATGACTACGAAGCCTCCAATCTACCGGAATGCTTCAGCCGGAGATCGATGCAGTTGGGAAGACTGGTGGGAAGGTCCTCAAAGTCGGCGAGCGTGAAGGAACGAAGCGCTTCCTGGAAGTTCTGTTCGGCGGTCCGGCACAAGGGAGCCAGGATGCAGGTTGCGCGACTGGCGCAGGCTTCGAAGTCCCCTCCGCATGGGGCTTTCGGCGCCTGGGTCTCGCCCTGGGCATGGACCACGTCCTCCAGGCTGATTTCTCCGGGCGCGCGGGCCAAGACGTATCCCTGTCCGCGGCGGCTTTCCACCAGCTCAGCGTTTTTCAGGTTCTTCAGGACCCTTTTCACCCGGGACATCGCCGTCCCGCCGGCGCGACGGATTTCGTCCGCGCTGATCGGTTTGGCCTTCCGAACCATCAGGTGAAGCGCATGGAGCGCCAGGACCGTGGAAGCGCTGAGTTCTTTCATGGAATAGAAGGAGCAAGTCTCCAGCCACTCGGATCAGGCTGGGGAAGGCCTCCCGGCTGCGCACTATTCCGCGCTTACTCAGCGGTGGAGGTGGAGGATATCCTCCCGAAAAGCGAGGATCAGAAGAGCCGTGAAGAGGCCGCCGATGATTCCCGTGAAAACGACATCCGCAAGCTGAAGATCCGGCATCTCATTTCTCCTTCCGAGGATTCCTTCGAGCTCTTGATGGGCTAAAAGCGTTCAGTTCGGGAATGCTCCGGTGGCCTTGAATGCCCACTCGCTCCATCCGGAGCAGATCGTACCGGGCCAGTCCCAGGGCCAAGTCGTAGAGATCGAAGCCTTCACCCACGGCGTGGATTTCCTCGAGGGAGCGAGAGAGCTCGGACGGCGACGAGACGAAGTACCCCCGGCGGTGGAGAAGCCGCTTGAAGGTGACCCAAAGAGTCTCCAGATCGACCTCACCTTCTCCGGCCGTCTCAAGCTGCCTCGTCAGTCTCTCAAGGCCGGTGGCCGCTGCCGATGGCTCCGCTGCCGCCATGGCCTCAAGGACCTGAGCTGCCGTGTTGGAAGACTCCATGAAGAGGCTTCAAGCAATTGAGCTGCCAAGGCCATAAGCAGCGGAATTCGGAGGTGGTCGGTCAGAACGGGGGAGCTATTCCCCGGCCACCGCGGACTTTCCCGGAAAGAATCCGCGGCGGGTGGTCTTCTTTTCGGCATACCGCTTCTCCTTCACGACCCCGAGGCGGCGGTCCGCTTCATCGACGAGCGCCTCTTCCGTGCTGCCATCTTCTGGATATCGGGCGATGCCGGCGCTTAGTCCCAGGCCCGTCAGTTCCCGTACGGAGCTCTCTGCGCGGCTGGCAAGGGATTGAGTTGAGGGAAGATCCCCGTAGGTGACGAGGAGGAATTCGTCTCCCCCGTAGCGGCCCAGGACATCGCCTTCGCGGACCACTCCCTCGAGGGCTTTGGCAACCTTCTGCAGCACGAGATCACCGGTCGCGTGTCCCAGTCTGTCGTTGATGGCCTTGAACCCGTCCAGATCGAGAATCACCACGGCAAACGGCTGTTCGGATCGGCGTCCCCGCTGCAGGGCTTTCTCGAGCTCTTGCAGGACATAACGGCGATTGTGAAGTCCTGTCAGGGCGTCGGTGGTGGCCAGATCCGTGAGAGAGCTGATGAGCTGCGCATTGTGTTCTTCAAGCGCGTGCTGGACCGTGCCCATCGCCCCAAAAACGAGAGCGAAGAGCAAAGGATGAGCCACGAAGAAGAAATGGACGGGGTGCTCCAGGAGAGCCTCCACCGGAGTCCGGCCCTGGGAGCCGCCCAGGCTGAGATCGAGCGCAAGGGAGACAATGGGGACCGGAATACCCCAGAGGAATCCGAACCAGAGATAGTGATTACGCGTCACGTCATACGTGAATCTTTTCCCAAATGCCCGAAGGTAGGTCTCGATTGTTCTTCTCATCCAGAGCGGAAAAGCGCAAACGGAATGCCACGGCGGAAAGGAAGGGGATAGATGAGGGTCACAGCGGAATTCGACTCAGATCCGCGTAATTTTTCGCGAGGGCGCGGGAATTGTCATGAGGTGGCTCGCCAGCATGTCGTGGAGCGTCTCCATCAGGAACGGCTTTGAGAGATAGCCGTCGGCCCGGACGCTGAACGCCTGCCGGGGCGCGGATGCGTGATCGTAGGCCGTCATGACGAAAATCTTGAGGTCGGGACGAGAAACCCGGACCTGCCTGATGAATTCGTAGCCGCTGGCGCCGGGCAGGCGGATGTCGACCAGGACTGCATCCAGGTGCTTGATTCGGTCGAGCATCTTCTGTGCCCGCTCGGCGCTTTCCGCCGTCCAGACCCGGTACTCTCCTCGCAGGGATTCCCGAATCGACCACCGGACAAGTTTCTCGTCGTCCACCACCAGTAGCCCCTTCCGCTCGCGCCGGCTGGGAACTTTCGAGAATGACACAGGATCCTCCTTTAGGCTTCGGGATCGATACGGAACTGCCCTTGTGGCCAGGGTCTTGGCGCGAGCAGGTAGGCGACTCTGACGTTCGCCATGGAAACAGGCAGAGGCCGAAGTGGGCCCGCCTCGGCCGGCACCGGCTTCCGATCCCGCATCGGCTTCCAGAAGTAACGGGTGCTTTCTTCTCCTCGAGCTTTCCGGTGGGGTCCGGGTTCTGCCAGCGGCGCCTGGTTTCTCATGGAAAGTTGAAGAGCAACCCGTATGCCATGAAGCAAAAGGGGCCTCGGAGGACCGATTCGGTGGGGAGGGTGGGGGATTCTCCCCCAACGTCGCGGGATTCTTCCTAGTCTGCCGAAACGGAGAGGGTCTTCGGGGGAGGCTCGGACATCGAGGCCGAATGGCGGACGACGAGCAGGGGAACGGAGGCCGACCGGAGGACCTCCGCCGTGACGCTTCCGAACAGCCATCGCGAGGGACCGGAGCGGCCGTGCGTTGTCATGGCGATCAGGTCGGAGGCTTTCTCGTCAGCAGCCTTGAGAATCTCGAGAGCGGCCTCCCCCCTCCGGATCTCGACCGTCGCGGGGATGCACGCATTTCGAAGCAGATGTTCCGCCTCTTTCAGGGTTTCATCCGGCGATTCCCAGCGGCCGCTGTAGGGGGAAGGCTCGTCCACATGGAGCAGGGTGACGTGAGCGTCCACCGGACGGGCAAGGGACAGGACCGGCCCCAGGGAATCGAGCGAGAGTCGACTGCCGTCGAGCGGAACGAGGAAGTTTCGGATCGGGAGCGCTTCGCGCTCGCCCCTCGGTCGAGGCGTGGAAACCGACCGAGTCACCAGGACCGGCACGGGACTGGCTTCGAGCACCTTTTCCGCAACGCTGCCCAGCACCCACCGCTCCGGGCCCGTCCTCCCATGCGTCGACAGTGCGATCAGAGACGCGTGTTCTTTTGCCGCCGTCTCGAGGATAGTTTCGGCCACGGATCCGACCCGAACGAGTTGCTCCGACGGGTACCCCTCGTTGGTGAGCTCTGAGGAGGTCTTCCGTAGGTAGACTTCCGCCTCGTCTTCCCTTGCCTGCGTAGCGATGGGGATCGACTGGAATAGGGTCAGTTTGGATTCGTGACGGGGAACAATCCGACGAAGGTGAGAGAGGATCGCTTCGGCTTGGGAGGATCCATCCAGGGGAACCAGGATTCGGCCTAGGAGCGGATTGGTCATCGGAGACTCCTTCTTCCAGCTTATAATCAGGCCTCCGGCCCTTGCCTTAAGAAAGGTGATGCAAACGGGAGGCCACTCCGGGGGTGCCGTGCTTAGCGGGCAAGATCGCGGAATTTTCCACACCTGCGCGGCAGATTCCCTGGAGAAACAGCGAAATTTCGCGGTTTTTACACGAAATTTACTGGGTACGAAAATTGCATTAATTGGTCTCGTGACTGAAAACTCAGCGCCCCCCAAAGGCTCCGGAAGCGGGGCCTCCGAGCACGCTCAGGTGGATCTGCTCCAGGCGATCACCCGCAAGATCAATCTGGGAGCCTCCCTGGAAGAGACGTTCAATCTTATTTACGAGCGCCTTCTCGAATTCGTCCCGTACAACCGCATCGCCGTCGCTCTCGCGGATCAGGCGCGCGAGCGCCTCTTCATCATCGCGGCGAAGTCCGATGGCAAGGTGGTGCTCGGAAAGGGATACTCGGGTGCCATCGCAGGTTCGAGCCTGGACCCCCTGATTCGGGAGGGGCGCATCCGGGTGATCAACGATCTCCAGGAATACCTGGCGAATAAGCCCGCAAGCGATTCTACCCGGCTGATCGTCCGCGAGGGGATGAAGTCCAGCCTGACCCTCCCGCTCCTGATCGACGGTCAACCGGTCGGAGTCATGTTCTTCTCGAGCCGGACCGCCGGAGTCTATCGTCCGGAGCACGAGGATTTCCTCCGCAACATCGTGGGCCACATGGCGATTGCCGTGGAGCGCGCGCGCCTCGTCGACGGGCTCCGCGAACGAACCGAGTTCCTCGAGAACATTCTCGACAGTTCGCTCGACGCCATCGTCGTCGTGGACGCTCAGAACCGGATCAAGACCTGGAACGAGGGGGCTCGCCGCATTTTCGGCTATTCGCCGGAGGAAGCGATCGGCCAGCCGTATGACCTTCTGCTGCCGGAAGCGGATCGACAGACCCCCGAGGCCACGCGCATTCAAGACACGGTCGAGAAGCACGGCTTCGTCCGGCGCTTCGAATGTGAACGGCAGACCAAGGACGGAAGGCGTCTCCTGGTCGAAATATCGGCTACGCTCCTCAAGGAAAAGAACGGTCGATCGATCGGACGTTCGTGCATCGCCCGGGACGTAACGGACGTCAAAGGAATGCAGAGGGAGCTCGTCCGCACCCAGAGTCTGGCGGTCGTGGGCGAGATGGCGGCAACGGTCGCTCATGAGATCAAGAACCCGTTGGCGGGGATCAGCGGGGCAATTCAGGTGCTCGCCGAGGGGATGCCCAAGAACGATGGCCGCCGCGAGATCGTGGGCGAGATCCTCGACCAGGTGCGGCGACTGGATACGACCGTCCGCGACCTCCTCAATTTCGCCCGGCCGATTACGCCGGCGCGCCAGGAGATCGAGCTGGCGAATTCCATCGAGGCCGTCTGGAGGATGTTGGCTCCCCAGTCCGATGCGAAGTCGATCCGATTCGTGATTTCGGGCGACACTAATTCTCGGATATCCGGCGATCCGCAGCTTCTTCGCCAGGTCTGGGTCAATCTCTTCCAGAACTCCATCGAAGCGATGGACCGAGGGGGAGAGCTTCAGGCGCACATCACCATGGGCCAGTGTGCCCGGGTGGAGATCCGGGATACGGGGAACGGCATCGATCCGGGAGCCAAGGACAAGATCTGGAGTCCGTTCTTCACCACGAAGACGCGCGGGAGCGGCCTGGGACTACCGATCGTCAAGAAAATCGTCGAAGCGCACGGCGGACGGATCTGGTGCGAGAGCGAACCTCACAAGGGAACATCCTTTTTCGTGGAGATACCGCAATGAACATTCTGGTCGTCGACGATGAAAGACTGATCCGCTGGTCGCTCAAGGAGCGCCTGACCAGGGAAGGGCATACCGTCACGGAAGCCGAGGACGGGAAGTCCGCCGTGGCGGCGCTCGATCAGGAACTCCCGGAGCTCGTCCTCCTGGACATGAAGCTGCCGGATACGGACGGCCTGACCATCCTGCGGTCGGTACTGGATCGGGCGCCGGAGCTTCCGGTGATCATCATCACGGCCTATTCGACCGTGGACACTGCAGTCGAGGCCATGAGACTTGGAGCCTACGATTATATTTCCAAACCCTTTGACATGGACGAACTCGCGATCACGGTCAAGAGGGCCCTTGAAGCTTCCACGCTGCGGCGCGGCGTCAAGGAGCGCGTCCGCGAGAACAAAGCGCAGTTCGGGATCCACAATCTCGTGGGGAAGTCTCGTCCCATGCAGGAGATCTGCGCACTGGTAAACAAGGTATCCCAGAGCCAGGCGTCGACGGTACTGATCCGCGGGGAAAGCGGGACGGGCAAGGATGTGATTGCCCGGGCCATTCATTCGGAATCGTCCCGCGCCGACAAGCCCTTCATGAACATCACCTGCACGGCGCTCCAGGACACCCTCCTGGAGAGCGAGCTCTTCGGACACGAGAAGGGGGCCTTCACGGACGCCAAGATCCAGAAGAAGGGGCTTTTCGAGCTTGCCAACAACGGGACGGTCTTCCTCGACGAGATCGGGGACATGTCGGGTACGCTTCAGGCCAAGCTGCTCCGGGCGCTCGAAGAGAGGGCCTTCCGCCGGGTCGGCGGGTCCCAGGACATCAAGGTGGACGTTCGCATCATCGCGGCCACGAACCGCCCGCTCGAAAAGCTGATCGAGGAGAAGAAGTTTCGCGAGGACCTGTACTACCGCCTCAACATCATCACGATCGACGTCCCCCCGCTACGTGAGCGCCGCGAGGACATTCCTCTCTTAGTGGATCACTTCCTCAAGCGATTCTCGGTCGAGTTCCGGAAGCCCGTTAACGACGTCTCCGGCGAGGCCCTTCGGATGCTCGATTCCTACGCCTGGCCGGGGAACGTTCGGGAGCTCAAGAACGTGATTGAGCGCGCCGTCCTTCTGGGGTCCGGCCCCGTCATCTCCGTGGACGATCTCACCCTGGGTCGAACGGCTGCCGCGGTGCCGGAGAAGGACAAGAAGCTCTTCTCGCTTCCGGCCAAGGGCTTCAAGTTCGATGAATTGGAGAAGGACATCGTTCTTCAAGCCCTCGAACGGACGGCCTGGAACCAGACCCGCGCGGGAGAGCTCTTGGGCATGACGAGGGACCAGATCCACTACCGGATGGAGAAGTTCGGGCTGCTGAAGAACGAGCGGGCCGGGTAGAGTCCCGCTCCAGCCTCCGAATCGGCCCCTTCCAGGACTCGATCGCGCACTTTTCCCCAGTCTGGCCGAAAAGTGCGGATATTCCGCCCCTTCCCTCAGAGCTTCTCGATCCGGCGGCGCGTGGCGGACGATTTGCTCCTCCAGCTCCTGTGTGAAGGGGCACGAAGATGATCGAACGGATGGTGGTCCCTCTGGACGGATCCCTCACGGCTGAAGCCATCCTCCCACAGGTCCGGCGCCTGCTGTATCGGAACGATTCGGAAATCATTCTGGTCCGGGCGGTGGAACCCCCGGTCCTTGAGAACGGGATCATGCTCGCGGAGGAGGCGCTCGCCGCGGCGCGAGAATACATTCTTGGAAAGGTGGAACGCTTCGAGCAGCAGGGCGTCCGTGTCCGCTCGATCGTTCGTTACGGTTCTCCGGCCGGCGTGATTCTGGATGCGGCCGAATCCGAGAGGGCGACGATGGTCGCCCTGGCGACCCACGGAGCCACGGGTCTAAAGAGAATCCTCTTTGGAAGCGTCGCTGAGACCGTCATCCGGAAGAGCCCGGTTCCGGTCCTTCTCGTGCGGCCGTTCTGGTGCTATGAGTTGGCGCCTGCCGGGGCGCCCGAGCAGCGGCCCATCCGCAATCTCCTGGTTCCGGTGGACGGTCTCGGCCTGATCCGCCACGCAATGTCGGGAATCGTCGAAATGGCCAGATTGTTCGGAACCCGCGTTGTGCTATCGCGGATTCTGGAAGGCGCTGAACGACGGACCGTCCAGGTTACGGAATACTCCGGGGCGGAGGCGGAGCTGGAGAGCATTGCCAAAGAGCTCGAGGGGCAGGGCATCGAAACGATTCGTCTTCTGGGCGCCGGGAGTCCTGTGGAGCGAATCCTTGAAACGGTCCACGAGGAGAAGATCGACATGATCGCCATGGCCACCCAGGGACGGTCGGGTTGGTTGAGACTCCGTGAAGGGAGCGTGACCGAAGAAGTGCTGCGCAGAGCGGAGGTGCCGCTTCTGGTCAGCCGCGTTGCCAAGAGCGGACTGGAGAAGGACCTTTGGCCTCTTGCCACCTCCGCCACCGGAAATGAGCCTCAGCAGTTGAGCAAACCTGCCGTGTCAGGAGGAGCCCATGATTAAGAACGTATTGGCCCGCGACCTCATGAGAGGCCCGGTACGTCAGCTGACGACCTGGACTCCGGTCAGGGACGCCGCCGCGTTTCTGCAGCGTCATGGAATCAGTGGTGCCCCCGTCATCGACGAACACGGACGGTGGGTCGGAGTCTTCACCCAGAATGATATCGCCCGGTTCGTGGAGGAACGCATCAGGCCGGCGACGACCGGACGCACCCTGGAGTCCCGGGAGGAAGTGGCCGGGTCGATTCCGGCCCTGCCCGACCAGTTCGGCGAAACCCCGGTTCAAGAGCTCATGACCCTGGGGATGTACACCGTATTCCCCGATGCTACCCTGGATGAAGTGGTTCATGCCCTCACGGCTTTCAAGGTCCACCGGGTCTTCGTGATTCGGGAGACGGGGACCGCCATTCTGGGGGTCATTACGACCATGGATATCCTGCGCTGGATGGAGCGGCATCCCATTCAGAAGGAGAAAAGCCGCAGGCTCGCAAGGGCCTAGAGAGCATCAACGCAAAGGCGCGTGAGTCAACTCAGGCCTCCGGAATGCTCCGGGAGGGATGCTTGCGTCTCTCCAACAGCGATCTCGCGACGTTGGACGGAACTTCTTGCTGTGTCGCGGAGAACCGGTTCATCGTCATTCGGCGGGGATACCGGTTCACCGTCGTCCTGTGGAAAGAGACAGTGAACCGGGTTCTCCCCAGCCTAGCGTTCCGCCTTCGACATGTCGGATCGGATCATGTGGAAGAACGCCCCAATCCAGCCCCCCAGAATGCACGCCGCCGTGCCGACCAGGGGAAGGAGGGAAATCGCCTCCCAGCGGCTTGAGGACTGAAAGGACGTAGAGAGAGCCGCGGCGCCGATCGTCATCCCGATCAGGCTCGAGAGGGCGCCGATTCCAACGGCGGATGCCAGGGTGATCGTCGGCTGCTTTTCAGCCGCCTCTCGAGGGGCGTTCTCGGGATGGTTCTCCTGGGTGAGTTTCAAGGGCGTCTGGGCAGGACTCGGTCTGGCGATCATCACATTTCTCCTTATCGATCTTCTGGTGAGCTGAAGCAATCGGATTGCCACGAATGCGCCCCAGGGGACACGCCTCTGGGAGAACGGGAGAATTCCCGATTCGAGGCGGCAATTACCCCGGATGTCCAAGAGTGGATGAAATCGCACTTGGCCCGTTGATGGCTTCAGGATCTGAGCAGGAGCTGGAGCGAGATTTCCCCCGCCCCCGTGAACAAAACCGCACTGCAAAGACGAACCGGGGGGCTTTCTGAATGACCCGGGATGTGGAACGCGGTTTGCTACACCAAGGGCATCGGGAAATGGAGGGAATCATGATTAAGAAGATTCTGGTGGCTTTAGATGGATCGGAGAACGCCGAGCGCGCCCTTTGGTGGGCCACACAGTACGCTGGTCGCGAGAAGGCGCTCGTCGTCCTCTTCAGGGCCGTCGATACGACGATCCTCGACCCTGAGTTCATCTCGTCACAGGTCACCGATGCTCGGAACTACCTTCAGCGGATGGAAACGGAAATCAACCTGGCGGGATTGCCCGCGAAGATCGTCGTCCGTCAAGGCAAGCCCGCCTTGGCGATCGTGAGGACCGCCATGGACGAACGCTGCGACCTCATCCTGATGACGACCCGGGGCGGTTCGAAGATCAAACGCTGGACGATCGGGGGCGTGACGGAGCAGGTCCTCCGGATGAGTCCCATCCCCGTGCTTCCGGTCCAGTCACGGACCAGGCCCGCCAAGAATGATCATGTCCGCCGCGTCATCGTCCCGGTGGACGGATCCAAGCTTTCCGAAATGGCGAATCCTTGGGCCGCCGGGCTGGCCCGGATGCTCAAAGCCCAGCTCGTCTTCCTCCATGTGTATCCCGGCGGCCCTCGAGAGCTGAGCCGGCATACCGAAGCCACCTTCGATGCCCTGCGCCAGCGAGCAGTCCGCCTCTGCCAGCAGTTCCGGCAGTCGGGCATCAAGGCGAGATTCGCGGTCCGTTCCGGCGACGCCGCCGATCGGATTCTCCGGTTTGCCAGGAAGAACGATCTGATTCTGACCACCACGCACGGCGAAGGGGGCTTTAAGCGGTGGATCTTCGGCAGCGTTGCCGAGAAGCTGATCCACGAAGCCCGCGTCCCGGTGCTGGTGTACAAGACCTTCTCGCAGGTCAAGGACAAGGTCCTGAC
>Ga0070730_10005966_pt1 | contig 10443 bp, 11 predicted proteins | sample Coa_R1_3_FD_66447 | JGI IMG/M metagenome (GOLD analysis project Ga0070730, IMG submission 66447) | Surface soil microbial communities from Centralia Pennsylvania, which are recovering from an underground coalmine fire - Coalmine... | ecosystem: Environmental > Terrestrial > Soil > Unclassified ... | reverse complement strand
CGAAGGGCAAGACGGTGACGGGCTTCGCGAACGTCGAGGAGGACTTCGCGGACGACGCCGTCTGGGAGATGAAGCTCCTCTCGCGCGACAAGCACGTGATGCCCTGGCGCATCGAGGACGAGCTGAAGAGGCTCGGCGCGAACTACGTGCAGGCGGGCCGCTGGCGCGGGTTTGCCATCCGTGACGGCAACCTCGTCACCGGTCAGCAGAACTTCTCGGGCGGCGAGACGGCGGAGCTGTTGCTCCAGACGCTGGGGCGGTGAGACTTGCCCGACGCCATCCCCCGGGCCGCGGGCTGAGCGATGGGCAACGCGGCGCCGCGGCGGCTGGTGGTGGGGATCTCCGGCGCGACGGGCGTCGTGCTGGGCATCCGGCTTCTGCAGGTGCTGCGGGCGCTCGAGGTCGAGACGCACCTCGTCGTCTCGGGGGCCGGCGAGATGACGCGCGACCACGAGACCGAGCTCTCCGCGGCGGAGCTTCGTTCGCTCGCCACCCACGCGCACAAGATCGGCGACGTCGGGGCGTCGGTCGCGAGCGGCTCCTTCCGCACGATGGGGATGATCGTGGCGCCGTGCTCCGCGCGGACGGTCGCGGACATCGCGTACGGCACGACGGGCAACCTGCTGACCCGCGCCGCCGACGTGACGCTCAAGGAGCGTCGCCGCCTGGTGCTCCTCGTGCGGGAGTCGCCGCTGAGCCTCGTGCACCTGCGCGCCATGGTCGCGGCGACGGAGGCCGGCGCCATCGTCATGCCGCCGGTCCCCGCGTTCTACACGCGGCCGAGGTCCGTGGACGACATCGTGGACCACGTCGTCGGCCGCGCGCTCGACCTCTTCGATCTGGATGCGGGTCTGGTCCGCCGCTGGGACGGCCGCCCGCGTGACGGGGCAAGCAAGGAGGAGACGTGAGAAGGCTGAAGGACTTCCGGCAGTACCTGGACGCGCTGCGTGCGATCGGCGAGCTGGTGGAGGTGAGCGCCGAGGTCGACCCGGAGCTCGAGGTGGGCGCGATCGCCCGCCGCCTCTACGAGACGGGCGGGCCGGCGGCGCTGTTCACGCGCATCCGTGGCGTGTCGCCCGGCTACCGCCTCCTCGCGGCGCCCGCGGGGGTGAGCCGCCAGGCGGGCCTGTACCTGTCGCGCGTGGCACTCTCGCTGGAGCTAGACGCGCGCGCCGGCGGACGGGAGATCGTCGAGGCCCTCGCGGAGGCGGTCGCGGCCAGGCCGATCGCCCCGCGCATCGTCGCCACGGGCCCGTGCAAGGAGAACATCGTGAAGGGCGACGCGGTCGACCTGCGCAGGTTCCCTGCTCCCCTGCTGCACGAGGGCGACGGCGGGCGCTACCTCGGCACGTACGGCACCGTCGTCGTGCGGACGCCGGACGGCAAATGGACCAACTGGGGCATGCCGCGCGTCATGCTCGTCGACGACAAGCGCATGGCCGGCATCGTCCATCCGCTCCAGCACACCGGAATGATCCACAAGATGTGGCAGGGCCAGGGCAAGCCGACGCCGTTCGCCCTCTGCCTCGGCACGCCGCAGCCGGTGGCGTTCGTCGCGGGGATGTCTCTCCCCGCGTGGGTCGACGAGGGCGGCTACCTCGGCGGCTATCTCGGCGCTCCCGTCGACGTCGTCCGGTGCGAGACGGTCGACCTCGAGGTGCCGGCCTCCTCGGAGATCGTCATCGAGGGATACCTGTCGCCCACCGAGACGGTCCCCGAGGGCCCGATGGGCGAGTACGCGGGCTACCACCCGGGCGGCGAGCACGTGCTGCGGCCCGTCTACCACGTCACCGCCGTCACCCACCGCACCGACCCCATCCTGCCGATCGTGGTCGCGGGCGAGCCGGTGGAGGAGGACCACACGACGCAGGGGATCCCGAGCGCGGCCACGGTGCTCGCCGACCTGCGCGCCGACGGCATCCCCGCGACGCTCGCGTGGTGCACGCTCGAGAGCGCGAACCACTGGATCGTGGTCACCGTGCCCGAGGACTGGCACGAGCGCACGAAGTGGCAGAACGCGGAGCTCGTCCAGCGCATCGGCAAGACGGTCTTCGAGAAGAACAAGTTCGGCGTGAACATCCCGAAGGTCCTGGTCGTCGGCGACGACGTGGATCCGACGAACCTGCAGGAGCTCGTGTGGGCGTTCGCGACGCGGTGCCACCCGGCGCGCGGCGAGACCTTCTTCCAGCAGGAGGCGACGTCGCCTCTCGTCATCTTCCTGCGCGACGGCGAGAAGATGTCGTTTCACACGACGAAGGTCGTCTACGACTGCCTGCCGCCCGCGGGAGAGCGGCTGCCGAGGCGCAGCTCGTTCGCGCACGTGTACCCCGAGGCGATCCAGCGACGCGTGGTCGAGAGCTGGGGAAGGTACGGGTTCACGGCGCGCTAGCCCTCCCGCGCCCCTTTGCTGCGAATCGGTTACCAAGACCACATCGCGAGATCGTGGCATCGGGAGGGGCCCGCGCCACGGCGGCGGCCGAGCATATACACTCGCCTCAAGAACGAGCCGGCTGGCGAAGCCAGGCCGAAGTAGGGGCGCCCCGGGTCACCCGGCGGCGAGTCCTTCAGGCGTCGGTCGTCGGCGCCGCGTGATCGTCGCCGGTGCGCGCGGGTCGAAGGCGCTCGAGCTGCTCCTCGAGCGCTTCGATGCGCTCGACGAGCTCGTGGTTCGTCCTCTGCAGCGCCCGGATCTCGCGGTTCGCGGCCGCCGGTCGCTCCTTCATGAAGCGCTCCAGCCATTGCCCCAGGAGCGCGCCCAGCATGAAGGACCCGACCGCGAGCACTCTCGCCGCGAACGCGTCCGCCCGGAAGGCCCCTGCCAAACCCTTGTCGGAGAGCTGCGGGACGATCAGCCCGACCGAGAGCGTGAGCATGCCGAAACACGACGACACGGTGACGGATCGAGCCAGCGCGATGCAGGCGGTGGCGAGGGAGACGATCTGCTGCGAGGTCGGATCCGCAGAGGCGGCCACGGCCGGGGTCGCCGCACCTTCCGCAGGATGCTTGGGCGAGCTTCGCGTCATGTTCGAGCTCAGATCCCCAGGTCCGACGGGGGCGGCTTCTTCGGTGCGGTCGTCGGCTGAGGTCCGGGGCGGGGCCCTGTCGGCGCCGTGGCCGACGTAGCCGGCTGCCCACCGGGCCGCGTGGGTGCGACCGCGACCGGGGTCGGAACACCCGCGCGCTCTTGCTCGGCGAGCCTGCTGTCCTGCTCTTCGACGCGCTTCTGCAGATCCGCGAGCTGCTGCGTCGCGGATTCGGCCGCCTCCGCCTTCGAGAGCAAATCCACGCGCTCCTGCGCGCGGTCCGCGATTAGCTCGCCAGCCGGCACCGAGAGCGACAGCGCGACGAAGCACACGACCGCGAACGTCAGCCAGCCGCTGTTGTCGAGCAGGAACTTGGCCAACCGGTCCCGACCCACGGGTAGCTCCCCGGGCGCGAGCCTACCACGATGCGACCGGCGCAACGCGTTCCCCGCACGTGTGGTCGCAGGCGATGGGCGCAGCGGCGAGACCGTCTCGCAGACGACCGTCCCGAACCCGTGACAGGCAGTTTCGGATTGCCGCCCGTCACTTTACAGCCGCGCCCGTCCGTGGTGTCGTCGCGCCGGGGCGCATGACTCGGGGGCTGCGCTTGCTCGCACGAAGCGGTTTCGTCTTGGCCGTCGCGCTGAGCGGCGAGTCGGTTGCCCTCGCGCAGTCCGCCGCGAGCAGTGCCCCGGCGCCTGCGAGCTCTGCGTCTCCTGCGCAAACCCCGACCGCCGCGAAGGCGCCCGCCGTCGCCCGCCGTCGCGCGAAGCTGCTGCTCGACGACGGCACCACCGTCGTGGGCACGATCGTCGGCGGCCACGCCGGCGTCGACTTCTTCGTCGTCACCGACGACGGGCGCACGCGCAGGATCGCGCGCCGGTCGATCAAGGGAGGATCGACGCTGCCGATGGTGGACCGCGTGGTGCTCGACGACGGCACGTCGCTGGAGGGCGCCGTCTCGCGCGTCAATCCGGGCGAGTCCGTGACCGTCGACAAGCTCGACGGGACCACCCAGACAATAGAGTGGGCGCGGGTCCGCGACGTCGTCACGCGCCCCGCGCAGGCGGACCTGCCCCCCGAGGCGACCGCGCTCGGCGCCGCGATGGCCGCGGGCGGCAGCGTGAAGACCACGACGGCGAGCACCCCGACGACGACGAGCCCGCAGACGACGACGAGCACGCAGATCGACACCTCGGGCGGCGTGTCGCTCGACATCGATCGCGAGTGCGCGGCCACGCCCGATACGCCACGCTGCAAGGAGCACGCGCACGTCGCCGTCGACACGCACGGCTTCGCCGCGAGCTACGACAGCGAGGACGAGAGCGGCCGCAGGCACGCCGACATCTCGATGACCGGGGCGCACGCGAGCCTCGAGCGCGACTGCGCCGCCAACCCCGACGACGAGCGATGCACCGAGAAGTTCGGCGTGGACGTCGGCAAGGACGGGCTCAGAGCCGGGTACAACCGGGAGAGCGTGACGGCCGTCAAGGAGCCCCCGAAGACCTCCCTCGGTTTCTCGATCGACGGGGGCGGCGTGTTCGGCTTCGGGTCGATCGACAACGGAACGGGCGGCAAGAGCAACCTCACGCTCTACGGCGGCGGCGCCGACGTCGCCGTCTCGCTGCTCTTCGGCGGCCTGCTCGGCGACGGGAAGTTCCCGGGCGCGACGGGCGGAGCGTGGCTCGGCTTCCTGGTCCAGCCGACGGGCGGCGCGGACCTCTACAGCATGAACATGTCGGTGGCCGGCACCAGCGCCTCGGCCTCCATCTTCGCGTGGCGCCTCGGCGGGACGGCGGCGCTCCAGTATCTCCATTTCGGCTTTCTCGATCCGAAGACGCTCCAGCAAAACGGGTTCGGCGTCGCCGTCGGCGGCTTCGCCGGGGTGCAGGGGCAGAGCGGAACGATGCAGCTCACGATCCCCACGCCGGCCGGCAACATGCCGGTCAGCCAGGACATGGGCAGCACCAACGCGAGCTACGGGCCGAGCGTCATCCTGTCCTTGCCGCACTACAACGCCGGCACGGCCCACTACCGGTCCGAGAGCTTGATCTTCATGGTGCTGCCGACGGGGAGCATCACGTTTGCGACGGTCCAGGCCGGAGTGACCTTCTAGGGAGGCGATGCGATGAAACGGCGGCGCAGCGTCATTGCCATGGCCATCGGGCTCGCGGCGGCCACGATCGCCGCCGGCCGGGCGGAATCGGCGCCCAAGGCGCTCGACGTCGTCGACCTCGCGGACGGCGCGCAGATCGTCGGCGTCGTCACCCACCGCGAGCCCGGCAAGTACGTGACCGTCGTGACGGCCGCGGGGGAGCAGCACATGATCCCGTGGGTACGCCTCAAGCAGGCGGCGGGTGCGTCTCCGGGCGCCTCGGCCTCCCCGGCGAGTCCCGCCGCCTCGGCGGCGGCCGCGCCATCGGCGCCCCCCGCCTCCTCGGCGAAGCCGAGCCCGTGACGAGGCACCGATGATTCCGCGACTTCACCTCGCCCTCTCGTGTCTGGTCCTCGCGTCGCTGGTGAGCACCGTTCGCGCCGCGGCCGCCGACGAACCGTCACCGGCGCCCGCTCCGGCCCCGGCGGCGGCCACGCCGTCCACGCCGCGCAAGCCCGCCATCATCGTGCTCGTCGCCGAGCCCGCGCCGGACGGGCTCGTCGTGCGCATCGACGGCGAGGTGGTCGACCCGCCCGGCATTCCGCGAACGGTGCCACCGGGTCCCCACCAGGTCGTCGTGAGCGCACCCGGCAAGGCGCCGTGGTCGGCGACCGTCGAGGCGCGCGGCGACGGCAGCGCGGCGATGATCACCGCGCCGCTGCTGGCGGATGCGCCGTCGCCCGCGCCGGCACCTGCCGCGGAGACGCAGGAGGCCGCGTCCAGCACGCGCACGACCGGCACGGCCCTCACGATCGTCGGGTTCTCGGTGGGCGGCGCCGCGCTGGTCGCCGGCATCACGACGGGCGCGCTCGCGCTCGGCGAGATGGGCAGCGTGCGCGACCAGTGCCCCAACAAGACGTGCCCACCCGGCACCTCCGCATACAGCACGGCCAACGCGCTCGCGACGATCGCCGACGTCGCCTTCCCGATCGCCGGCGCGGGGATCGCTGCGGCCATCGTCGGGCTGGTCCTGCGCGGATCGTCCGCTCCGGCGGCGACTGGAGATCAGCCATCCACCTCGCTCTGGGTGGGGCCCGGGACGATCGGTGCGCGGGGGAGCTTCTGATGCCCAGGCTCATGCTCCTGCGCGCGGCCGCGGTGGCGGTCGGCGTCGCTCCCGCGGTCGCCTCGGCATCGGGGTGCCAGGGCGTCATCGGCCTCAGCGACTACAAGCAGGGGCAGTCCACGCTGGCGGGTCCCCCGGTGAGCCTCGCGGAGGGTGGCCAGTGCGCGGCGGATACGTGCCGCGGCACCGACGGCCGGTGCTACGGCCCGTGCGACGTCGGCACGTGCACGCTCGTGGGCGGCACCGGGACCTGCTCCGACCCGAGCCCCGGCGGCGTCTACTGTTGCGTGTCGACCACGACCATCGGCACCGGGTGCGACCAGTCGTGCATGGACGACCAGGTCGGCTACGCCGTCGACTCGGCGCTCATCGTCCTCTACAACGAGTTTCTCGCCACCCACGCCGCGGGGTCGATCCGCGTGAGCGGCGCCTGCCCCGTCGGCGGGACCGTCTCGATCACCGGGACCGACTCGGTCGCGCAGGTGAGCGGGGGGAGCGTCGTCACCTTCGACCTGACGTTCGACATGACCCAGTGCGGCGTCACCGGGCAGAGCTACACGATCTCGCTCACCGGGTCGGTCACGCAGCAGGGCACGTTCCCGACGACCGGGACGCCCGGGAGCAACCACTGGGTCGAGTCGGCGAAGCAGCTCGTCCTCTCGGCGGTCCTCGAGTTCGGCGGGAACGTCGCCGAGACGTGCGACGTGTCGCTCACCAACACGTGGGACCACAATCAGAACGCCACGGGCTGGCTGAACGGAACGCTCTGCGGGCGCGCGGTGTCGGAATAGCGAGAAGGACGAGCGTGAGGTAGCGCGGCGCCAGCTATCTTCCGCCGTTGAGCTCTCGCGCGATGGGATCGACGTTCATCTGGATGAGGAAGGTCAGGCCCGCGCTCGGCCAGCGCGCCGTCATGCGTGCCTCGATCTCCTTCTTGTCGCGCTCGTCGAGGCTGGTGCGACCGCGCGCCAGCTCCTTCACGTGCGCCGCGAGGGTGAGCAGGTAGTCGCGCTGCTGCGCGAAGAGCCGCTTCGGCGCGGCGGCCGGGCCGTGGCCGGGGAAGACGACGTCCATCCCGTCGCAGAGGGCCTCGAGCCGCGCGAGATTCGCGAGCCAGGCGAGGAGGTGGCCGTCGGCGACGTAGGAGTGCGGACCGTTGAAGACCAGATCGCTCAGGAACGCGGTGCGCCGCGGCTTCTCGATGAACCAGACTGCGTTGGCCTCGGAGTCCCCGCCGGGACCGACGTCGAGGACGGAGTACGTCACGCCGTCGATCACGAGCTTCTCGCCCGACTCGACGACGGTGTTGGGGTAGGTCCACCTCTGCACCCACTCCGCGCCGAAGACGGGGGTCCATTGCTTGCGCTTCGGCTCCTCGAGCGTGCGCATCAGGTCGAGCACCGGCCGTGTCGACACGATCTTCGTGGCGTCCTTCGCCACCAGGTTCGTGATCCCGGCCACGTGATCCGGGTGCGGGTGCGTGACGAGCACCGCCCGCAGTGGTTTCCCGAGAGCCTCGAGCTCGTTGCGGAACGCCTTGCTCTCGCTCTCGGTCAGCGTCGAGTCGACCGCGACGACCGCGTTCGGCGTCTCGACCAGGTACGCGTTCACGAAGATGCCGCCTTCGCCGCAGGCGTGGGTGTGGATCGTCACGTCGTTCGCGAGCTCGGTTCGCTGCATGGCTGGCCTCCGGGGCAAGAACATCGTCCCGGGACCGCCGCTTGCCCAATCGATTGGGGCACACGGCGGTATTCGCGGGGCGAATGGCGCCGGGGCATAGACTCGGGCTCTGACGCATGAAGCTCTCGGGCATCGATCTCAACGTCCTGGTCGCGCTCGACGCGCTCCTCTCGGAGCGGAACGTCACCCGGGCGGCCGCCCGCATCGGCCGGAGCCAGCCGGCCACGAGCCACGCGCTCAACCGCGCGCGGGAGCTCTTCCGGGACCCGCTGCTCGTGCGCGTCCGGGGCGGGCTCGAGCTCACCGCGCGCGCGCGCATCGTCGCCCCGAAGATCCACCGGCTGCTGCGCGAGCTCGGCGCCGTGCTCGACGTCCACAGGGAGTTCGACCCGGCGGCGATCGAGTGCGTGACCCTCGGCGCGACGGACTACGTCGGCTTCGTGCTGCTCCCGCACGTCTTCGCGATCCTGCGACGGGTGGCGCCGCAGCTGAGCGTCCGCGTGCGGTCCGTCGAGGGACCGGACGCGCTCGAGCCGCTGGCCTCCGGCATCCTCGATCTCGCGGTCGGCGCGTTCCCGCAGGTCCCCGCCGGGCTCCGGACGGAGGATCTGTTCCAGGACGAGTTCGTGTGCCTGCGGCGCCGCACGCGCGGCACGTCGCGCATGACGGTGGACGCGTTCGCCGCGCTGGGGCACGTCCTCGTCGCGTCGCCGGCGGCCGGGATGGGACCCGTCGACTACGCGCTCGCGAAGCGAGGCCGCAGCCGCCACATCGCCGCGTACGTCCCGCACTTCCTCGTCGCGCCGAGCCTCGTGGCCGCGACCGATCTCGTGGTGACGACCGGGCGCCGCATCGCGGACCGCGTCGCCCCGATGCTCGACCTCGAGACGTTCGCGTGCCCCGTGCCCGTGAAGCCGTTCGTCGTCCGGAGCGTGTGGCATCCGCGGACCGATGCAGACAGCGTGGGCCTGTGGCTCCGCGCTCTCGTCCGCGAGGCCGCCGCCGCGGTCAGCCCCCGCCGCAGCCGGGCGTGAGGTCTCCCTCCACGTCGGCTCTTCGGTGCAGTGGCGTAGGGCGGAGGCGCGCCCTCACGGCTCCGAGATGGAGACCGCGTAGCTACCGGAGCACGCGCCGTCGACGCGGATCGACTCGGTGCCGGTCGCCGAGGTGTACGCGGAGTTCCACGTGACCTCGCCGGAGACGTCGAACGTATGGCTGCCGACCTGGCAGCCCTGCAAGTCCTCCTTCACGGTGCAGCCGCCGCTGCTCGCCGGCGTCGCCACGTCCGTGCCGCTTCCGCCCGGACACGAGCTCGCGAGGTTCTGCAGGGCCGCGGGCGATCCCGGCGTCGTCGTGACGACCAGGTGAACGGGATTGACCGCCCCGCACGTGCCCGACGTGACCGTGTACGTACGTGCCGCTCAGCGCCGGCGTGCACCCGTTGTTCGTGTACGTGACGCCGGGTGTAACGGAGTCCTCTCCGGGGTCGATCGCCCCAGCTCGGAATTCAGGCTGATGTCAGAGAGCGACAGGAATCATCGGGCCGGCACCGTCGTCTCATGGGTCGTAGGCGTCGAATGGGACGCACTCGAGCGCACCGAACGGTGGCCCGTAAGCGCAAGGATTCCATTCTCTTGGCCATGCGCGCGCCGTTTCTCGTGAGCCACCGAGCGCTCGCGCGTGTCGTTCTGCGCGGCGCGGAAGCAACCGCGCGGCGCGGGTGACCGATGGGGAAGCAGAGAGAGATGGAAGCGCTTCGCGACTCGTGGCTCGTGCGCGGTCCGTTCGGCGACCTCGAGATCGCCGTCGATCCCGTCCATCCCCAGCCGCACGCCGAGCGCGACGCCTCGCTGCGAGACCTTCGGCACCTCCTCTTCGACTTCCGGCGTCGACAGCCGGAGGCGCGTCGCGCCGTGCTGGGCGTCCACGCTCGGCTGATGCTCGGCCACGCGCCGGCACCCTTCGGCGCGCGCGACCTCGACCCAGGCCTGTCGCGCGCGGAGACCGTGTGCGACGAGCTGATGTTCGCGGCACGCGCCGGGCGCCTCACCGTGCTCCGGCGCGAGCGGCGATCGATCCTGCTACCGATCGACGACGAGGCGGAGGACACGCTCGGCCCCGAGTCGGGCCCCGACTCTGCGCCGACCTCGAACACGTGGGTCGGCCTCGTGCTCGTCGATCAGGACGGAACGCCGGTACCCGATCGCCCCTTCCGCGTGATCAAGCCCGACGGCACGACGCTCGACGGCACGCTCGACTCGCACGGTGCCGCGATGATCCGCGACCTCGACGCGGGCAACTGCCAGATCTGGTGCCCGTACGTCGAGCCGCACGCCGCGACCGGCTACACCGTCGCGCCGGGAGACCACATCTCGGGCATCGCCCAGCGCTTCGGCTTCGACGACTACAAGACCGTCTGGAACGATCCCGGCAACGCGGACCTGCAGCAACGGCGAACCGACCCGCACGTGCTGCAACCGGGCGACTCGCTCGCGATCCCCGAGGTGAAAAAGCAGCCA
>Ga0070730_10005965_pt1 | contig 10443 bp, 7 predicted proteins | sample Coa_R1_3_FD_66447 | JGI IMG/M metagenome (GOLD analysis project Ga0070730, IMG submission 66447) | Surface soil microbial communities from Centralia Pennsylvania, which are recovering from an underground coalmine fire - Coalmine... | ecosystem: Environmental > Terrestrial > Soil > Unclassified ... | reverse complement strand
TGGGCCTACGACAATCGTGGTATCTCCCTCTATTGGACCAAAATACCTGCCGACAAGATCGAAGAGCAGTCGATTCGCTACCGGAGACTCTGTTCCAATCCCAACTCCGAGCTTGCTGGTGTTCAACATAGCGCCCGAGTTTTGTACGACATCCTTCTCTCGCCCGTTGAGCCGAAGATTTCAACCGACCGCACGCTAGTTGTTGAAACAGATGATGTCTTGACGGGCTTGCCATTCGAAGCCTTAATGGATAACAAGAATCGTTATCTCATAGAAAGTGTTCCAGTAATCTTCTCAGCCGGCCTTTACTACCGTCGAAACTCTAGACCATCTGCTCCCGTCTCTATTGATTCTGCTGCCTTGGTCGTTGCTGTGCCCTTTACGGGCGCTGTGCAAGATTCTCCTGTACCAGAACTACCTGACGCGGTGCAGGAAGCTGAGATGGTTTCTAAGAGTTTCAATACACGCCGACTGTTGGTAGGCCGGGACGCCACCATAGAAAACATACGACGCGGGCTGTCCAGAGCCACAGTGTTTCATTTTGCCGGTCACGCAGTCGCCCAGGCCCATCAATCAGGCCTTCTTCTTACGAATTCACTGTTGAGCGCTTCTCTGCTCCGACCGGCAGAATTGTCGACGATCCAACTCGCAGTACTTTCGGCTTGTGACACCAGTGATAAACCCGGCGGCCCTGATTTTGATTCCGACAGCCTAGTGCGAGTGTTCTTGCGTGCGAGAGTTCCTCACGTTGTGGCGAGCCGCTGGAGCGTCGACTCGACATCCACCCGAGAGTTTATGCAGTCATTCTATCGGGAAGCATTGCGAGGAAAAGACATCTCTGATTCGCTCCGCAAGGCTCAGCTTGACCTTCACTCTCAACCGCAGATGGGCCACCCATACTATTGGGCTGCCTTCGGTGTTTTTGGAACCAGCTAAATACATGAGCAAGGAGGCTCTAACGATGAAGAAGGCTCTCCACTACCCGCACTATCTCAAAGCCGCTGCAACTGTCTTTGTTTTGGCTTGCTTTTTTTTGAAGCCTCTATGGGCACAAAACTCTGAAGTTCTCATTTTGGTGAATGGACCTTGGAGTTACGTTGAGGATCCGGATAAACCCACTCGGGTTGTTCTTATTGTCCCCTACTCTGACCACCACGGACCCGCAATTATCTACTCTGGCCCCGATGCTGCCCACTATGGCGGCAAGACGAGCTTTCTTCCCGGCACCTACAATCTGGAAATCAACAACGTAAAGTGCGGTGATCATCCTTCGAGCTCTGCGCAAGCGTATGCCGTTCCGGTGGACGTAGCAGCTGTAATAACAAAGGTAATAAAAGACCCGAATTATATGCCCAATATCCCCCGCTATACCATCTCGTTGCCTAAACCTTGTTACTACACGAGTGAATATGCCCGCTGGTCAAAAGTGGGTAAGCAGTTAACAGGCACACAGTCAACGAAATACACAGTGTCGATGGCGCTTCACTATCAAGTATCCCCCCAAGTAACCTCGGCTATATTTAGTGGGAAAGCCGCGGACGGTAGCATAACCTATAACAATACTGAGATCGCGTTCAAGAAGGACAACAGTGGGAAAGCCGGCATCAGCGTCGTAATGGCCGCCCCAATGTCGGGAAGCAGCAGGGAATGCGATTCTCACTCGCGGGAAGCTTTTGAAAACACGAAACTGCTATTCAATTTGGACCTGTACGCACAGTATCCGAAGCTGAGGAGTGATGGAAGCCAAAGCTCTGTCTACAGTAACAACCCGAACTGCACCAGCAAAGCTCAGTTGGGCATGGAAATGACAAGAATGGATATTGCTCCGAAGCTTCTGGTTCAGATCGAACAGCTTGAGGCCTATATAAACCAGACACTTGACTATCAGGACAACGATCCACTCCAGACACTCAATAGCGTCAACGATGGTATTAAACAAATCTGGCCTGACAAAGTTCCTGATGTCGTTAAACGCGAACTGGAAGTCGCCACCAACTTGGTAGCTGAACTCCAAAACACAAAGACTACACGGGGCAAGAGGGCTTCCAAGCAAAAAGAAACGAGAGACGTTCTCGAGGAGACCGAACAGCAAGTGGTTATTTTCAGCGCTGGAAGCGGCGACTGTAATCAGTCGCAATTTGATATCAATGGCGCGGTCTCATTGCAAAAGATCCAATAGCTGCAGGGGATACCGCCAGTCCGACTGCCTCGTCCGTGACTTCGTTCCATTCTCTGCGAAACTTCTCCTCTGGGTAAGGCTGCGGAGTGTCAGCATCGGAGCGAGGAGGAGAACCAATAAAATGTACGAAGCCATTCTTGTTCATAGTGTTTCTGGTCTGCTTAGCTGGGCCGGTGTTTGCTCAGGGGCTTCACTTTGAACCCGTACTCGACGAGCCGTTAGATTTTTCTCAAGTGACAAACTCGTCTGTCTACGTTGCCGGAAATTGGAAGGCGTTAGACGAACGCTCTAAGCTGCCAGGGGTCTCCATGTCGGAGATAACTTGCTCTCGCAAGGAGATGAGCTGCCATGAACTCCAGGGGAATCTGGTTGTCCAAGGTAACATGTTCACGTTGGTGCCGGGGGATGTTGACTACCAAATCATCCGTTGGACGACCGAGGAGATTGTCGCCACAAATATCAGAGGAATCTGCAAGGTTCTCAACAGTTTGAAATTCGACTTCAAGAGCAAGAAGGTCTACTTCTTGCAGAGTTTGTCAGAGCCGGTGGAGAATCTCCCGAAACTGTCACGTGATCTCTGCAATGCCACAGGCCAAAGGCTGGAACTTCGCGCCCAAACGATGTACTGGCAAGGCTCAACCGTCAAATAATCTTCAAGCCACACTCCTACAGGCCAGCCGAGCAATCTTGCACTGGCCTTTTTGTGCATCAGCGGTTTGACATCTCATTTGGCTTTTCTAATGCGAGCAAACCGCAGTACTGAACCCCCGCCCATGCAGCTCGCTTTGATTGTTTACAATTTGGCCGGAAATTGGCCGGAAATATCGCCGAAAATACCGGTTTCTGGCCAATGTTCCGGTTGCTAAGTGCTTGAAAACCAATCACCTGCTGGTATGCTTCTTCCGTGGCATGGGAGGGGTCAGGCAAACCTCTTGTTTAGGGCGAAGGATTTCTCAAACCGCCGTGGACTTTCCAAGCGCATTGCATTGCCCCGTGGCGATACGATCCTCGCTGACGTGGGTGGGTCTAGAACCGGGGGCGTAAACTGCACGTCACTGTGGCGAAGTAGTTCTTTACCGTTGTACTCAGGATGTTGGATTTTGGACACGCGGCTTCGAAAATGGCTACGTTTCAAAGGTTGTTACCGGAGAGCTGCTGCGCCACGCGAGACCGTGACGTGTTCTGCAGGAGGGCGCCCGATGCGGTGTCGATGGCGTGCTCGGCGCCCATTGTCGTGGCCTTCTTCGGCGAATGCATCACTTCATTCCTGCTAGCGGGGTTCATCCGCAATCTCTTTAATCGGATGACGTGAATTCAATTGTCCGATCAGGCAATCTCACAATTCCGTGATGCTCAGGGCTTAAACAACTGAGGATCAATCGCAGGGTCCAGCTCGATGGATTTAACGGTGTCTTCGGCGGAAGCCTTGCCGTTCTCTGTGATCGTCCGTTCATACGGCAACAAGAGTCCGTTGGTATCGCGCCAATCGGAGTAATCTACCACGCGCTCTACCGGTCCTTGAGTGGATTGCGTATGGAAAACCGCACGCAGAACTTGGCCATTGCTGGGATCTACATACCACCTGACCTCAACTCCGTCAGCGTTGATAATCAGGGTTCTAGCTTGCACTCCGTGGACGGCGTCGTCCCCCGCTCCGGCAAAGCTGAACTTGGAGTCGTCGGCGTGTTGCGCAACATAGATGAGATCGCGCTTCACGACTTTTAGGTTCTCATCGCGCATCGCCGGGGGCATATCACGGTGCTGGCCTCCCATGCTCATCGAGGCATTTTGCGGGGTAATCACCGTGACCATCTCTCCCATAGGGGTTTGCGCCTTCACGTATACATGGTCGGGATAGACGATGGTCTGGTCCAAGTCGAGGTGAATATCGCCCTGCGGAGTCTTGCGGAGGCTGAAAACGTGTTGCCGTATGGCCTTCACCGATCGCAGTTTGCTCTCGTCCCCCAGTCTGGTAATGACTTTGGCAATCAACGCCTTTCCTTCTGCATTTGAGGTCCTTGGTTTTACAGCAGTGATTGTTGAAGATAGAGTTTCAGGGCTTGCCCCGCCGCGTGCTCTCTCTTGCAAATACTCAAGCTCAATGATTTTCTGACGGACGGCTCCGAGATCTTCCGCTTTGGGAGCGGTCATCACGTAAAGCTTAAAACTGCGGATAGCGTCCGCGTAGTCTTTTTGTTTCTCCTCGACCAAAGCCAAGTTGAAATATGCTCCAGCCAACCATGGCGCGGCACGCAAAGCTTGCCTGAATTCAGACGCAGCAGCGTTCAAGTCGTTTGTGTCCTGTGCGATCTTCAACGCAGTCTGCCCGCGAATCATTCTCCGTTCAGCCTCTTCCGGAACCGCCGGCGGCGGATTAAGTTGCGGAACAATCTTGATGATGCGTTCACGCAGCCGTTGGTCCTCATCAGCCGGTGGGGAATCGGGCAGACCCTGCAAAGCCGCCAAATAATCGTCAAACGCTTCTCGCAGCCGTCCCTCGTGTTCTGCTACCAGACCGGCCGATTCGTGATCAAAACTGGACGTTTGAGCACACACGGAGAGAGTCGCCTGCAACAGAATCGTGGCCGCGGCGGTGAGAAAACAAAGAGGCGCGTTTGCGAACATCTTCCTCCTACTGCGTCAGATCGAGTACCTCTATTCGCACAAAGTATGTACACACCATCCGATTGAGCGGGTTTGCGCTTCATACTGAGGCACGTAGATTTCGGTCCGGGCGTCGCGGTTTTGGCTTCTGGGTATGCTAATGTGTGACCTCTTGCCTTGCCAAGTATTCAAGCGAATAAATCTTTTGCTGGACTGCATCGGAATCGGCGGCGCTAGGTGCAGCGAGTAAATAAAGCTTGAGACATCGCATGGCCTCCGCGAATCGGCGCTTCCTTTCTAAGATTAGACCTGTGTTGAAGTACCCATTCGCCCACCAGGGTGCAATGCGCAATACTTCCTGCCATTCACCAAGGGCGTTATCCAGTTGTCTTGGATCGTTTTCTGCAAGTTTGAGTGCGGTTGCAGCGAAAACAGAATGCCGTCGTGCCTCCTCGGGAATCGCGGGGGGAGGACTCAACTGGAGGACCACCTTTATGATTCGTTCTCGCAGTTCCTGATCGATGTCTGGGGGAGCGGATTTCGGCAGACCTTGCAAGGCAGTAATGTAGTGCTGCACGGCTTGACGCGACTGCCCGGCTTGTTCGGCCGTCTCCCCTGCGTCTTCTTCCGCCTTCAGGTCAGCCACCTCCCCGGAAGAAAGCGGAACCCAGGTTCCCTTTGGGGTCTGCTCTTCGGAGAGAGACGAAGGCACTGATGACAAAACCGGCGATGGGGCACCGATCTCTGCGACCTCACCTTGGTTCATCACAAACATAAAAGGATTGGATGTGTAGTCGGTTATCACGCCAATGATCTTGATGGTCGTACCTGGTGCGAGAGCATCAAGCATGGGTTTGCCCAGCGCCACCTGCAAGTCTGCTTTGTTCGTTTCTTGATTGCTATCTGTAATGGCTCCGTAGATCATGTCCCTAGTTGCAGAGACGACTTTCACGGTAAATTCCAGTCTAGCCCGGCCCTCCTGCTCTTTCTTGCGAATCAAGGCCCACACTTTTTCGGCCGCGTCTTTTCCTTGAGGCCCGCAGCTGCGTTGCGCGAGGATAAACTCCCAATCGCTAAAGGAAAGCTCTTCCAATTTGTTTTGCGCAACCGCTTGGGCGGCGGTGTCACAGTCGCTTGGCCTAGGCTTGAGGATGTCTGAAATCTGCGTGGGCGGAGCTGTCTGCTTCGCAACTGCGGCTACGAATTCATCCCAACCTTTATCACTCCCATGATATTGCTGGTATTTGGCCTTGGCGTAAGTAGTGATGCCCTGTGCAGCGCGGTCATTCTTTTGCGCGCCGGCCAGATTGATAGCCTTTGCCAGATACCAGAATCCGCTTACATCGACAGGGTTCATTAGCGAGCAGGCAATACCAAGTTGGTAGAGATCTTGCATATTGGCGGGATCAATCTGGAACGATTTCAGGTAGTGGCTGCGGGCTGCAGGGTAGTCTTTGGCCTGAAGAGCGCAAAAGCCTGCAACGCCCTCAAAAATTTCAGACATCTGGTTGCGCAGCTTGTCAAAATCAGTCTCCGTCAGACCGTCAGGCCGGGGCCACGTTGGCAGCGTCTCAATACCTTTTTGCTCATAGGCGCACGCTTCCTTGAGCGCCGTGGTATCTCCCTGTGTTGCCTTGAACCGATCGAGAAAGGCAACAATTGCGAGCGCACGGGTATTACCGGGGTTCATTCCCAGGAGTGTTCGGGCGGTGGATTCCACCTTGGCCTTATTGCCTGTTCGCTGATAGGCCGCCATGGCTTGTTCGTATGCATCAACTTTCACCACGCTCTCAGGATACTGGTTGACGAAGGCATCAAATGCCGCGGCCTGGGCCGCGGAATCAGAGGTGTTGAGCGCCGCCATGTAGGCGTTGTACTCAGCCTGATCCTTAATGACTTTCCGGCCGGCTGGCTGGTTCTGCTGCCCTTGGAAGCTCATGACTACGCTCATCATGAAGATCAGCATCCGTAGAACAGGAACCATATTCATGGTGCTCCTGGTGCACGCTTCGCAAAGCGGGCGGTGCGGGAGCACCGATGAGGTTGAACTATGCGTTCGCGGGCTGCCCGGGGGATAACCAGCAGGGCGACCTCCATAGGCATCACTACTGAACACTCGTGGAACCACACGACGCATGCTAGGCTCCTTCTTCAATCGTTACGGGTTCTTGGCCTCATACTCTAGCTTGTAGATCTCCATCTTCACGTCTTGAGCGTTTTGGGCATTCGGGTTAGCGAGGAGATAGAGATTTAAGGCCTGTGCAGCTTCGCCGGGGCGGTGTGCTGTCTTTAGCGCGGCTCCCAAGTTAAAGTAGCAATCTGCCCACCAGGGAGCAATCCGTAATGATTGCTGCCATTCTCGAATGGCGTTGTCCAGATGAACATTGTTCCCGGATTCCTTGGATTTCTCAAGGGCGGCTTGGGCATACGCCGCGTGACGAATTGCATCTTCGGGCAAAGCGGGAGGAGGGTTGAGCTGCGCAACCAGCTTCACTATCCTTTCGCGCAAAGACTCGTCGATATCAGCAGGAGGATCCTCTGGCATACTCTGAATAGCCGCCAAGTAGTGCTGGAGAGCCTCGCGCAGGTTCCCTACCGCCGCTGCTTCGTCGCCTGCGTTTCGCTGTGTATTCGACTGCAGCAAAGCCGCATTTCGCTGTGCCAACGATTCTTCCTTAGCTTTCTCTGCGGCCAATTGCTCTCTAAGGGGTCTGACCACCTCATTAAACGTTTGGAGTGCAGTTGGGAAATCCTCAATGGCTAGCTTTGCCCACTTAGCCCACTCTTCGTTCCGGTATGTGATGTAGTCCTCCCGCTCAGACTCGTCAGCTGGATACTCGGATTCCCGGACTCCGGGGAATGTCATGCGGGCACCAAACAACGTATATTTGTCGCGATGCGTATGGACCTCAAATGCTGCGTGCCATTCCTTTTGGCTTGCGTAAAAAAAACCAAGGGCTGCATGGACGGAGGCCTCGACTTTCACCTGAACATCTGTCCTCAGAGTGTCGAACCCTTTGGCATCGCAACGGTAAGCGATACGTGTAGGCGTGACTAGCAACAGCCCGGCAGTACTTGTAAACCTTGTGCCTTCCAAATCCCAGGAGCAGCTGTCCTTAATATTTAAGCTTCGAGAAACGTAAAATACGAGTGCTTCCTCCCCCATGTCTTGAGTCTTCAGTATGACCATTCCGTTACCAATGCCAATTGCAGGGTGCCCTTCGACCCAAAAGGGATAAATACTAGGCTGTGTGCGTGTCGTACCATGCGACAATGATGTCACGCTCAAAAGAAATAAGAGACTTGCGCACTTCACTAACCGACATGTGGTCATGTAAGGCTCCTTCAAAGTGCGGAAAGGACACGTGTTAGACTTCAACAGTACGTCCTTGGCAAATTCGCTCCTTAATAGCATCAGCCTGTGGTTGATCCGAGGGTCCTCGCTTAGTGCGTCGCCGTGCGTAATTGCTGCCGTGACGTGCATTCTTCTTGAATCTCCAACTGCAACTCAGCGATGCGACCCGAGGTCAGCGCTTGCGCTGCGCGCATGTTCTCCAGAGCGCCTCGTAAAGTGGCAGCGTGCTCAGCGCTATAATCCATCTGGTAAATGCTTCCCGCCAAGTCGATAAAGTCGGTTGCCGAATTGAATGCTGCAGTCCCAATGGGCCCAAAGGTCGCTGTAGCTGTCTTTTCACCGATCTGTTCTAGGAGTTTTTCTCCGATTTCAGGATCTTGGAGCAATTCGTTCAACTGTGCCACTAGGATCTTAAAATCATGCGCTGAATGCTGAAGTGACGTGACAATCTCACGCGCTTTTTCACCTGCGTTGGATCCTTCCCTGATTTTCTTCTCCTTGTCCGCCACCTTCTTTGCCTTATCTTCCAATTCGCGGGCCTTATCGAGGATTTCCTTGGTCTTCTGCAAGAGTTTCCACCGGGCGGCAGTTTGAGGATCAGTTCCGGGAGTGTTTTTCATCATTTGTGCGCGGGCGAGCAAGGTTCGCGCACGCAACACAGCAGTGAGGCTGGCATCAGTCAAGAATTGGGTACCCTTGACGAGAGAATCATCCACGGCTTCCGCGTAATCCTGTTCAGATCCGTTGAGCAGGGCCTCGGTGCGGTCGATCGCCGTCTGCTGGCCCGGTCGTCCCGCAAGTAAACTCTTGATCTTGGCGCGGTCTCCGTCACAATCGAAGATAGGAGCGCCATGGCCTGTCAGGTCACCGCGTTGAATCACATTAGGATCGACAGTCGTTTTCTCAATAACGGGCGCCTCGCTGGTGACTGACGTGTCTTTAGGGCATCCGCTTATGTCAACGTCCAATGCTGCTCCTTGCATAGCTTTGGCCGCCTGATCGCTCAGATAACTGGTCTCGTCGGGAGTCTTTGCGGCAGCAGCCATCTTTGACAAACAAGCGCTGATGCGGAGCTGGTCGAGCGGATCAGAGATGGTTTGTTGACCTGAACTGGCATCGATCGGCTTGAACTGTAGCCCGCCGGTGGACTGGCAATTAGCTTCGAAAGAACAAGTGTTTGTGTCTTTGAAGAGGAGTGACTCGTTCGGCAGCTTCGGCCCCTTGATCTCTAGTTGGAGGTTTTGCATGTCTTGGCGAAACTGGGCTTTGCGCTCCGTGTCAAGCTGCCGTTGGCGCTCCAACGCGAGCATGCGCTGCCGTTCTGCTTCGGCAACCGCAGCCGCATCAGCCGTATCATTCGAGTTTGAAGTGCCAAAAAGCCAGCTGGCGATCTTCTGGCCAATCGCTTCACCAATCGGTCGAAGTCCTTGTTCTACCGCGTTTCCAACTGCCGAGTTCACAGAGCTGGAGCTGGAAGAGGTACTAGGAGGATGACACGCCTCGTTTACTCCGTTGCCGTAGGGACTATACGGAGTCCCTCCGACGCAGCGACACCAAGCTTCATAGCGGCTTATGCTCGTTTGTGGGTCAACATATGTGCACTGGGCGAGCGCTGCGGGGGGCAATAGAACCGCTATACAGAGAAAAATAGCAAGGCCAAGCCTGACAGAAAGAGGGAGTCTCATCTGGCCGCTCCTTTCGATCCCCACCCCCTTTTGCTAGGCTGCCAAGTGGGAGCTACGAAATTTACTGGGGTTTTCTACTTTCACTTCAAGAACGGCAACCTGTCAGAATGGCCAGCTATGATACGCCTATTTCGCGTGCTTGTACACGTGAAAAGATTCTAGGTAGTGGGCGACTTTGAAAGTCAACTCAAACCAGCCCACTACCAGAGACCTATCAGCGATAGTTTGTCAGGTGCATTTGAGCTGTCAGGCGGTTACTGCGAAACAGTCAGGAGGCGCACCGAACAGGTAGCCGAGTTCTACAGAAATAGAATGGCTTGGTGTCCAAGATTTGCGACGCACAGATCGAACGTGGTGTCCATCCGACCCAGAAATCTGTATGACACAGATGAATGTGTTGACAGTGTGGAAGCTATTGAAAAAGGCACAACTTTCGTGTATTCAACAGATAGCGGTATCTTCCTGAGTTCAAAGGAACGGAAAGAACGGTGGGGTGCGAATCCCTTCTTCGGCACCAGCTTTACGTTGAGGTCCTTCGACTCGCTTTCGCTCGCTCAGGATTTCGGCTGCAGGCTCCCGCTTCGCTCACGCCTGCAAAGCGCCTCAAGTTCGAGTCCCTT
>Ga0070730_10005964_pt1 | contig 10443 bp, 8 predicted proteins | sample Coa_R1_3_FD_66447 | JGI IMG/M metagenome (GOLD analysis project Ga0070730, IMG submission 66447) | Surface soil microbial communities from Centralia Pennsylvania, which are recovering from an underground coalmine fire - Coalmine... | ecosystem: Environmental > Terrestrial > Soil > Unclassified ... | reverse complement strand
TTCACCCAGCCGATCATGTACCGCACCATCGCCAGCCACCCGACCACCCGGCAGATCTATGCCGCCAAGCTGGTGGCCGAGGGCGTGCTGACCCAGGAACAGGCCGACAAGATCGGCGCCGATTTCCAGGCCCGCCTCGAGAGCGACTTCCAGGCCGCCAAGTCCTACAAGGTGAACAAGGCCGACTGGCTGGAAGGCAAGTGGTCGGGCCTGGGCGCGCTCACCGACGAGGAAGAGCTGCGTGACGAACACACCGACATCACGCCCGAGCTGCTGCAGGAGGTCGGGCGCGGCCTGACCACCGTGCCGGGCGAGTTCAATCTCAACAAGAAGATCGCCCGCCAGCTCGAAGCCAAGCAGGAGATGTTCAAGACCGGCGAGGGCATCGATTGGTCGACCGGCGAAGCGCTGGCCTTCGGCTCGCTGCTGGCCGAGGGCACCCCGGTGCGCCTGTCGGGCCAGGATAGCGGCCGCGGCACCTTCTCGCAGCGCCATTCGGTGCTGAACGACCAGGAAAACGAAGGCCGCTACGTCCCCCTGAATCACATCAAGGACGGCCAGGCCAATTACGAGGTCATCGATTCGCTGCTCTCGGAAGAAGGCGTGCTGGGCTTCGAATATGGCTATTCGCTGGCCGAGCCGTCGGCGCTGACCCTGTGGGAAGCGCAGTTCGGCGATTTCGCCAATGGCGCGCAGGTGGTGGTCGACCAGTTCATCAGTTCGGGCGAGTCGAAGTGGCTGCGCATGTCGGGGCTGGTGATGCTGCTGCCGCACGGCATGGAGGGCCAGGGTCCCGAGCACAGCTCGGCCCGCTTCGAGCGGTATCTGCAGATGTGCGCCGAAGACAATATGCAGGTCTGCAACTTCACCACCCCGGCCAACTACTTCCATGCGCTGCGCCGCCAGGTGCGCCGCAATTACCGCAAGCCGCTGATCATCATGACGCCGAAATCGCTGCTGCGCCACAAGCTGGCCGTCAGCCCGCTGGCCGATTTCCTGCCCGGTTCGCGCTTCCGCCGCGTCCTGCCGGAGACCGAGAAGCTGGCCGCCGACACTAAGGTCAAGCGCGTCATCCTGTGCTCGGGCAAGGTCTATTACGACCTGTTCGAGGAGCGCGCCAAGCGCGGGATCGACGATGTGGCGATCATCCGCGTCGAGCAGCTCTATCCCTGGCCGAAGGCGACCATCATCGCCCAGTTGAAGCGTTATCCCAACGCCGAGGTGGTATGGTGCCAGGAAGAGCCGGCCAATATGGGTGCGTGGATGTTCGTCGACCGCCGCCTGCATTACGTGCTGGAAGAGATCGGCCACAAGACCGGCCTCGCCTATTATGTCGGCCGCGGTTCCGCGGCGGCGCCGGCGACCGGCTCGCACAAGAACCATGTCGAGGAGCAGGCCCGCCTGGTCGACCAGGCCCTGTCCGCCGACCTGGGCAAGCTGCCGCAGCCTTTCGCCCGGTCGACCAAACTCGGCACCATGATTCCTCCGAAAAAAGCAACGGCTTGAGGTTTAAGCGATGAGCACGGACATTAAAGTTCCCACCCTGGGTGAATCGGTTTCCGAGGCGACCGTCGCCAAGTGGTTCAAGCAGGTCGGAGACAGCGTCGCCGCCGATGAGAGCCTGGTCGAGCTGGAAACCGACAAGGTGACCATCGAGGTCCCCGCCCCCGCCGCCGGCGTTCTGTCGGCCATCTCGGCCAAGGTCGGCGACACCGTCAATGTCGGCGCCGTGCTGGGCGAGATCGGCGAAGGCTCGGGCGCTCCCGCGAAGAAGGCCGAGGCCAAGGCCGAAGCCGCCGCTCCGGCCCCGACCGTGGCGCCGAAGCCGCAGGCCGGCCCCGCCCCGATCCAGCCGGCCACGAAAGGCGACATCGCCTCGCCGGCCGCCGCCAAGCTGATGGCCGACCACAATGTCTCGTCCGTCGCCGGCACCGGCAAGGATGGCCGGGTCACCAAGGGCGACGTGCTGCAGGCCGTGGCCTCGCCGCCCGCCCCCGCTGCGGCGCCGCGCGCCCCCCGCGCTGAAGACCCGCGCGAACAGCGCGTCAAGATGACCCGCCTGCGCAAGCGCATCGCCGAGCGTCTCAAGGAAGCGCAGAACACCGCCGCCATGCTGACCACCTTCAACGAGGTCGATATGACCGCGTTGAACGCCGCGCGCGCCCAATACAAGGACGCCTTCGAGAAGAAGCACGGCGTCAAGCTGGGCTTCATGTCCTTCTTCGTGAAGGCCTGCGTCACCGCGTTGAAGGAATGGCCGGCGGTCAATGCCGAGATCGACGGCGACGAGCTGGTCTACAAGAATTTCTACGATATCGGCGTCGCCGTGGGCACGCCGAACGGCCTGGTCGTCCCGGTGGTCCGCGACTGCGACAAGCTGTCCTTCGCCGAGGTCGAGAAGACCATCGGCGACTACGGCAAGAAGGCCCGCGACGGCAAGCTGTCGATGGAAGACATGTCTGGCGGCACCTTCACCATCTCGAATGGCGGCGTCTATGGCTCGCTGATGAGCACGCCGATCCTCAATACGCCGCAATCGGGAATCTTGGGCATGCACAAGACCAGCCTTAGGCCCATGGTGATGCCCGACGGCAAGATCGAGGCCCGCCCGATGATGTATCTGGCGCTGTCCTACGATCACCGCGTCATCGACGGCCGCGAGGCGGTGTCCTTCCTGGTGCGCGTCAAGGAATGCATCGAAGACCCGCAGCGCATCCTGCTGGACATGTAAGGAGCCATCATGGCTGATCAGTCTTTCGACGTCGTCGTCATCGGCGCGGGTCCCGGCGGCTATGTCGCCGCGATCCGTGCGGCCCAACTCGGCTTCAACACCGCCTGCATCGACCGCCGCGGTCCGCCCGGCGGCACCTGCCTCAATGTCGGCTGCATTCCGTCGAAGGCCTTGCTGCAGTCCTCGCATCACTACGAGGATGCCACCAAGCATTTCGCTGATCACGGCATCAGCGTCGGCAAGGTCGGCTTCGACCTGGCCAAGATGATGGCCAGGAAGCAGAAGGTGGTGAACGACAACACCAAGGGCGTCGAGTTCCTGTTCAAGAAGAACAAGATCACCTACATCGTCGGCGAAGCCAAGATCACCGCGCCGGGCCAGATGAGCGTGGGTTCGGACAAGATCAGCGCTAAGCACATCATCATCGCCACCGGCTCGGACGTCACCCCGCTGCCGGGTGTCGAGATCGACGAGAAGATGATCGTCTCCTCGACCGGCGCGCTCGAGCTGACCAAGGTTCCCGATCATCTGGTGGTGATCGGTGCCGGCGTCATCGGCCTGGAGCTGGGTTCGGTCTGGCACCGCCTCGGCGCCAAGGTCACCGTGGTCGAATATCTCGACCGCGTGCTGCCCACCAATGACGGCGAAGTCTCCAAGCAGGCCCAGCGCATCTTCGAGAAGCAGGGTATCGCGTTCAAGCTGGCGACCAAGGTCACCGGCGCCAAGCTGGGCAAGAAGGACGTCACGCTGAGCCTTGAGCCGGCGGCTGGTGGCGAAGCGGCGGAGCTGACCGCCGACGTGGTGCTGGTGGCGATCGGCCGCCGTCCCTACACCACCAATCTCGGGCTGGAAAACGTCGGCGTCACGCTCGACAAGCGCGGCTTCATCCCGGTCGATGCCCACTTCCAGACCAATGTGCCGGGCATCTACGCCATCGGCGACGTGGTCGGCGGCGCCATGCTGGCGCACAAGGCCGAAGAAGAGGGCGTCGCCCTGGCCGAGATCCTGGCCGGCCAGCACGGCCATGTGAATTACAACGCCATTCCGGGCGTGGTCTATACCTGGCCGGAAGTCGCCGCTGTCGGCCGCACCGAAGAGCAGCTGAAGAGCGAAGGCGTCGAGTACAAGGTCGGCAAGTTCCCCTTCACCGCCAATAGCCGTGCGCGCGCCAATGGCGACACGGACGGCTTCGTCAAGATCATCGCCGACGCCAAATCCGACGAGGTCCTGGGTTGCCACATCATCGGCCCGTCGGCCGGCGATCTGATCGGCGAGGTGGTGCTCGGCATGGAATTCCGGGCCGCCGCCGAGGATATCGCCCGCACCAGCCATGCCCATCCGGGCCTGGCCGAGGCGATCAAGGAAGCCGCGCTCGGCGTCGCCGGCCGCGCGATCCATCTGTAATCGCGGCACGATCGAAGTAGACGGAACGATTCCCTCGGGAATCGTTCCGCGGCCAAGGGCCGCCGCGCTGCCGACAGCGTCGAGTACACAGGCGGTATAGCTTGGCGCGATAGCCCAGCGCATGGAATGCGCGCCCGGCGCCTGAGGGACATTTAAAATTAAAAGGCGCGCCGTTCCCGGCGCGCCTTTTGTCATTGCGGGCTGGGGATCGGGCCGGTCTGGTTGTAGCCGGGTCCGGTATGGTCGTTGATCGCGTCCTGCAGCGCCGCCTGACTCATCACCCCGAGATCCGGATAGACCTGCGGATGATCGGTGGTGATGCGCGTACCGGTCTCGATATATTTCGGCGGCGCCGACGCCTTGGCATTCGCCACGGCGGCCGGCTCCGGCGGCTGTGCCTGGCACGAAGCGAGGCACAAGGCAGCCGACAAGACCAGAAGGGGCGCGATCGGGTGCATCATCAGTGCGGGCTGTAGCCCATCGGATGACCGCGCTGCGAATCCCCCAGCGCCTCGCCGCTCATCCCCTGGACGGACGGGTCGACCTGCTGCTCCGCGGTGCAGACACGGGTGCCGACGATGCAATTCTTCGGCTTCTTGACCGCGGCGGCGGTCGGATCCTGGGCGTCGGCGGTGACGGCCTGGGCCGGGGTGGCGGTGTTGGGCGGCGAAGCGCAGCCGGCCAGGGCGACGAGGCCGAGAACAGCAAATCCCAAAGTGAAACGCATTCTAGTAACCCTCCTCGGTAGACCGGCCATCATAGCGAGAATTTCCCTCGCTATTCCATCCTTTAGTTTAACTGGCCATCACGCCGAAAATCTGGCGCCAGGCCTCCTCGACGGCCGCCTGGAACGAGGCCATCGCCGCCAGCTCCGCCTGGTTTTCCGCCGAGATCGTGCCGCCCGCCTCGAGAATGGCGCAGTCGATCATCAGATTGTCGCCCAGTCCGAATTTCTCGACCATGTAGCCGTCATCCTGCACGCGCTGGTGGTAGAGCAGATCGGTATTGCGATAGCCGAACACCCGCTTGCCCATGGCCATCATCATGCCCAGCTCGAATACCGTGCCGGGATCGGCGCTGGGGCCGCGGAAGGGCGAGAGATTGAACAGGCCGATATCGGCCTCGCGCATCAGCGCCATGTCGGCGCGGAAGATGTCGGTGCCGCTCGGCTCGCCCGCCAAGTGCTGGTCGAGCGGAAACAGCCCCTCGAAACCGAACTGGCGGCAGATTTCCTGCTTCTTGCGCCCCACGGCCAATGCGTCGGGCAGGAAAACATCGGGGCCGGCGAGATAAATTTTCTTCACGGGAGTCCTTTCAGCGGGCGCGCGGATGCGCCTTGTCGTAAACGGCACTCAGCGCCGCGCCATCCACTGCGGTATAGCGCTGTGTGGTAGAGAGCGAAGCATGGCCGAGCAATTCCTGGATGGTGCGCAAATCGCCGCCGCCCGCCAGCAGATGGGTGGCGAAGCTGTGGCGCAAGGCATGCGGCGTGGCGGTGTCGGGCAGGCCCAGCACGGGCCGCAACCGGCGCATCTGGCGCTGCACGACGCCGGGATTCAACGGTCCGCCGCGCGCCCCGACAAATAAAGGCGCGTCGCCTCCCCCGGCGAACGGGCATTGCGCCAGATAATCGGCCACCGCTTCGGTCACCGCTGGCAGCAGGGGCACCAGGCGCTGCTTGCGGCCCTTGCCGGTGACGGTCATCGCCTCACCCTTCGGCGCGGTGCCACGAGTAAGCGACAAGGCCTCGCCGAGACGCAAACCACAGCCGTAAAGCAGCGAGAACAGGGCCACGTCGCGCGCCGCCATCCAAGGTTCCGACTGGATATCGGCCGCCGCCGCCACGGTCTCCAGCGCCTCCTCCACGCCCAGCGGCTTGGGCACGCTGATCGGCAAGCGCGGCGCCCGCACGACGCCGAACACGGCGTTGTGGACCAATCCCTGGCGATCGAGGAAGCGGAACAGGCTTTTGAGCGCCGACAGGCCGCGCGCCTGCGAGGTCTTGGCCAATCCCTCGCGATGCCGGCTGGCGAGATAGGCGCGCACATCGGCCGGCTGCAGCCCCGCCAGATCGTCGAGACCGGGCAGGCGGCCGAAATGACCGGTCATGAATGCGAGGAAGGAAGAGATATCGCGGCCATAGCCGTCGAGCGTGTGCGGCGACAGGCGCCGTTCATCGGCCAGCCAGCGCCGCCAGCGGTCGAGCGCCGCCACCAGCCCGGCATCGCCGGAAAACATCAGGGGGAGACGGGCCACCACCGGCTGATACAGTCCTCCAGGACGCTGGCGAGGAAGGCGAGGAGCTCGGTGCCTTGGCTGGAATGGAAGGTGCGGTCATGCCGCGAGCCCAGCGCCAGCATGCCGATCGGCGACTCGTCGATCTTCGGCGCGACACGCGCCAGGGCAAAGGAATTGATCAGGGTTGCCGCGTCGCCGAAGATGGTCGGATCGGCCGAGCGCTGCGAGCGCAGCAGCACGTCGCCGGTGCCGAGCGCGGCCTCGACCGAGCCCGGGCTCATCGCCACCAGCCCGGGCGGCACGTCGCCGCCCTCGGTCTCGAAGGCCAGCAGCGCGATGTCGAGATCGAGCTGGGCCGGCATATCCTCGGCCACCACCCGCAGCAGATTCTCGAGGTCGCCCGCCGCCAGCATCGACATCACCACCTGATGCGTGCGGCTTTGAATGGACATGTTGCTGCGCGAGGTGGCGATCAGATGTTCGGCGCAGCCTTTCATCTGTTCGAGTTCCTCGGTCAGGCGGCGGATCATCACCTTCTGCAGATCGACCACCGAATCGCCGTCGAAGCGCGAGGGTGGGATCAGCTTGGCCAGCAGCTCGGGACGGCGCACCAGCAAATCGGGGTGGTCGGCCAGATAGGCGACGACAAGATCCTCGTCGACCCGTTGTGGCAATCCGTCTCGATCCGCTGATTCAGTCTTTCGCGTCATCTCGCCTTGATCCGGCCCCGCTCGTTCCATCGTCTTATGCCAGTCTTCGAGGACGGTAGCGAGCCCTCTTTTGCTGTCAGCCTACCCCCGTTAAGGTGAGGGCATGATCAACTTCCTGCCCGGCGACCGGGTGGCGGTGCTGCTGCCAGTACCCCTGCCCGGTCCTCTCGATTACCTCGTCGGCGACACTCCGCTGACCCCCGGAGATTTCGTCCGGGTACCGCTGGGTAAACATTTCTCCACCGGCGTCGTTTGGGGACCCGTCGCCGATCCACAGGCGGACTTTATCTGCCGTCCCGTTAAGGAAAGCTTGCCGGTCGCCCCCCTGTCCGACGAATTGCGCCGCTTCATCGACTGGGTCGCCTCCTATTGCCTGGTCCCGCAGGGCGCGGTGCTGAAGATGGCGATGAGCGTCCCCAAGGCGCTGGAGCCGGAAAAACCGCCGCCACCCCGTCTGATCGCCGCCGACCCACTGCCCGAGGGATACAAGGTCACCCCCACGCGCGCCCGTGTGATGGAAGCAGCTTGGGTTCCGCAAAGCGCCGCCGATCTGGCCCGCACTGCCGGGGTCGGCGCCGAGACGGTCAAGGCGATGGCCGCCGCCGGAGCGCTGGCCGAAGTCGAGGGCGGCGAAATCGACGCCGGTCCGCAGCCCGATCCGCACCATCCCGGCCCGACCCTCTCGCCCGGGCAGCGCGCCGCCGCGGATACCTTGCGGGCCCGGATCGGCGCCGGCTTCGCCGTCACTTTGCTGGAAGGCGTCACCGGTTCGGGCAAGACCGAGGTCTATTTCGAGGCGATCGCCCAAGCCCTGGCAGCCGGGCGCCAGTCGCTCGTGCTGCTGCCCGAGATAGCGCTCTCCGCCCAATTGTTGGCACGCTTCGAGAAGCGCTTCGGCGTCCTGCCCACGGTCTGGCATTCCGATCTCGGCGATGCGGAACGGCGACGCGCCTGGCGCGCCATATCGCGGGGCCATGCCAAGGTCGTGGTGGGGGCCCGCTCCGCCTTGTTCCTGCCCTTCCCCGATCTCGGCCTCGTGGTGGTCGACGAAGAGCATGACGGCTCCTACAAGCAGGATGAAGGCGTGTGCTACCACGCCCGCGACATGGCGGTCGTGCGCGGGCATTTGGGCGGACTGCCGGTTGTGCTGGCCTCGGCCACGCCGTCGCTGGAGACCGCCGCCAATGTCGAGGCCGGGCGGTATGGCAAGCTGATCCTGCCGTCGCGCCATGGCGGCGCCAGCCTGCCCGAGGTGGCATTGGTCGATCTGCGGCGCGACCCGCCGCCCCGCCAGCAGTGGATTTCCCCGCCTTTGCAGCAGGCGGTCGCGACCTGCCTCGAGGCCGGCGAGCAGGCGCTGCTGTTCCTCAATCGGCGCGGATACGCCCCCCTTACCCTGTGCCGGACCTGCGGTTTCCGGCTGCAATGCCCGCACTGCACCGCCTGGCTGGTCGAGCACAAGGCGGGCGGGCGGCTGCAATGCCACCATTGCGGCCATTATGCCAGACGGCCGGAGGAATGCCCCAACTGCCAGGCGGAAGAGAGCTTCACCGCCTGCGGCCCTGGCGTCGAGCGGGTGGCCGAAGAGGCGGCGATGCTGTTTCCCGAGGCCCGCATCGCCATCATGGCCAGCGACCTGCTGCCCGGCCCGAAAGCCGCCGCCGAGCTGGTGGCGCGCATGGCCCGGCGCGAGATCGACCTCTTGATCGGCACCCAGATCGTCGCCAAGGGCCATCATTTCCCGCTCTTGACCCTGGTGGGGGTGATCGACGCCGATCTCGGCCTGGCGGGCGGCGACTTGCGCGCCGCCGAACGGACCTATCAGCTTCTGAGCCAGGTGTCGGGCCGCGCCGGCCGCGCCGAGCATCCCGGCCGCGTGCTGTTGCAGACCTATCAGACCGAAGCCAAGGTGCTGCAAGCCTTGGCCAAGGGCGACGCGGAAGGCTTCGCCCGCGCCGAGGCCGAAGACCGCCGGGCCGGCGGCTGGCCGCCTTATGGGCGCCTCGCCGCGCTGATCGTGTCGGGGGCTGACTCGCCGATGGTCGAGAAGGTCGCCCAGCAGCTGGCCCGGGTCGCGCCGCGCGATCCCTCCATCGAGCTCTTGGGACCCGCGCCGGCGCCGCTCGCTTTGCTGCGCGGGCAGCACCGCCGCCGTCTGCTGCTGAAATCGCCCAAGCAGACCAATCTGCAGGCCTATATCCGCCATTGGCTCGGGCTGCTCAAGCTGCCCTACAACATCAGGGTCCAGGTCGATATCGACCCTTACAGCTTCCTATAACCAGCCCGCCGCTTTCAACGAAGGGACATAGCTCTGGCTGATCGGCGGCCCGATCTGCGGGAGCCCCTGTCCTGGGCCGACGCCGCCGTCTCCGGCTTCAGCGTCGGCTATTTCCTGTTCTGGGCGGTCGGCCTCTATGCGGCCTATGCCCCCTTCTCGCGTCCCATGATCCAGCGATAGGAGAACAGGCAGAGCGCCAGGAACGCGATGCTCGCCAGCCATTCGGCGGTGCCGGCGAAATCGTCGCCGACCACCGCCAGCGGGGCCTGGTTGCCGGTCAGCGTGATCAGCAGCGCGTTGCCGACGCCGAGCAGGCTCTCGCCGACGATCATGCCCGAGCCCAGCAGCAGGGCCCGCCGCTGCGGAGCGGCGGCGACCTTCTCGAGAGGCTGACCGGCGGCGAAGGCCTTGCGGGCCAGCACGATGTCGGCGATCAGGGCGACGAAGGTGCCGATCGAGACCGGCACGGTGGCGCTGACCGGCAGATAGATGCCGAGCGCCACCGCCAGCGGCGGCAGGCGCATTTTCTTGGTCGACCGCTTGAGGATCTCGTCGATGATGACGAGGCCCAGGCCCACCAGGACGCCGATCCCCAGCATGCTCCAATCCAGCTCGCCGGCCAGGATGCCGGTGGCCAGGGTCGACATCAGCAGCGCCTGGGGTGCCGCCAGGGTCTTGTTGGGATCCATGCCGGCATCGAGCGGCGCGCCGGCGAAGCCATAGGCGTGCTGCAGCAGGTCCAGCACCGGCGGGATCACGGCGGCGCCGACGACGCAGCCGATCACCAGGGCCCATTGCTGGCGCCAGGGCGTCGCATGGACCAGCTGGCCGGTCTTCAAATCCTGCAGATTGTTGTTGGCGATGGTGGCGATCGACAGCACCACCGAGGTGGTGAACAGCGCCAGCGCGATCGCCGCCGAGCGGGTGGCCGGGTCGAGCAGCGAGCTGCGTCCGACCAGGCCGACCAGCAGCAGCGCCGAGGCGATGGTGGAGAGGATCGACAGCGACGAGACCGGGCTGTTGGAACTGCCGATCAGGCCCGCCATATAGCCCGACGCCGCGGCGGTGATGAAACCGACCAG
>Ga0070730_10005963_pt1 | contig 10444 bp, 7 predicted proteins | sample Coa_R1_3_FD_66447 | JGI IMG/M metagenome (GOLD analysis project Ga0070730, IMG submission 66447) | Surface soil microbial communities from Centralia Pennsylvania, which are recovering from an underground coalmine fire - Coalmine... | ecosystem: Environmental > Terrestrial > Soil > Unclassified ... | reverse complement strand
GACGAACGAGGCGAAGTACCGGCCTGCTGAGTCCTTGATCACGGTGATGCTGGACGGCTCAGACGGCAGCGGCCGCGACCACCGGACCGGCACGGCCCCGATCTTCGGCAGCCACAGCTTCCCGTTCGGGAGAACCTTGAACTGGGCGTTCGCGGTGAACCGGATGGCCTGGCGGGTGTCCTTGCGGGACCGGAACCGGGGCGTTACGACCTTCGGGCCTTTCCGGTCGCCTTTGAGTGAGGAGAAGAAGTTCCGATAGGCGGCGTTCAGGTCCGCCAGGGCCTGCTGGAGGACCACGGCCGAGACCTCCCCCAGCCACGCTCGCTCCGGGGTGGCCTTGGCCGCGGTCAGCCGGGCCGACAGGTCCCGGTCCGAAGGGTACGGCAGCCCGGCCCGGTGCGCAGCCTGCCGGGCTGCCAGCCCGTCGTTGAACACCACCCGTGCGCACCCGAATGCCCGCGCGAGCGCTATGCGCTGGCCGGGAGTGGGGTAGAGGCGGTAGTTGTACCGGAGCTGCACGGTTACAGAATATTTCTTCTTCGGCTTACATCCGGTAACGACACGCAGGCAGAGTTCATGTTTTCGAACTTCTCATCTAACAGGGAAGTCTTGCCTCCGTCCTATGCCGGCACATCGGGCAGGACCGTCTCGCCCACGCGGGCTGAGGCCGGCGCACTAGCGGCCATCTTGGTAGCTGCCTATCCGCTGCCGAGCCTGGAGCTGGCCGGGGTATCGCGGGCCTCCAGGAGGCGGTCCAGGACCGCGGCGGCCTCTAGCGGATGGGCCAGGGCGGCCCAGCGGGCGCCGGTCACGCCGGCCAGGTGGGCGGCCTGGTCGTGATCGTCGGCCGGGGCCAGGATGATCAGCTCCGGCAGGCTGCGGGCGGTCTGCTCGGTGTCGTCCTCGTCGGTGCTGCGGCAGTCGGACAGCAGGATGACCACCCGGCGGCGGGCCCGGGCCTGGGCCAGCTGGTCGCCGGCGGCCCGCAGCGCGGCGGCCAGCCTGGTCACCCCGTGCCCGCGCATCCGGAGCAGGCGCTCGGCGACGGTCGCGGGCTGGATGTCGCTGACCAGGGGACGGATGACCTCGACGGTCCCGGCGAAGGACAGGACGGCGTGCTCGGCCGGGGCCCGCAGCGCGCACGCGGCGGCGACGGCCGCCGCGGCCGTCAGCCTGCCGCCGCTCATCGAGCCTGACCGGTCCACCACGACCGCGAACGCGGTGCGGGGCCTGGCCCACTGCACCGTGGTCAGGTCGTCGTGCGCCACGGGGCGGGCCTCGCTGCGGGCCGCCGACACGCCCTCGACCGAGGCGTCGATGTCGAGGTCGCCGTCCAGGGCGCCGCGGGCGGGCCGCAGGCGTGATACGCCCCGCATCGACGCGTTCCCAACGCGGGCCCGCTCCAGCACCAGGGCCGAGCTGAGCCGGATCGCGGCGTCCCGCAGGCGCTCATCGGTCGCGACGGTCATGGCCGCGAGCAGCTCGAACGCCGCCGGGTCCTCTCCCATCACCTGGCGGGCGGCGTGCTCGTCCAGCACGCCGACCTCGGGGCTGAGCTCGGCGAAGCGGGCGTGACGCCCCAGCTCGCGCCGTCCGGTGGTCCCGGCCTCGCGCCGTCCGGACTTAGGCGACGGCCGCTGGTGCTGCCCGCCGTCCGGAGGACCGGCCGGCGGGCTCGTCATTCCCCCGGGCCGGTCCCGCCTCCCGCCGCGTCGCCGTCCGTTCCGGCGGCCCTGACCCGCCGGAAGATCTCCTCGATGACGTCGTCGGCCGACCGCCGGCACGACTCGTGCAGCCGCACCCGCCCGGACAGGGTGGTCAGGGCCGCGTCCAGCCCGACCTGCCAGTCGCCGTCGGGCACGGCGCGCAGGCCGGCGAGCTCGGGGACCAGCCGGGCGTAGTCGATGGCTCCCCGGACAGACGCACCCGAGCGCAGGTCGGGGTGGTCGCGGGTGGCGCGGGCCAGGTCCACGGCCTCGGCGATCAGGGCCGGCTTGGCGCTGGCGGCGGAGAGCCGGACGATCTGGCGTTCGGTCTCGGCGTCCTGGTAGCCGACCGAGACCCGGCAGGTCCGGTCGTACAGCGCCGTCGACAGCCGCGACGTCCCGACCGAGTCGAACGGGTTCATGGCCGCGACCAGCCGGAAGCTCGGTTCCGCGGGGATGCGCCCGAGCCGCGGCACGTTGATCTCGGCCTCGGACATCACGGTCAGCAGGACGTTGATCGTCTCCTCGGGCACCCGGTTGAGCTCCTCGATGTACAGCAGCCCGCCGCCGCGCATGGCCCGGACCAGCGGGCCGTCGGAGAAGTTCTCGGGCCGGTAGCCCTGTTCCAGCACGAGCGCCGGGTCGAACGAGCCGATGAGGCGAGCCGGGGTCAGCTCGGCGCTCCCCTCGACCAGCACGAACTCGGTGTGCCTGGACTCCGCGACCTGCCTGAGCAGGGTGGACTTGCCCGTGCCAGGCGGTCCTTCGATCAGGATGTGGGCGCCGGACGCGAGCGCGGCCCGCACCAGCTCAAGCTCGCGCTGGCGCCCCACCACCTGTATCGACATAACTCAGAGTCCGGGAAGGACCGCGCCCGCACGTGGGTCAGTGCTCGTGGACGATGACGCCGCGGACGTTCTTGCCGGCCATCAGGTCGTCGTACCCCTCGTTGATCTGGTCCAGGGTGTAGGTCCTGGTGATGATCTCGTCCAGCTTGAGGTCGCCGGCCTGGTACAGCCCGAGGATCTTCGGGATGTCGTAGGTCGGGTTGCAGTCGCCGAACAGGCTGCCCTTCAGGGTCTTGCGGAACAGGGTCAGGATCGTTCCCGGCAGCTGGATGGTCGGCTCGAGCAGCTTGCCCAGCCCGGTGACGATGACCACGCCGCCCTTGCCGATCGCGTTGAACCCGGCCCCGATCACCTCGGCCGTCATCACGTCCACGGTCAGGATGGCCGAGTCCGCGCCCTGGCCCCTGGTCAGGTCGGGGATCGCCTGCAGCGCCTCGTCGGCGGTGCCGAACGCGTGAGTGGCGCCGAGTTCCATCGCCTTCTCCCGCTTGTTCTCCAGCGGGTCGACGGCGATGACGTTCTTCGCGCCCGCGTAGCGCGCGCCCTGGACCGCGTTGATGCCGATGCCGCCGATGCCGAAGATCACCACCGTGTCGCCGGGCGTGACGCCCGCAGAGTAGACCGCGGAACCCCACCCGGTCGGCACGCCGCAGCCGACCAGCACGGCCTTATCCAGCGGCAGGTCCTCGTCGACCCTGACCGCCGAGTTCTGGTGGATCACGCCGTACTGGCTGAAGGTCCCGATCATGCACATCGTGCCGTACTGGCCGGCGGACCCGGTGAGCACGAACCGCCCGCCGGGCAGGCTGCCCTCCAGGATCGTGGCGCCCCAGTCGCAGATCGACTGGCGCCCGGTGGCGCAGTAGCGGCAGGTGCCGCAGTTCGGGATGAACGAGCACACCACGTGGTCGCCGGGCGCCACGCGGGTCACGCCCGGCCCGACCTCCTCGACGATTCCCGCGCCCTCGTGGCCGAGCACCATCGGCATCCGCGCGTCGATATCGCCGTGCACGACATGCAGGTCGGAGTGGCACAGGCCCGCGTGAGTGTAGCGGATCAGGAGCTCGCCGGCCCCCGGCCCCTCCAGGTCCAGCTCCTCGACCTCGATGCGCTTGCCCGGCTCGGTGATCACAGCAGCCTTGGTCTTCATCGGCGCTCCTTCGGGTTTGAGTGACTCCTAACTCTTCCTCCTGGGCGGTTCGAAGATCAAGTCCGGGTCGGGAGGGGGATCGGCGGACCGGCCGTACCTGGACGGCCACCAGTTCCAGCGGCCGAGGAGCGCGACCGTGGACGGGACGAGCAGGGTGCGGACCAGGAAGGCGTCCATGAGGATGCCGATGGCCAGCGAGGCGAGGATGTCGCGGTACACGCCGCCGCCGGGCTGTCCCGCCTCCACCACCGCGAAGCAGCCGAACGTTCCGGCCAGGACCAGCCCGGCGGAGGTGACCGTCGAGCCGGTGCGCTCCAGGGCGCGGGTCACCGCCTGGCGCAGCGGGCGGTCGGCGGCCTCCTCCCGGATCCGGGTCATGACCAGGATGTTGTAGTCCTCGCCTAGGGCGAGCAGGAACAAGAACATGAGGAACGGGATGATGTAGGGCAGTCCGCCACCACCACCACCATCACTGCCGCCCGAGGCGTCCTGGAAGAGGAGCACCGACAGGCCGAACGCCGCTAGGTAGCTGACCGCCACCGAGGCGATGAGGTACACCGGGGCGATGAGGCTGCGCATGACGAGCGCGAGCAGGATGGCGATGGCCAGGATCGCCACCGGGACGATGCGCAGCAGGTCATGGTCGGAGGCCTGGATCGTGTCGTACGTGGCGGGCGCCTGGCCGGTTACGCCGTAGGCGCGGGCGCCTGCCCCCCGGGCCACGGCGGCCACGGCGGCGCGGATGGGCGTGACCTGGCGGAGCGCGGCGTTCGAGCCCGGGTCGCCGACGGCCAGGGCGGCATCGAACAGGACGGTCCGGCCGTCGGGGCTGATGAACTGGCTCTCCGCGCGGTATGCGGTCCAGGTGGCGGCCGGGACGCCGCGGCCGGCCGGCGGCCGGGCGGGCAGCGCGGCGGGGTCACCGAGCCGCGCGTGCAGGGCGCTCAGCGCCTGCGGGGTGAAGGCGACGCCGTTGACGTCGAGCGGCCCGGTCAGGCTGGCGAACTGGGAGATCGCCGCGAGCCCGGTTTCGGCGCGGGCCAGGGGCGCCGGATGGGTCCAGACCGAGGCGGGGAAGCGCAACAGCACGCTGGTCGGGTTGCTGCTGGCCGCGGGGAAGCGGGCCGCGAGGACCGCGTGGCCCGCGGCGGAGTCCGAGCCGGCGGGAGCGGCGGGGGCGCTGCCGAAGCCGACCGGGGTGTACCCGATGGCGGCCGAGGCCAGGACGCCGAAGCCGATCAGGCCGAGGGCGAGGGTGGCGGCGGGATGGGCGACGATGCGGCCGGCCGTGCGGCCCCACCAGCCGAGCCGTCCGGTGCCCCTGCTGGTGTGCGACGGCCAGAACGCGGCCCGGCCGAAGATGGCCAGCAGGGCCGGCAGCAGGGTGAGGCCGGCCGCCAGGGTGAGCGCGATGGCGATGGCCAGCGGGGCGCCGAGGCTGGAGTACAGCCCGAAGGTGGCCAGCACCAGCGTGAGCAGCGCGGCGATGACGGTCCCGGCCGAGAACGTGATCGACTCCCCGACCTTGGCCAGCGCCTGGGTGACGGCGTCGCGCGGAGCCAGGCCGGCGCGGAGTTCTTCCCTGACCCGGAAGACCAGGAACAGGCCGTAGTCGGTGCCCGCGCCCAGCGGCAGGATCAGGATCAGGATCTGGGTGAGGGACGACACCTTCAGGCCGGCCTTGCTCGCCTCGGCAATGACCGGCCCGGCCAGCTGGGTCACGAGCACGGCGGGAACCAGCGTAAGCAGCGGGGCCAGCAGCGAGCGGAACACGATCAGCAGCAGCACCAGGATGAACACGATGGACAGGTCCTCGCCCAGGTTGACCGAGCGGCCTGAGCTCTGGCTGGCGTCGACCTGAGCCGCCACCTCGCCGGCCAGGTGGGCGTGCAGGCCAGGCGGCAGGGCGCTGGCCCCGATGGCGTGGCGGAGGGCGGTGACCAGGTCCTGGGCGGGACCCGGGGCGTTCAGGTTGATGGCGGCCAGGACCAGAAGCTGCGCGGCCTGCCCGTCGCGGCTGACGCCGAGGTCCTTGACCTGCTGGACGTCGGTGACGCCGGCCAGGCGGACGGTCAGCCGGGCGATCGCGGTGGTGTCCGCGGGGGTCAGCGGGCCGCCGTTCCGGGCGACGACCACGGGAACCGGGGTCTGGTTCACCCTCTGGAAGGGCGTGGCCAGCCGGGCGGCCTGCAGGCTGGGGCTGCTGGCCGGCAGGGAGCTGAGGTTACCGTCGCTGGCCACGCTGGCCAGCGACGGAAGGAACTGGTTGGCCAGGATGGTCGCGGCCACCCAGGCCACGACGATCACCCAGCGGAAGCGGACGGCGAACCGCCCGGTGGCAGCGAAGAACCCGTGCACGCGAATCTCCCCGTGGTGTGTGGTGGTGCCGCCCTAGGCGTGTGGTCAGGCCGGTTCCTCGCCGGGCGCCGACGTCGAGTTGAGGCCGACGACCTCGTGGCCGCGCAGCGCCTCCAGGAACGGCTGGAAGCTGCCGCGGACCAGGCAGCGCAGGACGGAACCCTCGGTCTCCACCTCGCTGACCCCGGAAGCCCGCCGGACCTGCCGGGCCGGGGCGGGGCCGACGAAGCTGACCTCCACTCGCCGGACCGGTGGTTCGGATGGCATGCTCGTCACGGTAGGAGAGCGGGTGCGGGGCCGGCATCGGCGTAATTACCGGTTGGGTACCTAATCGGCGGGCGCCGGGTGGCGCCGCCCCGGACCCATGAGACCCATGAGACCCGGCATCCCGACGAGGACGTGAACCGGCCGATGAGCACCAGCCGTTACCCCCGGTATGGCTAGGCCCGCTCGCCGTCCGGGCAACCTGCCCGCCGAGACGGCCAGCTTCGTCGGCCGCCGGCGCGAGCTGGCGGAAGTCAGGAGGACGCTGACCGAGGCGCGCCTGGTCAGCCTGGTCGGGCCGGGCGGGGTGGGAAAGACCCGCCTGGCGGTCCGCATCGCCACCGACCTCGGCCGCGGCTTCCCAGGCGGCGGCTGGCTGGTCGAGCTGGCCGAGATCGGCGTCCCGGCCCTGGTCGGCCAGTGCTTCATGACGGCGCTGGGCCTGCGCGACCAGGCCGCGGCCGACCCGCTGGCCCTGTTGCTCGCTTACCTGCGAGACCAGGAGCTGTTGCTGGTCGTGGACAACTGCGAGCACCTGCTCACCGCGGCCGCCCAGGTCGTAACCGAGGTGATGCGGGCCGCGCCGGGCGTCCGGGTGATCGCGACCAGCCGGGAGCCGTTGTCGGTGCCCGGCGAGCATGTGGTCCCGGTGCCGCCGCTCGAGCTGCCCGCCCCTGGCGCGGCCGAACCCCTGGCCCGGCTCAGGCAGAACGAGGCGGTCATGCTCTTCACGCAGCGGGCGGCGGCAGCGGCGGGCGGGTTCGAGCTGACCGCGGCCAACCAGGCGGCGGTCGTTGACCTGTGCCGCCGGCTCGACGGCCTGCCGCTGGCGATCGAACTGGCCGCGGTCAGGACCCGACTCCTCGCCCCCGAGCAGATCGTCGCCCGGCTGACCGACCGGTTTGCCCTGCTGACCGGCGGGAGCCGCGCGGCCCTGCCGCGGCATCAGACGCTGCGGACCGCCATCGAGTGGAGTCACGACTTGCTGCCGGACGGTGAGCGCGCCGTGCTCCGCCGGCTGTGCGCGTTCGCGGGCCGGTTCACCCTCGACGACGTCGAATCCGTGTGCACGGACCCGGACGTCCCGTCCGGGCAGGTCCTGGACGTGCTGGCCTCGCTGGTCGACAAGTCCCTGGTGACCAGGGAAGACGTCAAGGGCCTGGCCTGCTATCGCCTGCACGAGACGATGCGCGAGTTCGCCCGGCTCAAGCTGGCCGAGGCCGGCGAGACCGAAACCACCGAGCGGCGCTGCGTCGAGTACTACCGGTCATGGTGCGCGCGGTCTGCCCTGGAGGGCCGGTACCGGCTCCCCGAGTGGCTCGACTGGGCGGACCTGGAGATCGACAACGTGCGGGCGGTCCTGCGGCGATCCCTGGTGTCGGCCGACGGCGCGAGCGGGCTCGAGCTCGCCGCGTCCCTGGGCTGGTATTGGGTCACCCGCGCGACCACGGAGGGCATGCGCTGGCTGGATGAGTTCCTGGCCTACCCGGGCGGCGATGCGCGGGCGCGCGGCTGGGCCTACTTCATGCGCGGCTTCCTGGCCGTGCTGAAGGCCGATCCCGCGGCGGCCCAGCCGCCGCTGCTGGCGGCGGTGGCCGCGGCCCGGCAGGCGGGACAGCCGGCCCTGCTGTCCGAGGCGCTGTCCATGGCCGCGAACGCGCATAACATGGCCGGCGATCACGCGACCGCCCGGCGCCTGATCGATGAGGCGCAGGCCGCCACGGACCCGGGCTACCCGGCCGGCCAGCTCGCGGTCTTCCAGGCCGAGTGCATCGGCGGTTTCTTCGAGGGCGATCTCGGCGCGGTCAGGGCCGCGGCCGCGAAGGGAGCGAGCCTGGCCGAGCGGACCGGCGACCTCTACGTCCAGGAGATCATGCTGCTGAACCTGGGGTCTGTGGCGGTGCTGACGGGCGATCTGGCGGAAGCAGAGCCGCTGCTGGCCAGGTCCCTGCGGATCGCGCGCCAGATCGATGACCGGGTGGCGCAGTTCTACCTGCTCGACGCGCTGGGCTGCCACGCCGCCCTGGGCGGCCGGGCGCGGCTCGCGGCGCAACTGCTCGGTGCCGCGGCGACCATGCGGTCGGAGGCGGGCGCGAACGCCATGCCGTTCCTGGCCCCGACCCTGGCCCGGGCGCGGGAGTCGGCCACCGCGCCGCTCGGAGCGGCCAGGTTCAAGGCCGAGTTCGAGGCGGGGCAGCGGCTCACCCGGGACGCGGCTATGGACCTCGCGCTGGGGACGCCCGCGCGCGACGTGCTCCCGGGCGCGGCGTTCGGCACAAAAGAGGTGCTCGGGAAGCGAGAACTCGACGTGGCGCGGCTGGTCGCCGGCGGCCTGACCAACAAGGAGATCGGGACCCGCCTGTTCATCTCCGAGCGCACCGTGGACAGCCACGTGCGCAGCATCCTGAACAAGCTCGGCTTCGGCCACCGAGCCCAGATCGCCGCCTGGCTCGCGTCGCCCGACCAGTAGGTGGCTACCCTCGGCAGGGTGGTTTCGACACGAATCGACTGGGTCGGCGAGCACTGCAGGCTCCTGCGGGGCATCGCGGCGGAGTTCAGGCGGACGCGGCCGTTCGAGGGCCTGACCATCGGCACCGGGATCCACCTGGAGGCCAAGACGGTGGCGCTGCTCCTGACGCTGCGGGACGGAGGGGCCGCGCTCGTCTCGACCGGGAACCTCAACACCACGCAGCCGGACGCGGTGGAGGTCCTGCGGGCCGAGGGCGTCACGGTGATCGGGGGGCCGACCAAGGACGCCGCGCGGCACGCGTCTTACCTCGAGGAGGTGCTGGCGGCGCGGCCTGACCTGATCCTCGACAACGGCGGGGACCTGTTCACCAGGTACCTGGACCGCCCGTACGACGGGCTGCTCGGCGGGACCGAGGAGACCACCTCGGGGCGGATGCGACTCGAACCGCTCCGCGCGCGGCTCCGGCTCCCGATCCTGGTCATCAACGACAGCCCGATCAAGCAGTTCGCCGAGAACGAGCACGCCGTCGGGCAGAGCTCGCTGGAATCCTTCCTGCGGCTGACCAATCGCACGACCAACGGAGAACAGGTCACGGTGTTCGGGTACGGGGCGTGCGGGCGGGGGGTGGCGGCTAACTTCCGCGGCGCGTACGCCCGGGTGTCCGTCGTGGACACCGACCCCGTCACCAGGCTCAGGGCGCACCTGGACGGGTTCGGCACGCCGGCGCGCGACGTGGCCGTGGCCGAGGCCGACGTGATCATCACCGTCACGGGGGCCAGGAACGTGGTGACCGCCGCCGACCTGCCGCTGCTGCGGGACGGCGTGATCCTGGCCAACGCGGGGCACTTCCCGGCCGAGATCGACGCCGCGAGCCTGATCGGGGCCGAGGCGGTCGCCGAGGTCCTGGAGTACGCGGATGACCTGCTGACGCTGGTGCTCACCGACGGCCGGCGCGTCCACGTGATCTCCCGCGGGCACATGTTCAACCTGGCCGGTCCCCGGCCGCTCGGGAACTCCATCGAGTCGATGGACCTCGGGTTCGCGCTGCAGGCCCGGTGCCTGGAGGCGGTGGCCACCCGCGCCGTGGACGCCACCAGCTGCGTGGTCCCGGTGCCCGGGGCCATCGACGCGGCCATCGCTAATGCCTACCTCGACCTGAGGTACCCGCCGGTTACCGTGTGACACCGGTGTGGTTGCTGGCGTGATCTTCCCAGGTGAATTAGCCTTCACGGAGAGTTTCCTGCGATGGGCGGAAAATGACGCGGGAAACGGGAACCGAGGGAAGACGCCATGAGTTTCTGCACGGCGTGCGGTTGTGAGCGGATCGGCGCCAACGATTACTGCGATGGGTGCGGTACGGAGTTCGGCGAACCGGAGCGGCGGGAGGATCACGGCGCCGAACCCTGGCTGCCGACCCAGGCTCGTTCCGGCTCGTGGGCCAGCGGTTTCTCGACCACCTGGTCGTTCACGGGGGCGTCGGGCCCGCTGCCCGCCAGCCCGGTAACCAGGCCAGACCTGGGGGTCGGCCTGCTCGACAGCCTGCTGGCCCCGCCGGATCCGGACGGGGACGCGTGGCCCGACGTAAGCCGCGCCGACCCGGACGCCGGCGCCGGGCACCGGTCGCCCGGCCGGTTCCGCTGGCTCGCGG
>Ga0070730_10005962_pt1 | contig 10446 bp, 9 predicted proteins | sample Coa_R1_3_FD_66447 | JGI IMG/M metagenome (GOLD analysis project Ga0070730, IMG submission 66447) | Surface soil microbial communities from Centralia Pennsylvania, which are recovering from an underground coalmine fire - Coalmine... | ecosystem: Environmental > Terrestrial > Soil > Unclassified ... | reverse complement strand
CCTTCCCTCCGAGCTGCTGGCCCGGCGGCCGGACATCCGCCAAGCGGAGTACCATTTGCAGGCGCAGCTCGGGACGGCGCACCTCGCCCATCTGGCGATCTTTCCGACCTTTACCCTGCTCCCCGGACTCGGGCTTTCGAGCATCTCCGCGCCGGGCGTGGGGTTCATTCCGCCCACCACCCTGATCACTCAGCAGCAGACCACCACGACCGGTTTCTGGACCATCGCCGGGGGCGTCAGCCAGCCGACGTTGGACATCCCCAAGCTGCTCTACCAGGCCAAGGCTGAAGACGCCCGGTCGCGCGAGGCCGCCATCGCCTACCAGAGCACGGTGCGCAACGCCTTCGGCGAGGCTCAGAACGCCATGACCGATGTCGTCGCCGGAGAGCGCGCCGTGAACCTGCTGACAGAGGCCGAGGCGCGCGCCCACCGGGCGTACGACGGAGTCCGCAGAGGCTACGATCATGGCCTGGACGACCTGACCACAACCCTGACCGAGGAGCAGTCGTGGCGTGTGATCCGCCTGGCCCTCACCATCAGGCGGGTGCAGACTCTTCGCAGCGCCGTGCAGTCGTACAAGGCGCTCGGCGGCGGCTGGGCCTATGCGAGTTCCGGTGCGAGCCCCGGGGCCGGCGCTGCCATCAGCGCAGGAGGGGGGCGCTAGAATGTCCCTGGCCCTCGCAACGCTGATCTACGAATGGCGCCGCTACATGGCGGCGATCGTCGCCCTCGCCTTTTCGGGCATGATGGTGCTGGTGATGCTGGGACTGTTCACCGGCATCATCCACGCCGACTTCGCGACCACTGAGCGATCGCGCGCCGATATCTTCGTCCTGCCGGTCAAGGCCGCCAGCATGGTCAACTCCAATCCGAGCCTGCCCGCGCGGGTGCAGCCGCAGATCTATCTCAACCCGCACGTGACGGAAGTTCGGAGCCTGGAGGAGATCTTCGGGCAGTGGGTCAATACGCCGGGTCCGGGCGCCAAGCAGGTGCAGAAGTTCGTGAATGTCTGGGGGGTGGATACGGTGCCGAACGCGGTCACCCTGCCGGTCGACTACACCGAAGAGCAGCGGATCGCGCTGATGGAACCGGGCGCCATCGCCGTCGACGCCAGCAACCTGGTCGCCCTGGGCGCCAAGCTGAATGGAAAGGCGTCGATCAACGGCCACACGGTCTTTGTGCGCGCGATCTTGCACGGCTACCAGAGTCTCGAACAACCGTCGCTGACCGCCTCCCGCGACACGGTGCGCCGGCTCAGCCGCGCCGGCGCCGACGGGACCGGGACCGACGATACCGGTCCCCTGATGGTCCGCATCGACAATCCGCTGCTGGCCGACGTGGTCGTCGCCCAGCTCAACGCCGCCAGTCACGGCGCCTATCGCGCCTGGACGGCCAAGCAGTTCAACCAGGCCAACGAGAACGCGGTCATGTCGCAGCAGATCGTCGGCGTGATGCTGGTCTTCCTGACCGTCATGGCGATCCTGATCGGCGTCGGCATCACCTCACAGACGCTGCGCGGGGCGATCCTCTCCAACATCCGCGAATTCGCCTCCCTGCGCGCCCTGGGCATCTCGATGTTCTCCCTGCGCTGGATCGTCGTCGAGATGTCGATCTGGGCGGGCGTGGCGGGGATCGGCATGGCCGGCTTCATCACCTGGCTGGCCACCGTCGCCGCGGGCGGCGCCGGACTTCCCCTGGTGATACGCCCGCAGCCCGCCCTGATGATCTGCGTGATGCTGATGGTGATCGCGGTCGTCTCCGGCGCCCTGGCCATGGGCGTGCTCAAGCACAGCCAACCGGCGGACCTGCTCAGATGAACGGACCCGCTCCGATGGCCCTCTCCGCGAAGGGCCTGGTCAAGCGCTTCAAGACCGGCCGCAACCAGGTCGCCGTGCTCAAGGGCGTCGACTTCCACGCCGAGCACGGCGCGGTGACGATGGTCATGGGTCCGTCCGGCTCGGGCAAGTCGACACTCATCGCCGCGTTGTCGGGACTGCTCAGGCCGGACGAGGGCGTCGTCAACGCGCTTGGACAGGATCTGTGGAGCCGTGGGGCGAGCCGGATCGACCGCTTCCGTCTCGACCACTGCGGCTTCATCTTTCAGGGCTTCAACCTGTTTCCCGCCCTCACGGCCCTGGAGCAGGTGACGACAGTCCTGAAATACCAGGGTCTTTCCAGGAAGGAAGCCCGCCGGATCGCCATCGAGTCGCTGGACGAGGTGGGACTCAGACCGCGCATGAACCAGCGCCCGAGTGAACTCTCCGGCGGCGAGAAGCAGCGCATCGCCATCGCGCGCGCCGTCGCCAAACGCCCCTCCCTGCTGTTCGCCGACGAGCCGACCTCGTCTCTGGACGGCGAGAACGGCCAGATCGTCATCCGCCTGCTGCGTCGGGCCGCGGTGGAGCACAACGCGGCCGTGGTCTGCGTCACACACGATCCGCGGCTGGAAGGCTTCGCCGACCGCATCATCCACCTCGAAGATGGCCGCATCCTGGAACCCGACGACCTCGACGTTCCCGCCCCGGGACATCCCGTCCTCGCCGATGCGGTCACCGCCGGAGACTGACCGTCATGCTCGATCTCATTCGTCGCCCCGCCGTCTGGCTGACCGCCCTGGGGATCGTCGCGATCGCCGCCCTGGCCGCGGTCGTGGTGAACATCGGCAGGACTCCGGCGATGGCGACCCCCGCCAATCCAGCCCGGGCGCAGACCCCCTATGCCGCCGTTTCGGAAGGCAAGGCCGACGTCGAGGGCGGCATCATCCAGGTCGCCTCCCGCACGGCCGGGGTCGTGCGCGAGGTGGACGTGCGGGAGGGCGACCGGGTCACCAAGGGCGAGGTCCTCGCCCGCCAGGAAGACGACGCCCCGCGCCTGGCGGTGCGGACGGCCGAGGCGGCCCTCACCCAGGCCAGGGCCCAGCTCGGCGTCACCCAGGTCCAGCTCGTCGCCGCACGGCGGGAGAAGGCCCGCCTGGAAAGCCTCGCCGGCGTGGTGTCGGGCCAGCAGGTCGACCAGGCCGCCGATGCGATCTCCAGCGCCCAGGCGTCTCTCACGAGCGAACAGGCCGCCATCGGCGTGGCCGGGACGCAGCTGAACGAAGCGCGATACCGTCTCGAACAGACCATCGTGCGGGCGCCGGTCAACGGCGTCATCGTGCGGCGCTACGCCAATCCCGGCACCGGAGCCTCCACCCTCAATGTGACCCCGATGTTCGACCTCGAACCGGCCGGCGCGCGAATTGTGCGGGCGGAAGTGACCGAAAGCGCCTTGCCGCTGGTCAGGATCGGACAGCCGGTGAAGATCGTTCCGGAGTCCGACCAGTCCAAATCCTACCCTGGCGAGGTGTTGCGCCAGGCCGCGGTGTTCGGCGCACGCAAGCTGCAGTCGGACGATCCCTCCGAGCGAACGGACGAACGCGTCGTCGAGGTGGTGGTCAGCGCCAATGGCGCGCCGCTCCTCATCGGCCAACGGGTGCTGGTGAAGTTCGTGAAGCCGGGCGGCTAAAGCCTCCCCGCTTCGCCGAGCCGCTCGATCAGGCGGGCCCGGGCCGGCGGCAGGGGCCGGTTGAGGGCGGCGAAGACGAAGTCCTGGAGGAACCGGCCGGTCAGGGTCAGGCCCGCGGCGATGTCGCCTGGCGAAAGGCCGCCCTGGGCCGACAGCAGAAACGGCGGCAACGGCAGGAGGCGGTCGCGGTAGGGCTCACCGGCCGCCGCGCTCACCGCCCGGCCGGTGCGGGGGCTTACCCAGGCGAGGTCGTCGGCCGAGCCGGTCACCGCGCAGCGCGACAGGTCGAGGCCGAAGCCCAGTTCCTGCAGCAGGCCCATCTCGAATCGCACGAGCACCGCCGGCCAGATGTCGGGACGCGAGAAGGCGGCCACCAGCGCTTCCATCGCGAAGAACGCGCCATCATGCGGCTCCCGCTCCGGCAGGGCCCCGGCGACGACGGCCGCGGCCGCGGCCAGGCCGGCGAGCGCGAGGGGATCGTCGAAGAGGGCCGAGGCCCCCTCCCCTTCACCCTCGAGCCGCGCCGCACCCAGCTGATCGGCCACCCGGGCGCGATAGCTCATGCGCACGCGCGAGCCCGGCTGCAGGATGGGCTTGAGACGCCGCGAGGCGCCGCCGGCCACGTGGGCCACCCACCGGCCGTGGCGGGCGGTCAGGACCTCGACGATGGCGCCGGTCTCGCCGTGGGGTCGGGCCGCCAGAACGAAGCCTTCGTCCTCGAACTCCATGGTCCCTCAGACGTCGAAGTCCAGGCCGACGTCGCGGAAGAAGCCCCGGTCCTCGGCCCAGGTCGCCTTGACCTTGACGTGCAGGAACAGGTGCACGGGCCGCTCGAGCAGTTCGCACAGCTCCAGGCGGGACGCCTCGCCGATCCAGCGCAAGGTCTGGCCGCCCTTGCCCAGCAGGATTCCTCTCTGCCCCTCGCGCTCGACGTAGAGGCTCTGCTCGATCCTCACCGACCCGTCGGGGCGTTCTTCGAAGGCCGTGGTCTCCACGCTGGCGGCGTAGGGCAGTTCCTCGTGCACGCGCAGATAGACCTTTTCGCGGGTGATCTCCGCCGCCAGCAGGCGGGCGGGAATGTCGGCGCTCTGGTCGGCAGGATAGAACCAGGCGCCTTCCGGGACCACCGCCCCCAGCCGCCGCTTGAGGTCGTCGACGCCGGCGCCGCTGGCGGCGCTGATCATGAAGACCTCGGCGTAGACGCCTGACTCGAAAAGGGTCTGGGTCAGGGCCAGGAGTCGGTCGCGGCGCACGAGGTCGATCTTGTTGAGCGCCAGGATCGCCTGCCGCGAGGCGCCCTTCAGGCCCTCGACAATGGTGGCGACATCGCCGGCCGCCGTGCGGTCGGCCGCCGCGCCGCGCCCGTCGGCGACCTCGATCTGGGCGTGGGCGTCGACCAGATGCACCACCGCGTCGGCGTCCGCGGCCCGGCCCCAGGCCGCCCTCACCATGGCCCGGTCGAGGCGGCGGCGCGGCTTGAAGATCCCCGGGGTGTCGACGAGGACCATCTGGCTATCGCCCTCGATGGCGACACCGCGGACCGGGAAGCGGGTGGTCTGCACCTTCTGGGTGACGATCGAGACCTTGGTTCCGACGAGGCGGTTGACCAGCGTCGACTTTCCCGCGTTCGGCGCGCCGATCACGGCCACGAAGCCGGCGCGGGTCATGCCTTCGCGCCCTCCCGGCGCAGCAGGGCGTCGGCGGCGGCCTTCTGGGCCGAGCGCACGTTCAGTCCCACGCCCGTCTCGGGCGCATGACCCTGGACGTCCACGCGCACAGTGAAGGTCGGGGCGTGCGGCGATCCGGACCGGGAAAGGGTCTCATAGCGCGGGGCCGCCAGGCCGCGGGCGAGCGCCCATTCGTTCAGGGCCGTCTTCGGATCGAGGACGGGCGCCTCTCCCGATTCGCTCAGGGCGCCCTTCCAGGCCAGGTCGAACAACGAGCGCGCGGCGTCCAGGCCGCCGTCCAGGTAGACCGCGGCCATCAGCGCCTCCATGGCGTCCCCCAGGATGCGGTCGTTCTCGCGCGCGCCGAGCTTGCTGTCGCCGCCGGCGAGGCGCAGGGCCGGCCCGACCCCCAGGGCGCGGGCCACGTCGGCGCAGCGGCTGCCGCTGACCAGGGCGGCGTGCCGGCGCGTCAGCTCCCCCTCGCGCCACTGCGGCCCCAGCCTCATCAGCGCATCGGCCGCGACAAGGCCCAGGACCCGATCGCCGAGGAACTCCAGCACCTGGTTGTGCGCGAGGGACGGCGCGGCGTCGCGGGCGCCCGCGTGGGTCAGCGCCTGCTCGAGCAGTGTCCGGTCGGCGAAGACATGGCCCAGGCGCTGCTCGAGCGCCTCGATCGCGGCCGAGCGCCTGTTCAACCGTGCGCCTCGGTCAATGCAGCACCCTGAGGAACCGGCTGGGCCGCAGATCGGTGATCCAGGTCCACGGCTTGAAGATCGAGGCGCCGGTGTTGTGCCACTCGTCGACGCCCGTGTTCCACGACAGCATGATGATCTGGGCCTTGCCGACCAGGTTCTCCTCCGGCACGAAGCCGACCCCGGAGCCCGGGCCGACCGAGGCGTCCAGGCGGCTGTCCCAGCCACAGCCGCGGAGCTTGGGATCCTCGGGGGCCAGGCCGGAATCGAAACGGCTGTCGGCGGAGTCATCACGGTTGTCGCCCATCATGAAGTAGCAGTGCGGCGGCACGACGTAGACGCCGGTGTTGTCGGCCTGCCCTCCGTCGGAGAGCATCTGGGTCAGATATCGCCGGCCCTCCGGATTGGTTTCGCGCATCAGGGTGGCGGGCACCTTGGCGGGATCGGCGTCCGGTCCCTGGCTCCTGAGCGCCTGAACCACGCCCTCGGCCTTCCGCGGCAAGGGCCGCCCGTTGATGTACAGTTGGCCCTGGCGCACCTGCACGCGGTCGCCGGGCAGCCCGACCAGCCGCTTGATGTAGTCGGTGTGCCCATCGCTCGGCAGCTTGAAGACGATGATGTCGCCGCGGGCCGGGTGATGGAACAGGATCCGTCCCTTGAACAGCGGCGGGCTGCCGAGGATCGAGTGATGGCTGTAGCCGTAAGACCACTTGGAAACGATGATGTAGTCGCCGCGGTAGAGGTTGGGCTCCTCCGAACCCGACGGGATCGTATAGGGCTGGAACAGCAGGGTGCGGATGACCAGGGCGATACCCAGGGCGTAGACCACGGTCTTGATGACCTCGATGGTCTCGCGGGCCGCGCTGGGTTTGGGCTTCGCCTTCGAGCGGGCGGCGTGGGTGTCGATCATAGGGTGCTCTCGGGAACGCGGCGGCGGCCTAGGCGGTCGGTGCGACGGCGGCGAGGCCCGCGGATTGCGGCTCCCGCGTCTCGGGGACCGCCTCGATGATCACGAAGGCCTGGGCGTAGGGGTGGTCGTCGGTGAGGGAAACGTGGATGACAGCCTTGTGGCCAGCCGGGACCAGGGCGGCAAGGCGCTCGGCGGCGCCCCCCGTCAGGGTCATGGTGGGCTGGCCGGAGCGGGCGTTGGCGACGCCCATGTCCTTCCAGAAGACGCCGCGGCGCATGCCGGTGCCGAGGGCCTTGGCGCAGGCTTCCTTGGCGGCGAACCGCTTGGCGTAGCTGGAGGCGCGATCGGGCTTGCGGTCGGAGCGCGCCCGCTCCACCTCGGTGAACACCCGCGCCTCGAACCGGCCGCCGAAGCGCTCGAGCGTCTGGGCGATTCGACGGATGTCGGTGAGGTCGGAGCCGACGCCGATGATCAAGCCGCCGCCTCTCGGGTGGTCTCGGCCCGGGCGGCGCCAGCCCTGGCCGCGTCCATGAGCAGGCGCATCCGGCGGATCGCCGGGTCGAGGCCGGTGAAGATCGCCTCTCCGATCAGGAAGTGGCCGATGTTGAGCTCCGCCAGCTCGGGTATGGCGGCGACGGCCGACACCGTCTCGTAGTCGATGCCGTGGCCGGCGTGGACCTCCAGCCCGAGGCTGGCGGCCAGGGCCGCGCCTTCGCGCAGGCGGCGATAGTGCTCGGCCGCCTCGGGCCGACGTTCGCGCACGGCCAGGCAATAGGCGCCGACGTGCAACTCCACCACCTGCGCGCCAAGGGCGTGGGCGGCGGCGATCTGGTGGGGATCGGCCTCGATGAAGAGGGAGACCCGAACGCCGGCGGCCTTGAGGTTCGCCACTACGGGAGCAAGGTGATTGTGCTGGCCCGCCACGTCCAGCCCACCCTCGGTGGTGACCTCCTCGCGCCTTTCGGGCACCAGGCAGGCGGCGTGCGGCCGGTGGGCCAGGGCGATCGCCTCCATTTCCGGCGTGGCGGCCATCTCCAGGTTCAGCGGCCGGCCGCGCTTGCGGGCAAGGGCGGCGAGCGCGTCGATGTCGGCGTCGGAGATGTGGCGGCGGTCCTCGCGCAGGTGGGCCGTGATGCCGTCGGCCCCGGCCTGCATGGCCAGATCGGCGGCCCGGGCCGGATCCGGATAGGCTTCGCCGCGCGCGTTGCGGATGGTCGCGACGTGGTCGATGTTGACGCCGAGGCGCAGGAGCTTGGGTGGCGGGCTCATGGCGCGGCTGATTACACCGGTCCCGCCGCCGGGAATATCCCTGTTCACGCCACCGTTCATGTCCGGGCTCATGTCAGCCCCGGGCCCGGTCGACGGTCTCGATGCTCGGGCAGGCGCGCAGCGCCGCGGCGATGTGGGTCAGGTGGCGGGCGTCCTTCACCTCGATGTCGAAATCGACGTCGAAGAAGTCCGAATGGCGGTGGCGCATGTTGACCCCGATGATGTTGCCGCCGGCCTCGCCGATGATCGTGCAGGCTTGGCCCATCACGCCGGGCGCGTCGCGGATGGTGGCGTTCAGGCGGGCGTCGGAGAGGGTGTTGCGCTCCGCCTCGGGCGTCCACTGCAGGTCCCGCCACAGCTCTTCGCGATCCTCGTATTCGGCCAGCTGGGCGCAGTCGATGGTGTGGACGGCCACGGCGCCGCCCTCCTCCGTGATGCCGACGATCCGATCGCCGGGAAGCGGGTTGCAGCATGGGTCGAAGCGCAGGAGGGCGCCGGGCTCCAGGCCGCCGCCCTTGACGTAGAGCGAAGCGAAGCGATCTTCGATCCGCACGCGCGCCGTCGCGGCCGCCTTGGCCGTCTCCGCCAGGCCGGGAAACACCACTTCCAGCACCTGCGTCGGCGAGATCCGCCCCCGCCCGACGGCCTGGAACACCTCGGCCTCCGACGCGGCCGCGAACCGGTCCAGAGCGGGGCGCAGGGAGACCTCGGAGAGCGTCTTGCCGGCCCGGGCGAAGGTCTGCTCCAGCGCCGCCTTGCCGAGCCGCTGGAACTCCTCGCGCTCCGACTGGCGCATATGGCGGCGGATCGCCGAACGCGCGCGGCCGGTGACGGTGAGGCTCATCCAGTCCTCGGGCGTCGAGGGCTTCGGGCCCCTGACCACCTCCACCACATCGCCGTTGGCGAGCACCGTGCGTAGCGGACGCAGCTCGCCGTTGATCTTCACGCCCAGGCAGGTGTCGCCCACGTCGGTGTGCACGGCGTAGGCGAAATCGAGGGGCATCGCCCCGGTCGGCAGGCTTATCAACTGGCCCTTGGGCGTGAAGACGAAGACCTGATCGAGGAACACCTCGAGCTTGGCATGGTCCAGCAGATCCTCGGCGTCGCCCCCCTGCTCGAGCACCTGGACCAGCTGGCGGATGTTGACCAGGGGATCGCGTCCCCCGGCCGCGGCGGCGGACTCCGGGTCGAAGGCGTAGGTCTCGTTCTTGTAGCGCCAGTGGGCGGCGACGCCCTCCTCGGCCACGCGGTCCATGGCCTCGGTGCGGATCTGCAACTCGATGCGCATCGCCCGCGGCGCCACCACGGTGGTGTGGATCGAGCGGTAGTTGTTGCGCTTGGGCGTCGAAATGAAGTCCTTGAACCGCTCGGGGACGCACGGCCAGGCGCGGTGGATGACGCCCAGGGCGCGGTAGCAGTCGTCCTCGTCACCGACGATCACCCGGAACGCATAGATGTCGGATAGTTGAGCGAATCCAATGGATTTCCGCTGGAGCTTGCGCCAGATCGAATAGGCGTTCTTCTCCCGCCCGACGACCCGGCAAGTCACGCCCGCGTCGTTCAGCTGCTTGGCGATCTCTTCGCTGGCCAAAGCCACCGCCCGTCCCTGCCCGGCCCGCAACACGTCGAGGCGCCGGATGATCGCATCCCGCGCCTTGGGGTTGAGGTGAGCGAAGGCCAGCTCCTCGAGCTCGGAACAGATCTTGTGGCAACCGATCGAGCGGGCCAGGGGGGCGTAGATATCGAGGGTCTCGCGGGCGATCCGCTCGCGCTTGGCCGCATTCTTGATGAAGTGCAGGGTGCGCATGTTGTGCAGCCGGTCGGCGAGCTTGACCAGCAGCACACGGACGTCCTTGGAGACCGCCAGGATGAACTTGCGCAGGTTTTCGGCCTGCTTCTTGTAGTCGGCGGTGGCCTCCAGGCGGGAGAGCTTGGTGACGCCTTCGACGAGTTCGCCGACCTCGTCGCCGAACAGGCGATCAATATCGGCGCGGGTGACATCGGTGTCCTCGATCACATCGTGCAGCAGGGCGGTGACGATGGTCGCCGTGTCGAGGCGGTAGTCGGTGAGGATGCCCGCCACCTCGATCGGGTGGGCGAAATAGGGATCGCCGGACGCCCGCTTCTGCGAGCCGTGCATGCGCACGGCGTAGACGTAGGCGCGATTCAGAAGCGCCTCGTCGGCGCTGGGATCGTAGGCGCGGACGCGGTCGATCAGTTCATATTGGCGCAGGAATTTCGGCGCCGCCGCCTTCAGCTTGGCCGGAGTGGGCTCCGGCGGCGGGGCGAGCGGGGTGGCGAAGGAGGTCGGGGCTGGGACGGCCTCAAGGCTCAGTAGCGCTCCTCCTGGCCGCCGTCGCGATCGCTCTGCAGGGCGCGCACCAGTTCCTGCTCGCTCATTTGC
>Ga0070730_10005961_pt1 | contig 10446 bp, 8 predicted proteins | sample Coa_R1_3_FD_66447 | JGI IMG/M metagenome (GOLD analysis project Ga0070730, IMG submission 66447) | Surface soil microbial communities from Centralia Pennsylvania, which are recovering from an underground coalmine fire - Coalmine... | ecosystem: Environmental > Terrestrial > Soil > Unclassified ... | reverse complement strand
CGCAGATAGCTGGCGGCCAAGCGGCGCAGTTCATCGTAGACGCGGGCCAGCAGTTGTGTTTCTGCGCCCTTCTTTCCTGCGCGCATGTCTTCGAGAAGACGAGTAATTTCGCCGGTGCCTGGGTGATCCATAATTTTTAATAGGCTGGGCGAATTTTAATCCAGTCTGCAGAAAATGTAGATAGAAATTAAAAAAATCACTCCCAGTTTGGAACAATCCAAAGCAACCACCATTCTCAAATTGGGTGATGGCACTTTCCCGCCAGTCTCCACGCATTACTAGATGAAACCTTTGCCACGAGCTAAGAATCTTGATTAAACCATTTGTTTACACGGGTTTATGGGGCTTCTTGCCAGGCGACGGTGATATTCACTCATTTTTTAAGATTTGGAGGCTCATCAATGAGCACACTTATACGACATGTTGCTTTGGTTTCTGAGAGCCAGTCCGTAAGCTTTTCGCAGGTGTCCACGGTCGCGGCGGCGCTGCAGAAGCAGGCTACTCGCGATTTTGGGCCAATTTGGGGTGTTAATGCCACTGTGGATGGATTCGACAAGCTGGAATCCGTGCCTCTCGATTACTGGCCAGTTATCCTGAGGGACGATATTCACGAACCCGGTATCGCTGGATTCCATACAGACAACCACGGCCAGCCATTTTCTCTAGTGCAAGTCGACGAGAACTGGCCTCTCACCGCCAGTCATGAAGCATGCGAAATGCTCGCCGATCCATTCGGAAACCGGACAGTCGCAGGGGCCCTTCCGCCGCAAACGCCATCGCAGTCACCCATCTCAGGCTTAGAGCGCGTGCTCTACCTGGTGGAGGTGTGTGATCCGTGTGAGGACGGCAGTTTTGCATATCCCGTCAACGGCGTGCAACTGTCGGACTTCATTACACCTCACTATTACGACCCGAATGGAAACACCGGCGTCCAGTACAGCTTCCGTGGCAATGTGCGAGAGCCGCATTCAGTGCTGGAAGGAGGGTATGTAAGCTTCGGCAATCCTGTGGACAACAATTGGTATCAAATCGTCGTAAATAACGGCGTCGTCGAAGTCCGTGAATTGGGCGTGATCACTGTCACGAATGGACAGAGCTTGCGGGAAATGGTAGATAGTAGAGTGCGAGGGGCCCGCAAGCATGAGTATTATCGAATCAAGCGCCGCTCGATCCTGGGGGCACAATCGACCCTGCCGATGGCATATGCCAATAGCGCAAGGGCGACGAGGCTCAGGGAGCACATAATAGCACTGAAGTGAATCCGGAGTTGCAAGTGGAGTAGTGAATGACAGAAAAGCCTTCGCCTGAACAACAGAAACAGTTAGAAAGGGCTGAAGAAATTCATCAACAAATAGAACGGGCGAAGGCTGGTCATCGTGGGAAAGAAGATCCAAAGCAGAAGTCCTTGCGAGAGCAAATTGAAGAGCGGTCCGCTGATAAGCAGAAAAAGGGCGACTAGGTTCCTGGCCACGATGCGCACTCCTCGCAGTCTCCGCAATTTATTTTTCATTGTTATGGCCTTCAGCATTACTGTATCGGTTGTTGGCCAGACTCCGGTGGGCCAGGGCAGCCGCGAAGCAGGCAAAATCACTTTACACAACGTCTGGCAGATTCAATCGTCATGCCAGGTTCCGGAGAAGGGCGACGTGATTTCGACTACTTCCTTCGAACCGCACGAGTGGTATCCGGCCAGCGTACCGGGTGCGGTTGTGGCCAACCTTGTGGCCGACAAGGTCAAAGACTATTCCGACCCGTACACGGGCATGAACCTGCGCAGGATGCCGGGGGTGAGGTATCCCATTGGCGGCGAGTTCTCCAATTTGCCGATGCCTGAAGATAGCCCCTTTCGTTGTTCCTGGTGGTATCGCACCACGTTTGATGTTCCCACGGAGAGCGTTCCTACGAGAAACCCAGGCAAGCAAAACTGGCTGAACTTTCAGGGGATCAACTACCTGGCCAATATCTGGCTCAACGGCAAGCAGGTAGCCAATCGTAAACAGATTGCCGGAGCATTTCGGACTTATGAACTCAATGTCACATCCAATCTGGTGTATGACAAGCCTAATGTGCTGGCGGTTGAGGTCTTTGCGCCCTCGGAAAATGATCTGGGGATCACCTTCGTGGACTGGAATCCCATGCCTCCCGATAAGAACATGGGTCTGTGGCGCGAGGTATTTATCACCACCAGTGGCCAGGTTGCCTTGCGCCATCCGTTTGTCGATACGCGATTTCATGGCGATACCCTTGACCTTGCTGATCTCACGATTTATGCCGAGGTCACGAATGGCTCTGGCAGGCCGGTGAAAGGATCGGTTGAGGTCGCCATTGAAAACATCAAGGTTGCGCAAGAAGTTGAGCTGCCACCTGGAGAAACCCGGGAGGTTTCGTTCTCGCCGGAACAATATCCGCTATTACAGATCAAAAACCCGCGTGTCTGGTGGCCGGCTAAACTGGGTTCACAGGAGCTTTACCAGGCCCGCTTCCGCTTTATTACAGATGATGGCATCGTCAGCGACGCGCAGAGCCTTAAGTTTGGAGTGCGCGAGGTCAGCAGTGAGCTTACCGAGCAAGGCTACCGGCTGTTCAAGATCAATCATCGGAAGCTGCTGATCCGGGGCGGTGGCTGGAGTTTTGACATGCTCTTGCGGAGCAGCAACGAGCGGCTGGAGCAGGAGATGAAGTATGCGCTCGACATGAATTTGAATACCATCCGTCTTGAGGGAAAGATCGAGTCGGACTATTTCTTTGAGCTGGCGGACCGCGTGGGGATGCTGGTCATGCCGGGCTGGTGCTGTTGTGATGCCTGGGAACATTGGGGCAAGTGGACGGACGAGGACAAAGATATTGCCGGGGATTCCTTGCGATCTCAATTGCTCCGCATCCGCGCGCACCCTAGCGTGATCATGTGGCTGAACGGCAGTGACAATCCGCCGATTCTAGGCGTCGAGCAACGCTATCTGGAGGTGGAAGAGCGGGTGCATTGGCCCACTCCTGTTATCTCTTCTGCCACGCAGCAACTTGGCCCTATGAGCAGTCGCACGGGAGTGAAGATGACCGGGCCTTACGAATATGTTCCGCCTTCTTACTGGCTGTTGGATACCAGGCACGGCGGCGCTTACGGATTTAACACCGAGACCAGCCCCGGGGCGGCCATTCCTCCTCCGCAGTCGCTCCGCAAGTTCATTCCTGCCGATCATCTGTGGCCCATTGACGAGACATGGAACTTTCATGCAGGCGGAGGGAAATTCAAAGACCTGAAGATCTATACCGCAGCCCTGGACCAGCGCTATGGCGCGTCGGCCAGCATGGAAGAGTATTCGCTGAAATCACAGGCTGCGGCTTACGAGGGCGAGCGGGCCATGTTTGAGGCGTACCGGCGCAACCGCTCCATCAGTACCGGGGTGATCCAATGGATGCTGAACAACGCTTGGCCCTCGCTCATCTGGCACCTGTACGACTGGTACCTCATGCCGGGTGGCGGCTACTTTGGGACCAAGAAGGCCAACGAGCCATTGCATGTTCAATATTCTGAGGACGATCGCTCGGTGGTGGTAGTGAATAGCCTCTTCCAGAAGTTTCCGGGAATGAAACTGCGGGCCCAGGTATTTGATTTTGGTCTTCATTCCAAGTTCGACCGGCAAGCCACGCTGGATGTGGATGCCGACAGCAGCACTCGGGTTCTTACGATCCCCCAAATTGAAGGTCTTACGCCTACCTATTTCATCCGGCTGAACTTGACCGATGCCTTGGGCAAGCCGGTGAGCGACAACTTCTATTGGCTTTCGACCAAGCCTGATGTCTTGGATTGGGCCCATACTGAGTGGTATTACACTCCGACAAAACAATTGGAGGACTTTACTACACTGAAGACATTGCCTGCTGTAACGCTCACTGGCTCTGAAAGCGCAGAGCGCAGGGGGGAGGAAACGGTCGTTCATGTTACGGTGCGTAATCCGGGGAAGGCGCTGGCCTTTCAGGTCCATCTCCGCGTCACTGACAGCAAAGGGGAAGACGTGCTGCCGGTGTTGTTTGAGGACAACTATTTCCCCTTGTTTCCTGGAGAAGAGCGCTCCATCAAAGCGACTTTCAATTCTAAACAGTTAGCAGGCATACCAGAAGTATTGGTTGAAGGTTGGAACGTGAAGCCGGGCACACTGCAGCAAGATACAAAGCAGCCCCGCCACCGGTCACCGGATTGAATAATCTGTGACTCGGAGGGATTGCCATAAATGCCAAAATTGCCAAAATTGCCAAAATTGAAAACCAACTGCAATCTTTTGTCGGCGCTTATCACGCAATCGGCGGCAAATCCGTTTGGGGTCGCTTCTTTTATAATGGGGCATCCCCTTTGGCTGATCGAGAGGCTGATCCGCTGTGCAAACTTCTGGTTCGCAAACCTCACGGCCGCCGCTGGGCAGCATCGTTTGGGGCTTCGTCCTCAATGCAATCATTCCTGTAATTCTCTACAAGCTTTCAAAACGCTACTTGTCCTCCTCTGAGCTTACTGCGCTGATCATCGCTACGACCTTTCCTCTGGGCAAAAGCATCTTCGACCTGGCGCGCCGCGGACAGGTTGATCCAATTTCGATCGTGGTCCTGCTTGGGATCGGCACCGACGGTATCGCCTTGCTCTTCGGCGGCAACCCGCGCCTCTTGCTGGTCCGCGAATCCATGTTCACTGGCGCTTTTGGCTTCGCTTGTTTCATCTCTTTGTTGCTGCCTCGTCCTATGATGTTTTATTTCGGACGGCATTTTATGGCCGGCTCTGATCCGCAGCGGCAGGCGCGATTCAACGTCGCCTGGGAACTGGCTCCGGTGCGTTTTTGCCATCGGCTGATTACTATCGTGTGGGGAAGCGTGTTTGTGGGTGAGCTGATTCTGAGAATTATCCTGATCTACCATGTGCCAGCGGCGACAGTCTTAATTGTTTCGCCCATCTTGATCGGTACGCTGACCACCGTGACCATGATCTGGGCCTTCAGTTATGGGCAGCGGGTCCGGCTGCGTGCCTTGGAGCAACTCAATCCCACACAACCGGGTATTTAATCACCCGCACCAATGGCATAAAGGCATTGGCCATTGGGGGAATGCGGGACCACGTCCATCCCTTGGAAGAATGACTCAGCCGTCCCTGGCGGGACTTTGTGGGATCTGATTGTTTACCCGGCATTCCGCTAACGCTTCATGCCGGGCTACTTTCAGCCGCCCTGCGGCGCTGGTTGGCTAGCCTGATGAATCATGCAGGGCAGGCTATGCTGTTGATTCAACAACACCTTTTCTTAAGTGTCCTACAGGGCCGTTGGTCCGCGAAAGCTCATGAAATCCCTAAGTCCTGTATTTTCAATAGGACCGTTTTTTGAATTACGTGTTTTTGACCCTGAACCGTATTGCCCTAAAGGGTCGTTCTTCCACCGATTTCGGTCTAAAGCAACTATGAAACCGCTTTAGCCCATCTACTCTGGAACATCGAACTTCATCACATTGTTACGGAAGCCTTCGGTGCGCCATGCGCCATAGATTATGCCGATGACCATCCATACGGTGCCCCAGATTTTTGCTGGAGGGCTCAGGTTCCACCAGATAAATGCGCAGATGAAAAACCCCAGGACGGGAACCAGCAGGTTGCTCAAGTGCTTTTCTTTTTCACGTAGCCAAAAGCGCACAAATGAGGCTGCGTTGACTCCCATAAACGCTATGAACGCGCCAAAATTCAACAGCTCTGCGCCGCGTTCATAGCTCATGGCAAAGGCGCCGGCCAGGGCGATAGCTCCAATCAGGAGCACATTGTTGCGAGGGACGCGGTGCTTCGGATCAATGAATCCGAAGAATCCACGAGGCAGGGCATTGCCCCGGCCCATGCCGTAGAGCAGACGAGCAGCGGCAAGCTGGGCGGCCATTCCCGAGCCTACGTTGGCGATGAGGATGGTGAAGTTCAACAGGTGAAAAAGAAAATAGCCGCCAATCTGACGGGCCACCAATGGAAATGCGGATTCCACCATTTCATCGGGGAATGGTTTTGCCCCCCAGATCAACTGCGCGGCATAGACTTCCAAAGACGACAGGATTCCTGTGACTACGCAGACCAGCACTGTGGCCAGCAGGATGTTCCGGCGTGGATTTTCTACTTCTTCCGATAGAGTCGAGATCCCATCGAAGCCGATGTAAGTGAGCACGGCGAGGGACGTGCCACGGAAGACGCCGCCGACGCTGAACGTCTGTGGGTTGTAAAACGGTTGAGTAAAGAATCCCGTCCCATAGTGGCCAATGCCCCACAGGGTGCGTGCGATGAACACAAAAAAGATGACGACTACCGCCATCATGCCCAGGGTAAGTACCTCGTTAAGACGGGCAGAGGTCTTGACGCCCACAAGATTGACGGCCGAAAAAAATGCGGCAAAGCCAATCGCCAACGCCCAGTAGGGAATGGGCACAATATTCTGGGTGAGTTTGGAGCAGATGATGGTGCAGATAAGTGGGTTCAGGATGTAGTCCATCACCATGGCCCAGCCGGTCACGTAGCCAAGTACGGGGTGAATCTCCTGTCCGACATAGGTGTAGGCTGAGCCCGAGCTGGGGTAGACACGGGCCATGCGTCCATAGCTGATGGCAGTAAACAGCATGGCCACCATGGCGATCAGAATCGTGGTGACCACATGCCCGCCAGCTTTGTTGCTGATGATGCCGTAAACGCCCATGGGAGCGATGGGCTGAATGATCACGATGCCGATCACGATCAAATGCCATAGCGTGAGGCTGCGGCGCAGGCTGGGAGTTGCTGCTGTCGTGGTCATTAATTATTCAGTTGCGGCATAGCAATCTTGCAATGCGATTCAAACGGTTGCCAGTGGGGTCACAGCCCGTTTGGGAAGCATTTCTCCGATGCGGCGGATCTGAGCGCCTACCCCGCGCAGCTTTTCTTCAATCCTCTCGTAGCCACGATCGATGTGGTAGACGCGATCGAGGATGGTTTCGCCATCGGCGACCAGAGCGCCCAGGACTAACGAAGCGGAGGCCCTTAGATCAGAACATTGGACCGCAGCGGAGCTCAAAGGTGTCTTTCCCCGGACGACGGCACGGCTGCCTTCGACCTTGATGTTCGCTCCCATGCGCACCAACTCCTGCGCATGCATGAAGCGGTTTTCAAAGATGTTCTCGGTAACGATGGATGTGCCTTCGGCCTGCGTGGCCAGCGCCATGTACTGGGCCTGCATATCGGTAGGGAAGCCGGGGAACTCTTCTGTACTCACATCGGATGCGGCCAGCGGATTGTCGCCCATGACTCGCACGGAGTCGCCATTGGCCTTGATCTTTACGCCGCACTCCTGGTCTTTTTGCAAAACGGCGCCCATGTGGCGTGGATCACAGCTAGACACAATCAGGTCTCCACCAGTGAGAGCCGCAGCAATCACAAAGGTCCCGGCTTCAATGCGGTCGGGAATGATGCGATGGCGCGCGCCGTGGAGCTTGCTCACGCCATGAATCCGGATGGTTGAGGTGCCTGCGCCTTCAATACGGGCACCCATCTTATTCAGCAGTGCGGCAAGGTCGGAGACTTCGGGTTCGCGGGCACAGTTTTCTATAAGGGTTTCGCCCTCCGCCAGCGTCGCAGCCATCATGAGATCTTCGGTGCCGGTAACGGTGATCTTGTCTAAGACGATCTGGCCGCCTTTAAGCCGTTCGGCTGTTGCTTCGATGAAGCCGTGTTCCTGGGTAATGGTTGCGCCCAGTTTTTCCAGCCCTTTGATGTGCAGATCAATAGGCCGTGCGCCGATCGCGCATCCTCCGGGAAGAGAGACTCGTGCCCGGCCCATGCGGGCCACCAGGGGCCCGAGCACCAGAGTGGAGGCGCGCATGGTCTTTACCAATTCGTAAGCAGCTTCGGGTTTCGCCAGGTTCTTGCAGCAGATGGTGGTGCGATGATGGGCGCGTCCGTAGCCCAACTCCACCTCCGCGCCCATGGAGACCAGCAGGTTGCGCTCCGTCTGAATGTCGCGGACGTCTGGGATGTTCTCCAGAATCACAGGTTCTTCTGTAAGAATGGCCGCCGCCATAGCTGGAAGCGCAGCATTCTTGGCCCCGCTCACGCGCACCGTTCCCACGAGAGGATTGCCACCCCGAATTACAAATTTGTCCATGAAGCACCACAACCTTTACCGCTGATTTCAGCTGATCAACCTTCTTCGAGTTACACCTTATAAACTATCACTTCTAAATCCTTCGATTGCCTTTCGGACATTGCCCTTAACTTGCTTGAGTCTCTGCTTCGCCTGGCTGGAGTTCACTCCGGTCGTGAGCATGACCAGGGCGACCGAAACCTGATTTCCGGCGGATTTCAAGGTTTTCCTGGCGATCTCGTGGTCTACTCCGGCTGCTGCCTGCAAGATACTTAGCCCTCGTTCCATCAGCTTTGAGTTCTTCGCGTGGAGGTTCACCATAAGATTGCCATAGACATAGCCCAGCCTAGCCATGGCCCCGGTGCTCAACATGTTCAAGACCATCTTTTGGGCTGTTCCGGCTTTCATCCGGGTAGAACCGGAGAGCGCCTCCGGCCCTACATCGACGACGATCTCGATGTCAGTAGTGCATCCCAGCTCAGAATTGGGGTTGCACACAACAGCCACGGTTCGAGCGCCTTTTTTGCGTCCATACTCCACGGCAGCGAGCGTGTAGGGAGTGCGGCCACTGGCCGTGATCCCGACTACTACATCTTTCTTCGTCGGTCTTCTTCGAGCCAGATCGCGCCGTCCTTGTTCGCGGGAGTCTTCGCTGAACTCGACGGCCCGGCCCAGGGCCTTTTCACCACCGGCAATCACATATTGAATGGTCTTTCGGTCTGTATTAAAAGTGGGCGTGCACTCGGCGGCGTCCAAGGCAGCGATGCGTCCGCTAGTTCCTGTGCCTACATAAATCAGCCTGCCGCCCTGGCTGAGTGCGCGGGCGATGGCATCAATGGCCTGGGCGATCTGGGGCAGGGCCTTTTCTACTGCGGACGCCACTTTCTGGTCTTCACGATGGATGATGCGGGCTATATCAATCGCAGAGCGGGTATCCAGATCGGCGGAGGCCGGGTTTCGTTGCTCGGTTGCAAGATCTTGCAGGCTCACTGGAGCGCCTCAATCACGGCATCATGGAATGCTGGCCGTATCTGCTTGATCCTTTGGGAGCTACAATCCGGCCAGATGCGGTTGGTGAGCAGAGTGACTGAAATCTGACGCTCAGGATCAATCCAAAGCGACGTGCCGGTGTAGCCAAGATGTCCGTAGGATGCGGGGGAGAAATGCTGGCCAGATTGTGAGGGAGGTGAGGGCGTGTCCCAGCCGAGGGCCCGCGAGGTGCCAATGGGCGACGATTCCCGCCGGGTAAATAATTGGACGGTCTTTGACTGGCCCAACTGACGTTTACAGTACAGCAGGCAGTCGGCAAAGGTGGCGATATCGAGCGCGGTGGCAAAGCAGCCGGCATGTCCGGCCACACCGCCCATCACCCAGGCATTTTCGTCGTGGACTTCGCCCTGAACGATACCGCGCCGAAATGTACGGTCATCCACGGTAGGCGGAATCCTTGGTTTCCATTCTGAGGGTGGCAGAAAGGTCGTGTGTTCCAGCCCCAGCCAGGAGAAGATCTCGCGCTGGCAGAACTGTTCCAGAGGCTGTTTGGTCAGGCGTTCAAGAGCGACGCCCAGCAGAATGAAGCCTATGTCGCTGTATTCGGCGCGGCTTCCGGGAGCGGCGGCCAGGGGCAGGCGCATGGCTTCCTGAATTAGATCTTCCCGCTTGCGGACACGCTCAAACAATCTCACGTACGCCGGCAGGCCGGACGAGTGGGCCAGGAGCATGTGAAAGGTGATGCTGCGCCGGCGTGGATCCGGGCCAGCGAACTCGGGCAGAATATCCACCAGCGGCTGTTCCAAGCGAAAGACTCCGCGTTCATAAAGGAACATGCAAGCCGCAGTTGTGGCCACCACTTTGGTCACGGATGCCAGGTCATACACCGTCTCCTGGGTAACTGGGGGTGAATTCTGGTCGTAGGTAAACCTGCCCACTCCTTTCAACGCAATAAGTTTGCCCTGATAAGTTACAGCCACAGACGCCCCGGGGAACGCTTTTTGAGCAATACCGTCTGAGAGCACTCGAAAGGCGCGAGAGAAGCACACGTTCTGATTGGCTAAATCCTCGGGAAGCATGGTGTTGGTTTTGATTCCGCAGAATCTCTGGTTGCTTTTGTTTCTGGTTTATAACACACTCGGTTAACAGATGAAATTCCTACGCATCTCTGCCCTTGTCCTTAACTGTTGGCTCACGGCAACCTGCTGTTTTGGGATTGCTCCGCAAAAAAAGACGTCCAAGCCACAGAAAGCGACGGCCAAAACACGGAAAGCACCGAGCTCTTCGAATACAGCAACTGCAGATCCCAAATTTGCTCCGGTGGATGCTCTGGTGCGGCAGG
>Ga0070730_10005959_pt1 | contig 10448 bp, 8 predicted proteins | sample Coa_R1_3_FD_66447 | JGI IMG/M metagenome (GOLD analysis project Ga0070730, IMG submission 66447) | Surface soil microbial communities from Centralia Pennsylvania, which are recovering from an underground coalmine fire - Coalmine... | ecosystem: Environmental > Terrestrial > Soil > Unclassified ... | reverse complement strand
CCGGCATACTGCCTGCACTGCGCCTTGACCCACTCAATGCCAGACTCCAAGTCTACGAAGATGCGTTGCGTGGTCTGAATGGGGTCTTCGCCAAACTTGGCGACGCCCTGGCTATCCGCTGCGCCGATGATCATGCCGTCCGAACGGACCAGCAAGACAAGGGTCAGTTGCTCGGTTCGATGGCGCAAGAGGGTGAACTTCACCGGATCAAAGGTCACTTTTTGCCCTTCGCCTTCTTGGCCGACCGCTTGGCCTTCCGTCCGACCGCCAGATCGAACAACTCAGCGAGCTTTTTATCGGTGCCACTACCCGCCGCCCACTCGGCCAGATATTTGGCGAACGCCTGCACTGGTGCTGGATAACCGTTAATGACGAGCTTGGCAAAGAAGACTAGGATATCGGCCTTCGAACGGGGGGATTTGTGACCTACTTCTCGGGCGGCTCGGGCAACGTGTTTGGCTTTGACCTTCGTCTTCGCACCACCTCGCATAGCAGCAGGAGGAGCACTGTCGTGTTGGCCCACGTTCCGATCATCAGCCCTAACATTACTTGCATGAACTTCTCGGTCATCACCTTGCTCCTCCTCTGCGATCTCTGCCGCCCTCTCTGCCACATGCTCTTGCTCGGCCGCTGGGACGCCCATCAACTTCAACGCTGCATCGAGCGAGACGATCTCGCCCGACTCGATCCGCTGCCGCACGCTCTGCGGCGCATGTAAGACCTTCTCATACTCGCTCACCCGCGATGGCGAAAGGCCGAGATATTCGGCAATCTTTTGTCCGGTGCCGCGCCCCTTCCAGCCGTTTCGTTCCCGCGCCTCTTGCACGATGTAAGCCATGTCCAAGATGGAATTCTGGGTGCGGTGCAGGTTGGCGGTAGCGGCGGTGCGAAAGAGGTCGGATCGTGGGTCGAGCAGAGAGCACCACACCTGCATCGGTTGAAAGTTCGCCCGTTCATTGAGGTGGGCAATCGCCTCGACCCTGCACCCTCCGTCCACATACTCATACGTGACGGCATCGTCCGAGTCGATCTCCACCACTAAGACGGGATATTCCTGCCCATTGGCCGCGATAGACTCCGCCATCTCTTCGACGCGCTTGCGTCGGCTCTCTGGCGACTCGTTGGGCCGCGCCTTCTCGTTGGCCTCATTGGCTGCCAGCTGCGCCGGGTCCAAATACAGATATTGGTTTCGTTGGGTTGTCGTGTCCGCGTCCGCCATTTTATCCACCCTCACCCACTTTGCATGTTTTGGAAGGGCCGCTTGCGGCTAGACCCAATACAGATTTGACATCCGCCGACCAATACACACACATACGGGCCTGCTCAATGCGGATCGTCGGCTGATCGGTCGGTATGCCGTAACCAAAGAAGACGCCTTTGTGGGCCGTCGTCACTACCAGGGGGACTAACTTTTTGTTTGCTGCCATCTCACCTCCAACAGCAGCCAGTATGCTCCTTCACCTAGAAGTCTGTCAACCAAAATGGTGATATTATTTTCGGGTCGGCTGATCCCCGGCAAATCTACTGGTTGCGGGCTGGCGGTTCGCTCCTGGCCTTCCGGCCCGCACCAGATACAAGGAGCCTTTGAAGTGAATTCAAACGAATGGAAGTCTAAGCTTGCCACGCATGGCAATCCCCCCCGCCCGAATGCATCCCTGCTCAACGCCGTAATAGCCCTCGAATCCGCCCCTGAGTGGAAAGATGTCCTCTTCTATAACGAGTTCAGCGGCCAAGTCGTCAAAAGACAGGCTCCATTGCCGGGAATCGGACCCATCTTGGCAGAATGGACCGACCGCGACGACCTCACGGCGACGATCTGGCTGCAAGGGAATTTAATCAATGTCGGAGTCCAAGTAGCCGCCGAAGCGGTCCGGACAGTGGCGAATGAGCACATCGTCAATCCTCTATTGGACTTTCTCAACGATTTGAAATGGGACGGGACCAAACGAATACGGGACTGGCTGACTTTCTACATGCGGGTGGAAGATACCGAGTACACCCGGTGGGCTGGGCAGTCGTGGCTCATCTCGGCGGTGGCCCGCGCCTTCCAACCCGGCTGTAAGGCGGACTGCTGTCTGGTGCTCGAAGGACCGCAGGGATGCGGCAAATCGCGGGCTGTCCAGGCTCTGGCCGGTCGGGGCCTCTATACCGACGCCATGGGAACCGAATTGAACACCAAGGAGTCGGCTTTGCTCTGCGTAGGGACGTGGATTATCGAATTTTCGGAATTGGAAAGTATGAACCGGGCGGCGGTCGGGGCCGTAAAAGCCTTCCTCGCCCGCCCGGAAGACTATTACCGTCCCCCATATGCCCGCCATGCCGTCCGTATCCCCCGCCAGTGCGTCTTTATCGGCACCACGAACGATAGCCGCTACTTGAAGGACGACTCGGGTGGCAGGCGGTTCTGGCCAGTCAGATGTCACCAGATCGACGTGGACGGCATAGAGAGGGACCGGGAGCAGCTCTGGGCCGAAGCCGTGAAGATGTTCTTGGAGGGGGTTCAGTGGTGGTTGCCGGATTATATGGAAGTGGAAGCGGCCATCGAGCAGAATAAGCGCTACGATCCACACCCATGGCAAGGAAAGATAGAAGCATGGCTCGCAGACAAGAACGACTGCTCCAGCGACGAGATATTGGAGTTTTGCCTGAAAAAGCCGGTTGGAGAGTGGGGGCGCGCCGACCAGATGGCTATAGGTTCGTGCATGAGAATGCTCGGCTGGATTTCACGCAAGATGTCGAATGGCCGAAAGAGGTGGATTAGACCTCCGACCCCCATCACGATACACAAAGTCTCATCAGACACCTGATTTTCATGTTAAGTCCCTTTGTTGTGTTGATTATGACACTAACAGATACTAAATTACCTATATTGCCATATATGTATAGCTGTATAGCTTATATAGGGAAACGGAGTCCTCAGGTGTCCGAGGTGTCCGGACTATACCGGCTTGACTATAGTCAGGCATGTTAGACTATAGTCAGTATGGTAAACACCCATGGTTACCGCCGAGCGGCCGACGCGGCGAAAGAGATTGGGATTAGCAAGTCCACCCTCCTGCGGCTGGAGAAAAGCGGCAAGATTCACCCTCCGAGGCGCATCAACGGGGTCCGGGTCTATACGCTGGATGACATTTCGGACATCACCGCTCTGATAACGGTCTGGGTGCCTCCATCGGCTGGGTGTTAGACTTGAACCCATGAAGGCACAATTTATCCTCTGCGGCCTGCTGGCTGCTCTTTCAGCCCATGGGCAGGTCATACGGGCGCCGGGCGGTGGAGCGCCGGGTGGGGCAGCGGGCGGCGATCTGGGGGGCAATTATCCCAATCCATCGGTCGTGTCGCTGAATGGCCAATCGCTCGCGGCGCTGGCAACTGGAATATTGAAGGTGACCACTGGTACGGGCGTACCGAGCATCGCTGGGTCGGCGGATATTCTGGCAGCATGTACCACATGCGTCACGTCTTCTGCGCCGGGCGCTGGCATCGCTCACTTCGCCGGGTCCACTCAAGCGGTAACAAGTTCGGCCATCGTTGCGGCGGACATCGCGGCCAACACAATAACCGGGAGCCAACTTGCAGCATCACTTGCGCTCGTGTCGCCATTGCTAGGGACTCCGACAAGCGGCGTTCTGACCAATGCGACCGGGTTACCGTTCTCTTCTCTGGTAAGCGCGACTAACTCGGCAGCGGCGATGGTGCTAGGGACAGGAGCCTCGCTGGCCTTTACCGGAACATCGACCTTGGATCTGAGTGCCGATACAGGCGCGACAGCTTTCAAGGTCCCGGTGATTGCCGGGGCCACGGCGGGCGCGGATGGCGTGATCGATTACGACTCCACCAACAAAAACACGCACGTTCGGACAAACGGCGCCGATTCGATAGTTGGAGCGTTCGCCGCTGCCCCAGTCACAGGCGATGTGGTCACGGCAACGATTGCCACAGGTAACACGCTTCTCAGTGACTCCGGGATTCTAGGCACGAACATCGTCCGCAAGGATGCCGCAAATATAGCGGCGGCGGCGATGACGCTCAATCTATCGGGTGAGACAACTGTCAGCGGTTTTAGGGTTCCGGTAATCGCTGGGGCGACGAGCACTTTCGACGGGACAATCAATTATGACTCCACCGGCACCAGTACACACGTGCGAACAGACGGCGGCGATGGGGCGGTGCCTGCCGTTGTAAAAGTCATTGATTTGACGGGACAGACAGCCGCGATTGCGACCTCGACGGCGCTCTATACCCCGACCACTTCCCGCATGTTCCGGGTCAGTTACTATGCCAAAGTAACTACCGCCGCGACTACTTCATCCATCCTCGGTGGAACAACTGGATTGCAGGTTCTCTACACAGATGGCACGGATTCAGTAGCCCAAAACGTGACCATGCCGGAGGACAATCAAGCTGGTAATGCCCTATCAATCGGCACGGGAAATACAGGCAACAGTACTACATCGGTGGTCTATGGTGTCGGCATGGTCTACGGCAAAACAGCGGTTGCCATGACTTACGGCTTTGGGTACACGAGTGTGGGTGCCACGCCCATGCAATATGAGCTTCACATCAAAGTCGAGGCAATGTGAAACTCCTCCTTCTCCTCATCCCCGCCGCAATGTGGGGGCAGATCGGATCGCCAGTTCTGCTCAACATCCAAGAGAGGGCTAACCTCACCCGCACGGCGGAGGGACTATTGGTTGGCATCCCTCTCGCTCAGAGCTATAACATAACAGACAGCAACACGGTCATGCTGACAACTGCTCCGTCTGGCACATGCAGCGGCGGAGTAGCGGTCAATTCGCACAGACTGGTCACGGCTCGCTGGGGCGGCGCACCGACCGACCTCACCAAGCCAATACGAGTCATTCTCTTCTCGCACTTGTCACCGACCATTGCAGGGCTGGCCACTGGGCACCTGTGTCTAGCAGATCGCGGCGTCGCGGTCGATCCAGGCGGCACACCTCAAGTAACCTATACGACCGATAACTCATGCGGCACGAACTGCAAGGTCTTTGACACGGGTGCAGCTACATTTCGCATCCGCTCGGACTACTTCAACTGGTTTGACAGCATCAGCATCGACGGCGGGGCGACTGTTGTCTCGTCTCACCCTCTAGTCGGCGGCCTGTCGATTGTGGCAAACGGGGTAACCTACACCAGTGCACAAGTGCCCGGTGATGGCACTGTCCCATATGTCGTTACCGTAGAAGAGCCGACCGGCAACCAAACCGCCAACGAATCGGGTGAGAACATGCGTGCCCAGATCAAGGTCACGGGCGCTCTGTGGTCGGGCATCAACAAGAAATACCGCTTCGAGATTCGCATGATCCTCATGGCGGGAGAGACTCGGTTCAAGACGCTGCCCACCATCACCTTCTCGGAGGACATGTCTAATCCCGCCAATTGGCCAACCGACATATCTCTCTCGATGCCGACCGCTCTAGGCGCCAATATGACGGCCACTTATGGCACGCTCTACGGCACCGAGAGCACCACGCAAGCTCTAGCCGTGACAAGCTCCGACAACAGTTCGATGGTCCAATACGACCACGGCAACACCTACAATGCCTCCTATGTCGCGCCGGGCGAGCCGGGGTGGCGTCTGACCAAGAATGGCACAACGCAAACGACGGGCAACCAGTCGGACGGCTGGCTGGACCTCACAGACACGGTTAGCACCAACGCGGGCATCGTGCTGGGGATGCGCGAAAACTGGCAGAACTACCCGATGGGCGTGGGCCAGAACGGCAAGACGATTTCGATGCACATGTGGCCACCGGATGGAGATACAAACGGCGACCTCACCGCCATAGTGACCTATAAGCAGCAGCAAGCACTAAAAGGCGTGACGGTCGGCTTCAGCCACATCTGGCCTTACGCTACCGGCGGCGCGATGAGCTTTGTGCCACTGGTGCCCTTTCCGCTTGCCTCTGTCTACACTGCGTCGAACGCCAATCCGCCCGTCTTAGCTATCCAGACTAATATCTCTAATTCGGGTAAGGGGCTGAACTGTGGATCGGTGTCCGCATCGCCGCCCACTGGATGTATCTATTGGCCGGCTGGTCAAGCACGCCAGCTATATATAACGAGCACCGAGGACAATGGCTCATTCCCGACGCCAAATTGGACCAAGTTAAACGGCTTCCAGACCGTTACCTATCAGGGCGTCAACGATGGGTCTGGCAATCCCACCGTGACCATACCGGGCTTCGATTCGACCAATTGGGGGCCTGTTCCCATCTCCGTATCGGATGGCCGGCCCACGCCCAAAGTATCGACTCTAATACCCGTCAACGACTCGAATGGGGATGGAGTAAGCAAATCGTGGGAGATTTGGGGCGACGTGCATGCTGGCGCTGGCACGCCCGGCAACTCCATAGCTCGTTTCCGCGACCGGCTATTCGATGTCAATCCAACCTATTTCTCCGATACGACTTGGATGTTTGGCCGCATCCACGCCCAAGACTCCGCCGCTGATCTGGTCAATTGCCCAGTCGATGGCCACTTCTCCCGCGCGGAGTGCATGTTGAGGGCTGGCTGGGCCAATTTCCAGACCCACCAGAAGGCCATGAACAATTTCGGCTCGATGATCTACGGGCAGTACCAATATACGGAGCCTGGTAATGTCATCGCCGGTATCGGCAGCAGGTACTTCGCTTTTGCGCGAAAGGGCTATGCGGAAGGCATGGGGCTGGAGTATGCGCGGACTGGCGATCCGCAATACTTGCGGCTGTTGCAGGCGCAAGTGGAGAACTACGGGGATGTATCCACGCAGCACGTGGCCGCCGACCAGATAGGCCAGTGTACCCTCGGATATCCCGCCACCAAGTGTTATACGGACTTTAACCACACCTTAGTGGTCAAACGTCCGGGCGCGCACTATGTTACCCATGGCCCGATGGAATGGTGGAGTTCTTATGGCGGCCTGACCCCGCAGACTATTCCGGCCGGCAGCTCTGCCTATGATGCGAGTGAAGGGACCGAGACCAACGCGGACGAAGGCACGGTCGCCCAAGAGATGGACTATTTGCTCACCGGCAACGACTTAGCTAAGGAACGGCTGATTGAACGCGCGGATCAGATCATATGGGAGACGACCGGCGGCACTAATACCATCAATGAAAGCAATACGGTCTATACGCAGCTGGCGGGGCGGGCGTTCAATGGCTGCATGTCTGCCTTTACGGCCGCGCTGGCCGTCACCGGCTCCAGCCAATATCAAGCTATGCTCGATGCGTGTTTTGCGGCCGGCATCCAAAACAAATCCAACGTCTTTTCGCTGTTTTATCAGAATCCGGCGGGTAATATCCCCCAGCAGAATCCGGGCAACGCCGTGGACTACGCCTACTTTGGCAGCGGCTGGAACTATAGCGGCTGGCCGGAGTATGCGGAGATATCCGGGGCTGGCAAGTCAGTCAATCCTCCCACTTACTCGGTGGGCGCTCCAGCCGCTCTGAACGTGCAGAGCCAGTTGGTTAAATTCGGCAAGATGGCCGCATCGGATGTCTCATCGGCCAACCAGACAGGCGCTTACTCGTGGATCTATGGATTCAAGCCCATTGCCTATGCGTACCACTACTCGGGCGATGCGACGCTCCGCACATACTTGAAGCGGTACTTCCAATATGCGACTAATGCGGATGACCGCCCCGAGACGACCGGCTGCTCGACACAGAATCCAGGCGCGGGTCTCTCAGGCGCCATACCATCCACTAACTGTGTCATCGGCGGCAACGTGCCTGACATACATTATTTTGGTCCGTTTAGTCAAGGGCTACCATATGCCATGTATGAGTTGGTGGGAGCACCTACTACTCAGCCCGACTTTCCGCCTGTGTGGTTCCGCATCCCTACCACCGGCACTTTGACGTTTTACTCGAACAAGCTAACCGATACGCCATCCCACATTAGCTTTCTGACCGATGCCAAGAGCGACGGCGGAGGCGACTTCGAGGGCGACTTTCATCCCAAGTCGGGCGACATTACGGTTGACGTGCGCAAGCCCGATGGTACGGAAGAACCCGGCTTCCCCATTACCTATAAGACGCCAAACCAATGGTGGCCTGTCGCCGCTGCCACTGGCGCTACCAGCTGTCTGACCGCACCAGATCCGCCCAGTATCACGTGGGATGGCGTGGCCAATAACACGGACAACCGCTACCAGACCATCACGCTGCCCCCCGATGGCACAACCTCCGGCACCTACACTATTAATTTCTCGGTCCAGAATTGCCCGCTTCCCGGCTATACAACGTGGCACGACGTGGCCATTGTTGCCAACGACCTCGGTAACATGGATGTGCTGCTGACCAATAACACAGTCCACCCCGAGACTGGCAGCTATCTATATCTGAATTTCACCGGCGCGACCCAGTTCAAGGGCGATATAAACTCTGGCTGGAATCTGACCGACCCGAATGGCGTGGTCTATAAGGGCGGGTCTAACATTACACTACCGCTAGTAAGCGGGATGTGGGGTTTGATGATAAATCCCGGCTGGCAGGATCTGGCACAATACTTTACTTCGTTTGGCGGCATCAAACCGCTGGCGTCTATGTCGCCGCAGACTTGGACGGATGTGGCATCGGTCGGCTTGGCTACCTACTCCACAGTTGTTGGCGGACCTGCCGCACCCATGACACTCACGTTTGGCACAGTCTTGTGTGATTTCAGCAATCCAAACCCACTGCCGCCCGGACAGATCGCGGTCGCGTATTCAGTCGCTCTGACGCTCAATGGCTCGTGCAGTGCGGGCACGGCTTATTCCATCACGGTGGGCAGTTTGCCGCCCGGACTGGCTATCAATGCGGGCACTGGAGCTATCACCGGGACGCCTGTCGCGCCGAGCGGCAGCTATACCTTCACCGCGCACGAGGCAACCAATAACGTCTCGCACCAGTACACCATCGTCATAGCGCCTGCCGCTCTCGCGTGCATGAACACCACTCCCGGCACGACACTACCAAATGGCCAGATCGGCGTGCCCTATTCGGTCCAATTTACATATACGAACTGCATTCCGCCCAATGCGTGGACCAACCAATCCGGCACATTCCCGGCCGGCCTATTACTGGGTAGTACGTCGGGTCTATTTAGCGGCACGCCCACCAATTGCGGCAACTTCTCATTTTCGATTGGCCTGCAAGACACGGTGTCGCCCATCGACACGGACCCGTATACGCTGGCGGTCAGCTGCTTCGCTATCAGCAGCCCACTTACCCTGCAAAACCCGCAGACTGCCATCCCCTATCCGATGGTGACGTGGCAGACCTCCGGGGGTGTCACGCCAATCTCCTACGCCGTCACGTCCGGCACTGTGCCTGCCGGTCTCGTCTTTCTAAACGGTATATTGCTCGGGACACCGACCGCCTCACCTGCCCCCTTCACCTTCACTGTGACGGCCACGGACGCGACTGGGGCGACCGCCACGCGCACCTATACTGGTAATGTGACAGCCAAGGGCACACTCTGGTTCTAGCGTGCGTCTGGTCATTCGCCATACTCTTGGTACAATCGGGGTGAGGCAATACAAAATGCTCCCCTTCACGCCCAACCCTGGCGGCAAAGGCACCAAGCCCCCCGACTCGCCCATCTATGGCAGCTCCGAGTGGTTCACCCTCTTTGATGAGCCATTTATAGATAAAGCGCTGCCCATCATCAAACAGATCGTCTCGGGTGTGTTTCCATTGTCCGGCCAAGAGAGCACGGATTTTGTCGAAGAGGCGATTGCCGCATGGCAGATCTCGAACACGCGCGACCAGGCGCGACTGCTGCTGCAGGGATACAATAACGCGATCTATAGCTGGAGTGTGAACGACGCCAACGTGAAGGCGTTGAATGCCGCCCGCGCGGGCGCACAATTGCCCGAGCCGCCATTCCCGCAGCCGCCTGCGCTATTGCATCCACTCATTGCCGCTTGGTCGAAGAACCACCCGGAGCAGGCGCTTTAGCGTTTGCGCTCCAGCCTAATATAGTCTCCGCACGCCTTGCCCATCTCCAACTCCAGTTCCGTCCCGAGGTATCGGCTGGTTGTCTGAATGCTCGAATGTCCGAGCGTCTTGCTGATCTGTTCGAGTGGCGCGCCGCCCGCGCGTGACAATTTTGCATATGAACGGCGAAGGTCATGGGGCCGAATCGCTCCGAGTTCCGCACGCTTGGCCGCTTGCTCGACAATGAGAAAGATCGACTGCGGGGTCAGATCAAATACACGTTCCATCATCGCCACCACGGCCCGCAGCCCGCGCGGGCGCGGTCCCAGGTGTCCTTCTCAGCGCGTAAGATGCGCATCATCTCCACATCCGCGTGGTCGTCCATCTGTTTGCGCGTGGCCGGCTTCTCCCATGTAGCCATCAAGTCTATGACCACCTGTTCGGCCAGGCACATGTCGCGCAGTTCGGGTATGGTCTTACTGGCTGGAACGATGGGCGGATGCTCCCGCCGCGCCTTGGCCC
>Ga0070730_10005958_pt1 | contig 10448 bp, 9 predicted proteins | sample Coa_R1_3_FD_66447 | JGI IMG/M metagenome (GOLD analysis project Ga0070730, IMG submission 66447) | Surface soil microbial communities from Centralia Pennsylvania, which are recovering from an underground coalmine fire - Coalmine... | ecosystem: Environmental > Terrestrial > Soil > Unclassified ... | reverse complement strand
TGAGCTTGGCGGGTGTCTGCACCCGCACATGCACATACAGGTCGCCCTTGCCGTGGCTTTGCACCGACGGCACGCCCTTTCCGCGAATACGGAAGGTTGTGCCTGACTGTGTGCCTTCGGGGACTTTGAGTTTGTGCTCACCGCCATCCAGCGTGGGAATAGTGAGCTCATCGCCCAGCGCTGCCTGGCTGAAAGAAATCGGCACAGAGCAGTGCAGGTCACGGCCTTCGCGTTCGAAAAAGGGATGCGGCTTTACCTTCAGCACGACGTAGAGATCGCCCGCTGGCCCGCCCTGCACGCCGGCGTCGCCCTGCTCGGAATAGCGGATTCGTGTGCCGTCTTCCACGCCCGCGGGAACATTGACCTCCACCGTGCGCTCCTTCATGGACCGCATCTCGCCTTTGCACCTGGTGCACGGATCGGAGACCACGCGTCCCGCGCCCTGGCACGAGGGGCAGGTGCGGGCAATACTGAACAGCCCTTGCTGATAGCGCACCTGGCCGTGCCCGCCGCACGTAGGACAGGTCGACGGGGCTTTGCCCGCAGCCGATCCGCTGCCATGGCACTGCTCGCAGGACTCGTAGCGGCGCACCTTGACCTCAGTCTTTTTGCCGAAGGCGGCCTCTTCAAAGGTGAGCGTCAGGTCGGCGCGGGCATCGCCGCCGCGCTGCGCCCGTGAGCGCCTTCCCCCGCCGACGTTCACGCCGAAGAAGTCGCTGAAGATGTCGCCGAAGATATCGCTGAAGTCGGCGAAGTTCGAAGGATCGAATCCCTGGAAGCCTCCTCCTCCGTTCACGCCGGCGTGCCCGAACTGGTCATAGCGTGCGCGCTTCTCCGCGTCCATCAGCACGCTGTAAGCCTCGGTGCACTCCTTGAACCTCTCTTCCGCTTCCTTGTTGCCGGGATTGCGGTCCGGATGGTACTGCATCGCCAGCTTGCGGTACGAGCTTTTGATTTCCTGCTCGGTGGCCGCGCGGGTCACGCTCAGGACTTCGTAGTAATCACGTTTTGCTTGTGTTGCCAAAATTTCCTCTATGTTTTTTCTGAAATCCCGAACCCGGGCTTTTGCGGGTGAGGGATCCCTATTCCTTTACACGCATTCAAATCCAATGAATTTACCGCTACACCGAGTTCCTCGCGGCCATGCGGCCATAGTGATCCCTCGCTTCGCTCGGGACTTCGGAAAAGCCTGCGCGCTGGCTGTGGATATTGCTTCCGATCACGGCGATTATGCGCGATTCTTCGCCACCCTGACCATCGCCGGCCGCAGCAATCTTCCCTTGATGCGATAGCCCGGCTGCAGCTCTTCCAGTACATGATGGTCCGGCACGTCGTTGCTTTCGGCCACCTCGATCGCCTCGTGCACGTTGGGATCAAAAGGCTGGCCCTGCGCCGGTATGCGCTCCACGTTCAGCTTCTGCAACACGTCCTGGAGCTGCTTGTGGATCAGCTCCACGCCCTTGCGCAGGTCCTCCGGCTTGGCGGAGGCATTCTTGAGCGCCAGTGAGAAGTTATCGATCACCGGCAGCAGCGTGCGCGCCGCATCGGCCACGGCAAAGTCGCGGAAGTCAGCATTCTCTCTGGCTGAGCGTTTGCGATAGTTATCAAACTCGGCCTGCAACCGGGCGAGCCGGTCGAACAAATTGTCGCGCTCGGCCTGCAGCTTCTGCAGTTCGTCTTCGCGGACAGCGGCGGCCGGAGGATCTCCCGCAGCTTTTTCTTCAAAGCCGTCGGCAGGATCGGCCGCGGGAAGCTCGTTTTCCGGAACTTTTGTCTGCTGCTCGTCAAGCCCGACGTCAGCTCTTCCATTGCCCTTACTCATTACAGCACCTGGTCTCTTGATTGGAATTTTCACGCGTTCTCATTCAGCAACTTGTCAAAAAGCTGCGCGATATAGGAGACCGCCGTGATCGTGTGTTGATAATCCATGCGGGTCGGGCCGATCACCGCCAGTGATCCGCGCATCTCTTCGCCAATGCGGGCGGGCGCGCCGATCAGAACAAAATTGCGCATCTCCGGCACCGCCTCCTCCAGCCCGATCACCACGCGCACCGCTTCCTGGCGCGTATCGAGATAGGCGGCGAGCAGGTCAGCCACGCGCTCTTTCTCTTCCAGCGTCTTCACCAGATCGCGCAGGCGTTCACGGTCCTGCTGATTGCCCACAAGATTTGCCACACCCTCTACGAAGATGTTCTTCGGAGGCTCCGCGGCTGCCAGCGCGCCGCTTTTGTAGAGTTCCTCAAGGCTCTTCATCAGCCGGTCATATTCGCTGCGCTCCTGCTCAATGCGGTGACCCAGCTCGGCCTTGATGTTGCTCAGTATCCAGCCCCGGAAATTCTCATTGATGTAGTTGGCCGCGGTGTTCAGGTCGTCCTGGCTCAGATCGCGCTCAAGGCGCATCATCCGGTCATGAACAACTCCGGATTTCATCACCACCACGGCCAGCGCGCGATTGCCGCCCTGGCGCGAGAAGTAAACGTGCTCCAGCGCGTTCTTGGGCCCGCTGCTCCCGATCGCGACGCCTACGCCGCTCGACACCAGCGAGAGCACGTGCGACGTCCGCTCCAGGAACTCCTGCACGTCCACCGTGCCCTGGAGTGTGTCTGAGATCAGCGTCTGGTCCGCCGGCGAGATGGTGGCCCGGCCGGAAATCTGGTCGACATAATAACGATAGGCCTGCGGAGTCGGCACGCGGCCGGCCGACGTGTGAGGCTGCTCCAGGAAGCCGCCGTCGGCCAGATCCGCCATCACGTTACGGATCGTGGCTGGGCTGAGCCCATCCTTATTCTGTCGGGAAAGCGTGCGCGATCCCACCGGCTCCCCCGTGGAGATGTAGGTCTCCACGATCGCGGTGAGGATCTCCCGCTCGCGCGGCCCGCCTGGTCCGGGGTTCGGCATAAGATAAATTCTTTTATTGCAATGGTTTGGCAGAAATCTTGTGAACTCCTGCCCCATACAGATTTTAGGATGTTAGTGGGTTGCTGTCAAGATAGCACTTGGGCAGTCAGAGTGCCAAATCATTTAGACTGCGGCACCTACTGTACCTGAATCACATCGCCCGGCGCGGTGCTGCTTTTGACCTCGGCCACGCGCGCGATTACCTGCCGCGTGAAGGCATACAGTGACTTGGCATGCGGAGAGTCTTCGCCGTAGAGGACTGCGGGGCTGCCCATGTCGCCGCCCTTACGGATGTCGGGGTCGAGCTCAATGGAGCCGAGGAAAGGCACGCCAAACTGCTGCGCCGTCCGGGCCACGCCGCCTTTGGAGAAGATATCGATCTCCTGACCGCAGTGCGGACAGACAAAGTGGCTCATGTTCTCGACCAGGCCGAGAATATCGACGCGGGCGGTGCGGAACATCTCAATTGCCTTGCGCCCGTCCTGGAGTGAGACATCAGAGGGAGTTGAAACCACGACGGCGCCAGTCAGCGGGACGGTCTGGAACAGCGAGATCACCACATCGCCGGTGCCCGGCGGGAGATCGACAACCAGATAATCCAGTTCACCCCACTCCACCTGCTGGAGGAACTGGCGGATGATGGAGTGAAGCATAGGGCCACGCCAGACCAAGGGCTTGTCGCCGGGATTCAGCAGGCCGACCGAGATCACCTTCACGCCGAAGTTCTGCAACGGTTCGATGCGGTTTTCCGTGAGCACGCGCGGCTGCTGGTTGGTATTCATCATCAGCGGCACGTTGGGGCCGTAGATGTCGGCGTCGAGCAGGCCAGTCTTGTAGCCCATTTTCGCGAGCGCGACGGCCAGGTTGACCGCGACGGTGGTTTTTCCAACTCCGCCCTTGCCTGATCCGATGGCGACGATGTTGCTGACGCCCGGAAGAGGAAACGGGCCCTGCTGCTGCGGCGCTCCATGTGGATGTCCGTGAGCCATAGGTATGCTTCAATTATACGGGAGGCGGCCCGAGGATCGCCGTGATCGCCGGAATCGCGCGGAATCGCCGTGATCGCAAAAGCAAATCTCACCACGGAGACACGGAGGCACGGAGAAAAAAGGAAGCAGGGCTGATTTAATACCTCGCGCCAGGATGCATGGGACGTCGCATGACAGAATCCAGCAACAAGGGTTGCTTGTCGAAAAAGAGATAAACGGCGGCGATCCGGCCGTCCCGCGCAATGATGAAATCGGTTCCGGCATAAGCGGGCGCCTCTCCAGGGCGGCCCGATACCCATTGGACGCGTCCGCCATCGCCTAATTCCTCGGGCTCGGCAATTAACTGATATTGAAAGTCGGGGTGAGTAGCCCTGATCGCGCCTGCGATGCGATCGATCTCGTCGCGGCCACGGTAGACGCCCCCGTTCGGGTCATAAAACACGCCCTCTTCGGTGAAGATCTCATCGATGGCCGCCCGCCGGCGCGCGGGGTCGTTTTCACCGAAAACATCGTGAAGATTGCGGGTCAGCAAGGTCGATACGCTGGACACAGCTTGCCTCCTCTCGGCATCGAGTGCGACTTTAGATGATGCAAATCTTAAGAAGATGAACTCCAACGCGCGTTCGCTCTGCGCTGTGACCTCGGGGTCTTTCCATCCGGCGGGCTACCGCGGGTGACAGCGCGCGAGCGCGCCATGGATTCCGCGCGATGACGCGCGATTACGGCGATGACGGCGATTTCCTGGTCCTGCTCCCCAGCTCCCACTTCCGCAACTCGCGCCGGCGTCCTGCATCTTCGTAGCGGCGCTTCTCTTCGTCCGTCTCCGGCACCACCGGCGGCACCGCCTTATGCTTGCCACGCGTGTCCACTGCGACAAAGGTCAGATAAGCCGAGGCCACGTGCCGTGTCTGCCCGGAGATGTAGTTCTCCACCCAGCATTTCACCCCGACCTCCATCGAAGTGTTGAAGGCGCGGTTCACTGACGATTTCAGGATCAGCAGGTCGCCGATGTGCACCGGCTCGCGGAAATCGATGTGGTCCATCGACGCCGTGACCACGTGGCTGTGCGAGTGGCGGTGCGCCGCCATGGCGCCGGCAATGTCGATCAGGTGCATGAGGCGTCCGCCGAGCAGGTTGCCCAGCGGATTGGCGTCGTTGGGAAGCACCACCTCGGCCGTCTCTGACTGCGATTCGCGCACCGCGCGCGGCTCAAGGCCGGGAAGGGAGGGCCGTTCTCCGTCGCTCGAGTTCTTAGGGCTCATGGCTACTTGGATGTTATCAGCCGGGGTAGTCGGTCAGTTTAAAAAACTGACTCGCTACCGGTATCAGCGCCGAACGCCGGCACGCGAAGTGCGTTCTTGAGGTACAACGCCCGCAGTACCGTTGAGGCTTCTCGTGATTTCGCTGAAAATCATAAGCAATCGACGGAAGAAGGGAAGCGCGAATGGAATCGGCCATCTCGCAGCAGCAGCCCCAACAGGTGTTGCGGCGCTGGATCCGCTACAAAATTGATGTTCGCCTCAAGGTTTCGTTCTCGGAAGAGGGCAAACCAGTCAATGCCTTCGGACGGGCCAACAGCCTCAGTCGCGGCGGGCTCGGGGCCTACATTCCGTGTTCGATGAATGTGGGAACCAAGGTCGCGCTCGAACTGACGCTTCCATATGCCTCAACGGAAGCCAACCTCGAAGCCGTGGTCCGAAGCTGCGAGGGCTTTCGGTACGGCATGGAGTTTACCCGCGTGCCTGCCGAGATTCAGACGCTCCTGGCCAAACACTGCGAGCCTGTCCAGTAAGCCGGCTTTCATAGCCTCCTGACCGCTTCCGGTAGAATGCGTGTGGAGACCACGCATGCCCAGACGACTGTTGGCAAGTCTTTTCCTCCTGCTTGCGGCGATTGCAGCCGCGCAGACTCCCGCGCCCTCGCGGTCGAAGGTTCGCACCGTCACCGCGTTTGTGCGTCTGGACCGCGCCAACTATCGCACGCAGGTGGCAGACGCGCTGAAGCTGCTGCACTCGGCCAAAGATGCTCTCACCCAAGCGGGCTACGAAGTCGAGACCATCCGCATCACCACGCAGCCTTTTCCGGAATACACGCGCGGCCTCTCCGTCGATCAGGCGCTCGCCTTCTTTCAGGAGTTTGACAAACTCTCGCAGCAGGAAGGGTTCACGCCGGACATCGGCGCGGCCATGACCAAAGACTCCGACGACCCGAAGCAGGCCGAGCTGCTGGCGCGCATCCTGGCCGAAACGCAAAACCTCAACGGCTTCATCACCGTCGCCGATGAAGGCGGCATTCACTGGAACGGCGTTCGCGCGGCGGCCCGAGTAATGAAGTATCTGGAAGAGCACACCACGCACAGCGAAGGCAATTTTCACTTCGCCGCAGGCGCGTTTCCGCCCGCGGTCGCGCCGTTCTTTCCCGTTTCCCATACCTCGGATGGCGGACATGGCTTCGCCATCGGGCTGGAGTCGGCCAACATCGTGCAGCAGATTTTTGCCAATGCCAAGGGCGACTTGAATTCCGCGGGCGAGCAACTCACCACCGCGTTGACGCAGGAAGCAAAGAAAGTGGAAGAGATTGCCCATCGCATCGCGACGAGCACCGGCTGGCGCTACCAGGGCATTGATCTTACGCCGGTGCCGCTCAAGGAGATCTCCATCGGCGGCGCGCTGGAATCACTCATTCACGCCGAGATCGGCTCGCCCGGAAGCCTGAGCGCGGCGTACACCATCACCTCGGCCGTCAGGCGCGTACCCGTGCTACAGGCCGGATATAGTGGCCTGATGCTGCCGGTGCTCGAAGATTCTGTGCTCGCCCAACGCTGGGAGTCAGGCGCGATCAGCCGCGACTCGCTGATGTCCTACTCTTCCGTGTGCAGCACCGGGCTCGATGCCGTTCCGCTGCCGGGCGACATCTCTGAAGCCGAACTGGCCGGCATCATCGGCGACATGGCTAGCCTGGCGGTGAAGTGGCACAAGCCGCTCTCCGCGCGACTGCTGCCCGTGGCGGGAAAGAAAGCCGGCGAAATGACAGAATTTGGCAGTCCGTACCTGGTGAATGTGCACATTCGCTAAAGGACATGAATGGCTCTGGAGATGAAAAATGAATGCGAGAAGTGCCGTAGGTCCTTGCCGCCGCAGGAGATTGCCATGATCTGCTCTTATGAATGCACGTTTTGCCAGGACTGCTCGCAGGCAATGAAAAATATCTGCCCGAATTGCGGCGGAGAACTGGTGCGCCGGCCACGGAGAAATTAAAAATTGTTTCTTTCGTCATTCACGAAATTCATGAAACTCGGCCATTGACAAGGCTTTCCTGAAGGTCTAAGGTTTTCCACTGCCCAGTAGCGACTCCCCCGGAGGTAGTCTTACCGCCATGTTTACGACCCTCACTGAAAAATATTCATTTGTTCGCCGCACCATTGTATTGCTGGCCGCCTTGCTCATCATGCCGGCGCTGGCAATCGCCCAGACGCATCCGGTTTTCAACCTGCAATCCAGCTCAACGTCGCCCTTCCCCAGTGACCGCTTCACTGCATTTGACAGCCAGCAGCTCACAGGATTGCGCGTGAACCTGGCTTTGCCCAACTGCGCCACCCATCCCTCAGACTGCGCTGACATCACCCTGCTGAACGAGCTTGATGGTTTCAATCTGCAGCCGCGGATTTCGATTCCGTTTGACGGCGCCATCGATCCCAGCACCGTGAGCAGCAGCACCGTCTTCCTGGTCCAGATTCCAGCCGGCTTCACCGGCGACGGAGACCAGCCGGTCACGCCGAACATCATCGGCATCAACCAGGTGGTCTGGGACCCGGCGTCGCTCACGCTGTTCGTTGAATCGGACCAGCACCTGACGCAGCGCTCCAGCTATCTGCTGGTGGTGACCACGGGCGTGCATGATGCATCGGGCAATCCTATACAGGCGGCCAAGAGTTTCCTCGACCTGAACGCCTCTGACAGCGCTGACGCCCGTCTGCGGGCGTATCGCCAGTCGCTGCGCGCGCTGATCGATAACGGCACGCTTCAACGCATTGCGCCGGGCCTCGACAAGAAAGACATCGCTGCGGCCAGCCTCTTCACCACGGAGAGCGCCACGGCGACGCTCGAAAGCATTCGCGCTCAGATCAAGGCTGCCGCTCCGCCCGCCGTCAACTTCAACCTGGGCAGCGGCGGAGAAAAAACAGTCTTCCCGGTAAACACAATCTCCGGATTCACCTGGAACGTGCAGGCGCTCACGGTGGGCCCGCTTATTCCGACCAGCCTGAACGGCGATCTGGCCGCTTTGCAGGTCTTCCCGGGATCAGTCAAGACCCTGGCCTTCGGCAAATTCACCGGGCAGCACTGGCAGAACGCCAATGTCTTCATTCCCCAGGTGCCAACCACGCAAAGCGTTCCTGCGCAAGGCACGGAAGAGCTTTTCTTCAACCTGTTCATCCCGTCCGGCCCTCGCCCGACCAATGGCTGGCCGGTGGCGATCTTCGGCCACGGATTCACTGACAGCAAGCAGGGTGCGCCGTTCGCGGTAGCCTCCACGCTAGCCCACAACGGAATTGCCACGATCGCAATCAACGTGGTTGGCCACGGTTTCGGTCCCAACAGCACGCTGACCATCCATCAGGGAGCCACCGCCACCACCTTTCTGGAAGGCGGCCGCGGATTTGATCAGGACGGCAACGGCCAGATCACCAGTGCTGAAGGGTCTTCGACATTTGTGCTGAGCCCGCAGGGAATCATCGGCTCGCGCGACGCTTTGCAACAGACCACGGCGGACCTCATGCAGTTGGTTCGCGCGATCCAGGGCGGAATTGACCCGGACGGTGACGGCCTGCCCGATCTCGACGCCAACCGCATCTACTATGCCGGTCAGTCCTTCGGCGGAATTTATGGGACCATCTTCCTCGGCATCGAGCCGGATGTGCAGGCGGGCGTGCCCAACGTGCCCGGCGGCCCCATCATCGACATCGTCCGTCTCAGCCCGGGCTTCCAGTTGCTGCTGACGCAGGCTTTGGCGGTGCGGACGCCCTCGCTGCTCAATGCCGGCCCGCCGATCTTCTTCAACGACAACAGTCCGCTGCGCAACCTGCCCCCGGTGATCAACACGGTTCCCGGCGCTGTTGCCATCCAGACGGTGGAAGACACCAGCCGCTGGCTGGGACAGCAGGGCGATCCGGTGGCCTGGGCGCCGTTCATGAACGAATCGCCGCTGGCCGGTGATCGTTCCAAGCCGATCATCATCCAGTTTGCCCGCGGCGATAAGACCGTGCCCAATCCGACGGCCACGGCGCTGATCCGCTCCGGCGATCTTAAGGACCGGGCGACCTTCTTCCGCAATGACCTGGCGTTTGCCCTGGGTGTGGGCTTCGGCAAGAACCCGCACACCTTCCTGACGAACATCGGCGGAACTCCGCCGGTGGCTTTGGCAGCGATCGGAGCGCAATCGCAGATTGCGATCTTCTTCACCACGAACGGAGCCTTGACCATCGACCCCGATGGCCCGGGGCCGCTGTTTGAGGTGCCGATCGCAGGAGCGCTGCCGGAAGATCTGGGATTTATTCCGTAGGGAGCAATCAGCGGTCAGCCAAACCAGAACTGGCCGCTGATTAAAAAAAAGGGCTAAGCCGCGGATTTAGCGTGAACCCCGAATCGAATTTGATTCGTGTGCACTCGCGAAATTCGCGGCTGATTTCTTCTGATCTCCGTCTATCTGCGAAGATCTGCGGCGCTTACCATCCCATCCGCTCCCGCAACCCTGTGATGTGCGCCACGTGGTGGTTCCCGTGCCAAGCGTACAGACTGAGCAGCCAGTCCACATCGTGCGGCCCGGATTCCGGATGGACAAATTTGCGCTGGAAGTCTTGAGGTTTGAGCGATCGCAGAAGCACCACCCAGCGCGCATGCAACGCCTCGAGCATCGCCAGTGAAACGTCGATCGGCGTAAGTTGCGAGTCTTTGAGCTCTGCCCAGACGGCCTCATCGTATGCCTTGATCGTGGGATTGTCCTCCGTGACGGCCCACTTGAACCGGATGTAGGCATTCAAGTGGCTGTCGGGGACATGGTGGACCACCTTCCGCACGGTCCAGCCACCCTCGCGATAGGGGGTGTTGAACTGCTGATCGCTTAGGCCGGCCACCGCCCGGCGCATCCTGGGTGGGAGCCCGGAAATGGCCTCGATATGGCGGGCGCGGGTCTCCGGGGTGGGGTTAGCGTCTGGGACGAAGCGGCCGGTGGGGTAGCGGGGATCGGTCATGGCTCTTACCTCTTTATTTATCAGCTATGTTCCCTGATATCGAATGATAAAGGCGTGCTCATTGAATTGTAAGAAAAATAAGGACTTACGGCGAGTCTTGGCCTGCAAAAAAATCTTGACGTTTCTTGAAATGCCAGTTACCGTAGAACGTTCTTGAATGGGCCCAAGCAATCTGGCTACCGGGACTTTGTTCTGAAAACCGCCACTTCAAACAAAGTCCAAAAAATTGGCAACTCAGATACCACCAACTGCGTCTAATAAGGTCGCACGGGTCTCTGGTTATCCTCCACGACATCAGATGTTTTTGCTTTTCA
>Ga0070730_10005957_pt1 | contig 10448 bp, 6 predicted proteins | sample Coa_R1_3_FD_66447 | JGI IMG/M metagenome (GOLD analysis project Ga0070730, IMG submission 66447) | Surface soil microbial communities from Centralia Pennsylvania, which are recovering from an underground coalmine fire - Coalmine... | ecosystem: Environmental > Terrestrial > Soil > Unclassified ... | reverse complement strand
TTGGCAGACCGGACAATACTTTAGTCAAACTCAAAGGTCCGTTTCTTTTGACCAATAAACATGTCCCACCATCCTTTGGACCAAACCAATCAACGCAAACTCCTGAAGTAAGCCAGGAGGGAGCAATGATTTTTGATGCTACTACAGGCAACCTTTTAATCTGGTCGGCAAACTAATTTCAGAAGGCCATTGCACGGAATGAACAGAAAACCTCTCCTAAACAGAGAATTGGATCATTCCGTGCATTTTTGCTTAGGAGCGGAGAAACCTTATTCCTCTAGGAATCATGCTAAGTTCTTATGGTCGATAATTTTCTGGACCCGCGATAGCAAGATAGTCTTGTTGTGAGATGACGGAAATGGTGATGGGATCATCCAAACGCAGAAATACATGGGAGGCTCCTGTTTGTCCATCTAGTGGGGTGGTGCTGCCAAAGTAGGCAACGAGTTGTCTCCTGACAGGACCAACAAATGTCACAGGTGCAACATTATTTTGTTCGGTATTAAAGAAACCAGGACCATCTGGTTGTATAGGTCCCTGCAGCCCCAACTGCTTAAGGATATCAAGCTTCCAGGCTACAGTCTTCTTCTCAGGCAATGTGATCTGCAAGGAGATACTCTGACCCACAGTGTTGCTAAAACTGGCATGAATCACTCCTACCATAAAAGATCCAATCTGGCCGAGCGGTTGTACGGTTGTCGTCAATCGGAGCGGTCCTCTGTTGCAAGTTGGACACAAGGAAAGGGTATCCACCTTTGGATCTTTCTGGATAGAAGACTTGAAAACATAGAAGAAGTGAAATTCCTTCGAAGTTAAGGCTATCCGCTCTACAGAAAAAATTCCTTCAGAGCTTCGTGCAAATGTTTGTTCTGATTGTACTTGCCAGATGATCGGTGGTGGCATTCCTCCATTATTTGAACTCTGTGTGCTATTCCAGAACGTTGTCACGAGGATAGTAGTAAGAGCAAAGAAACAAACCGCTACAGACAGAGTTATTTTCCATGACCATTTTTTGAGAAATATGTGAGGGTGAAACGTTCCTGCTATTTTCTCTGGCATCTTTTGTCCCCTTTTTTTATTTTTCTGCTTTACCTGAGCCAGAATTGCGTTGCTTACTGATGCTACTACACTTGTAGTAGTATAGTGTTGTGAAAGGATAGGAACATTGGCGCGAAAAAGCTTGTGGAATTGCTGAATTTGAGCGAGGGTTTGCTGGCATTCATCACAATGAGCCAGGTGCTGTTCGACGAGTGCTTGATGGTTTGGTTCAAGCTCGTTGGTCGAGTAGGCATCCAGCATTTCTATGATCTCTGCATGCGACTGAGGCTGGCAGGAATTGTGGCCTACCATGTTGTTATCATTGCTCATAGGGGTACCTCCGTATCCAGGGTCTGGTATGCCGCGCGCAGGGCGGTCAGGCCACGTGATATGCGTTTCCGTACAGCTTCCTCCGTCAGCCCCAGGCGTGCCGCGATCTCTTTGTAGCGCTCATTGGCGACAAAGCGCAGGACAAGACAGGTCGCATCTTCTTCCGAGAGCTGGCTTAAGGCCTCACGCAACAGTTCACGAAGCGCATAGCGATCTTCCAGAGACATCTCGTGCGTTATCTCGTTTGGGTCCTCTTGCCGATCCCAGAAGCGCCTGGTGCGCCTTTGGGAAGAAATAGGAATATGGACCGCTTGTTTATTGAGAAAATTAAGGGCCTGATTGGTGGCGATGCGATAGAGCCAGGGCGTGAGTGGATGCTCAAAGACAGCTTGCTGAGGCTCGTCTCCTTCTCCCTGCTTTCGCGAAGGTGAGGTCCAGTGTGGCAGGGCATAAAAGGCGGCGAGAAAGGTTTCCTGGGCAATGTCGAGCGCGTTTTCCCGACTGCCCAGGAAAGCGGTGAGGTATCTGAGCAATGCTTGCTCGTAGATGGCCACGATGTGACTGAAGGCCTCGTGATCGCCTCGCGCAGCCTGCTGGATAAGGTCATGCTCATTGACACCTCTGACGTGATCCTGCGTCATGTCTTTTACATCTCTCCTATGTTGTCAGGTGTATGAGTGGTGGGGTAACCCTGAGTAATCTACACCTTCCTGTTGTAATAACAAAAAGCAAGGCTAAAAGCGGACAGATTTGCCGGGCAATTTTGCGAAATCGTTTGTCAGAGAGCAACTTGCGAGGCAGAATGAGCGGAAGTTATAATTGCTGGTGAGAACAGAGGAAACGAGGACAGATTTCATGCGCGCATTGGTCTATCGCGATAGCGCTCTGACACTTGAGAGGAACCATCCTATGCCAGCGGCCGTTGATGGCGAGGCTCTGATACGGGTTGTGATGATCGGGGTGTGTAATACTGATCTTGAGATTGTACGGGGTTATATGGGCTTCCAGGGCATTCTGGGCCACGAATTTGTGGGGGTGGTCGAGACAATTTATGGAGACGCGGTGCGGGAACGTGCCGGGCATCTGATAGGGAAGCGTGTGGTTGGTGAGATTAACGCGGCATGCTACCAGGCTGATTGTTATTATTGCCAGCGTGGCATCACCTCACAGTGCCCGCGCCGGACGACGCTGGGTATCGTCAACCGCGACGGCGCTTTTGCCGATTATCTGATGCTGCCAGTGGAGAACCTGCACCTTGTGCCAGATAATGTCAGCGACGAGGAGGCGGTCTTTGTGGAGCCGCTGGCCGCCAATTTTGAGATTTTTGAGCAGGTGCATCTCAAGCCTACCGATAATGTGGCCATTCTGGGCGATGGCAAGATGGGCCAGTTAGCAGCACAGGTGCTGACGCTGAGCGGCTGTGAAGTTTTGATGGTGGGCAAGCATCGCGAGAAACTGGCGCTGGCGGAAAAGCGCGGTGTACAGACTTATGTGCTGGATGATCCGCAAAATTTCGCCTTAGAGGGTGGGAGACGCCTCGATATGGTAGTGGAGTGCACCGGTTCGGAGCAGGGGCTGGCAATGGCGCTGCGTCTGGTGCGGCCCAGGGGGACCGTGATTTTAAAGAGTACGGTTGCGGATCAGAGTACATTGCACCTGGCTCCAATTGTTATTGACGAGATTCGGGTGCAGGGTTCGCGCTGCGGCCCCTTTGCGCCAGCATTGCGTGTGTTGGGTCAGAAACTGGTGGATGTGCGCCCGTTGATCAGTGCGCGCTATACGCTCGATGAGGGGTTGAAGGCCTTTGAGCGGGCAGCAGAGCGAGGGGTATTGAAGGTGCTGGTGCGGGTATAGTTGCTATGAATGGCTGAGGTAATGGTCTGCCAGACCATTACCTCAGCCGTTTTATTATCCTAGAATGTATCTACACGACTGATAAAGGTGCCCCAGTTTGCCAGGACGGTACGTGGTGTACTGGGAATATACTCGCTGGCCAACCAGATCGAGCCATCGGGCGCAGCTACCGCGGCAGAGTAGTCCCCCCAACGGCAGCGTCCGCCGGGCAGATAGCAGGTGAAGCCATCCTCTGGTGCGGCGCCTGCACTGGCGATGTGGACATCTCCACTGCGGAAGACGCTGGCGCGGACATCGCCGTTGCTAAAGAGGGAGATAGGCATATAGGCGGCGCTGGGGAAATGATCAGGTCCGGCCAGTGTAAAGCTGGCGACACCCAGGCCAAAGGCGTTTACCCCGATCGAGGGGAAAACGACGCTATTGCCTGCTACGCTAATATATCCCTGTTTCAGCGTAATAGCATGCAGCCCACTTCTGTCAAAGAAAGGCAGAACGCCAAAGAAGGCAATACCTGTGCGAGCAGCTTCTCCTGGCTTCTGTACAATAGTATTTACACCCGACCATAGCAGCCCGGCTGCAAAGACGACCTGATTCATGCGGTCATCGTTGGCGCGCAGCACTCCAGCGGGCGCACCATTCCCCTCTGGCCTGGGACCATCTTTCTGTGTGATATCGACAGGATGGCCATAGAGCTGGCTATTTATGACAGTCAGGGAGAGTGTCAGATTGGGCACAGCCTGGTCAAGCGAGCGCGTATTGGTGAGCGCCCAGGTGGCGATGCGATTATCAACGGTCCGGGTGAAGTCCAGCGCGCTCAGGAAGTACTCGGTCCCATTATTTTCGCGGCCCAGCAATGAGCCAAGTGGTTGCGTGGACGGCTGAATGGAGTAGGAGAGTCCTCCAAAGGGGACCAGCCTCTGCGACGCGTCGATAAGCACCACAGCCGGGAAGAGCGTGACATTCCCCTGAGCGGAAGCCACCAGCGCTCGCTTAGAAATGGCATACATAAGGGCGCCATTAAAACCACTTGTAAACTGCGGAAACTCATTGGTTGTGACGTAGAAGCCGTTGGCATCCGCGCCGATCAATGGTTGATCGCCGAGGCAGGGGCAATTGGGCCGTTTGGGCGTGCCATTGGTGCCATCATTGGTCGTATTAATGGCGAAGAGGCCGAAGTTGCCTGTTGGGTCCGCACTCTGGCTAACCGCGATCAAGACATGCGTCGGACCAGTAAAGGCGCCCGTTGCCGGGTTCACATCTGCTTGCAGCACAGTGAAGAACCAGCGCTGGGTATCATGATCAAAGTAGCATTTCGGGTCAGAAGTGAAATCGCCGAAGACGGGCGGTGTGCTGCGTACCACTTCTGGTTTGAGGCCAAAGAACTGATTGATGGGCGTTGGACCCTTCAGAATGGTGCCATTAGGCTGCCGCACGGTCAGGGCTGTATTGACTGCATCAAGTACAAATTGGCCGCTCACACAGAGCCCTTGATCGGGGGGCTCCAGGCTAAATTGCGTATTGGTATACTGCCCCGTACCCGCATTCCGCTGATCGAAGTGCGAGAGGCCATTAAAGCCTGTAAAGCCCGGGTTATTGGTCGCGATATTCTGGGGCGTTGGGTTGGGCGGTGGTGTGTTCGCGGGAGGGGGAGGCAATGGTGGGGGCACAGGCGTGTTTACTGCCACCTGGGGATCATCAACTTGCGCCGGGTCCTCTGCTGAACTGACTTCGTTCGCGGTACTGGTTGCGCTATTTGGGCGAATGGTTGATTTTGTTCCCAACGAGCCGGTTCCCAGGAAATTGAGCTTGAGCAGGGTACCATCTGCATGTGGAGCTGCAGAGGCAACTGTTGAACTTCCTACGAAAGTCATAGCGATGAAGCTACTCAATACCAGTGTCAGCGTCAACAAGGAGACAAGCGCTCGCGCCTTTGAACGTGAACATGCATGCATAGTATCGCCTCACTTTCAAATACTGAGTGTCAGGGTGGAAAATAGTTTGCCTCTCTGGCCAGAGGCAACCTTCGGTGTAGCGCATTTGCCGTATCTCCTATCATGGCAGAAGATAGAAGAGGAGCATTGCGAATGCACCATCAAGAGGAGAAAAACAGCAGGTTAGAGACCTCCTTTCGGATAAGAGAGAGTTCGTGCTGGCACTTATGCTATATACGATGGGAGGTTACAATAGGAAAAAAGATATTTTTTTTCTTTATAACGCCAGAAATGAAAAAGGGAACAGAAAAATTTCAAATTTTTCTGTTCCCTTTTTCATTTCTGGCGTTATTTATTTGTCCTTTTCGCCACGGGACAGGGCGGCCTGGGCGGCTGCCAGGCGCGCGACGGGGACGCGGAAGGGCGAACAACTGACATAATCGAGCCCAATGATGTGGCAGAACTCGATGCTATCGGGATCACCGCCGTGCTCACCGCAGATGCCCAGCTCCAGCTTCGGATTGGCCTTGCGACCATTTTCGACTGCCATCTGTACCAGTTGGCCGACGCCGTCGCGGTCCAGGGTCTGGAAGGGGTTGACGGGCAGGATCTTGACCTTGTCCTTCGAACCTGGCACCTCAAGGCCATCGACGTACTTGAGCAGGAACTTGCCCTCAGCATCGTCGCGGCTGAAGCCAAAGGTGGTCTGGGTGAGATCGTTGGTGCCGAAGCTGAAGAATTCGGCGACCGGTGCGATCTGACCCGCGGTTAGCGCGGCACGTGGCAGTTCGATCATGGTGCCGAACTTGTATTCGATGCTGCCACCGGACTCGCCCGCGATCTCTTTGGCGACCGCCTCCAGCTGGCGGCGTACCTCTTTCAGCTCGTTGACATGCCCCACCAGCGGGATCATGATCTTGGGCTGGAGCTTCTTGCCCTCTTTCGCGAGTTCAGCGGCGGCCTCCAGAATGGCGCGGGTTTGCATGACGTTGATTTCGGGGAAGAGCAGGCCCAGACGGCAGCCGCGCAGACCCAGCATGGGATTCATCTCACGCATGGAGCCAACGGCCTCCAGCATCTCGCGCTTCTCCGCCAGCTCTTTCTCATGGCCGCCCTGGGTCTCCAGTCGCGTCACATCGACGAGCAGCTCTTCGTAGGAAGGCAGGAACTCGTGCAGCGGTGGATCGATCAGACGAATGACAACCGGGTAGCCCTCGCCAGTTTTGGGATCGACCATCGAAGAGAAGATGCCTTTGAAGTCACTGCGCTGGAAGGGCAGCAACTGATCGAGGGCGGCCTGGCGCTCCTCTTTGGTTTTTGCCAGGATCATTTTCTGCACAATCGGCAGACGCTCCTGCTCCATAAACATATGCTCAGTGCGGCAGAGACCGATGCCCTCGGCCCCGAAGGTCACTGCACGTTTGGCATCGCGTGGATAGTCGGCATTGGCCCACACACCCAGTTTGCGGAATCCATCGGCCCAGCTCAGGAGCTTCTTCAGGTCAACTTCCTTATCGAAATCGGCTTCGACCGTCTTGATAATGCCCGCGAAGACCTCGCCGGTGGCGCCATCGATAGAGATGTCGTCACCCTCTTTGATGACGAGGTCGGAGCCGACCACGCGGAAGAGATGCTCGGCTTCGCTGACGCGGATACCTTCACAGCCCGCGACGCAGGGGAGACCCAGGCCGCGTGCCACAACAGCCGCGTGACTGGTGGCGCCGCCGCGCGCGGTCAGGATACCTTTGGCCACCAACATACCATGCACATCGTCGGGGCTGGTCTCGGGGCGCACCAGGACAACGGGCGTTCCTGCTTTACCCAACTGTTCGGCCTTGTCGGCATCGAAGATAGCTTTGCCATAGGCCGCGCCGGGGGAGGCGTTCAGACCTTTTGCCAGCAGGCGACCCGCTTTTTTAGCGCGCTCTTTTTCCGCGTCATCAAAGCGTGGCAGGAGCAGTTGATAGACCTGTGTGGGATCGACGCGTTTGACGGCCTCCTCTTTGGAGATCAGTCCTTCTTCGACCATATCTACCGCTACTTTGACTGCCGCGCCCGCGTTACGCTTGGCTGAGCGGGTCTGGAGCATATAGAGGTGGCCTTTTTCGACGGTGAACTCCAGGTCCTGCATATCGCGGTAGTGCGTCTCCAGGCGTTGGGCGATCTGCTGGAACTGCTGGTAGACCTCGGGCAGATCTTGTGCCAGGCGGCTGATCTTGGAGGGGGTACGAATACCGGCGACCACATCTTCACCCTGCGCGTTGAGGAGATATTCACCGTAGAGCTGCTTCTCGCCGGTGGAGGGGTCGCGTGTAAAGGCTACGCCGGTGCCGCTGTTATTGCCCATGTTGCCAAAGACCATGCTCTGGACATTGACGCCGGTACCGAGATCATGCGAAATTTTGTTGAAGTTACGGTAGTCGATGGCGCGTTTGTTATTCCAGGAGGAGAAGACGGCCTCGATAGCTTTGTGTAGCTGCTGATAGACATCGGTGGGGAAAGGCTCGCCGGACTGGCGCTCGGCAATCTGCTTAAACTCGCCCACCAGCTTCTTCAGATCGGCAGCTGGAATCTCGGCATCGGTTTTGACGCCTGCTTTTTCTTTATATTTGTCCAGGACCTCCTCGAAATCGCGGGGATCGGTGTCGAGCACAATCTTGCTGAACATCTGGATAAAGCGGCGATAGGCGTCGTAGGCGAAGCGCTCATCCCCGGTCAGTGCGACCAGACCCTGCACCGTCTCATCGTTGATGCCCAGGTTGAGCACGGTATCCATCATACCCGGCATGGAAAATTTGGCGCCGGAGCGTACAGAGACCAGCAGGGGATTCTTTTTATCGCCAAAGCCTTTGCCGGTCTGCTGCTCAACCACCTTGAGTGCCGCCAGCGCCTGTTCCCAGAGGCCTGTGGGAAACTGTTTACCGCTATCGTAGTATGCGTTGCAGGCCTCGGTGGTAATAGTAAAACCGGGAGGGACTGGGAGCCCTGCATTAGTCATTTCAGCGACGCCCGCGCCTTTGCCGCCAAGCAAATCACGCATTTTGGCATTGCCTTCAGTGAAAAGATAGACCCATTTGCGCGGTGATTGCTTGACTGCTTCATCCAGTCCCGCATGGGTGATCTGTTGTGTCATGAAACATCCTCCAACTATAGCTACATAATTACTGTATCAGGCACGTGCCTTATGTGCCGCCACGGCGGGCGACGCGGCCCGTGTTCCTTCAAAAATAGCTGCTAGGCAGCCAGGACGATCCCTCTTACCCAGCGTAATACCTTACGAGCACTTTGCACATAGCTACTGGCTTGTTCCGCGCTGATAACCTCATCGGCCTCTTCCGGGGGAGTATCGGCATAGAAGGCTTCGGGATGAAATGGGGTCAAAATAGCCATCTCAGCTTGAATCTCTTCTGGCGCACCAATCAGTGCGCCCAATGCACGCAGGTCATGATTGTACATTGAGCGATGCCCCAAACGGAGCAGGCTGACGGATTGGGCCGCCTTTTCGACGGCCTGGTTGCAAAAATCCGCGCAGGCGAAATGCCGTCCCAGGTTCAGCTCTACGGTTGCGGTTGCCATGTCCTGCGTGGCTTCCGCGAAGAGCCCCAATGCTCCCTGAACATCGTTGTCGGGGGAGACTGCTTCATCCTCATCATCGTGATCCAGGGGTGATGCGGTATATCTATCAGCTGACGGTGAATTCTGCAAGGTGATCCCTTGTAATAGTAGCTGTTCTAACTCGTTTTCGTTGCCCTCAATGGGCTCTCCATAGTGACTGTCATGCATCTTTGACATGGTCTGCGATCCTTGTGTGGTGACTACAGTGGGCATGATCTGTTGCAAACTGCGTAGCACTATCAGGCCATCGTAGCACATAGTATTCCTAAGTGGCATTGCCTGTCAATGGGCTGAGTAGAGTTTCTTTTATTTTTGTGAAAGCCTCGCTTGCGGCGTTTTCAGCACAAAAAGAGGGGATATGGATGAGGTAATGGCCTACCAGGCCATTACCTCATCCATATCCCCTCTGGCTAGAAACCGATCAGGAGCGCGGTCCCCTCCAGGTTCGTGCCACGGCCGCGAGGTTGGTGGCTAACCCATAGGCATTGCAACTGCCCAGCCCGGTGGCCAGATCGTAGCCTTTGGCTGCGGAATAGGTGCCACCGTTATAGTTCACGGCCCCGGTAGTGATATCATGGAAGCTGGCGGCATAGAGCGAGGGCGTACTGGCAATACGGTAGAGCAGAGGGTTAATAAAACCCAGGTTGCTGTGATTCTGCTTATAGGCCAGCTCATTGGCCAGAGCGACGATACCCGCCCACATCGGAGCGGAGGCGGATGTCCCAGCGGCTACGCTCCAGGGATCGCTGGCGGTACACTGCGCCACGACCGGAGTGCAGTAAACCAGGTAGCCATTGGCCGGATCTGCGTTCAGCGCTACATCGGGCGTTTCCCGGCAGGTTGATGTGCCACACAGGGGGACATGGCTATACGGTGTGGTGTTTACTCCAGGTGCATTCTGCCAGGCTGGCCGCGGCCAGAACTGGCTGATGCCGCCACCAGAACCGCCTTTCACAAAGCCAGTTATTTCGCTTGGCAGGCTATTCCACGCCGTTTCATTGCCATAGGACGAGGTGCCTGGCTTCAAAGTAAGGCTGCTTCCGCCAACGCTAGTGATATAGGGCTGCGCGCCAGGATCATCGGCGAGCGGCGCTTTGGTGGCATTGGAGCTGGGTGGGCAGCCGGCGTCACCGTTATCGCCGGAAGAAGCTATCACGGTCTGTCCCTGTAATGCCATCCTCTGCAGAAAGATGCTCTCCTGCAGGATCGTAGCTGGCGCTATCAACGCTTCGCAAAATCCCCAACTTGTGCTGACAATGGGCGGACCATCCTGCATAATACGGGCCCACTCGGCCAGATAATCGCCCATTGAATTGGCCGCCTCGTAAACTTTGAGCGTGGCGAGTTGGGGGGCCACGCTCAGGATCAGTTCCGCGTCCATGGTAGCCTCGTACATCCCGATATCAGGAACCGGTCCATAGCCGACACGAGTGGTTTGTATCGAGGTATGACTGTGGCCGAAACAGGCTATATAGGCATTGACATCGCTCTGTGTAAAGGTTGCCAGTTCCAACAGCGCGACGCTCTGTCCCTCTCCCTGATTGTGTGCCGTATATAAGCCATTAAGATTATACGCGGAGGCGAGCTGATCAAGCGTATAATAACCTTTGGCATGGACCGGGCAGGGGCTGGCGCTGAGCTGTGCCGTGTGGCGATTGCTCATCGGCATGAGTGGACGAT
>Ga0070730_10005956_pt1 | contig 10450 bp, 7 predicted proteins | sample Coa_R1_3_FD_66447 | JGI IMG/M metagenome (GOLD analysis project Ga0070730, IMG submission 66447) | Surface soil microbial communities from Centralia Pennsylvania, which are recovering from an underground coalmine fire - Coalmine... | ecosystem: Environmental > Terrestrial > Soil > Unclassified ... | reverse complement strand
CCGAGCTTCATCCCGGTACGACCCGTTGAGGGTATTGAAAGTGCCTGGTCTCAGAGCATCGTGGAAATGGGTGTGCGCTTCATCCCGGTACGACCCGTTGAGGGTATTGAAAGGCAATCGCAGCAGCGTTTGGAACTGGGATACCACTTAGCTTCATCCCGGTACGACCCGTTGAGGGTATTGAAAGGCCGCTGAAGTGGTCGCAGAGAGTGTCCTAGCAGCGCCGCTTCATCCCGGTACGACCCGTTGAGGGTATTGAAAGTCGAACAAGGGGCAATAAAGCGAGTCGGCCAGGGGAGAGCTTCATCCCGGTACGACCCGTTGAGGGTATTGAAAGTCTGGTCGCTGGCCCATCACCTGCCGGGCAATCTCCGCTTCATCCCGGTACGACCCGTTGAGGGTATTGAAAGTATAAGTGGACCGATCCGCATGGGTTAGGGCACGTGCTTCATCCCGGTACGACCCGTTGAGGGTATTGAAAGTGCCTGGTCCCTGAGCATCGTAGAAATGGGTGTGCTAGCTTCATCCCGGTACGACCCGTTGAGGGTATTGAAAGTGTGACGGCACGCCGCCGGGAAAGCCCAGCGCGCCGGGCTTCATCCCGGTACGACCCGTTGAGGGTATTGAAAGGTCTTTCGGGCCTTCGCGGCGCTGCATGACACGGAGGCTTCATCCCGGTACGACCCGTTGAGGGTATTGAAAGTTTCGCCTGCCGCGCCAGAAGCGCCTTCGTCCGGTCCGCTTCATCCCGGTACGACCCGTTGAGGGTATTGAAAGTCTCTGGCGATTTTTTGGCCTGTCTGCACAGTACCTGCTTCATCCCGGTACGACCCGTTGAGGGTATTGAAAGTTCACGATCAGCGGCCAATGATAGATACTTTGTCCCCGCGCTTCATCCCGGTACGACCCGTTGAGGGTATTGAAAGTATCGGGCGGATGACGGTCATAAGCAATCGTCTCGACGGCTTCATCCCGGTACGACCCGTTGAGGGTATTGAAAGTCTCAACGCGCGCCGAAAGACTATCCCGCGCTCTTTGCTTCATCCCGGTACGACCCGTTGAGGGTATTGAAAGTGGTGGTGGCAAATCAGGCCATGCTGGCCGCCAAGGCTTCATCCCGGTACGACCCGTTGAGGGTATTGAAAGTGATGGAGCATTACTTGCCGGATAGATCGGATGTGCGGCTTCATCCCGGTACGACCCGTTGAGGGTATTGAAAGCGCTGGATGGCCGTCCCTATTGGCAGGTCCGCGCCGCCGCTTCATCCCGGTACGACCCGTTGAGGGTATTGAAAGCGGTGGTCGGGACGGTCGGGAAGTGGGGGCCGACCAGGCTTCATCCCGGTACGACCCGTTGAGGGTATTGAAAGCAGCGATTTTGCGCTGCGTCAGGCGCTGGGCGCGGCGGGCTTCATCCCGGTACGACCCGTTGAGGGTATTGAAAGAAAGCAGCGTCGCTGCGGCGATGAGGTCCGTCACGAGCTTCATCCCGGTACGACCCGTTGAGGGTATTGAAAGCGGTCAACTCCTCCGTGATCGGGGAGGGCGCGGACTAGCTTCATCCCGGTACGACCCGTTGAGGGTATTGAAAGTTTGTAGGAAGTCAGGTAGGCCGAGAGCGGTTGCTCCGCTTCATCCCGGTACGACCCGTTGAGGGTATTGAAAGGCGATGACTGGCTCAACTCCTTTCAGCTTCGCAGCGGCTTCATCCCGGTACGACCCGTTGAGGGTATTGAAAGTTCAACAGGAGTTTGTCACTATTATCAATAAAGCATGCTTCATCCCGGTACGACCCGTTGAGGGTATTGAAAGTACTGGCTAGAGTAGCTCTGCAATATGTAAGGCGATTGCTTCATCCCGGTACGACCCGTTGAGGGTATTGAAAGATTCTCCGTAGATCATCCTTGCCTCCCTGGCGGGTTGGGCTTCATCCCGGTACGACCCGTTGAGGGTATTGATGAAAGCCTTGACAGAGGGGCGTATGCTTGGAAGCGAAATACGAGCGGAGGATTTTCTGTATGGCAGACCGTGCCCAATGCTCCAACTGCGGCAAGTTTTACCCGGACTTCGTGGAGCGTACCGACCTCTACCAGAACAGGCAGGGCCACCTGACGGATGGAGGGATCGCGGGCTGGGGCCGCTTCCTCGGCTGCGGCTTTGCCCTGGCTGTTTTTGCCGCCATCTTCTTTGCCATCGACCTCTTCTTCCTGGACCCTATCCCCCACTGGTTGATTGACACCGGCTTCATTGGGGGCGGCGTCATTATCGTGCTGGCGTTTCTGCGCATCATCGTGCTGGTCTTCCGGCCCACCGTCGCCTATCGCTACCATTGCAAGAGTTGTGGGCAGGATTGGCAGGTGGAAAAGCCACCCGCCAGCAAAGCGGTCAGTTAAAGGTCCGGTCGCATGAAAGGCAGGCGCAGATGAAAGCACGCTACGCTATCGTTATCGAGCGAGGTGATCATAATTACGCGGCCTACGTACCGGACGTGCAGGGGTGTATTGCCACTGGAGCCACGCTTGAAGAGGTGCAGCAGGTGATGCAAGAGGCGCTCCAGGGCGCACATCGAGGTCATGCAAGACGATGATCCCCTGGCTCCCCCAACCACTCAGGTTGCCTATGTGGAGGTCGATGTCTCCCGCAAAGGCAGCTATCTGCATGAGTTGAAAGCCCCGCGCTAGTTCCATCTCTCCTGTAGTACGACCCGTTGAGGGTATTGAAAGTGGCTGATACCCATATCATCTGGCTGCGCATTGGCGCTCATGCTATTCTCGATGACTACTCTTGCCAACAGAACAGGTGCAGCGATAGGCTAAGCCTGCCCGCCCGCCAGGGACTACCAGCGATCACCTCTCCAGCTTCTGCTCCACCAAACGCGCGGTGCGAATCCTGCAAGGGTGTGTTAAGATGACAGCGTTGATGCTGACACCCCGCGCACTGGCGCGCGCACGTTTTGAGGAGGTCGTGTTCTTATGGCAATGGACACCACGCTGCCTACGTCTGCGTCTTTGCCTCGCGCAGTCGGCGCTGCCGATACGTCGGCGCCCCCGGCTGCTCCCGATACGCTTGAGGCTCCGCTGGAGCCTGCGACCACCACCCCGACCAGTCCCCGCCCGGCGCGCTCGACGAACGGGCGCGCCGCGAAAGCCGCGAAAGGCGAGCGCCTGAGCGCGCTGCCCGTCAGCATCTCCGACATCTGGCGCGCCCAGGAGGTCTTACGCAAGCGCATCGCGCAGACGCCGATGATTCATTCGCGCACCTTCAGCGCGATGACCGGCGCGGATGTCTATCTCAAAGCGGAGATGCTCCAGCGCGCAGGCTCGTTCAAGATTCGCGGGGCGACCTATAAGGTGTCGCGCCTGACGGCGGAGCAGCGCGGGCATGGCGTCATCACGGCCTCCGCTGGCAACCACGCGCAGGGCGTGGCGATTGCCGCCAGAGACGAGGGCGTGCCCTGCACGATCTTTATGCCGCGCTTTGCCCCGCTTGCCAAGGTCACAGCCACGCAGAGCTATGGCGCGGAGGTGGTGCTGCACGGCGACACCTACGACGACGCCTACGCGCGCTGCATGGAGGTTCAGCAAGAAACCGGCGCAACCTATGTCCCGGCCTTCGATGACGCCGACGTGATCGCGGGGCAGGGCACGCTGGGGCTGGAAATCCTGCACGAGCAGCCCGATGTCGATACGCTGATCGTGCCCATCGGCGGCGGCGGGCTGATCTCCGGCATTGCCATCGCGGCCAAATCGCTCAAGCCCGATATTCGCGTCATCGGCGTGCAGGCCAGCGGGTCCGGCTCGTGCCGCGCCTCGCTAGACACGGGCGAGGTCGTCTCCCTGCCAGCGATCAGTACGATTGCCGATGGCATCGCCGTCAAGCGCCCCGGCGCGATCACCTTCCCGATCATCAAAGAACTGGTCGATGATGTGCTGCTCATCCCCGACGAAGATATTATCAACGCCGTGCTGCTGCTGCTGGAGCGCTGCAAGTTCCTGGTGGAAGGCGCGGGCGCGATTAGCGTCGCCGCGCTGCTCAGCGGGCTGATCGAGGTCAAGGGGCACACGGTGGTCTGTCCGCTCAGCGGCGGCAATATCGATGTCAATCTGGTCAGCCGCTTTATTCAGCATGGCCTCTCGGCTGCGGGGCGCTTCCTGGCAATTCATACCCTCCTCTCCGACCGGCCCGGCGAACTGCTGCGGCTGCTTCAGGTGATCGCTGATCAGGGCGTCAATGTCCTGGATGTCAGCCACCACCGCTTGAGTTCACACATCCCCATTCAGCAGGTGGAAGTGATCTTGACGCTGGAGACGCGCGACCGCGCCCACTGCGAGCAACTCATGCGAGTGCTGCAAAAGCGCGGCTATCAGGTCGTTGAGGACGAGGCATGCTTCTAACGAATAGTCCTGCCTGGCGCAGCAGGGGGGGTTCTTCCTCGCTGCTGCGCCATTACAGGGACCAGCTAGCTGCACGCACCTGCCGGAGCCACCTGGGGAGAATTGACCACGTTCGGGCTGCTGGTGATCACCTCTCCAATTCCTGGGTAGGTATGGTCCGCCGGAAGCTGTCCTGACCACGTAAACGAGTACGTGGCAGTCGTCTGCCCGGCCCCAACGCTCACGCTGGAGCTGGTTGAACCACGCCCATTGTTCACTGTGTACATGAACTGAATGGTTCCCCCTGGACCACCGGCAGCGATATGGAATGTGGCCGTATAGGTGACGGTGATCTGGGTTCCGCAGGTTGTCCCGGCGATGCTCGCGGGCGTTACCGCCAGATCGACGCTCGTCACCTGGAAGGCGGATGACCCGCACGCCCCGGTGGGTTGGACCTGCGGCGAATTGACCGCATTGGGACTGCTCACCAGGACTTCGGCAATCCCCGGATAGGTGTGGTCGGGATAGAGCGTCCCGGAACTGGTAAAGGTGTAAGTTTGGGTTGTCTGCCCTGGACTCACCGTGACACTGGCGTTGGTCGAACCACGCCCATTGTTCACCGTGTACATGAACTGAATGGTTCCCCCGGCGGTCCCCGCCGGAACATGGAACGTGGCTGTGTAGGTAAAGCTGGCGGAACTGCCGCAGGTTGTCCCGGCGATGCTCGCGGGCGTTACCGTCAAATCCACACTGCTGACGGTGAAAGGCGTCGTGGCCGACCCTGGCGAAGAGCCAGTGCTGGCGCCACCAGGCGCGCAGGCGGCCAGAAAGGATACGACCAGGCCGGTGAAGGCCAGGCTGAGGAGCAGACGCAGGAAACGGGGCTGATGGCGACGGTGCTGTAGCATAGAATTTCTCCTGTCAAGGGCGCTGAATGAACGATAAAGAAGCGCGCTCTTACTCTCTTCTGTGCTACCTTGTAAATCGCTGCTGGGCAGAAAACGTTACAAGCTATAAAACCGAGGAAGGCAAAGGCTTCCGCCCCAGGCGCCAGGCATCCCCCTCTCTGGCTGGTCGGCGCTGGCAAGCCGGGTCGCTCTGACCGATACCGCCCTCTGGGTGATCGCCCTGGCGGCCTGGCAAGCAGGACGTCCTGAGTTGATCCGCGCTCCCCGGCTCGTGCTGGCTCTTGTCTGGGAGGGCATCGAGTCCTGCAACAGCCTCGAAGGGGATATAATTCTCTCCAAAAAAATCGGAAAGGGAGGACGACTGATGGCAGGCTGGATGATTTATGGCGCAAATGGCTACATGGGCGAACTCATTGCGCGGGAGGCAAAGGCGCGGGGGTTGCAGCCCATCCTGGCGGGACGCAACGCCAGAGCGCTCAGCAGATTAGGCCAGGAACTGGCCTGCGAAACGCGCAGCTTCGCCCTGACCGACCCGGCGACCATTGTGCAGCACCTGAGGGGGATGGCTGCTGTCCTCCACTGCGCCGGGCCTTTTTCAGCCACCGGCCAACCGATGCTCGACGGCTGCCTGCGCGCGGGCACCCATTATCTGGACATCAACGAGGAGATCAGCGTCTGCGAGGCGATTTTTCGCCGGAGGGAAGAGCTTGCCCAGGCCAGGATCGTGGCGGTGCCAGGGGTAGGCTGCACGGTCGTCCCAACGGATTGCCTGGCCGGATTGCTCAAGCGCGAACTCCCCGATGCCGTCCACCTGCGCCTGGCCTTTGCCTCCCGATATGGCCGGACGAGTCGCGGAACCATCAAGACGGTGATCGAGTTGATTGCCCAGGGCTGCAAGATGCGCCAGGACGGGCAGATTGTTGAGGTCGCCCCCAAGGTGGCGCAGATTCCCTTTGAGGACCAGATGCGACCAGCGATCCGCGTCCCCTGGGCCGATGTCTCCACCGGCTACTACTCGACGGCCATTCCCACCATCGAGACCTATCTCGGCGGCGCTGCGGCGGTCAAGCAATTGCAGCAGTTGTATCGGCTGCGCCACCTGATGAGTACCGGACCGGTCCCGGCAGTTCTCAAGGGAGTCGTCACCCGGACCAGCCCAGGACCCACCCAGTCTGAGCGGGAGCGCGACGAGTCCCTCGTCTGGGGCGAGGCCACCAACGCGGCAGGCCAGCAGGTTGCTCTGAGGCTGCGCACCCCGCAAGTCTTCAATTTAACCAGGGATGCGGCGGTCACGGCGGTGGTCACGCTGTTGGCGCGTGACCTGTCGCCGGGTGCCTACACGCCCTCGCTGGCCTTTGGGCCGGAATTTGTGCTGAGGCTTCAGGGCGTCGTGGGTCCGACAAAGGCGTGAGCCGACTAGCCAGTATTTCAGGCGCCTTTCTTCTCCCAACGCTTGCAGTGCCCTCTTTTTCCCCTGGACCTTCCCCCCACCTCTTGAGTACATAATGTCTGGAAAGTCATCAAAATACGTACCAGCAAAGCAGAATGGTGCTAAAGAGCAGGTAGTCTCTGCTCGAACGCGCCGTCCTCCCCATTTTCACGAGTTTGGAAACGCCCTCATCTATTGTAAAAGTTGACATTGATGGAAGGGACAGGTATACTTGCTCCAGACGTTTTCTCCCAAGCCTTCTTTTTGCAGCAACCCTCCTCAGCCAGCGCCTCTCGCGTTGGTGGTAAAGAGCCTGCGCCCGATTGAAAGGATTCTATTTATGAATCCTGCGCGCTCTGTGCCTGGTATCCTCATTGTCGAGCGTGACGACGAACTGCGCGACCTGCTGAACACCCTGCTCAGCGAAGAGGGCTATGAGGTTCACGCCGTCTCTGCGCTGAACGACGCCGTGCGGCGGCTCGACGAGCAGGTGTTTCGTCTGGTGCTGGCCGATCTCTTCATCGGGCGCTCGCCACATGGCTTCACCGAGGGCCATATTCTGCGCCGCCGCGCCCATCCGATCCCCGTCGGCATCCTGACGGCCTGCAACATCGCGCCAGAGGAGGCCACACGCCAGGGCTTTGCTTTCCTGCTGAGCGAGCCATTTGAGATCGATGACCTGCTGGCGCTGGTAGCGGCGGCCATCAATCAGCCCTTCAGCGCAGAGCAGCAGCGCCTCGCAGAGATCGTCTGGCGCTTTTTTACGGCCCTCCAAGACGCTGATTGGCAGACCATCGCCACGCTGTGTACCGAGAATCTGACTTACTATCCGCTCCCATCTGCTCCTTTTACCCATGCCAGAAAGATTCAGGGCTTGAGCGCCTACCTCAGCATAGCTGAGGCGGCCAGGCGTGGCATGCTAGCTCTTCGCTTTAGCATGATCACGCTTTTTGCACTCCCCAAGGGTCTGGCCGCCCACTATCAGGTGAGTTGGACGCCTCCTGACGACATGCCGCAACAGTTGACAGGCGCGATGCTCTTCCACTTCCGGGGAGAGCGCATCGCTCAAATGGGCAACCGCCAGAACGAGAAACTCCTGAGGGCAGACAACGCCGCCAGGGAAGCGCCACCCCCAGAGCGCGTTGTAGAATGATAGAGTAGCTGCCGAACATCCGGCGCCGACTGGCGCGGGCGCGTCTGGTATAGGACTTGCTGAAGTATTTCTGTTGTCCTAAGCGCCCTAGCCCTGGGCGCAGAACAGCTATGATCCGTTGTCCGGAAAGGAGCCAAAAGCATATGGGGGCTATCCGATCACTCTCGCGGAGAGCGGCGTTTGCCGGGGCCGTCGTTGCGGGCGGCGCGCTGGCCGTGACGGCCAGCAGCATCCTTGCCACGCCGCAGCCGCTGGAAAGCGCCCTGGAAGGCGATAGCCAGATTTTCCGCTTCCGTGGAGGCGATATATTCTATAAAGTGCGCGGCCCCCAGGGCGCGCAGCCCGTTCTACTGTTGCACGGCATTCATCTCGGCTCATCTTCTTTCGAGTGGCGCAAGAACTTTCATGCGCTCGGCCAGAGCTTTCGCGTCTACGCGCCCGATCTGCCGGGCTTTGGTCTCTCTGACCGATCTGTCATTGAGTATAACGCCGATCTCTACATCAACCTGATCAGCGACTTTGCCCGCGAAGTGATTGCCCGGCCATCAATGGTTGTGGCACGCGGCCAGAGCGCGGCCTTTGCCACGCGCGCCGCCTATCTAGACGAGCAACTCTTCAGCCGCCTGGTCTTCATCAGCCCCAGCGGCATTGTGCCCACCCCAAGCGCCGAGCGCCAGGAGTTGCGCGCCCTACCCATCGGGGCGCTGCGCGGCGTCCTGGGGCGGATCGGCGAGAGCTTCGTCGGCCAGGTGCCCTACGCCTTCCTGACGCTGAAACCAGCCCTCTCCTTGCTCATCGCGCGCCAGAGCTATGTCAATCCTGAATACGCGACGCCCGATGTGGTGCAGAACCTGTTTGCCACCACACATCAATTTGGCGCGCGCTACGCTCCGCTGGCCTTTATGAGCGGCAAGCTCGACGCGGACGTGGCGAGCAACTTTGCCGCGCTCCACCAGCCAGTCCTGCTCGTCTGGGGTGAGCAAGACGCCATCAATGAGGCGCTCAACGCCGAAAACCTGCACAGGCTCAACCCCCAGACGCGGCTGGAATTGATCCGGCAGGCGGGGAACGCTGTGCAGGATGAGCAGGCCGACGAAGTGAACGAACTCCTGCGCGCCTGGTTCCTGGCCCCGCCGGAACTGGTGGCCCCGGCGCGCAAAACGCAGGCGACCCAGATCGCCGAAGCAGCGCCCGCCGCGCAGAGTGCCAAGCCGGAAACAGCCGCGCCTGCCGCGCAGGAAACCACTCCAGAGATTGCCGCGCTGCCAGCGGTTCCAGAGGCTGCGGCGCCACCCGCGCAGGTCATCCCGCCTGCGCCCAGAGCCGCCGCGCCAGCCGCGTCGGCGGAGCCAGCCGAAGGGAATGGCAAAACCCCCGGCACGCCTGTGACCCACGCGGAAGCGTCCAGTTACGTTGAAGCGCCCAGCGACGAGAGCGTACCTCTCGCCACGCCGCCAGCCGCCAGCCCAGCCGCTCCGCCAGAGCCATTTGCCACTGCGGATGTGCAGATGCCCAGCGTAACGCCAGGGGAGGCAACCACCACCCTCGGCGCGGCGCAGCCAGCGGAAGCGGCGACGCCCGCGCCTGCGACGGCGCGGGCCGTCACCAGCGACATCTTCGCCCAGACCGAGGAGCAGGCGGCCACAGAAATGCTGGCGCACCTCTCGACCACTCCTCCAGTGGAGACGGCCCCCATGCTGGAGCCAGAAGCTCCGGCAGCAGGCGGCGCGCCGGAGACCGCGCCCCAGACCACCCAGGTTCCCGGCGCGCGCGCGTTTACCCCGGCGGGCATCGCGGCGGCCAGCGCGCCCCCCAGCCCGGAGGATGAGCCAGCAGCCAGCGCGCTGCACGCCCCGCCGCAGGAGACAGCGGCCACCAGCGCGCCCTCATCGCTGCCGCCCCAGCCACCAGCCAGCGGAGCGCAGCGACGCCCGCCGCCCCGGCCCTCCGCGCAGCGCCCGGCCAGGGGAGGCAAGCCCGGCCAAACAGCGCCACAGCGCGAGGGCACGCGCCAGGCGCGCCCCGATGCCGGTGGCAAACAACCGCCGCGACCCTCCGGCGGGAGCAAGAAGCGCAAATAGCGCCGCGCGATGCGGGAAAGACGCGGGAGGCCGGAACGCGCCACGCTGTGGCGCATTCCGGCCTCCTTGTTGTCTGAGCGCTCAGGCCCCATCTGGATGAACGAACCCGCTGCCGAAGCGGTGGCCCACCCCTGCCAGCAGCGCTGCTGGCGCCACAGCCTCTCCCTTCTGTCGGAGGCGGTATCAGACCTGGCTTGTCGTTTTGATCAGCCGCTGGCGTTCTTCCTCAGAAAGCCGGTCGTACAGCAGCGTCGGCACGCGCTCTCGCGCTGGCACGCTATCTGGCAACGCGGGCAGGCGCAGATGCGCCTCCGCCTCGGCTGGCGCCTGCCCGGCAGTGGCAGGCCGCCGCCCACGCACGGCCCGCACGGTGGCAATCACCAGCAGCAGATTGCGCAGCGCAATCGTCGGGAAAAACGCCGGATTATCCGGCACGGTGATGATGGGATGATGGGTCTGGTAAATGAACGGGAAGATCAGCGTGGTCAGCGCGCAGATCACCACCCA
>Ga0070730_10005955_pt1 | contig 10450 bp, 9 predicted proteins | sample Coa_R1_3_FD_66447 | JGI IMG/M metagenome (GOLD analysis project Ga0070730, IMG submission 66447) | Surface soil microbial communities from Centralia Pennsylvania, which are recovering from an underground coalmine fire - Coalmine... | ecosystem: Environmental > Terrestrial > Soil > Unclassified ... | reverse complement strand
GCTGAGGTTCTTTTACAGGAGCCGCCTGCAAGGCCTTGATCAGATTTTCAGGCTCTTCATTATCTTTCAGCCGCTGAACCATTTCTGGCGTCACCTTAAATGCCAGGCCGCGCTTTTGCACGATTGAGATGAACTGCTCCTCCGGGACTTCACTGTTGAACATCTGGCCCACGTCGCGCAAGGTGAGCGGGCCGGTGCTCTCGGCTACGCCTTTGGGCTCGGTGAAGTCATTCACAAAATGCGGCAACGGCTCGTATTCGATCTTGACGGCGCGCGCAGCATCGGCGGCCGTTGGCTCATCCACTGCGGCGATTACCACAACGTCGTCGCCCGCCCATTGAATTTCACTTCCCGGGCCCTGGATTACGTGGACCGCGACCACGCCCGGCATCTTCTCCGCGGCCGAAGTATCAACATTCACGACTTTAGCGTGGGCATGCGGCGACCGCACGACCTTGCCAAACAACATGCCGGGACGGTGGACGTCATAAGTGTATCTGGCGCGGCCGGAAACCTTTTCGGGCCCATCGACGCGCGAGATACGCTTGCCGATCAATGACCGCTTTTCTGCCGGAGGCCATGCGTATTTGCTATCGTCAGCCATGATCAGGCTCCTTTCGTGTTCTTAGCCGCCTGCATCACGGCAGCGCGAATGCCGGCGTAGGTCCCGCAGCGGCAGAAGTTCCCGCCCAGCCCGTGTTTGATCTGCTCCGGTGTGGGGTGGGGATGCTGGTCAAGAAAAGCCTTGGTGGCCACCACAAATCCAGGCGTGCAGAAGCCGCATTGCTGTGCATCATTGTCGACGAATGCCTGCTGCACGGGATGAAGTTTGCCAGGCTCGCCCAGGCCTTCAACCGTTGTGATCGGATGATTTTGCGCGTCGATGGCGAGGATGGAACAGGAGTAGACCGGTTTCTCATCCATCAACACGGTGCAGGCGCCGCAGGTTCCGCGATCGCAGACGCGCTTGGCGCCGGTGAGATCGAACTGATCACGCAGTGCGTCCAGCAATGTCACGCGGGGCTCAAGCTGGGCATTCAGTTTCTTGCCATTCACGCTGAGTGTGACCGGGACTTTGCCAGGCCCCTGGACGGGCGGCCCGTCTTCGGTCATGGCCAGAGCACCCACGCGGCTCACGAGCGGCACGGCCGCCGATACGCCGGAGATTTTTAGAAAGTCGCGGCGCGAAACCCCCGGGCCGGAGCTGGATGACTTTTTGGATTTCGATTTGGTGGGCTCTTCAGGTTTGTCAGGCAGATCGTCCACGGGAAGCCTCCATGATGACCAGAAAGACAGCGCTATGGAAAACGCAGAAATTGTAACTCGGCGATGGCAACTGTGTCTTGGGACGAACTGCCAAGAGCTGCATGGCAAAACTGACTGTGATGATAAGAACGAAAAGAAGTTGATCACGAGGGGACGCAGAGAAACTGAAAGACCATTTCACGAATCGCAGGCTGAACCATCGAGGAAACTATTCCTTACAAACAGATTCGCGGAAGCGAACCATATTCTGCTACTCTTTCCGGCATTGGGAGACTTATGCGCGGCATTCCTTGCAGGATCTTCCTGACTTGCGCCCTTCTGGTTACATTGGTTGCAGCCGTCACGCCACAGGCGGCGAGCACCGCACCGCCGCAGGAGGCCAAGCCTTCAGCAACGCAAACCGCGCCGGGGGAAGAGGCCGCTCCGGTGTACGAATCGGCCACCGTTCTAAAGACGATCACCCGCCTGGTGGTAGTGGACGTCGTGGTGACTGACAAGAACGGGCCGGTCACGGGCCTTCAGCGCGACGACTTCACGCTCCTTGAGGACGGGAAGCCACAGCAGGTCCGCGTGTTCAACTTCCAGCAGCCTCACCCGGCAGCCGCAGCGGTAGTCGCTACTGCGCAACCCAGGCTGCCGGAGAACGTTTATACCAACGTTCCCAAATACAACGTAGACAGCAGCCTGAACGTGCTGCTGATGGACGGCCTGAATACGACGCTGCCGCATCAGGCCTATGTCCGCGACCAGATGATCAAGTATCTGGAAAAGATGCCGGAAGGCCGGCCGGTCGCGGTCTACATGCTGGGAAGCCGGCTGGCATTGTTGCAGGATTTCACCAGCAATCCTCAGATCCTGAAAAACGTAGTCAAGAACCTGAAGGCGCAGGTCTCGCCTTTGCAGGACAATCCCGCCGGGGGACCGGACTCGCCGCTACTTCCGGAGGGCGCCGCCGATGCCGGGGTGGTCCCGGCGGAGATGGTCAGCGCGATGCAAAGTTTCGAGCAGGAGCGCGTTGGTTTCCAGACCGACCTGCGCGTCCGCTATACCGTGGACGCTCTGACCTCGATTGCGCGATCGCTGGCCGGCTATCCGGGACGGAAGAATCTGATCTGGATCTCCGAGGCGTTCCCGATCACGATCGATCCGAACATGGAACTCACCAGTAACACTTTTGCCGGGACGCGCAACTACGGGCCGCAAATCGCGGAGTTGGCGGACTCCCTGATTGACGCGCAGATTGCCATGTATCCGATCGACGCGCGCGGGCTGGCGCCGCCCTCGTTCTTTGACGCCTCGAACCGCGGCTATGACCGCTATGGCCGCTCGATGGGCCGCGGCGGCCGCGCCGGTGCAGCGATGTCGGCGGAATCAGCGATGCTCCAGAACGTGCATGCCGCGATGCAGGAGATGGCTGACCGGACCGGCGGGCGCGCCTTCTACAACACCAACGATATCGATGGAGCGGTGCGCAAGAGCATCGATGATGGTTCGACGTATTACACGCTGGCCTATTACCCGGAGAACAAGAACTGGAACGGCAAGTTCCGCAAGATCCATGTCAAGGTGGACCGGTCAGGGGTGAAGCTGCGGCACCGCCTCGGCTACTATGCCGTGGACCCGAAGATTTTTGCGACGCAGAGCGAAAAGCAGCAGATCGCGTCCTTTGCCCTGGCGCTGAGCCCGGATTCGCCCATTGCCACCGGGCTGCTGTTTCATGCCATGGTGCTCCCGCCCGCGGAACAAGCTCCGAACACCGTAACAGTGAACTTCGGCGTGGACGCGCATGCCATTATCTTTGAGCAGCAGGCCGACGGGCTTCAGCATGCGACGGTGGAGTGCACGGTGCAGGCGTATTCAGGCAAGGGGAAGCTGGTGCGCGGCGAGTCGAGCACCATCAAGGCCGCACTGAAGCCGGCGACCTATGCCCGGGTGTTGCATGAAAGCTTTCCCTGCCAGCAGTCGATCGAGCTGCCGGAAGGAAGTTATTCTCTGCGTCTTGGCGTGCGTGACGACAGCACCGGACTGGTCGGGACCGCCAACGCAAAGGTAACGGTTGCGCGCGCTTCCGAGGGAGCGATCACGGAAAAGAAATAAGACCGCGCCTTGGGCCGAGGACTTGCGGTGAAAGAGCCTGCGCCGGCAGCTGACAGCAAAAATAAGCCTGTGCCGGTGAAGAACCCGATCCACGTAATGACCAGCATGCCTTTTCAAATTCCGGCGATGTTTGGCAATGTTGGCATTTCTGGCAATTTGTCGTTACCGCAGGAGATTGTGAGTTGCACCAGCAATGAGGCAGGAACCGAGTTTCTAACGTAACGTCACCTGCGTAACTTGTTGGTGCGGATTTGCCGGAGCTATTGTGGAGCTGCTCTGAGGTTGGGCCCCTCGCGGGAACGTTCGAGCAAACGCTGCCGCTCTCAGCAGAGGAGAAAGCGCAATGGCAGCCGGTGATATCACTTTTATTCAATGTCCGCAGGGAGACTCGTTTCCGGTGCAGAAGACCGCAAGCCGTTCGTCGGGCGCGCAGCAGGTTGTCTGCCCGCGATGCGGGCGCAGCTTTGAGGTGAAGCTGGAAGAGACGGTGGAACGGCCGTCTGCGAGACTGGGGTTTAGAGTCGCGGTGACAAAGTTCGCTTAATCGCTCTCCCCAGCTCGAAGATTCATAAGTTCCAAGCGGCCTTGGCAGGCCGCTTTTTAATGCTCTGATCTTTTCAGCAATTCCGCCAGATGATTGCCCCAGATCGCGGGCCAGGTATGTGTTCCATGTCCTCGCGTCTCATCCGTGATAGGGAGCAGCACGTATTTTCCGTTCTTCACGCGCTGAATATCGCGATCGATGACTTTGAGCTCCGGCGGATTGATTGTGTCATCGGCGGAGTTGACTGCGGTGAGCGGCGCGCTGATCTTCTCAAGCTGCGGCTCCGGGTTGTAGTTCCGGGAGGCGTCGAAGTAGTAGAGCATGTCGTTGGCGTCCGTGGTCATCATGCGGTCGGCGATGAATTTTTCCAGGAAGGCGTCGGCTTGCTCCCGTGTTGGTTCTTCTTTCTGCATGCGCAGCGGCGCGCTGCCCATGAAAAGCAGGACGCCCAAAGCTGCGGCCAATCCGTGCGGCTGATGCTTGTACTCGCCGTTGTTCCATTCTGGATCGGTGCGGATCGAGTCCATGATCATGCGCCGCATCATGCGGTTGCGCCCGGCGATCTCGATAGGCTGGCTGGCCAGCGGCATGGCCGCGTCTATGAAGTCGGGGTGCTGCTCCGCCCAGAGCCAGGTGTGCATACCGCCCATCGAGGTGCCCATGACCAGCCGGAGATGGTCCACGCCCAGCCCCTGCGTGAGCAGCCGGTATTGCAGCTCGATCATGTCGTCATACTCGTAGTGCGGGAAACGCATGTGCAGGCCGTCGCTCGGCCTGGATGATCCGCCGTGGCCCACGTTGTCAGGCAGGATGATGAAGTATTTCGTCGCGTCCAGCAGCTGGCCCCGGCCAAAGAGCACGCCGGCAAAATGATCATTCAAGAACTGCTTGCCCGTGCCGCCGGTGCCATGCAGGATCAGCACCGCGTTGCGCACCTTGCCGCTCGCATCTTTTTGGGGCGTGCCCAGCGTGTAGTAGTGCAGCTTCACCTCGGGCAGCTTCTCGCCCGATTTGAATTGAAAATCCTTGATGACGAACGTGCCGTCTTTGGGCGCGGGGTACTCCGATGCGAGAGCGGCAGCGGAAGCAGAAATGACAAGCAGCAAAACGGCAAGGCGGGATTTCATTGCAGACTCCTGTGAAAACGCCAAAGCTTATATCATGAGACGCCATGCTGAAAAGGGCGCTGAATGAGGGTGTAATAGGTTCGTTAGCCGCGTAACCTCGGACGGCCGAACGGACTCCAGTCAAAAGGGCGAGCGGACGCCACCCGGGCAGACAAGGAGCAAGATGGCAACCACGTTTACGAGCAAACTCAAAAACAGAGAGACGCTGGCAGAAGGGACCATGGGCTTTTACTTCGCCAAACCCGCAGGCTTTGAGTTCAAACCCGGCCAGTACATGGACATCACGCTCATCGATCCGCCAGAGACCGACGCCGAGGGCAACATACGATCGTTCTCGATAGCCAGCGCCCCAGATGAGGACCATCTGCTCTTTGCCACCCGGATGCGAGACACAGCTTTCAAGCGCTTTCTGCGATCGGCTCCCATCGATACAGTCGTCAAGATGGAGGGACCGATGGGATCGTTCACGCTGCACAATAACGCTTCCAAACCCGCGGTTTTCCTGGCCGGCGGAATCGGGATCACGCCGTTTTCGAGCATCCTCCGCCATGCCGCCAAGGCGAAGCTCCCACATCGTTTGCATCTGTTTTATTCAAATCGGCGGCCGGAAGATGCGGCCTACATGGATGTTCTGATCCAGTTGGAACAACAAAACCCGAACTTCAAGTTCATTCCCAGCATGAGCGAGATGAACAAATCGGCCCAGAAATGGAATGGCGAGACCGGATTCATCAACAAAGAGATGCTGGAGCGTCATCTGCCGAGCCTGCAGGGGCCCATCTACTATATTGCTGGCCCGCCGGCGATGGTAGCGGCCATGCGGCAGATGCTCGCCGGGGCGGGAGTGGACGAAGACGATATTCGGACCGAGGAGTTTGCGGGATATTGACGCAGCTCTACAGCCACTTGGTCATCAGATTTCTGGGATCTTCTTCGAATCCGGATTTCCGGTAGAGCGATTGCGCAGGCGTGTTTTCGCGCCCCACCTCCAGGCGCAAAGCGGCGATCCCTTCGCGGCGGCAGATGCCCTCGGCAAATCCGATCACACCTTCTCCCAGCTTCAGCCGCCGGAACGGCTCGCGCAGGTAAAGTTCGTCCAGCAGGCCAAAGCGGCCGTGGAATTCCAGGCTGAAGCAGAAGGTCAGCGCGAAGTATCCGGCGAGAGCCGGGCCGCGAAAGATCAGGTAAATCTGCCCGTGTTCGGGCGACTTCACGAGCCGCTCGATGGCCCCGCGTGCGACGGTTTCGTCAAAGCGCATGTGCTGCTGCGAGTAGAACTCGCGCATCATCTCCAGGAGCGCCGGGAGTTCTTCTTCAGAGAGAAGCTGGAAAAGGACGTTCATGGCGGCGATTTTAAATGAGAGCCGTTGGTCGAAAAGCGAATCGTCCAGCTATAATGTCCGGCCACTCTAAATCTCAGGAGAACTCATGCTCGACCGCAGAGCTTTTATCGCCGTCTGCTCGCATCTGGGATTGACCTCAACGTTGCTGCCTGGAGTGTTGTGGGCGATCGCCGAAGACAAGCCCAAGATCACGCGCGAAATGATCGATAGTGCCGCGAAGATCGCAGATGTGCCCATCGCCGACGACTACAAGGAGATGATGCTGGAGAGCCTGAATGGCTATGTCGAAGGCTATGAAGCGATCTATGCGCTGCACCTGAAAAATGAGATTGCTCCCGCGGTGATCTTCGATCCGGTGCTGCCGGGCATGAAATTTGACACGGAGAGGCGGCCGCTGCGGATCTCCGCAGCTCCGAATATCGCCGGAGCGGCCCCTAAGAATCTGGAAGACGTTGCGTTCTACTCCGTGCGCCAGCTGGCCGAGATGGTGCGGACAAGAAAAGTTTCTTCCGTCGACCTGACGGGAATGTACCTCAATCGGCTCAAGCGTTACGATCCGCTGCTCAAGTTCGTGATCACGCTGACGGAGGACCGCGCCATGGGGCAGGCCAAAGATGCGGATCGTGAAATTGCGTCAGGGAAGTATCGCGGACCGTTGCATGGGCTTCCGTGGGGCGCCAAAGACCTGCTTGCTGTGAAGGGCTATCGCACCACGTGGGGCGCCGGCGGATTTGAAGACCAGAAGATCGACGAAGACGCGACCGTGGTGAAACGCCTGGACGCGGCGGGCGCCGTGCTGGTGGCAAAGCTCACGCTCGGCGCGCTGGCGCAGGGCGATAAATGGTTCGGCGGCATGACACGCAATCCGTGGAACCCGAAGCAGGGTTCGAGCGGATCTTCGGCCGGTTCGGCATCTGCGACGGCGGCGGGCTGCGTGGCCTTCGCCATCGGCTCGGAGACGCTGGGATCCATCTCTTCGCCGTCGACGCGCTGCGGAACCACCGGCCTGCGGCCCACCTTCGGCCTGGTGCCGCGCACTGGAGCGATGGCCCTCTCATGGACCATGGACAAACTGGGACCGCTTTGCCGTGCCGTGGAAGACACGGCGATTGTGCTGAGCTCCATTTACGGCCCGGACGGGCATGATCGCACCGTTCGCAACGCAGCGTTCAATTGGGATGCCAATCTTGACTGGCGCAAGCTGCGGGTGGGCTACCTGAAATCGGATTTCGAAATTCAGCCCCCGCAACAGCCGCAGCCGCCTAAAGAAGAGAAGGAGTTGACGGAAGACGAAAAGAAGCTGCGGACGCAGGAGGCGTCTACGCGCGCCGAAGCCATGGCCCGGCGCCAGTATGATCACCAATACGATCAGGCAGCGCTGGACAAGCTGCGCGCGATGGGTGTGAAACTGATTCCAGTCGAGTTCCCGAAATATCCGTATCAGGCGATGCGAAGCATCCTGATCGCTGAGGCTGCGGCCGCCTTTGACGAACTTACGCGCAGCGGCCGTGACAAGCTGCTGACGCAGCAGAGCAAAGACGATTGGCCGAACACCTTCCGGGCTGCGCGTTTCATCCCGGCAGTCGAATACATCCAGGCGAACCGCGCCCGCACGGTGGCGATGGAGATGGCGGCCAAGGTATTTGATCAGGTGGACGTGATCGTTGCCCCTACGTTCAGCACGCAGCTGCTGATCACGAACCTTACCGGACATCCGGCGCTGATCCTGCCCAACGGCTTGCGCGGCGAGGACGCACCCAAGGCGCGGGTGCGCGAGAACGGCGAAGTGGAAGGAGGTGGCCCTGGAACTCCGCTTAGCCTGACGTTCCTGGGACAGCTCTTCGGCGAAGCCAAAATGGTGGCGCTGGCCAAAGCCTATCAGGATGCGACGAACTTCCACTTGCCACATCCGAAACTGGACGCGCAGGGTTGAACCGAGAACGCGTCGCACAGAATGACGCGATTTGTCACTTCGGTTTTTGAAAATTTTGACTTCCGGTGCGGTTTCAAAATGGAACAGTGACGTGAATGTGACTAGATGCATTGTACTTGCAAGAAATCATTCGCGAAACGGAAGACCAATCTTTCTAAGGCATGTGGTTTCTGTGATTTGCACCAAGTGTATTCTGGTAGTGCGTCGGTCCTCAAAAACTCTGGCGGAAATCGAATGCGAGCTGCAAGCGCCGCTTTGTGCCAAAAAGTGTAATTGTTGCAACGCATGGTGGCTTCTCCTGTACCCTGATCGCACCTATTTAAGTTTCGACTTTGAAGAGACAAAACCTTGGAGGAAAGAAGAACATGAAGATCGCAATGCGCATTTTAGTCCTGGTGGCTTTTGCCGCAACAATAGCAAGCGTCACGCCAGGATTTGGTGGACCCGGGACGCCCCCGATCCCACCGCAACCACCCAGCATTACTGCGTAGTGAAAAAATCGAACGGCCAAACCTGATGTGTCCTGAATTTTGGTTTGTGCTTTCCTGGCGGCTGGTTTAGGCTGGCCGCCAGGATGTACATGCAACGCCAGTTGCACTTTCTACTCGACTGGATGGGTTTGCCGGCTCTTCTTCTGCTGGCAGCGGTTCTCATTTATCGCAAGTGGTTTCGTAGTTTCCCATTCTTCTTTGTCTACGTTCTAGGCGCGGAGCTGGTCGGTGTGGTGCGCCTGCTGTTCCGGAGCTCGCCGTTCGAACTGTACTCGAATGTTTACTGGATTTCCGATACTGCGCTAGCTGTATTTGCGTTTTTGGCAACCTACGAACTTTTCTTTAGAAGGCTCTTCCCCGGATTTCATAAGACCCGGCTCTACCGCTACGTTTTTCCCGCCGCAGCGATCCTGATTCTTCTGGCGGTTACGTTGATTGCGCTGCTGGGAAGCCACTCATCGGTGTTACCGGCCACGACCAGAATTTACGAGCTTCTGCGGGCGGCAGTGCTTTTCTTTTTCGTGGCCCTGATGCTGATCATGGGGAGGCGATGGGACCGGCAGGAGTTCGGCATCGCGTTCGGGTTTGCGCTGGATGTCGCAACCTCGCTGGCTTTAATCGGAATCTGGTCACATACCCTGAACCGCAATGCGATCCTGGGCCGGCTCTCGGTGATCGCCTACGATCTTGCGTGCGTCTTGTGGATTTACTGCTTTTGGCAGCCGCGGCGAACGCAGACAGATATCCCACTCGGTCCTGCAGCGAGAGAAACCATGAAGCATGCGAAACAATGGGAGGAGAGTCTCAAGGACTTTCTTACTCCGGGCAAGCGATAGAAAGATTACAGGCTCTGCGCCAGGGCCTCATGGAAGCTGGAAAATTTGAGGCATGTGAGGTTTCCCGCCTTGTCTTTGAGCTGCGCATAAGCGGGAATCAAACTCGAGGAAAGCAAGTGATGCACCTGAAGAGACCTGGAAGCGGCCACCGTGGGAACCCAGTTCAGCGCACAGCGAAGGTGAAGCACCATCAGCGCCATGAACGTATAAAGACGGACATGCACGCCGGCATCAATCATCTCCTGCGCCAGGTTCGCGATCAGTTGGTTCCCGCTATGCAACTGGTTATAGCCAAGTTGCTGCAGCAGCGCGGCATTGTGCGTCATGCGGCGCAGGCACTCGATGGTCAGTCTCAACTGCTCACGGTAAATCCGCAGCAGTTCCTCTTGTCCATAGGTTTCCTGGAGATGGCGCTGCTGGGCGGGGCTGATCGCCTGCCGTAAAACCTCGACATCCACCGGGAGGAAAGATGGCAGCAGCTCACCAATTCCCACTGTGCTTGCCCGGCGTCTTTTAACGTTCAAAAACGCCGCATAGAGGAAAAGAAAGAGCAGCCCTGCGGATAATCCAATCCAAATGGCAAATGCGGAAGTAGACATTTTTCCCGTCGAAAAGGTACAGGCAGACTCTAACCTTCCTGATTGCTGGGGTCAATCTAAATCACTCTCAGCAAACACGTTAGTAACCCGGGGCATTCCCAAATTGGGACGCCCCGGCACTGGATTTGCCTTAACCCGCCCGGTCTGCCTTATCTCATTGATTTGGGGTGGGCTTGCCCTCCGCGGGCTTTCCCGAAAGGATGATCGCCGGCAC
>Ga0070730_10005954_pt1 | contig 10450 bp, 5 predicted proteins | sample Coa_R1_3_FD_66447 | JGI IMG/M metagenome (GOLD analysis project Ga0070730, IMG submission 66447) | Surface soil microbial communities from Centralia Pennsylvania, which are recovering from an underground coalmine fire - Coalmine... | ecosystem: Environmental > Terrestrial > Soil > Unclassified ... | reverse complement strand
GTCCTTCTCGATGTGCTTGCGGTACTCGTCGAGCGTCGTCGCGCCGATGCAGCGCAGCTCGCCGCGCGCGAGCGCGGGCTTGAGCAGGTTCGCCGCGTCCATCGCGCCCTCGGAGGCGCCGGCGCCGACGATCGTGTGCAGCTCGTCGATGAAGAGGATGATGTTCCCCTGCGAGGCCTCGACCTCCTTGAGCACGGCCTTGAGCCGCTCCTCGAACTCGCCGCGGTACTTGGCGCCGGCGACGAGCGCGCCCATGTCGAGCGCGCAGAGGCGCTTGTTCTTCAGCGACTCGGGCACGTCGCCGCGCACGATGCGCTGGGCGATGCCCTCGACGATGGCGGTCTTGCCGACGCCCGGCTCGCCGATGAGCACGGGGTTGTTCTTGGTGCGGCGCGAGAGCACCTGCATCACGCGACGGATCTCCTCGTCGCGCCCGACGACGGGGTCGATCTTGCCCTTGCACGCGGCGTCCGTCAGGTCGCGCGTGTACTTCTCGAGCGCCTGGAACTTGCCCTCGGGATCCTGGTCGGTGATGCGCTGCGAGCCGCGGACCGACGCGAGCGCCGTCAGGAGCTTCTCGTACGTGACGCCGCCGGCCTGCTCGAGCGCGCTCATGATCTCGCGATCGTGCTTGGCCATCGCGAGCAGGTAGTGCTCGACGGACACGTACTCGTCCTTGAGCTGCTTGGCCTCGTCGTCCGCCTTGCGGATGACCTCGAGCGTGCGACGCGACAGGCCGGGCTGGGCACCCCCCGTCACGCGCGGGAGCGCCTCCGCCTTCTTCGCGAGCGCGGCTCGCAGCGCCGCCACGTCGGCCCCGGCCTTCTGCGCGAGCGGCCCGGCGACGCCGCCTTCTTGCTCGAGCGCGGCCGCGAGCAGGTGCTCGGGCGTGACGTCGGGGTTGCCGAAGCGCGACGCGCGGTCGATCGCCTCCTGGAAGGCTTCGCGGCTCTTGGTGGTCATCCGGTCGGGACGCATGCAGATCTCCCCTGGGCGTACGCGGGTGGAAGCGTACACGGGCTGAGCACGGCCCCCGCGACCCGCGGTGCGCTCGTGCTGTCCGACCGGAAAGCTAAGTCGCCACATGGCCGGCGCAAGACGCGTGCCTTGCTCTTCGGCGCCCGAGGAATCTCGCGCGGGATTGCGGCTCAGATCGGCTCGCCTTGGGGCCCAATCTCGCCTTGGGCCCCACTGAGGACGCCCGGGCCCCTGGGGTAGGGACATCGCGATCGACGGCTCGAGCGGCGCCCCTTGCGAACGCTCCAGCTGCTCGCCCGACTCCCCCGTCGATCCGACCGAACGCGCCTCTTCGTCGAGAAAACCTCGACCGTGGTCGAGCGAAAGCGTCATCTTCTCGACCGACTTCGTTTCTCGTTCGAGCGGCTTGGTCGCTCGTGTCCGCGACTTCGTCACTCGGTCGAGCGAACGCGTCACTCGGTCGAGCGAACGCGTCACTCGGTCGAGCGACTTCGTCGTTCGTTTCATCGAACGAGGCTTTTCGTCGAGCGCCAGCGCCTTTCGTTCGATCGAACGCGGCATTCGTTCGACGCGCTCTCGACGACGCTCGAACGACAGCGGCACGAGCAAGACCGAAAGCACCGCTCCAAGGGCACGATGACGCTCCCCCTCGACCGCACGCCGCTTTCATCGACGCGAACGACGCTCTCTACGAACGGAAAGCGTCCGTCGCAAGACTCAGAGCGGCTTTCGACGACACTCGGTCGAGGTTCTTCGAACCAGAGGCGAGAGACGCAGACACGAAGCACGAAGCCGCTCGTACGAGCGACGCTTTCGTCGACTCGACGGACGCGTTCCGAGACTCCTTCGCGTCATCCCGGCTTCGCGATGACGCCGTCACCGACCCGAAGGTGCCCGACCGCGATGACGACGGTCGAGCTGTCGAACCGAAAGCCCGCTTCGCCAGACCGGATGCCGCGGACGCTAGATGTCGAGGTTCTTCACGTTGAGCGCGTTGTCCTCGATGAACTGGCGCCGCGGCTCGACCTGATCGCCCATGAGGATGGTGAAGATCTGGTCGGTCTGTACGACGTCGTCGAGGCGCACCTGGAGCATGACGCGCGTGTTGGGGTCGAGCGTCGTCTCCCAGAGCTGGCCGGGGTTCATCTCGCCGAGGCCCTTGTAGCGCTGGATGGTGGTGCCCTTGCGGCCGCGCGCGTCGATGTAGTCCCAGAGCGCGTCGGCGTCCTCGATCTCGACCTCTTCGCCCTTGCCCTTGTCGGCCTTGTCCGTCTCGCGCGCGAAGTACGGCGCGGGGCCGATGGAGCGCACGTCTTGCTCGATGGCGTAGAGCTCCTCGTACTCGGCGGAGTCGACGAGGTTCCAGTCGATGACGACGGGGCGGGCCGCGGCGCCCGGGCGCGGGTTGATGGCGATGCGCGCCGCGCCGTGCTCGACCTCCCAGTCGACCTCGATGCCGAGCGGCAGGATGTCGGGCTTCTTGCGCTCGAGGCGCGCGCGGATGAGCGGCACCGCGGCCTCGACGCGCTTGCGCTCGCGCAGCTCGTTCTTGCCCAGCGCCACCGCGTGGAGCACGTGCCCGATGATGCTCGCGTCGGCGCGACGGTCGATCTTCGACAGCGCGCGCCGGAACATGCGCAGGCGCTCGGCCAGGCGGAAGAGCGGCTCGCCGTGGAGCGTCGGCCCCTTGCTGGCGCGCACCGCGAGGCCCTCGACGCCGTGCTCGAGGAAGAAGCGGTCGAGCCCCGCCTGGTCCTTCAGGTACACGTCCTTCTTGCCGCGCCGGGCGCGGTAGAGAGGCGGCTGCGCGATGTAGAGGTAGCCCTTCTCGATGAGCTCGGGCATCTGCCGGTAGAAGAACGTGAGCAGCAGCGTGCGGATGTGGCTCCCGTCCACGTCGGCGTCGGTCATCAGGATGATCTGGTGGTAGCGGAGCTTCTCGAGGTCGAAGCTGTCTTCGCCGATGCCGCAGCCGAGGGCCGCGATGAGGGTGCCTATCTCGGCGCTCGAGAGCATCTTGTCGAGGCGGGCGCGCTCGACGTTGAGGATCTTGCCGCGGAGCGGGAGGATCGCCTGGAACTTGCGATCGCGGCCCTGCTTGGCCGAGCCGCCGGCGCTGTCGCCCTCGACGATGTAGAGCTCGGCCTCGCCCGGGTCGCGGGTCTGGCAGTCGGCCAGCTTGCCCGAGAGCGTCGAGTAGTCGAGCTGGCCCTTGCGCACGACCTCGCGGGCCTTGCGGGCGGCCTCGCGCGCCTTGGCGGCGAGGATCGTCTTCTCGATGATCTTCTTGGCCGTCTGCGGGTTCTCCTCGAAGAAGCGGCCGAGGCGCTCGTACACCGTCGTCTCGACGATGGTCTTGACCTCGCTCGACACGAGCTTGCTCTTGGTCTGGGAGTCGAAGCTCGGGTCGGGGTGCTTGATGCTGATGACCGCCGTCAGGCCCTCGCGGATGTCCTCGCCCTGCAGGCCGTTCTTCACGTCCTTGAAGAGGTTCTGCGCGGTGCCGTAGCTGTTGAAGACCTTCGTCAGCGCGGCGCGCAGGCCGGTGAGGTGCGTCCCGCCGTCCTTGTTGTGGACGTTGTTCGTGTACGGGAAGATCTGCTCGGAGTAGCTCGCGTTCCACTGCATCGCGAGCTCGATGCCGATCGGCGCCGCTCCTCCCTCGACGGTCTGCTCGGCGACGATCGAGATGACCTTGTCGTGCACAGGCTCCTTGGCCTTGTTGAGGTGCTCCACGAACTCGCGGATGCCTCCCTTGTACTGGAACGTCTCCTTGCGCCCGCCGTCGCGCTCGTCGGTCAGCGTGATGACGAAGCCGGCGTTGAGGAACGACACCTCGCGGAGGCGGCTCGCGAGGATGTCGAACTGGAACTCGGTCAACGTGAAGATCGAGGGGTCCGGCTTGAAGGTGATCTTGGTGCCCGTGCGGTCGCTGTCGCCGATGACGGCGAGCGGCGCGACGGGGATGCCCTGGCGGTACTCCTGGAAGTGGACGTGGCCCTCGCGACGGATCTCCATCTTGAGCCACTCGCTGACGGCGTTGACCGCGCTGACGCCGACGCCGTGCAGGCCTGCGCTCACCTTGTAGCTCGAGTGATCGAACTTGCCGCCCGCGTGCAGCACGGTCATGACGACCTCGGCGGCGCTGACGCCGCGCTCGGGCATGATGCCGACGGGGATACCGCGCCCGTCGTCCTCCACCGTGACGGAGCCGTCGAAGTGTATGGTGACGTCCATGCGCGTGCAGAAGCCGCCGAGGTGCTCGTCGACCGAGTTGTCGACGACCTCCCAGACGAGGTGGTGCAGACCCGAGCCGTCGTGCACGTCGCCGATGTACATGCCGGGCCGCTTGCGCACCGCCTCGAGGCCCTCGAGCACGGTGATGCTGGTGCTGTCGTAGCTGGACGACGGCGGCGGGGTTGTCTGCGACGAGCTCACGTTCGACATCGGTTGGGCGCACCCTTCGCGGACGCCGCCGGTTTCAGCGGTGCCCGAGTTTCGCGTTACAGCCTGCGCTCACTACTCGGTTTGATTTCCGGAAGGGTCGTCGCCCCGAGGAGAGGGCCGCATCGGCGTGCGAAGAGTATAGTCCGGGGGGCCCATGTACGCAAGGGAAACTCCCGTGGAATGGCCAGTTATTCCAGCTAGTTATATCGTTGTCGCCGCGCCCCGTACGGGGTGCGCCGAGGGCGTGCCGAACGGCCCCCTCGACTCCCTGCGTCACACCGCGCCGAGGCCGCTTCCCACCGGGCGGACCTGACCTTCGACAACCGTGAAATCGCGTCGCCCCTCCACCCCCGAACTCGCGTCGATCTCGATGAGCTCGGGGCGCGTGGTCGTCAGCAGCACCTGCAGGTGCGTGTCGCGCAGCGCCGCGAAGAGGGCCGCGGTGCGCGCGCGATCGAGCTCGCTCGACACGTCGTCGAGCAGCAGGATCGGGCGCACGTCGCGCAGCTCGGACACCACGTCGATCTCCGCGAGCTCGAGGGCGAGCACCACCGCGCGGTGCTGCCCCTGCGACGCACGGCCGCGCACGGGCGTCCCCGCGAGCGAGAGCACCAGGTCGTCGCGGTGCGGCCCGACGCCCGCCGAGCCACGCGCCCGATCGCGTACGCGGCTGCTCGCCAGCGAGGCGCGGTAGTCGTCCTCGCCGCGGGGCGCGCTCCGCGCGTACGTCGCCGAGAGAGCGAGCCCGGGGGCTCCGATGCGCGCGAAGGCCTGCACGGCCGCGGGCGTCAGGCGCCCGGCGGCCTCTTCGCGCGAGGCGCTGACGGCGAGGCCGTGGCGCACGACCATCGTCTCCCACTCCTCGAGGTCCGGCGCGCGGTCGCCGCGCGTCTCGAGCACGCGCTGGCGCGCCCGCAGGGCCTTTCCGTATGCCTCGACGTCGCCCAGCGAGCCCGGCGTGCGGTAGAGCGCGACGCGATCGAGCAGCCGCCGCCGCTCCGAGCCTCCGCCCGTCGAGAGCGTGACCGCGCCGGGGTGGAAGACCACCGTGGGCGTCCGCACGGCGTACGCCGCCAGCGTCGGCGGCCGCTTGCCATCGACGCGCACGACGCGCGCCCCGGTGCCGAAGCCCACGGACTGCTCGCGCGCGTCGCCCTCCTCCTCGATGGTGCCGCGCACGCTGGCGGCCTCGTGGCCGGCCTGCACCACCTCCGCGAGCTTCGCGGTGCGGAAGCTGCGCGACGTCGCAAGCAGGTACACTGCCTCGAGCAGGTTCGTCTTGCCCTGCCCGTTCTCGCCCGCGACGACGTTGAGCCCCGGGCCGAGCTCGAGGTCGAGGCTCGCGAGGTTGCGGACGGCGCGGACGCTCAGCGACCGGATCGCCAGGGGGCGCATCGGGCGCACCAGCCACGTCGCCCGCGCGTCAGATGCGCATCGGCATGACGACGGCGAGGAACTGGCGGTCGCTGACGGGCTTGACCACGGCCGGGTCGAGCTCTCCGCCGAGGCCGAGCTGCACCTCGTCCTCGTCGAGCGCGCCGAGCACGTCGAGGAAGTACTTGGCGTTGAAGCCGATGGTCATGGGCGCGCCCGTGTACTCGATGGGGATCTCGTCGAACCCCTCGCCGCTCTCGGGTGACTCGGTGGTGATGCGCATGGTGCCCTTGCCGATCGCGAGCTTGACGCCGCCCGTGCGCTCGCTGGCCGCGACGGACACGGCGCGCAGCGCCTCGGCGAAGGGGGCGCGCGGAACGCGCACGAGCTTCTCGCTCTGCTGCGGGATGACCTGCGAGTACGGCGGGAACTGCGCGTCGACCAGGCGCACCGCGAACGACATGCCCCCGCCCTGGAAGAACGCGTTCGAGCCGCTCTGCGTGATCTGCAGCTGCGCCTTGGGGGCGTCCTTCGCGGCGTCCTTCGACTCGGCCACGATGTCGTCGCTCAGGCGGCGCAGCTCCTGGATGGCCTTGAGCGGGATCAGCATCGTCGCCGACGCCTGCCGGCCGCTCACCTTCACCTCCATCTTCGAGAGGCGGTGCCCGTCGGTCGTGACCATGCGCACGACGTCGCCGTCCCACTCGAAGAGCGCCGAGTTGAGGTGCGCGCGCGTCTCGTCGGTCGAGATCGAGAAGTGGGTCTTGGCGACCAGCTCTTGCAGGACGTCGACGTCGATGGCGAGCGTGGGCGAGCCCTCGGACGGGGTCGGCAGGGGGGGGAAGTCGTCGCCCGGCATGCCGCGCAGTGTGTACCGGCGGGCGCTGCCGGCGGCCTTCAGAATCGTCGTGGCGTTGTCCTGCGCCGCGAGGTGGATGGGACCCTCGGGCATCATCCGCACGCGCTCCAGGACGTCCTTGGCGGGCACGGCGACGCTGCCACCCTTGCTCACGTCGACCGTCACACGACCGACGAGCGCGAGGTACAGGTCCGTCGCCGCGATGCGCAGCTGGCTGGGCCCGTCGACCGCGAGGAGCACGTTCGAGAGCACGGGCATGGTGCTCTTGCGCTCCGCGACGCCCTGCATGCGCATCAAGAGCTTCAGCAGGTCCTTCTTCGGTACCGTCAGTTCCATGAGCGCCTTCTCGAAGCGTCTCGAGCGGGGTCGAGCCGTTCTCCGGTAGCATCCTTAGATGAGATCCGTAGCAGTGTCGATAGAGCCTGTGGACGGCGGGGATAAGACGGAAACGGAAGGCATCCCCGCTAGTTGAGGGCGATCCGCCGTGTGGGTCGAATCGGTGACGGAGGGGGGCGCTGGCAGGGGGTAACCGCGGGGTGCGAGCTTTCCCGAGGCCGCTCCCCCGGTCCAGCCCCAGCCTTGCGCGCACGTAGCCCACAGGCCGCGTTCGAGCGGGGCGCCACCATCCGGCGGCGACGGCGGCGGATCTTTTCACGCGGAAGCGAGCGCGCGGGCGAGGGCGGCGATGAGCTCGCGGCGGGCGCGCTCGTAGGTCCTCGGGCCCACGTCGCCGGTCGTGTGGGCGCGCTCGAGCTCGGCGAGCTCCTGCAGGATGGCGTCGCGCGACGACAGCTGCTCGCCGGGCGTCTGCGGGCGGCGCCCCGCGAAGGCCACGACGAAGCCGAGGATCACCGTGGCGAAGGCGACGAGCGACGCCAGGAGGCGCCCTGGGCCCTGCGTGGGCAGGTCGTGGATCCCGATGGCGAGCGACGTGAGCTTCGCCTCGTCGGGGCGCAGGCGGCGCTCGGACACGAGGAAGCTCTGGCCCTGCTGATCGTGGCGGACCTCGGCGGGCGGGAACCCGCTCGCGGCGAGCTTGATGTCGGCCGTCGCCGGCATCATCACGCGGGCGATGGCGACGTGGGGCGGCATGCCGACCTCGAAGTCCACGTCCTTGTCGCCCGACCACGGGAGCTGCCATCGGAACTCGACGGCGTGGCGCCCCGGCGGGAACGTGCCGTGAAGGCGCGCGCGGCCCTTGTCGTCGTCGACCCCCTGGTCGCTCATCGACGCCTGCGCGTTGAACGCGGTGAAGCCCTCGGGCAAGGTCATGTGCGCGTCGAGCGGCTGCCACGCCGTGCGGCCGAGGTTGTAGATCGTCAGCGCCTCCTCGACCTGCAGGCGGTCCTCGCGCATCTCGCAGGCGACCGTGGCCTCGGCCACGACGAGGGCCTGCTGGATGTCGTGCACCACGGGGTACACGTGCAGCACCACGTGCATCGCGCGGGCTTGCTGGAGCTGGAAGGGCGTCGCCGCGAAGGCGCCGCCCTGGTAGCCCGAGCTGACGCGGTAGGCGATGTTGCTGGCGGTCTCGAGGTTGGAGAAGACGGCGCGGCCGCGAGCGTCGGTCGAGGCTTGCTGGTGCTTGCGGCTGTCGCCCTTGGCGACCGAGTTGACCAGGATGCCGAGCGTGAGCTCCTCGCCGGCGAGGGGCGTGTCGTCGGCGTCGCGCAGATCGACGGTGATGGTGCCGGGGGGCGAGCCGAGGTCGGGATCCTCGGTGTCCGGCGGGGGCTCGAACATGCCGGGCGGCGCGGCGTTGCCGCCCCCGGCGTGCGCGTGGGGGTTGCCCTCGTCGAGATCGGGGTGGCCCGCGGGAAGGGCGCCGGGCGCGGCCGACGAGGCAGCGCTCGTCGAGGCTGCGCCGGATGCCGAGGCCGCCGGGGCGGCGGAGGCCCGCTGCGCGGCCGATGCCGACGCGGGCGCGCGTGCAGCGCCCGCGTCGGCGGCGAGGGCGTCGCTCGAGGCCGCGACGAGGAGCCCCGCCAGCGCGAGGAGGGCGCGGCCGCTACGTCGGGGCATCGACCTTCTCCACGCTGGCAGCTCGCTTCATCGGGGTGCCGCACTGCTTGCAGAACGTCGCGTCGGCCTCGTTCGACGTGGCGCACGAGGGGCACGTGGCGCGCGCGGGCTCCGCGGCGACCTGCGCGGCCTCCGCGACGGAAGGCGCACTGTCCGGGGCTCCACGGGCGGGCGGCTCGCCTCCGGGTGAGGACGGGGCCGCGGGAGGCGCGTCGTCCGTCGCGGGGGCGCTCGCCGCGCCGTCGTGGGGCACGTGCTTCGCGAGGTAGGCGGTCGCGACGCGCTCGGCCTCCTCGAGGGCGGGGGCGATCTCGACGTCCATCGCGCGCAGGATGCGCTTGGCCTCCTCGCGGTAACGCGCGTCGATCGCCGCGAAGTCCGCGTCGTCCATCTTGCCGAGGGCGTGCTCGCTCTCGAGGTCCTTGAGCGCGCGCAGCACGCGGACCTTCTGCTCGGCGAGATCGTCGACGCCGCGTGTGCGCACGGTCGCCTCTTCGAGGGCGCTCGAGAGCGGCGCGTCGCCGCTCAAGGTCCGCACGCTGGCCCAGAGCAGCGCGATGGCGCCGAGCAGCACCCCCGCGGCGAGCACCAGGAGGGCCGAGCCGATGCCCGCGAGCAGGCCGACCCCCACGGCCGCGAGCACGGTGAGCAGCGGAAGCCCGAGCGCCACCCCGCGCCCGAGCGCCCGCTCCGACTCGTCCCCCTCGCGCGAGCGCTTCGCCGCCGGCGCCGGCGCCTTGGCCGCGCGGGGCTTGCGCTTCGTCTTCTCAGCCATCGAGGTCCTTGAGCTCGTCGTCGAGGCGCGTGTCGTAGGCGTCCTTGGGAGTCGCCGGCGCGCCGCCCTTGGGAGCCTGGGGCGAAGGCGGTCCCCCGCCGCGCCACCGCCGCAGCATGCGTGAGAGGCCCCACGCGCCGCCCACGATGGCCACGATCGGCACCGCGTAGATGGCGCGGAAGACGCCCGTGTTCGGCGGGATGACCACCGAGTCCTGCCCGTGCTCGGCGATGTACTCCTCGATGATCTGGTCGCGCGTCTCGCCGGCGCGCATCTTGGCGCGGATGCGCTCGCGCTCGGGCTCGGCGAAGGCGCTGCAGGGGCACGTGGAGAGGAGGTCGCGCGCGCACCCGCCGCACATGCAGCGCAGGCGCTCGAAGACGGCGCGCTCGGCGTCGTTCTCGATGTGCACGGTGCCCTCGTGCGACATGTCCTGCGCGTACGCCGTGGGCGTGGCCGCGAGCATGAGGCCCAGCAGCACGCTGGCCGCCGTGGCCGCGACGCCGCGTGCGCCCGCCCACACGCGCGATTCGCCGAGCTCGACCTGCGGCCACATGCACACGAAGCTGCCGCCGATGAGGATGAGGCACCCGAGCCAGATCCACGAGACGAGCGGGTTGATGTGCACCTGGAAGGCGGCGATCTTCGTCTGCGGGTTGATCGAGCCGACGATGACGTACACGTCGTCGCCGAAGCGCTGCTCGATCGCGACGATCGTCTGCGGCGAGTCGGGCTGCTTCTTGTAGATGTACTTCGCCGGCGACAGGTGGCCGAGGGGCTCGCCGCCCTTGGAGACGTCGACTTCGGCGAAGACCATCCGCTTGCTGTTGTCGACGTCCATGTGCTCGCGCGCGTAGGTCAGCGTGTAGCCCGCGACGCTGTAGCTCTGGCCGGGCGCGAGCGACGCCTCTCGGTCGACGTTCCACGACTGGCCGGTGAAGCCGAGGAACATGAGCGTGATGCCGAAGTGCACGACGTACCCGCCGTAGCGGCGG
>Ga0070730_10005953_pt1 | contig 10451 bp, 12 predicted proteins | sample Coa_R1_3_FD_66447 | JGI IMG/M metagenome (GOLD analysis project Ga0070730, IMG submission 66447) | Surface soil microbial communities from Centralia Pennsylvania, which are recovering from an underground coalmine fire - Coalmine... | ecosystem: Environmental > Terrestrial > Soil > Unclassified ... | reverse complement strand
GTCGATCTGGCGACCTCGGTGGTCCCGTACCTCGCGTTGCTCGTCGCGATGACGTTTGCGCTGCGCGTCTCGGTGTTGGTGGCGCTCGTGCTCGTCGTGCCCGCCTCGGCGTTTCTGGTCCGCACCTTCATCGTGTTCCACGACTGCACGCACGGTTCGTTCATGCGCTCGCGCCGCGCGAACGACGCGTTGGGTGTTGCGCTGGGCTTGCTCGTGTGGCTGCCCTATCGCGGCTGGCAGCACGAGCATGCGGTGCACCATGCGACTGCGGGTGACCTTGACCGGCGTGGAGTGGGCGACGTCGCGACGCTGACGGTCGCCGAGTACCGGGCGCTACCTGCGTGGCGGCAGATCACGTACCAGCTCTACCGTAGCCCGGTGGTCATGTTCGGCCTTGGATGGTTCCTCGTGCTCATGCTGAAGCCGCGCTTCGTGCCCCGCGGGGCACGGCCGCGCGTTCGTAACAGCGTGCTGGCGACAAACCTCGTGCTCGCGCTGATCGTCGCGGCGGCCTGTCTGGCGATCGGCTGGCGCGACTACCTGCTCGTGCAGGGGCCTGTGTTCGTCGTCAGTGGCGCAGTCGGCGTCTGGCTGTTCTATGTGCAGCACCAATTCGAAGACACCTACTGGCAGGCGCACGCCGACTGGCGTTACGACCACGCCGCGCTCGCGGGAAGCTCGTACCTGAAGCTACCGGGCGTGTTGCGGTTCTTCACCGGCAACATCGGCTTCCACCACGTGCATCACCTGAGCGTCGGGATCCCGAACTACAACCTGCAGGCTGCGCACGACGCGACCGACCGTCTTCGGGCGGTGCCGCAACTCACGCTGCGACAAGGGCTGCGCGCAACGAGGTTGAAGCTCTGGGACGAACAGCGCGGCCGGCTCGTGACATTCCGCGAAGCGCGGGCCTAAGCACTGCACCCTTTCACGCGGCGGTCGCGGAGCCGATCGCGCCGGCGCCGCCCAGGAAGACAAGGCGCATGACGCGAGTCGATGAGCGCGCGACTCGCCCGACGGCCAAACGATGCCCCGAGTCCTTCGGACGGAGCTCGCGCCCGAGGCATGACCGTCAGTGACCCAACGTGGGGCAGTCTTCCTGGCCGAGCGACCGGACAGGCGATCGGACATTTAAAGGTCGCCCGTTGGAGGCGAAACGTTGTAACAAGGGCAACGGGTATGGACCTAACCGGACAGCTCTCAAACCCACCCGAACGTCTGGCCCGCCTCCTCGCAACGTCCAGGCACTCGATCCGCTAGTCGTCTAGGTCGAGCGCGAACAGCCTGTGCGAGCCTTCGAGGCCCTTCAGCTCGACTTCGCGGCTCTCGCGGAAGCTCATGCCCGAGCCGCCAACGAGCTCGCGCACGAGGTTCGAAACGAGCACCTCGCCCCCAAGCGCGTTGGCCGCGACGCGCGCGGCGTAGTGCACGGTCGTGCCGAAGAAGTGGTCGGCCTCCTGCAACGCATCTCCGGTGTGAATGCCGATCCGCAACCGGATCGGCGGCGAGCCCTCCGGGAAGGTGTGGCCGATCGCGTCCTGGATCGCCTGCGCGCAGGCCACCGCGCGGCGGGCGCTCGAGAAAGCGAGCATCGAGCCGTCGCCCTGGGTCTCGACCACCGTCCCGCCGTGCACGGTGGCGGTCTCCCTGATTACCGCGTTGTGGCGGCGGAGGGCGTCGAGGTACGCGTGGTCGCCGAGCCGAGTCGTCAGCACCGTCGAGTCGACGATGTCCGTGAACACGATCGTCACCGTGCCGTCGGCGGCCAGCGTGCCGGTCAGGTCGGGTTGCTCCCGCCGGACGGTCTGCTCGAGCTGCTCGAGACTGACGGTCAGCTCCTTCCCCAGGAGCTCCACGTTCGACCGGCTACCCGAGACATGAGCCTGCACGATCTTCCACTCGCCCTGCTCGAGATGGAGAACCCAGGTCATGCGAACGGGGGTCGCTTGCTCCGGCCCGGCGATGGCCATCCTCGCGGCCGCCCAGCCGACGGTGCCTTCCTCCCACGCCTCGATCTCGTCCCAATTGAACGGAAACCCGCCAGATTCCTCCAACTGTCGTTCCCAGACGGCGGAGTCCGCCCTGTACCACCACTCCTCGTCCTCAGTGCCGATCACGAGCGCGCCGGGATGCTCGGAGACCTTGGCGACGAACGTCTCGGGATCGCCGTTCCTGGCCGCGGCCAGCCAGCGATCCACGACCCGCCGAATCTCCTCAGAGCTCTCCATCGCTTCGCAGTGTCGCGTCCCCAGCGGCGGTGCACAAGTGCCCCGAGACATGCTGATATGGAACTAAACGGAGCACTCTGGAACCCCCTTGAAACCAGTAAAAGCCTTTCGAAGCTAGTTGGCAAGGTCAGGGAGCTGGTTCGGCGCCAGCGGCCCCTGACCATGCCCACGGCGCTTCCACCGCGCGCGGGTGAGGTCAAGAGGGCGGTGATTCAGGTGCTCGAACTCTCGGCGCAGCCCATTTCGCTCGCCGAGATCAGGCAGCGCTGCGAGCAGCTCCTTGGACGGCCGGCGAACGACTCGACCGTCAAGGACTGTGTACACAAATTGTCTCGTGGCCCGGAGGCTCTTCTTGTGCGCGTCGAGCGGGGCCGCTATATCGGGGGACCGTTTGTCGAGGCTAGACCAGCGCAGCGCACGTTTTCTCTCTGAGAGCACGCCTATATGAGGCGTCGGTTGGTCGCGCTCGCACTGATGGCCGCCCTCTAACGTCTCAGCAGCAGTCGCAGCTATCGCCGCGCCAGCTCTCGATGCCCTCTTTGGTGGCGAGGGCGGCGATCACGAGCGCCGCGGCCGGGTCTGCCCACCACCAGCCGGCAAGGGCGTTCAGCAGCAGCCCGACGAGCAGGGCAACCGAGAGGTAGGCGCAGATCATGTTCTGGCCGGCCTCCGAAACGGTTGCCGATGAGCTCAGTGCCTGCCCGACCTGACGCTTCGCGCGGGCCAACAGTGGCATCGTCGGCGCCGTGAACGCCGCCAACCCGATCCCGACCCAGCTCACGGCCGGATGGTGCGCGCCCGCGAGGTCGCGCACGGCCTCGACCGCGATGTAGGCGACCAGCAGCCCATAGCTTGCGGCGATCAGCTGCTGCGCGCGCCGCTCCGCCGCGCCCGAGCCGCCACGGCCGCCAGTGAACAGCCAGATCACAACCCCGGCTGCGGCGACCTCGATCAGGCTGTCCAGACCGAAGCCGATCAGCGCGACAGAGCCGGCCGCGATGCCGGCGGCGAGTGCGATCGCGAACTCGACCAGGTGCCAGCCGTTCCCGGCCCAAGCAAGCAACCTCGCGCGCTGCTCCAGCCGCGCACGGTCTTCTGGCGCGAGTATCGGCCGCTGAGCGAGCGTCCGCAGCTCGCCGCGCGCGGCCAAGGGCGTCAGCTCGATCAGCCCCGGGCGTTCACTCATGCGCATGGTCGTCGTCGTCGATGTGCTCGAGGTCGATCTCGGCGTTGCGCACCGTGTGCCAGGACTCCCAGGTGATGCGGAGGATCACGAGCGTGATCACGAGACCGATTATCGGATCGGCGACGTTGAGGCCGAGTCCGACGACCGCAGCGCTCGCGAGAACGCCGAGGCTGACAAAGCCGTCGACCCGAGCGTGATTGCCGTCGGCGACGAGCGCCGCGCTCTGGAGGCGGCGCCCGGCCCGCAACCGAACCTGAGCGGCAATCTCGTTCCCGACGAAACCGATCACCCCTGCCGCCGCAAGCAGCCACAGATGAGACAGCGTCCGCGGGTGGATGAACCGCTCGATCGTCTGCACGAGCGCGACCATGGCGCTGATGAAGATCGCCAGCACGACCGCGAGACCCCCGATCCGCTCCCCGCGCATGCTGCGGAAGAAGAACGCAAGTCCGAGCGGGATCGCCGTCAGCGCGTCGCCGAAGTTGTGAATCAGGTCGGCGAGCAGCGCGACGCTGAACGTGCGCGAATAGATGTACGCCTGCGCCAGCGCGGTGAGCGTGAGGATCGCGAGGCTCCAGGAGACCGCCCGAATGCCGGCGCGCGACCGGAGAATCGACCGGTCCACCAGACCGTGCGAGTGCCCGTGCCCGTGCTCGTCCTCGTGATGGTCGTCGGCGAGGTCGAGATCGGCGAGGTCGAGGTCGGCATGCTCCTCGGCGTGGTCGCACAGGACCGTCCCGTCTACTGCACGTAGGTGGGTCACGCCTCGAACGCTAACCGGTCAGACCACGTCGAACGTCGCTCCTCGACACCGAGCGACCGGACGAGCGATCGGACATCCAAAGATGCCTCTTTGCAGGAGGAATGTTGTCAATCCGACAACGAATGGAGCTAGCCGGACTCGAACCGGCGACCTCCTGGGTGCGATCCAGGCGCTCTCCCAACTGAGCTATAGCCCCGCGGCGGAGAAGTCTAGCCGTGCTTCTCCATGAGCTTGCCGTCGCGGATCGTCCGCTCCATGTCCTTCGACTGCTCGCGGTACCAGGTGCCATTCTCAAACTGGATCGCGGGATACATCTTCTGGCCGGTTCCCTCGATCAGGACGGTGCGCTTGCTGCGGGCGTGCCCTCCGGGGACGAGCTCGTAGTCGATCCCCATGTCCTTGAGCGCCTTCTCGACCTTCCAGCACGGATGGGCCTTGATCTTCACCCACTGCCCCTTGCAGCGATGGAGCTTGACGGCCATCGGCCTCTCCTCTCAGGCGGCGAACAGGGTCAGATCCGGCTCGCGTTCCCCGCGTAATACACCTAGCTCGACGGCGACGCAACGGATTGCCCGCGACTCCGCCAGGACGACGGCCTGCGGCTTGAGGCGCTGGGCCGCGAGGACGCCGCGGCAACCTGCTTTCGCCGGGTCGCGGCGGATGAAGTCGAGATAGCGCGTGAGCTGCTCGACGGCCTCGATCGTCCCCATCCGCTTGACCTCGACGGCGACCCACTCGCCGTCTGCGTCCTTGCACATCAGGTCGACCGGGCCGATCTCCGTCTGCCATTCGCGACGGACGAGCGTGAGCGGCTCGCCGAGCGACTCGGGCGCGGCGGCGAGCGCCTCCTGAAGGTCGCGCTCGACACCGTCCTTCTGCAACGCGGCCGACTCACCCATGTCGTGCTCGACGTCGCTCAGCACCTCGAGGAGGCGGATCTCGAGCGCATCTTCGCTCTTCGGCTTCGTCACGACGAGGCGGTCGCCCTCGTCGGCGAGGAACGTCGGCGCGGTCATCCAGTTGAGCGGCTTGTACCCGCCGGCGTCGTCGTGGACGAGCACCGAGCCGTCGCCCTTGAGGATCAGGAGCCGCACCGCTTCTGGCAGAACCGCGGAGACGCGGCCGGAGTACGTGACTTCGCAGCGGGCGACGATGAGGCGCACGCCGCGCAACCTACTGTCCGTTTCGGACAGGTGCTCTCAGGCGCTGCGCTCGACGCGCGAGCCGCCGACGGTCGCTTCGCTCCCGTCGTCGTAACGAACCCAGGCCTTGCCCTTGCCGTCGTAGTCCGGCGACCAGACGACGAGCGTCGCGTCGCGCCCGCCGACCCGCACGCGCTCGGTTCCCTCGTTCTCGGCGCCGCTCCAGACGAGGACGAACGGGTTCTGCTCGCGCTCGCGTCCGATCGTGGTCTCGTCGGTATGTCCAGGCAGCACGCGCGTCGAGTCGGAAAGTGCGAGGAGGACATCCATCACGGATCGGCGCACCGCGTCGACGTCACCGCCGCCGACGGCGTCCAGGAACAACGTGTCGCCGGTCGCGACGACCTCGTCGTTGATCACGAACGCGAGCCCGTCGTCGGAGTGCCCCGGCGTTGCCAGGCCCCGCACCTTCAGCCCCTCCCACTCCCACTCGCCCGGCTCGGCGACGACGGGAATCGAGTACCGCGAGGCGAGCTCGTCCTCGTGCTCGACGTGGTCGCCGTGCGCGTGGGTGCGCAGCAGGGCGACCGGCTGGGCTCCCCACCGCGCCACGGCAGCGACGAGCGGGGCGATGTCGGCGCCCGAGTCGACGAAGACCGCCACGCCTCCCTCCCGGTCCGCGATCGCGTACGCGTTCGACAGCCAGTCGGGATGCATGCTTCTCTCCACGAGCATGGCGCTAGGCTAGTTGTCGCTGGGTACCCACGAGGAGGACTGATGGCAGGCCTGATGTCACGCACGGCGCTGATCGTGAAGTCGAAGTACTCGAAGCTCTTGAACCGCGCCGAGAATCCGACCGAGACGCTCGACTACTCGTACGAGCAGATGCTCGAGCAGCTCCAGAACGTGAAGCGTGGCGTCGCCGACGTCGTCACCTCCAAGAAGCGGATCGAGCTGCAGCAACAGAAGCTCGAGCAGAACGTCGTCAAGCTCGAGACGCAGGCACGGCAGGCGGTCGCGGCCAACCGCGACGACCTCGCCAAGCAGGCGCTCGAGCGCAAGGCGATCGCGCAGCAGCAGCTGCAGGACATGGACACGCAGGTGCAGTCGCTGGCGGATCAGCAGCAGAAGCTGGTCGACGCCCAGCAGCAGCTCGAGACCCGCATCGAGTCGTTCCGCTCGCAGAAGGAAGTTTTGAAGGCGCAGTACTCCGCGGCCGAGGCTCAGGTCAAGGTCGGCGAGGCGGCGACCGGAATCGGCCAGCACATGAACGACACCGGGCTCGCGATCCAGCGCGCCAAGGACAAGACCGAGGAGATGCAGGCGCGCGCCTCGGCGATCGACGAGCTCACGTCGAGCGGCGCGCTCGAGGACTTCACGGCGGGCGACCAGACCCAGCTCGACCGCGAGCTCGCGCAGATCTCGTCCAGCTCGCAGGTCGACGACGAGCTCGCGAAGCTGAAGGCCGAGGTCGGCTCCGGCGAGCCGCAGAAGGAGATCGCGGCCGGCGACTCCGAGCCGGCGCCCGCGGACGCAGCGCCGGCGGCCCAGCCCGCCGAGGAAGCAGCGCCCGAGTCCTGACCCGCTTCGGCGACATCCTCTTCGGCCGCAAGAAGCTCCAGGAGCCTGCGGCCGAACGGCTCTTCGCGCTCTCGACCGCGGCGGTGACGCTGCAGACCGAGTGCTCGCTCAGGACGGCGGGCGACGCGGCGCTGATCTTCAAGCCGATGTCGGCCGGCGAGTTCACCTCCACCGAGAGCGATGCAGAGGAGCTGCTGCGAGGCGTCGCGCAAAGCTCCGGCTCGACGATCGACCGCAAGACCGACACGTTCGGCTTCGAGTGGGTGATCGTCCACGACGACGATCTCGACGACCAGGTCGCCGGCGTCCACGCCCTCGCCTCGGAGCTCGAGGAGCACGGCTTCGGCGGACAACTCCTCGCCGCGGCGTTCCGTTTCAACGGCTCGACCTTCGGCGCCGGACATCCGGTCTACTGGATCTACGGCTTCAAGACCGGAACGTGGTGGCCATTCATCCCGACCGGCGAGAAGCAGGAGCGCGACAACGCGCAGGAGCTCGAGCTGAAGGCGAAGCTGGAGAAAGAGCTCCCGATCGAGCCCGACCTGAGTCGGTGGCTCGCTCTCTTCGACGCACCGATCTAGTCGGGCAAGCGGACACTCGCCAGGTGAGCGGCCTCCTGGCTGAACACCACCGCGTGATGGCCTTCGCCTATCGGCGTGGAATGACGCTTCGCCAGCGGATGACGACGGACCCGGTCGGAACGATGCGGGACATCGACCGCACTAACACGGCGTTCGGAAGTTCTACCGGCCGATATGCCTCAGGCGTCCGTGAACTGGCCCAACCGAGGCTCACGTCACCTGGACTTTTACGAGGTATTGCTCGGGAGTCGGATGCTCCCGTCGTCGTTTAGTCCGAAGCCTGGGTTGTGCGCGACCTCCCAGGCGTGGCCGTCGAGATCCCGGAACACCCCGGCATAACCGCCGTAGAAGGTCTCGGCAGGTTCGCGAGTGATCTGGGCCCCGTTCCTCCGCGCCAGCTCGATGACCTCGTGTACCTCCTGGCGGGAGCCGACGTTGTGAGCGAGGGTGATTCCGGCCCAGTCAGCACCCTGGTCGACAACCCCCGTGTCCGGGGCGAGCTTCTCGCGAGCCCAGAGGACGATCACTACCCCGTTTGCCTGGAAGAACGTCGTCTCCTGGTCCTCCAAGGCAGGTGACCATCCCATCGCCTCATAGAAAGACCTCGCGCGGGCGTAGTCGGCGACACCCAGGGTCACGAGGCTGAGGCTCTGCTGCACCGGCAGCCAGCCTACTCCACCAGCCTTGCTAGAGCCGCGTCCGGTCAGGGGTCTCCCAGACGCTGGCAGAGCCGAGAGGCCTCGGCGCACGAAGGCAGCCAAGCCATCGAGAGCATCGGAAGCTGAATCGGCACGGAGCCAACGGGAGACCGCGCTCTCCCGTTGGCGGAGTTCCTTGTCCCAGCTCGGAAACGCGCAGCGTTGCCGAGCTACGCGACGGGCTTCCCCATCTCGCGGGCGATCTCGGCGAGCGCGGCGAGGCGCTTCTCGAGCGGCGGGTGATCCATCATCCACTCGCTCATGTTCGTCTTCCAGTTCGTCGGGATGATGAAGAACGCGTTCATTCCCTGGACCTCGCGCAGGTCGCGCTGCGGGATCTGGGTGATGCCGCTCGAGATCTTCTGGAGCGCGCTCATCAGGTTCTCGGGCGCGCCGGTGATGATCGCAGAGCCGCGGTCGGCCGCGTACTCGCGGTAGCGGGAGATCGTCCGGATCAGGATGAAGCTGATCGCGTAGACGACGATCGAGACGAGGAACACGATCAGCCAGACCGGAACCTGATTGTTGTTGTTGTTGTTCCGGCCGCCGCCGCCGTAGCCACCGCCGAACCCACCGAACATCCCGGCGTAGAGGCCGAAGCGGGTGAGCATCGCGGCGAGCATCGCGAAGAAGCTCGCGACCGTCATCACGAGCACGTCGCGGTTCGCCACGTGGGACAGCTCGTGGGCGAGGACGCTCTCGATCTCGTGTGGCTCGAGCCGACGCCAGAGCCCCTGCGTCACCGCGACCGCCGCGTGCTTCGGGTTCCGGCCCGTGGCGAAGGCGTTCGGCACGTCGCTGTCGACGACCGCGATGCGCGGCTTCGGCAGGTCGGCCATCGCGCACAGCCGCTCGACCATCGCGTGCAGCTCCGGCGCCTCGTCGGCCGAGACGATCTTCGCCCCGGAGGCCGCCAGCGCGAGCTTGTCCGAGGTGTAGTACTGGAAGAAGGCGATGCCGATCACGATCACGAGCATCAGCACGATGCCCGCGTGCAGCGCATAGAAGAGGACGAGCGCGAAGATGACGTAGAGCAGGCCGAGGAGCCCGCTCGTGAACAGCATCCGCAGCGACAGTCCCCGGTCGCGTCCGAACGATCTGCGTTTCATGCTCGAGATGGTACTGAGCGGAGAGGATCCAGCGGTTCCTCGCACCCGCGGTCTTACCGCTTCATTAGAGTCCTGCGCGGTGCGCCGTCCAGCAGTCATCGCCGCCGCGCTGCTCGGCGCCGTCGTGGTCGCCGGGTGCGGGGCCGAGGGCGTCGTCTCTCCGACGCCGAATACGGTCATCGGCACGCTGCCGAAGACCACGACCCCGTCGTTCCCGGTCGTCGCGGCGTTCCACCTCAAGGGGGACGCGACCAAGGGAAAGGCGATCTTCCTTTCGAACTGCGGCAGCTGTCACACCCTCGCCGCGGCGAAGACCACGGGCACCGTCGGGCCGAACCTCGACACGTTCCAGCCTCCGCCCGACTACCGCGCGGCCACCGCGCAGGTGACGAACGGCGGAGCTGTGATGCCCTCGTTCAAGAGCTCGCTCACCACGCAGCAGATCGCTGACGTGGCCGCCTACGTGGTCACTTCGATCGGCGGCAAGGTCCCGTAGCGTTCGAGCTTCCGGCCGGATTCCCGCGGCCCGTCGCCGCCTTCGCCTTCGATCTCGACCGGACGCTGATCGCCGAGGACGGCGTGCTGCACCCGCGAACGCGGGAAGCGCTCGCACGGACGCGCGCGACGAGTGCTCACGTGATCGTCGTCACCGGGCGGATGTTCCGCGCGGTGCGGCCGTACCTCGTCGAGGCGGGCCTCGACGATCTCGTCGTCTGCTACCAGGGCGCAGTGGTCGCCGATCCGGGGAGCGGCGACTGGCTCCTCCACGTGCCGATCCCGCTGGCGGAGGCGCGCGAGGCGATGGACGCCGTGACCGCAGCCGGCTTCCATCTCAACTGCTACGTCGACGACCGGCTCTACGTCGCGGAGGTGACGCCGGAGGCGCGGCGGTACGCCGAGTTCCAGCATCTCGAGATCCACGCCGTCGGAGATCTCCACGCCTGGCTCGACCACGACCCGACGAAGCTCGTCGCGGTCGGCGATCCCGCCGCGCTCGACGAGCTCGAGGAGGAGCTGAAGCCGCGCTTCGAGGGACGGCTCTTCATCTCGAAGTCGCTGCCCTACTTCCTGGAGTTCGCGCATCCCGACGTGAGCAAGGGGAGCGGCCTCGCATTCGTCGCCGACCGGCTCGGCTTCGGGCCGGAAGCGACGGTCGCGTGCGG
>Ga0070730_10005952_pt1 | contig 10452 bp, 8 predicted proteins | sample Coa_R1_3_FD_66447 | JGI IMG/M metagenome (GOLD analysis project Ga0070730, IMG submission 66447) | Surface soil microbial communities from Centralia Pennsylvania, which are recovering from an underground coalmine fire - Coalmine... | ecosystem: Environmental > Terrestrial > Soil > Unclassified ... | reverse complement strand
AGCTGACGTAGATGGGTCACAGAGAGTTCCTCCTCTGCGACACAAACTAGCTCAGATCACCTCCACCGTTGGCCAGCAACACGCGAATGCGTCCGCCGCAACGCGGCTTCGTTCAAGTCGCCTTATGCGGATCGATTCGAAGACGCTCTGGACGACGAGCAACTGGAAGGATGACCGTCGATCTTCGAGCGGAAGCACCGCGGGCCGGTGCATTATGTGGAATCTGGGCAAATAGCAAGTGTTTCCTGCTGGCTCGCAGCCGCCGCGCCGGCCGCGTGGGTCAGCAGGCCACACAGCGGACTGCTTGGACCGGAGTGTCAGGCCGGATTCCGATCTCATATGAGGAGTTGCTATAAGCACGGCTTTGGATTGAGGCGCCGCCATGACGCGGGAGTAGACAATCTACTTCCATTGTGAGTAGAATGTCTACCTCCATGAACGAGAAAAGTCACTATAAGAACCGGATTGAGCTGCTACAGGGAACACTCGACATGCTCATTCTTCAGACGCTGCAATGGGGACCGCAGCATGGATATGGCATTGTCCAGGCTTTACGTTTGCAATCCGGAGATGTGCTTCAGGTGGAGACCGGATCACTGTATCCGGCTCTCCATCGATTGGAGCGTCAGGGCTGGGTGCAGTCCGAATGGAAGCAGTCAGAGAGCAAGCAAAAAGCCCGATACTACCGAATCACCGCCAAGGGGAAGAAGCAGTTGGCCTCGGATCTGGACCGATGGGAGCAGATTGTCGAAGCGATTGGGTCGGTAATGTACGTCAAGCCGGAGGAGAGTCCGTCATGAAGTGGCTTCCTAGCTTCGGTTTTCAGAGGCGCAATCGCGAATTGCAGGAAGAGATCGATGCTCACCTGCAGATGGCGATTGCAGATCGAGTGGCGCGAGGCGAGTCGGAAGAGACGGCGCGACGAGCGGCAGTCCGGGAGTTTGGAAACATTGCTCTGGTGCAGGATGTGACGCGCCAGATGTGGGGCGGAGGCTGGTTTGAACAACTAGGCCGGGATGTCCGTTATGCGTTACGGCAACTGCGCAAGAGCCCCGGCTTTACGATCACCGCGACGGCGATGCTGGCAGTAGCTATCTGCGCCAACAGCACCGTATTCAGTTGGATCGACGGCACAATGTTGCGTCCGATTCCTGGCGCGAGAGACACGGGCGAACTCGTAAGCCTGCAGCGGGGAGAACGGAACTTCTCTCCGACTCCGCCCTTCTCATATCTCGACTATCGCGATCTGCGCGAGCAGAACCACACCTTCGCCGGAATACTTGCATATCATCACGACTGGATCACGGTGACGGGCGGCGCACAGCCGGAGCGTGCCTTTATTGCGAACGTGTCGGCGAATTACTTCGACGTGCTCGGCATCAGGCCGATGCTGGGGCGGTTCTTTCTGGCTGAAGAAGAGACGCGTCCAGCCGTTCCCAACGTGGTCCTGAGTTATTCGCTTTGGAAGACGCGTTATGCCAAAGACCGGGCAATTGTGGGGAAGTCGATCGAGATCGCCCGCCACCCCTTGACGGTGATCGGCGTGGCGCCGGAGGGGTTTGTCGGAGCAATGCCCGGGCTTCGTGATGATCTGTGGGTAACGCTTGATCCCCTCGGGACGGATCCGTGGCGGATGACGCATCGCAGTGGTGGTGCGGTTTGGCTGAACGTTATAGGAAGATTGCGGCCCGGAGTGAGCCGTGGCCAGGCTGCTCAGGATCTCGACACCCTGATGCACAATATTGTAGCGGCGTATCCGAACGATCATCTGGGAGCGAACCAGATCACGCTCGATCCCATGTGGCGCTCGCCATTCGGCGCTAACGGATACATGGCGGCGACGCTGCCCGTTCTGCTCGCCTTCGCCGCGGTGGTGCTCTTGCTGACCTGCGCGAATGTGGCTACGCTCACGCTGGTGCGGTTTGTATCCCGACGGCGCGAGCTTGCGATCCGGCAGTCGCTCGGGGCGAATCGCATGCAACTGGTGCGGCAGATGGTGCTGGAGGGCATGGTGCTTTCCATCGTCGCAGGAGTCGTGGCCCTTGTATTGACATCGTGGACTTCGAAGACATTCGCATGGTTCTTTCGGGCAAGCTCGAATCCTGCCACCGTGAACGGGAGCATGGACCAAAACGTGGTGATCGGGATTGCGGTATTTTCCCTGTTGGCCGGCATGCTGTGCGGCGCGCTCCCCGCCTGGCGTTCGTCCCACGCGCCGGCAGTCGAGGTACTCAAGGCAGAGTCGGCAAGCATCTCCGGCGGCTCACGCAACCGGAAATTGCTCAGCGGGCTGGTGGTGGCGCAAATCGCGCTTTCACTTCCTCTGCTGTTGTGCTCCGGGCTACTTCTGCGAACGCTGCGGAATCTCGCCGGTGCGAATCCCGGATTTGAGCAGGACCACATTCTGACTGCGACCGTGGGACTGAATATCGCCGGCTACAGCCACAGCGAGGAACAGCTGATCCGTCACAAGATACTTGATCGCGTGTCGGCATTGCCCGGTGCGAAGGTTGCGTCTTTTACGGACTGGATTCCGATGACCCTAGGCCACAAGGGCGAGGATGCGTATCCGGAAGGGTATGTGCCACACCCCCATGAATCTTTGCAGGTGTACCACGCCGAAGTGGCCCCGCGGTATTTCGAGTCCCTTCATATACCCATTCTGGAGGGACGCGAGTTTACGCTGGACGACGATGAAAAGGCCCCGAGGGTACTCATCGTGGATCAGACTGCGGCGAAGCGCTACTGGCCGGGACAGGATCCGCTGGGAAAGAATCTGAGGATATGGGGCCGCCTTTTCACGGTCGTCGGCGTCGCGAGAAATTCGACACATATGTTCGTAAATGAGTCACCGGAGCCCATGGTGTATATGAGCTTTTTCCAGGAGGGGTACGAGACTATCGTGCAGGTGGAGACCGAGGGAAATCCGGTCGACCTTGCGCCAGCGGTGGAGAACGTCATCCACGAAACCGATACACGGCTGCCGGTTTTCGATGTGCGTCCCATGCGAGAGAGTACCCAGCTGGCGAGCAGTTTCGCTGTCATGCAGAGCGCCATGGCGGGAATGTTCGCGCTGATTGGACTGGTCCTTGCGGTAACGGGGATCTACGGAGTCGTAGCCTATCGAACCCAATTACGAACCCACGAGATCGGATTACGCGTGGCTCTGGGTGCCTCGCGCGTCGATGTGCTGCGACTCGTGCTGTTGCAGGGAGTGTGGCTCACAGGCGTGGGACTGGCGCTGGGATTGGCGTTCGCCTTGGGACTGACACGTGTCATCGCCCGGCTGTTGTACGGAATCTGCGCCAACGATCCGGTCACCGTCGTTTCCGTCGTCACGCTTCTGGGAGCAATGTCTTTGCTGGCATGCTACTTTCCGGCCCATCGAGCGATGCTCCGGAACCCCGTGACCGCGATTCGCGAGCTGTAAGCTGCAGTTCAGATTCGACGCGAATTGCGCGAATTAATCTGGTTTTCTACCCTTGTTCGGCGATGCACAAGCGGACGCATCTACCGGGATCTGCAAAATTTTCTCTTTGCCACTTGAAAACTGATTCCCAATCAGTCGGTTTTAGCCTTAACGGATCGCACCGGGGCCCTGCAAAACTGCATGTCACTCACTCCAAGCAGGAAACAATCCCTGAGAGTGGGTGGGATCTAAGCAAGTTGTTTTTTTCAGTAAGCTGGCGGAGAGAGTGGGATTCGAACCCACGTTAGAGTTTCCCCTAAACACGCTTTCCAAGCGTGCGCCTTCAGCCACTCGGCCATCTCTCCGGCGTTAGTCGATGGAAGGAACGACTATCAGGAGCCGCTCAAATCTGCCACAGCGGCGGCGATTCTTTGCGTCTTTCCTGCGTTTCAATTTTATGGGTGAAGTCGCGGAACCGCAACTGGGACCTGACCCGCCGCCCAAACGCAACTCTCCGCAGGCATCAACGCAGCAGGAGATCGCAGAAGATTAGGACAGATTTTCCGGAGAGTCCGGAACCGGCGGCACCGTCGTGGCTGTGCTCGATGGATTCGCGGACGCGGATGCTCCCGCGGCAGCTGCGTTCGCAGAACCTTTGTTCGCGGCACTGCCATTCGCACCCGGGGCCGGCAGCGGCGGAACTTTGGTGTTGTCCACGACGTGATGGTTCAGGCAGTAGAGCGCCAACTCCAGGCGGTCCGCCACTCCCAGCTTGTCGTAGACCTTGCGCAAATAGTTCTTTACGACTTGCTCGGTCGTGCCCACGCGCAGAGCAATTTCTTTGTTCTTCATGCCCTGGGTCACGCACGACACAATCAGCGCCTCTTTGGGCGTGAGCTGTACCTTGGGCCGTGATCCTGCCGGACGATTGCCCTGGTTGCGGTACGCTTCCATCACCCAGTGAATTCCCTGGCTGTCGAGCCAGCTCTCGCCCTTGATGACCTTGCGCAGGCAATCCACCAGCAACTCGGGTTCAACCTCGCGCGACACGATGCCGTGCACTCCGCGGCGGAACAAATCCAGCGTGAGTTCTTCGTCGGATCCAGGTGTAACCACAACAAGCCTCAGCTTGGGATATTGGCGCATCAACTCGGTCAGCGATTCCACGGGATTCGGAGTTAACGCCGATTCGAAGATCAGGATGTCGGCGGAAAATTTCGCGATTGCGGCTTGCGTCTGGGCCAGCGTTTCGGCCTGTCCCACCACCCGGATGTCGTCTTCGAGCGCGAAGACCTTGCGCAAGCCGGCACGGAAGATCGCCTGGGTATCAGCCACAATGACGCGAACGAACTGGCCGTTGCCGCCATCTCCCGCTTCGAATTCTTCTACGCCAACCGGAATGGTAGCCATTCAGTTCCTTGCCTTACTCCCGCTCGATCTGGTACTCGTCGATCACTACGCCCACGCCGCGGCGGCCGCCTTCTTCAAAGCTGCGCACTACGCGGCCCCGGCAATCAATCTGCACGTCGCGCCGGGCGCCCACCACATCGGCGGGCAATAAAATTGTGAAGTCCACCAGCGAGCCCACCGGGACATCGCGGTCCATCGCGAACAGCACGCCGTTGGCCGAGATGTTTTCCGTCTCCGCGGTATACGCGTTGCCTTCTGCTTTGACGGACGCCGACAGGTGCAGCGGAAACCGTGGCGCGCTTTGCAGATCCTGGTAGCGTCCGGTGGTTGTTTGCGCCTCGGTCATCGGTGCCTTCCCTTGCCCTGCCACTCTCGATTCAACCTTCCGTCCGTCAGCTCTCTAGGGCTTCCGGAATGGGCTTCAACTGAATGGCAGCGTACACCTGCGAACTACCCAAAAAAAGTTACCGAAGTCATGGAACAAGCGAGTGTAACTGCTTATGTTTGAATGAATTAGAAAGGATTCTTGCGGCCAAAGATAAGCCCAAAACGCCCGGTCGAAACCCACAATTCCGCTTGAAACCGGGTGAGATTTCAGGCAATTTCGGGCAATATCGGAAGCCTAAAAATGGGCGCAACGTGGAAGTTAGGAGCGACCGAACTTTGGATGTTGGGGAAGAATCTTGGATTGAATCCAGAGAGGAATTTTGTTTGCACACAGGGCAAAAAGCACCGAGGGCCAACGACTACTCCGACACCAGCCAATCCATTGCCTCTTCGCGCGTCTTGAACGTGGGGATATCCCGGTGCGAGAAGCTCTTGATATTTTCGTAGAGCACGTGCGGCACGGTTTCGACTCCCACCCAGGCTGACCGCTTCACGTATGGACGATCCAGGGTCAGCACTTCCTTCAATCGCGTTGCGACCTTCTTATCCATCTCCGCGCCGGTCACGTCGCCCAGCGTGAGCATCGAGCCGCGGGCGTGGCGGGCCACAATCGACCGCACCTGCTCAATCAGGAGCAGGATTTCTTTGCTGCTGCAGTGACTGAAGTCGACGAGGAAGATAGCTTGCCCTTTGTGTTTCACAAAGCGCAGCCGATTTTCGGTGACGCTGCTCACCGTGTCGTCGAAGTTCATGGGAGCAATCCCTCCACCACGCCATAAGCCCCGTCCAGCGCGGCGTCCAGCGCCGAGGCATCTTTTCCTCCAGCCTCGGCCAGATCCGGACGCCCGCCGCCCTTCCCGCCAACTTTCTGTGCCACCGGACCAATCACTTTGCCCGCCTGCACGCGTGCGGTCAGATCTTTGGTCACACCCACGATCAACGCCACGTTCCCATTTGACGCCGATCCCAGCACCACTACGCCCGAACCGATCTTGTCGCGCAGTTGATCGACCAGCGTACGCAATTGCGCCCGCTCCAGATTGTCCACGCGATGCGCCAGCACCTTCACGCCCTTGATCTCTTTCACTCTCTCGCCGACATTGGCGGTCGCCGACGACGCCGACTTCATCCGCGCCTGGTCCAGTTCCCGCGTCAGCCGCTTGATCTCGGCATCTTTCTTTTCGAGTTCCGCCTTTAATGCGTCCGCGGGTGAAAACGATTTTTCGCTGTCGGGAACTGCGTCAGCACTGGGTGGCGCATCCTTTCGCGTCTTTTGCGAAAGGGTGGGTGACACGTACGATGACACCACGTTTTCCAGTTGATGATCCTGGCGGAAGTGCTTAACCGACCCCTCACCGGTAATCGCCTCGACGCGGCGCACTCCGGACGACACGCTGCCTTCCTTCAAAATTTTGATCAACCCAATCTCGCCCGTCGCCCCAGTGTGCGTGCCGCCGCAAAGCTCGGTCGAAAAATCTCCAATCCGGATTACGCGGACCTTGTCGCCGTACTTCTCCCCGAACAGCGCCATCGCGTGATATTCGTTGACAGCGACATCAATCGGCACGTCCGCAATCGTCTCGACCTGTCGGTTGCGCAGCACCTCTTTATTGATAATGTCTTCGATGTCCTGCAACTCTTCGTCTTCGACCGCAGTGAAGTGCGAAAAATCGAAGCGCAGATGATTCGGCGCCACTAGTGACCCCGCCTGCTTCACATGCTTTCCCAATACCTCGCGTAACCCCGCATGCAACAGGTGCGTCGCCGTGTGATTGCGCATCGTGGACTCGCGAACCTCCGTGTTGACGACGGCGTCAACCTTATCGCCCAGCCGCATTGCGGATTTCGTTACGACCTGATGCGCCCGCACTCCCTGAATCGGGTAATAGCATCCCTTCACTTCGGCCACGACGGTATTGTGATCGTCGGAGTAAAGCCACCCGCGATCCCCCACCTGCCCGCCAGCCTCGGCATAAAACGGCGTGTGATCAAGAATGACCTCGCCTTCCTCGCCCGCTTTTAGTTCCCGCGCGCCCTGACCGTTGTGAATGATGGCCAGAACTTCGCAGTTATCCGAGCGCGTCTGCCGATAGCCTTCGAACTCAGACTTCGGCAACTGCTGGTAAGCAGGATTCGCCGTCTGCTTGGCCGCAGCTTTCCAGGACGCCCGCGCCCGTGATTTCTGCTCTTCCATCGCATGATCGAAACCAGCACGATCAAACTCGATCCCCTGATCACGCGCCGCATCCTGCATGAAATCGAGAGGCATGCCGAAGGTGTCATACAGCTTGAACGCATCGTCGCCGGCCAATCGGTCCCGAGAAGCCTTGAGCAGGGTTTCGAGCTTCTCCAGGCCGACATCCATCGTGTGCGCGAACCGAGTTTCTTCTACGTGCACTGCGTTCGAAACCCGATCCGCCGTCTCGTTCAACTCCGGGTACGCGTCCCGCATCAGGTCGCGCACGGCATACACCATCTGATATAGAAACGGCTTCGTCTGCCCCAATAGCCGCCCATGCGTAATGGCGCGGCGGATGATCTTCCGCAGCACGTACCCGCGCCCCTCATTCGACGGCAGCACGCCGTCCGAAATCAGAAACGTCGCCGCTCGCGAGTGATCCGCAATCACCCGCAGCGAAGCCGCCGATTTGGTATGCGCTTCTTTGCTCAGTTCTTTCTGAAGTGATGCCCCGGACAACTCCGCTGCCCGCCTGATCAGCGGCGTAAACAAATCCGTGTCGTAATTCGAGATCACTCCCTGCAGCACGGCCGCAGTGCGCTCGAGCCCCATGCCCGTATCGATCGACGGCTTGGGCAGCGGCGTCAGCTTGCCCGACGCGTCCCGGTCAAACTGCATGAACACCAGATTCCAGATCTCCACATAGCGCCCGCAATCGCACCCGAAGTCGCAATCCGCGTGTCCCTGGTCCGACGCCGCCGCTCCCATGTCGTAATAAATCTCGCTGCAGGGACCGCACGGACCGGTGTCGCCCATCTGCCAGAAGTTGTCCTTCAAGCCCATCTCGTAGATGCGATCTTTCGGCACGCCTTGCGCCGCCCACAAATCGTAAGCCTCGGCGTCGCGCTCGACGCCGGCCTCGCCCTTGAAAATCGTCGCGTAGAGCTTGTTCTTGTCGATTCCAAACCACTGGGGCGAAGTCACCAGCTCCCACGCGTACGCGATGGCATCCTTCTTGAAGTAATCGCCAAACGAAAAATTCCCCAGCATCTCAAAAAACGTGTGATGCCGGTTGGTGAACCCCACATTCTCAAGATCGTTGTGTTTCCCCCCGGCGCGCACGCACTTCTGCGAGGTCGTGGCCCGCTTGTAATCGCGCTTCTCCAGGCCAAGAAACACGTCTTTAAACTGATTCATCCCGGCATTGGTAAACAGCAGGGTGGGATCGTTGGCAGGCACCAGCGATGATGAGTGCACCTCCTTGTGCCCCTTCTGCACAAAGAAGTCCAGGAATTTGCGGCGAATTTCCGATCCAGTCAGCATGAAGCGTCAATTCTAATTGAAAAAGCAAACCACAGAGGGCACCGAGGCACACGGAGGAAACCTCGTCGCCTCTGTGCCCTCCGTGCCCTCTGTGGCTAAAGGTTTTGTTCTTTCTCTACTTCATCGCGTCGCCAGTCTTCTCAGCCCCTTTCTTCATCTCGTGACCCGCGCCCTTGACGCCCTTCTTGACGCCACTACCCGTTTTGTTCGCGGCTTTCTCGGTATCTTTCCCAGCCGTCTTGGCGCCCTTCTGCGTGTCTTTCGCCGCTGCCTTTGTTCCAGTCTTGGTGGCGTGCGCAGTTTTCTTGGCCCCATCTCGGTGTCTTTGCCCGCAGTCTTGGCGCCCTTTTCGGTCTTCACCTTGCTCGTCTTCGCTGCATTTTTCATTTCGCTGCCGGCCGATTGTTTGTCCGTGCTCGCATCTTGCCCGAAGGCCAAAGACGCAGCACACAGGAATGCCACGAGCATTGCTGCCCACTTCATTTTCATGGGTTTCCTCCTAAGAGTTGTAGCGGGATCGGTTCCGGAGTATGCAACATTTCATGCAGCAACGCAAATCACGAGATCACTGAGAAGGGCAGTGCCAGATCAGACCTCATCGGAAGGACGTCATCCCGAAGCCCCGCGTTTTTACCAGCGGGGCGAGGGATCTCCCAGGTATCTTCGCGTAAGTTGAATACACTCACTCCGTCTCGCTTTCCAGGGCGCCGAGCGTCTCATCGTCCACATCCCATTTCTTCAGGATGGTGAAGATCGTCTTCGTCCCAAACCCTGCCCGCACCAACTGCCGAAAAATGCGCGCCGTCTGCTTCTGATCTTTGGGCTTTTCCAGACGCTTCTTGCGAAGATACTCTCGCGCCAGCTTCTCTTCACTGACGCCTTCGTACGCCGCCTCGACCGCCTTGTCGATGACCGAGCCGTGCACCCCGCGGGTTTTCAGTTCCGTGATGACGCGCCTGCGTCCCACCTTCTGATTGTCCCGCCGCATCGAGGAGTAGTACGCCGCATACTGCGAGTCGTTCAGATATCCCTGATCTTTCAGCCGCCGGATCACCAGTTCCACCAGGGTCTCTGCATACTCCGATTCCGGCTCTTCCACCCGGGCCCGCATCAGCCGCTTCAACTCCGCCACCGTTCGCATGCGGCGCGCCAGCGCACCCACCGCATATTCATACATCTCGTCTTCGGAATAACTTCGTCTCTTGGGCCGCGAGAACGCCATACCGGCCCACCATACAGGAGTCCGCGACCGTGGGGCGAACTATTCTTCCGCGCCCTTCTCGTCGCCCGCGTACCGCGGGTGCCGCGCCGGCCCGCGCTCTCCAATTTCTCGCGACAACTTGCTGAGCCAGCGCAACTCAGTGCGAAACTGTTCGATGACGAGGCTGACCATCCACACGGCCTCATGGAATCGATGACCCACCTCTTCCCGGATCGCGCGTAACGTCTCCTCTTCGCGCGCCAATTCGTTTTCGATGAATCGTTGCCGCCGCCGTACCTGCTGCTCGAACACTCCCGGCTTTGCCTGCCACGACAAAGCAATCCAGGTGAGAAACGGAGGACGCTCCCGCTGCGTCACCCACTCCTCCTTCTCGAGCGCCGTAGCCAACGCGGCTCGGCCTTTCGCCGTGGTAGCGAATACGCTGCGCTCCGGCCCCGCCGCGCGATCCTCACTCTCCGCGGTGCGAATCAGGCCCTGCGCCCGCAGTTTCTCCAGCGAATAGTAGACCTGCGGACGCGAGAT
>Ga0070730_10005951_pt1 | contig 10452 bp, 10 predicted proteins | sample Coa_R1_3_FD_66447 | JGI IMG/M metagenome (GOLD analysis project Ga0070730, IMG submission 66447) | Surface soil microbial communities from Centralia Pennsylvania, which are recovering from an underground coalmine fire - Coalmine... | ecosystem: Environmental > Terrestrial > Soil > Unclassified ... | reverse complement strand
ACGTCGGTGCAGGTGACGAAGTAGGCGTACCGCAGGCGCACCTCGCGTCCGGGGGCGAGGCGGAAGAACTTGCTCGGCGGGTCCTCCATGAAGTCGTCCTGCTCGATCCAGAGCTCGCGCGCGAACGGCACCTTGCGCGTTCCGGCGGCTGCATCCTCCGGGTTGTTGACAGCGTCCAGCTCCTCGCCTCGCCTCTCGGGGTAGTTCTCGATCACGAGCTTCAGCGGCCGCAGGACCGCGAAGCGCCGTAGCGCCGCCCGGTTCAACACGTCCCGGACCTCGTGCTCGAGCGCCTCGATCTCGACCGCGGTGTGACCCTTGCTTCCCACCCCGACCACGTCGAGGAAGTTGCGCACACCCTCGGCCGGAAAGCCGCGCCGCCGCAGCGCCGACACGGTCGGCATACGCGGATCGTCCCAGCCTCGCACATAACCCTCGCTCACCAGACGGCCCAGGAAGCGCTTCGACAGCACCGTGTAGGTCAGGTTGAGGCGCGAGAACTCGTACTGGTGCGGCCGCGAGGGAACCGGCAGGTTCTCGATCAGCCAGTCGTACAGCGGCCGGTGATCCTCGAACTCGAGCGTGCACAGCGAGTGCGTGACGCCCTCGATCGCGTCCGACTGGCCGTGCGCGAAGTCGTACAGCGGATAGATGCACCACTCGTCACCGGTCCGCGGGTGGGTCGCGTGCAGGATCCGGTAGAGCACCGGGTCGCGCAGGTTGATGTTCGGCGAGGCCATGTCGATCTTCGCCCTGAGCACCCTGGCCCCGTCCGGGAACTCGCCCGCGCGCATGCGCTCGAACAAATCGAGGCTCTCCTCGACCGGACGGTCGCGCCAGGGGCTGTTCCTGCCCTGCTCGGTGAGCGTGCCGCGGTGGTCGCGGATCTCGTCGGCGGAGAGATCGTCGACGTACGCGTTGCCGGCCTCGATCAGGTGGACGGCCCAGTCGTAGAGCTGATGGAAGTAGTCCGAGGCGTAGTAGAGATGCTCGCCCCAGTCGAAGCCGAGCCAGCGGATGTCCTCCTGGATCGCGTCGATGTACTCCTGCTCTTCCTTGATCGGGTTGGTGTCGTCGAAGCGCAGGTGACAGCGGCCGCCGAACTCCTGCGCGATCCCGAAGTTGAGCGCGATCGACTTCGGATGGCCGATGTGCAGATAGCCGTTCGGCTCGGGCGGGAAGCGGGTCACGACCTCCGAGACCCTGCCCTCGCGCACATCCGCGGCGACGACGTCACGGATGAAATCGCTTCGCTCGTGGGTGGATGGATCGCGGTCGCTCACGGGCTGCCATTTCATCACCTTGTAGAGTCGGCGCGTGGACGTCTTCGAGGCGGTGCGTGCGAAGCAGGAGGAGATGCGCGTGCCGGGTGTGGCCGTAGGCGTGCTGCAGGACGGCGACGAGCGGCACGAGGGGTTCGGCGTGACGAGCGTCGACAACCCGCTTCCGGTCACGCCCGACACGCGGTTCCAGATCGGCTCGATCAGCAAGACGGTCACAGGGACCGTGGTGATGTACCTGGTCGCGGAGGGATTGCTCGACCTCGACCGGCCCATCCGCGCGTACCTTCCGGAGCTTGAGCTCGCCGACTCCGGCGCGACCGAGCGCGTCACCCTCCGCCATCTGCTCGCGCACACCGGCGGCTGGCAAGGCGACTACTTCGACGACACGGGCTGGCGAGACGACGCCGTCGCGCGCTACGTCGAGCGCATGCGGACGCTGCCCCAGCTGACTCCTCTCGGCGAGCTGTGGTCGTACAACAACGCAGGGTTCGCGCTCGCCGGACGGGTCGTCGAGGCCGTGACGGGCGAGAGGTTCGAAGACGTGGTCAAGCGCCTCGTCTTCGATCCGCTCGGGCTCACGTCGAGCACGTACTGGCCGTGGGAAGTGATGACCGAGCGCTTCGTCGTCGGCCACCAGACCGAGGACGAAGAGGTGCGCGTCGCGCGGCCCTGGCCCGTCGGGCGTTCGGCTCACCCGGCCGGCGGCATCGTGTCGACGACCCCCGACCTCCTCCGCTACGCGCGCTTGCACCTCGATCCGCCGCCCGAGCTCGCGCCGATGCAGGAGCGGCAGGCGGCCACTGCCGAGGAGGGAGAGTGGGTCGGCCTCACCTGGTACGGCGAGGACCATTTCGGCACGATCCGGCACACCGGCGGGACGACGGGGCAGTTGTCGCTGCTCGTCCTGCAGCCCGCAAGCGGGTTTGCGCTCACGGTGCTGACGAATCACTCGCCCAACGGGCAGCAGGTGATCAACGCCGCGCTCGACGCCGCCGGCCTGGGGAAACCTGCGCCTCGGGTCGTCAGCGATGCGCCTGTCCACGAGTACGCCGGTGTCTACGAGACGGCGATGGGCCGCGTCACGATCACGTCGAACGGCGACCGGATCCGTATCGAAACCGAGCCGTTCGGCGGCTTTCCCACGAAGGACACGCCTCCGCCTCCCGCTCCGCCGCCTTCGGAGGCGTTCTTCTACTCGCCGGAACGGTGGATCATCGACGGCGGTCCGTACGACGCCGTCCGTGGCCACTTCCTGCGGACGGAGTCCGGCGAGATCGCCTGGCTCCGCATCGGCGGCCGCCTCTACAAGCGGGTCTAGCCACTCGGCAGAGCCGGCTAGGGCAGTGCCGAAGCGCTGGGCCGGGCCTGGAGCGCATCACGGATGCGCGCGACCTTCGGAAACTCCGCCTCGAGTTCGAACGGCCACGCGTCGCCGACGCGCAGTAGCACCGGGCCGCACGCGCAGTCGGCGATCGTGAACCCGCCTCCGACGACTGTCCCGTCGTCGGCGACGAACTGTTCCCACAGACCGAATCCGTCGCGGGCGCCGGGTGTCTCCTGCTCGACCTTCGCGGCGTCGGCGTTCTCCGGGTGCGGCGTTCCCGCCTCGTCCAGCGTCTCGACGACGAGCGCCCGGTAGAGAGACATGATCCTCGGAAAGCAGGTGGTCGTCCACGCGTCGAGCGCCCAGTCCACGCGCGCTCTCGCGGCCGGATCGGCCGGGTAGAGGTCGTCGCGGCCTTGACGCGCGGCCAGGTACCGCAAGATCGCCTGCGACTCGGCCAGGACGAGATCGCCGTCGCGGATCGCCGGAACGCCGCCGAACGGGTTCACCTCCCGGTACCAGTCCGGTCGCGGCCGAGGTCGAGGCACCGCGACATGCTCGAACTCGAGACCCAGTTCGGCGAGCAACAGCCGCACCTTCCGTGCGTTCCCCGACGTCGGGAAGTCGTAGAGCGTCAGCGCCACGACGCGACTCTACTCCCGCCGGTCAGAGCAGGAGGCCCATGTCGACCAGATCCCACAGCTCGCCGTTCCGGCGCCGGACGTGCTTGACGCGCCGTCCTTCTTCCACGAAGCCGAGCTTCCGGTAGAGCGCGATCGCTGCTTCGTTGTGCGGGAAGACGCCGAGCGACAACTTGTGCAAGCCGCGCTCACGTGCCCACTCGATCGCGGCGACGACCAGTGCGGTCCCGACGCCTCGGCCGCGCCAGTCGGCGGCGACCATCATCCCGATCTCGCCGAATCCCATCCAGCTCGCGTCGACGCGCAGCTCGCCGACGATCTCGCCCGCCGCGAGCGCGACCAGCGTCCCGTCCAGCCGCCAGCTCTCGGCCAGTCGATCGACGTCGAGCGGAGGCTCGGCCGCGATGCCGTCGCGTTCCTCGGCCACGTCCGCGAGCAGCTGGGCAACGGCCCGGCGGTCCGCCTCCCCGGCGGGCCGGATCGAGACGGCGTCGGGTGCCACGCTTGGATCCTCGCAGAGAGCCCTTCGGTTCAGGCAGGATCCCTTTTCGTGACAGAGCGGGCATTCGACGGGCTGTTCGGCGGCGACAAGCCGATCCTCGGGATGATCCATTTGCCCGCGCTGCCTGCCGCGCCCCGGAACGTCAAGTCGCTGGACGAGCTCGTCGTCTTCGCGCTCGAGGAGCTCGACCGCCTCGAGGGGGCCGGGATCGACGGCGTCATCGTCGAGAACGTCGGCGACACGCCGTTCTTTCGCAAGGGGGTGCCGCCGGTCACCGTCGCGGCGATGGCCGTGATCGTGCGCGAGGTCGTGCGCGCCGCGACCGTGCCTGTCGGCGCGAACATGCTCCGGAACGCCTGGGAGGAGGCGGTCTCCGTCGCCTACGCCGTCGGTGCGCAGTTCATCCGCTGCAACGTCGTCATCTGCGCGTACGTGACCGACCAGGGGATCATCCAGGGCTGCGCCGCGGAGCTCGCCCGGCTGCGCAGGTCGTTCGACCGCGATGTGCTCGTCTTCGGAGACGTGCACGTGAAGCACGCCGCGCCGCTGTTCGACGTCCCGCTCGTCGACGCGGCGCGCGACCTCGCCGAGCGCGGAGGAGTGGACGCGGTGATCGTCTCGGGCGCGCGGAGCCCGGACCCGCCGACGGCCGAGATGGTGACCTCCGTGGTCGAGGCGGTCGAGCTCCCGGTGCTGATCGGCAGCGGGCTGGGCGAGGCGAACGCGTGCGAGTTCTACGAGCTCTCGGGCGGGATCCTGCTCGGGGAGGTCGACTTCAAGGTCGACCGCGTGTGGGGCGGCGCAAGCGACCAGGCCGCATACGCGCGCGCGATTGCCGCCTGCCGGGAACGCAGCTAACCTCACGGTCGGTGGACACGACTCCGGGCGAGCCGGCGCGGCTTGGGCTTCCGACCCGGCGGTTGCGCAGGCGCATCCGTTTCGGGCTGGTGCTCGCGGGAGTCGCCGCGGGCGTCGCGGCGCTCTTCGCCCTCCTGCCGAACCACCCGACGACCAACGCACCCATCTCGAAGCAGCCGGCGCAGCTCGCGCAGACCGAGGTCCGTGCCCCGCGAGATCCCGCCTCGGTTCGGATCGCCAGGGAGTTCATCGAGACCGCCGTCCTGCGCAAGAACCTCGACTGGGCGTACGACCACGCGCATCCGTACATCAAAGGGCTGATGACGCGCGCCCAGTGGGACAAGGGCACGATCCCGGTCATCCCGTTCCCGGCGGAGAACGCCGCGACGGCGCAGTTCATCGTCGTCTACTCGTACCAGACCGAAGTGCTGTTCGACGTCGACCTCGTCTCCAGGCCCGGAAGCGGCGTTCGGCCCCACCTCGACTTCTACATGGGGCTCAGGCGAGCGGGCGACAAGCGCACCGGCCGCTGGCTCGTCAGCTACTGGGAGCCGAACTGGCGACCGCCGGTCCCGGTCACTCCCTGACTGCGAACTAGTTCAGCCGCGACACCTCGAGGTCGAGGTCGTGCTCGACCAGCCGCATCACCTCGTCGCTGATCTCGCCCGTGTTGCGGAGCTCGATCACCGCTTCGCGTTCCGCGTCGATCAGCTCGCGGCGGAGCCGCTGGTACTTGAGCGAGCGCTTCTCGATCTTGCCGTCGCCGTCGGGGTTCGCACGCGCGGCGAAGCGGTCGATCCGGAAGCGGTACAGGCCGCGGATCCGCTCGGCCGTGTCGTCCAGCACCCAGTCCTCCTGCTCGAGCTCCTCGAGCCGGGCCAGAGCGGCCTCGGCGGCGCGGATTCGCGCCAACGCCTCCTCGGCTTCCGCGTCGCCGTCGTCCGCCTCCAGCCGTAGCGCGCGGATCAGGATCGGCATCGACAGGCCCTGGACGACGAGCGTCCCGAGCACGACGGCGAAGGCGAAGAACAGGATCAGGTCGCGGCCGGGAAGCGGCGCGCCGGCATCCGTGTTCAGCGGGACGAGCAGCGCGGCGGCGATCGTGACGGCTCCGCGCATGCCGTTCCAGGACACGAAGGCGGGGTAGCGCCACGGCGGCGAGGGATCGCGCTCTCGGACTCTCCGGATCAGCCACCGGGGGAGGTACGTGGCCGGGAAGACCCAGACGATGCGCAGGACGATCACCGCGACGACGATCACCGCCGCTTCGCCCACGAGCGACCAGCCGCCGCGGCTCGAGAGGTCGTCGAGGATCGGACGAAGCTGCAGCCCGACGAGCCCGAACAGCAGGACGTTCAGGAGGAAGGTCAAGATGGCCCAGAACCCCTGCCCCTGGAGCCGTGTCTGCACGGTCGTGAGCTCGGGCGTGTACCAGCCCATGTAGACGCCCGCCGTCACGGCGGCCAGCACGCCCGAGACGCCGGCGGCAGTGGCGGGAAGGAACGCGAGATAGCCGGTGAGGAAGGCGATCGTCACCTCGAGCGGCGGGTTGTCGAGCGGCCGCCGGACGCGGCGGATCACGTAGCCGACGGCGAGGCCGATCGCGATTCCGCCCACGATGTTCAGCACGAGCCTCCCGCCCGCCTCCCAGGGCGAGAACGTGCCTGCAACCGCGGCGGCGATCGCGGTGCGGAGCAGCACCAGCGCGGTGCCGTCGTTGACGAGGCTCTCGCCTTCGACGACGTCGATCAGCCGCCTCGGGACGCCGAGACGCCGGCCGATCGCGGTGGCCGCGATCGGGTCGGTCGGTGAGACCACGGCGCCGAGAACGAACGCCTCCGCCCACTTCAGGCCGGCGATCCAGTGCGCGACGACGGCGACGCCGGCAGTCGTCATCGTCACGAGCCCGAGCGCGAGCAGCGAGATCGGCCGCAGGTTCCGCCGAAGCTCGCGCAGCCCGGTGTTGTAAGCCGCCAGATACAGGAGCGGAGGCAGGATCCCGACGAGGACGACGTCGGGCGGCATCGTCACCTTGGGCACGCCCGGCCCGAACCCGAGCAGCAGGCCGCCGAGGACGAGCAGGATCGGATACGGAATCCGCAGCGGGCCGGAGACGATCAGCAGCACCGCGCCGGTCACCAGCAGCACGAGGAGCTGGAGCTCCTGGTGGGCGCCGAAGTCGAAGAGCATGCCGGGACTGTAGGCAGCGGTGAGTGGCTAAGGTGCCGTCGTGGACCCCGACCGTGCCCGTGAGCTGCTGACCGCCGAGCGGCATCGGATCGAGGGCGAGCTTGCCCGCCTCCAGCGTGATGGCAGCGCGCAGGAAGAGGACGAGCTCGACGAGGCCGACCAGGGGTCCGAGCTGTACCAGGACGAGTTCGACGAGGGGCGGGCCGAGGATCTGCGCGAGCAGCTCGCGGCCGTCGAGCGCGCCGAGGAGCGTCTCACCGCCGGGACGTACGGCCTCTCCGTCGAAAGCGGCGTACCCATCCCCGACGAGCGGCTCGAGGCCGTCCCGACCGCGGAGCTGACCGCGGACGAAGAACGCGCGCGTTCCGACTGAGTGGCGTACGACGAGGAGCTGGCGGCGAGGATCCGGGAGCTGGTCGCAGCCGAGCCCGGTCTGGCGGAGAAGAAGATGTTCGGCGGGCTCGCGTTCCTGGTGGGCGGCAACATGGCGGTCGCGGCGAGCGGCCAGGGCGGTCTCCTCGTCCGGGTCGATCCAGCGGAGTCGGACGCGCTCGTGGCCGGCTCCAACGCCCGTCCAATGGAGATGCGCGGCCGCCAGATGGCCGGCTGGCTCCGGGTCGACGCCGAGGACGTGCGCACCGACGCCGAGCTCGCCGAATGGGTCGGGCGCGGCACCGGGTACGCCCGCTCGCTGCCGGCGAAGTAACTCGCTTCGCACCCCGATCCGACTCTCTCCCAGGAGCAGGCCGGTGGGCATGATGGCGGCTCGCCAACCACGGAGGGTCATGAGCGTCTGCAGCCACCTCGACCAGATCCAGTACACGGCGCTGCCGGAGTCGATCGCCGGCTGCGAGGAATGCCTGAAGATCGGCTCCGGCTGGGTGCACCTGCGCATGTGCCAGAGCTGCGGGAAGATCGGCTGCTGCGACTCGTCCCCGAACCGGCACGCGTCCAGGCACGCGCGCGAGGACGGCCATCCGATCGCCCGCTCCGCGGAGCCTGGTGAGGACTGGAGCTGGTGCTACGTGGACGAGGTCGCGTTCGTGGTCGAGGGATGAGCCCGGTCCGACCGACAGTTCGGCTCATCGGGGCCCGGCTCGAGCCCGAGCACCACCGGCTGCGCGAGTTCCTGACGCGGATCGCGCAGCCGTACGAGTGGCTCGACGCCGGATCGTCCGAAGCGGAGCGGCTGCTGGCCGAGCTCGGGCTCGCCGACCCTCCGCTGCCCGTCGTCGTCGACGGCGCCGACGTCCATACCGCCGCCACCGTGGAGATGCTGGTCGCGGCGTGGAGGCACGACGACGCGCCGAAGCGCTCGAAGTACGACCTGGCGATCATCGGCGGCGGCCCTGCCGGGCTGGCGGCGGCGGTCTATGCGGCTTCGGACGGGCTGTCCACGATCGTGCTCGAGCGCGACATCCCCGGCGGCCAGGCCTCGCACACGTCGCTGATCGAGAACTTCTTCGGCTTCCCCGAGGGCATCGGCGGTGCGGAGCTCTCGCGGCTCGCCGGCCGCCAGGCGGAGAAGTTCGGCGCCGAGGTGATGGTGATGCGCGGTGTCCAGGGAAGCCGGGTCAACGGGTCGAGCGATTCGGTCTTCACGCTGCTCGTCGACGGGGGGTACGAGATCGAGGCGCCGGTCGTGCTGGCGGCGACCGGCATGGACTGGCGGCGGCTGGAGGTCGGAGGGCTCGACGATCTCCTCGACCGGGGCGTCTACTACGGCGCCGGGCGGAGCGAGGCCGCGCAGTGCGGCGGGGACGACGTGGTCGTCATCGGCGCCGGCAACTCGGCCGGCCAGGCCGTGCTCAACCTGGCCAACTCGGGCGCGCGCGTCGTCATGCTCGTCCGTGGCGACCGGCTCGGCAAGTCGATGTCGCACTACCTCGTCGAGCGCATCGAGCAGCATCCGCTGATCGACGTGCGGCTGTCGACGCAGCTGACGGCCGTGCGCGAGGACGGCGACAAGCTCGCGGCCGTTGTCTTCACCGACGACTCCGGCAAGGAGGAGGTCAGGCCGGCGGTCGCGCTCTTCGTCTGCATCGGCGGCAGCCCGCACACGGACTGGTGCCCGCGCGAGCACGTCTTCACCGACGCGAACGGGTACGTCCTCACCGGCACCGACCTGCTCGAAGCGGGCAAGCGCCCCGACTGCTGGTCGCTCGAGCGCGATCCGCTGCCGCTCGAAACGAGCAGGGCCGGAGTGTTCGCAGCGGGCGACGTCCGCCACGGCTCGACGAAGCGCGTCGGCGCCGCCGTCGGGGAGGGCGCGATGGCCGTCGTGCTCGCCTACCGCCGGCTGACCGAGCTCGGCCTCGCGAACTAGAGGTCCGATGTGAAACTCGGCCGGGCCGGATGACGCCCCAGACACGGCGCCGGATCAGCACGTTCGCCCGCGACTCGTAGCGCTGCTACGAGCCGTGACCGACCGCACTGCCCGACCTGGTCTGGAGCCCCCCGACGTCGCCCGAATTTCCCGCCAAACCTCTAGAGCTTGAAGCCGAAGAGGTGCGCGAGCCGGATGCCCGGACGGGGGAGCCGGTGGGCGATCACCGCGACTGTCGCGGCGAGCGTGACGGCTCCGCCCGTGGCGAACGCCAGCTCGGTGCCTCCCTCGGCCGCGAGCCAGCCGGCGAGCAACCCCGCGGCCGGGCCCGAGCCGTTGAACGCGTAGTAGTAGAGGCCGATCACGCGGCCACGCAGATGGCTCGGCGCCTCGAGCTGCAACGCCGAGTTGGCGTTCGACGTCCAGAGCGTGAAGCAGAAGCCGACGACGAAGAGGAGCGCGCCGGCGACGAGGATCGACCGCTGCGGCGCCAGGAGCGTCTCGGCCAGCGCGAACCCGGCGAGCGCCGCGAGGAACAGGCTCATGCGTGCCCGGCCGAGCGCGGCAGACGCGAGCGCGCCGATTAGCGCACCGGCGCCGAAGAACGCGGTGACTGCACCGAACGTCCCCGGCCCGGCGTGCAGGGTGGACTTCGCCATTACGGGCAGGAGCACGTTGAAGTTGAACGCGAACGCGCTCGCGACCGCGACCAGGCCGAGCACGGTCGCAGCCTGCGGCGTCGCGCGGACGTAGCGAAATGCCTCGCGCGTCCCGGTGAGCAGCCGCGGCCGCTCGGCGTTCCGCTCGACCGGCAGCAGCTCGTCGGTCCGCATCGCCAGGAGCCCGGCGAGGACGGCGACGAAGCTGACCGCGTTGAACGCGAAGCAGAAGCCGACGCCGGCGAGCGCGACGACGGCGCCGCCGAGCGCGGGGCCCGTGACGCGCGCCGCGTTGAACAGGCTGGAGTTGAGCGCGACCGCGTTCGGCAGCTCGCGCGGCCCGACCATCTGGAAGGTGAGCGCCTGCCTGGACGGCGCGTCCAGGACAAGCACCGCACCGCGGAGCCCGGCGAGCAGGTAGACGAGCCAGGGAGTCGCCAGGCCCAGCAGCGTCGGGACGGCCAGCGCGGCAGCGAGCACCATCGAGGCCGCCTGCGTGCCGATGACGATCCGGCGCGCGTCGAAGCGGTCGACGAGGACGCCGGCGAAGAGCCCGAAGACGGTGAAGGGCAGGAACTGCGCGAGCGCGAGCGCGCCGACGGCGACCGGCGAGTGTGTCAGCTCGAGGATCAGCCAGGCCATCGCGATGTTCTGCATCCACGTGCCCGT
>Ga0070730_10005949_pt1 | contig 10453 bp, 9 predicted proteins | sample Coa_R1_3_FD_66447 | JGI IMG/M metagenome (GOLD analysis project Ga0070730, IMG submission 66447) | Surface soil microbial communities from Centralia Pennsylvania, which are recovering from an underground coalmine fire - Coalmine... | ecosystem: Environmental > Terrestrial > Soil > Unclassified ... | reverse complement strand
CCGCCACAGCAAAGAAGGAGCTACCTTCGTTGGGTATTGGATAAAGTGCTATTCGGGACATCGAGTGGTGAAGGTGAAAGTCGCTGGGCGATATACCACCCGAAAGTCGGTGTCTGAACGGATACAATTCCACATCCCACCAGGAAAACTCCAGAAGTTCTGTAGTGAGAGGAGATATGGGAATTACGAAACCGCGAGGGCAACTCATCAACTGAAGCTCACGATGCTTAGTGATGCCGAAATCATTCTTGCTTATAATGGAGAACTGAGAGGATTAGCCAACTACTATGCTCTTGCGCATGATGTCAAGATGAACATGAACAAGCTCCAATACCTTTGGAGAGGAAGCTTGTTTCTCACACTTGCACATAAGCATAAGGAAAGCATGAAGCAGGCAGCTAAGAAACTCAAGAGAGAAGAAGGGCATGCACTCATTGTCAAAGAAAAAGAGAAAACGCGTGTCATTCGGCTCTTTCGTCTCAAGGATCTCAGATCGCCCAAACCCTATGATGGCAGTATAGATACTCTTCCCAACTCAATGATACTGACACTCAGTCGATCAGAGTTGATAAAGCGCTTAAATGCAGGAGAATGCGAATACTGCGGAACCAAACAGGGGCCGTTTGAGGTCCATCGCATTCATAAACTCAAGGATGTAGCTCACGGGAAAGAGCGATGGCAACAGCTAATGGCGGCACGACATAGGAAAACTATCATCCTGTGTCTTCAATGCCATCACCGACTACACGCCGGTACGCTCCCTGATAGAGAATATCTTCAGCGACACGTAAAGGGAGAGCCGTATGCTGGTAAACCAGCACGTACGGTTCGGCGAGAGGGTGACGGGTGACCCCCACATGGGGCAACCGCTCCCTACTCGACCCCAGGAGGAAACGCTCGAGATGGATGAGCGCCCCTCAGCTACCCCTCACCAACTACGGTTGCCACTGCAGTAGGGGCTAGTCCCCATGTCTGCGGCCACCGCGTATGTAGGGATGGCAGAAGCCGCTCGTCTTGAGACGATGCGGAGTGTCACAGGGTGGTAACTGCTCTAACTAGTTGTATGTGGCTCTCTGGTTCCACCAGAACCGAACGGTGGTTTTGCAGTTCCACTTCCCCGCTCCCCAGGTGGAACCGGAACCGGAGAGGTGCTCAGGCCGCTCCAGAGGCTGGCTGATGCCCGGTTTCGCCTTCGTTCGGGTGGAACCTTATAGAGTCAACGAGAAGAAGATATCTTCAATATATTACGTATATACTCTCTCTTCCCTCTCATTGACTATTACCAACCAGAGAATGGGAAGCTCCTGAGTAGACGTTAGCAGGAAAATCCCATCCTCAGAGGTTTCGGTTGAGAGAGGTGGAACCGGGCTTAAAACCGCTCCAGAGGCCGACCTATGGACTTTCGGTTCCGGTTCCACCTGGGGAGCGGGAGAGGTGGAACTGCGAAACCACCGTTCGGTTCTGGTGGAACCAGAGAGCTACATTCCCTGGACAGGCATCTCCTTGAAGAGATGAGCGAGAGGAGCTAGCCTGTTCCGGTTACGATTGAGAAAGGTGTAACTGCTCTGAGGATCAAGCCCTGACCGTCGCCTGCTCCACTTTCTTTTGCAGGACCCGGCCCAGCCGCTCAATGCCGTCGCGAATACGTTCGGGAGTGGCGTTTGAGAAGCTCAGGCGCATCGTATTTTCACCGCCACCATTGGGGTGGAAGGCGTGTCCAGGTACAAAGGCCACTTTTTCCTGTTCCAGCGCTTCTCTCAGCAACTCTGAGGAGTCCATGCCAGCGGGCAAGGTGATCCAGAGGAACATACCACCCTCAGGATGCGTCCATTGCGTGCCAGCCGGGAAAAATTCCTCTAACGCGGCCAGCATCACATTGCGTCGCTCGTGGTATTTCTGCCGGATCAGCGGGATATGTTTCTCAAAGAAGCCTTCGCGCAGCAACTCATAGGCAATGAGCTGGTTGAACGATGAAGTGTGCAGATCTGTGCCTTGCTTGGCCTGAACAAGCTTGCTGATCACCCCAGCCGGTGCGACGGTCCAGCCCAGGCGCAGACCGGGAGCCAGGATTTTGGAGAAGGTATTCAGGTGGATGATCTTGCCCTGATAGCCGGATTGCGCCGATGAATAGTCACTGCCGGTCAGGTCCAGCAGCGAGAGCAATGCTTCTCCGGCGAATCGGAGCTGCGAGTAGGGATCATCCTCCAGGACCGGGATGCCGTAGCGGTTGACGATCTCCAGCAGGTGTTGCCGTCGTTGTAGGGTGAGGGTGCGACCGCTGGGATTCTGGAAATTGGGGAGAATGTACATAAACTTGGGCCTGTTATGCTGTAACGCTTCCTCCAACTCGTCGGTTCGCACGCCCCCTTCATCGGAAGGGATAGTGATATAGCGCGGCTCGTAGGGAGCAAAGACCTGGAGCGCACCCATATAGGTAGGAGATTCGGTCAGGATGTAGTCGTCGGGATCAACAAAGATGCGTGCCAGTAAGTCCAGCCCCTGCTGAGAGCCTGAGGTGATGATGATATTGTCGACGCTGATAGACAGGCCGTCATGTGACATTTGCTGAGCGAGCAGCTCGCGCAATGGGCGATAACCTTCGGTGGGGCCATATTGGAGGGCCTGGGTACTATGTTCGCGCAGGATCTTTTGCGTGACGGCTGCGATCTTCTCTACAGGGAATACGTCGGGCGCAGGCAAGCCGCCGGCGAATGAGATAGCATCTGGATGTTCTGTGATTTTGAGAAGTTCGCGAATGGCCGAACTTCTCATACGCTGGACGCGCTGGGCATAGCGTTGATCCCAGAAATTCTGCATAGTATTATTCTCCTCTGTAGTCGTTGATCGAATTGTGGACCCTGGCGAATCACCTGGTCGTTAGATATATAGATAGTTATTCATAACTGTAGACTATGGTAGCAAGGTTTGTCGAGAGCCAATTGCGGGTTGATGGACAGCGTTGCGGGAAATTGGCTGTTTTTTCCTGTCAACTCTGGGTGCAGATCTATTGGCTCTGCATCATCTCACGAGGATACTGGGCCTTTGCGACTTCGGGGGACATGGTCAATTGGCCTGGAAGCGAACGACTACCTGGGCGCGATTAGTCGGACCCAGGCAATCACCATATCTCCTCACAGATCGAGTGGGGGATAATAATTCTCGGCACCAATTGCTAATACGTCTGAGAGCCAGTAGCCATCATAGAGCGGTGTTGGTCCCTGCCCTGGATCAGCAAAAGTCCACGCCTGGCGCTTGTAGGTCCAGTTGTCCGGCTGGAGACGATGGGCAGCTCGAAACCAGGGGACTGCATCGTCAGCGTAGCCTGCACGGTGCAGATACTGACCCAGCTCGAAGCTTGCTGCCGCTTCTGCGACCTCTGGAGGACGGGCGTGCGAGCGGCGAATCACCTCCTCGGGCGTGAGCGCATAGCGACTCTGCGATCCGTGAGTGACCCAGTCTCGTAGTGCGGCAGTATAAGCCTCTGGCTGAATACGAATCTTGGCAACCTCTTTGAAAATGGCTCGTCGTTCAGGTGACATCTGCTCCATGAGGGCCTCGCGGTTCTCTTTTTTGGCGAAGGAGGGCCGAGCCGGATAGGCTGGTTCAGCAGGACGCACAATCATGCCCTGCTCATCGATCCAGACTCCATTGGGCACATTGACCACGCCAAGTAGCTCGTCGAGGACGTGCGCCTGGTCAATCAGCGATGGATGTGCAGGTTGAGCGGCTTCGATCCAGCGTCGGGCGGCATCTGGACCAGCTGTATCGAGCGCGACCGTCACGATCTCCAATCCCTGGGGGTGTAGTTCAGTACGTAGAGTCTGCCACACGGGCAGATCAAAGCGACAGCCTCACCAGGAGGCCCAGGCGACTAGTAGTATCTTTTGACCACGCAGCGAACTCAGATCAAAGGGTGTGCCATCCAGATCCGGCAGTACAATCTCAGGCGCGACTGCACTGCTGAGCACACGCCCACCAGACTCTGGACCCAGAGACCAGATATCATGCTTCTCATCATGTAACAACGGCATCCCAAGCCGCTGCGCCAGCGCACGCACGTCCAGTAGCTTCTCCGTCGTGGAGGGCAACGGCACGCAACGGTCAGCCTTGCATGCCCCTTCTGGCTTGATAACCCAGCCTGTACGTTGTGCAAACACCTCTAGATCAACCTGGAGCGTTTTAAGAATCATTTCAGCGTTTCCTCGCTTTCTGAGATTAGCCTTTGATGGCGGTCCAGAGAATGCTGGGCACCTTCCAGAATGCAGGCGCTTCCTCGAATTTGACTATCTTAGGAAAGAGTTTGCTGCCCGTTCTGCCGCGTGTGGCGAACCAGGGCGGCGTTGGCGTGGCGCGGAAGGGAGCGCGCATGACGGTTTTTTGTGGATGTGCAAACATCAGGGTATTATGGACGACGCCAGTGCCGGATTGTATATCGTTGATAGCATGCCCGGGATATGCCCCCCAGGTAGTGACGCCGAGCACGAAGTTGGTGCCTGCCCATTGATTGACGCTCACTGTGCCGTAGCGCAGGTTGGCCAGCGCGCGATCGAGAGCGGCCGCGACCTGTGGGTCTTTGAGCGATGTGGGATGGATGAGGATGGTGACGTTGAGCGATCCCCAGATTTTGTCGTTGGCGAAATCTACCGCCTTGTCAAGGTATTCCGCGCTACTGGTGGCATCGAGGGTGGTCTCAGCGAAGAGCCCACAGAAGGCTTCGGTCGTGAAGCAGATGTCCTCTTGATGCGCGGAATCGACGCCGGCTACCAGAGTCCAGGGCAACTGCTTATCGGTAGCAGAACCAAACTGTTCGGCGTCGGGATGTGCCTCAACGAAGGCCTGGTGACGGGCCTGTGCGCCCGGGTAATAGGCGTTGCGAGTCGGTACAGCGGAGAGGATTTGACGGACCTGGCGTAACAACGGCTCACGTTGTGCCCACCCGGCTTGCTGGATAATGACGCGTGTGGCATTGCAGTTGAAGCCAGCGTTGTTGGTGAGCATAGTCACGATATGCTCAGCCTGGTAGGTGAGATCACTCTCGCTCCAGGGGCCTGGAACCACAATAACCGGGCTGACATTGCCCAGTTCGCCCGTGACACGCTTGTTTGAGAGTGGCTGATTGCTGGCTTTGCGGGCAGCGCCCTCGGGACCAGGACCGAAGACCACAGCATCGAACGTTTTATCGGAACCGGTGATATGGATCTCGTCGATGCCAGCGTGATTGCAGAGATAGGCGCCCTCGGCGGCACCTCCATAGGTTACACGCAGAAAGCCTGGCTCGATAAGGGCGCGGAAGCTCTCCTCGATCAAGGGGCCGATATAGGCATTGACGGGGTTCATCTTAAGCAGGACGACCTGATCCTCAACAAACAGTTTATAGAGTACATCCGTTGGTGCGATGCTCGCCACATTGCCGGCTCCCAGGATCAGCGCCACTTTCCCTTCGTGCTGCTTATCGTGATAGATCATGGCCTGGGTCTGCGTGAGACCTTCCGCCGTTACCCCTGGCTCCATCCAGATTTCCGCGGTCAGTCCTGTAAAGAAGAGGCTATCATAGAGGGTTTGGGGAAAGACCTGCGCGACGACCTGACCGTCCGGGCGGGTGGTGACGGGGCCCGGAATGATGGGATGACCAAATTTCTGGATGTTGGCAAGCGACTGGCGCAACTGATAGATATTCTTGACAACGGGCCACGTGCCAGCGCCCCACTCTTCACCGCCCTCTGACCCATCTCGCGTAATTCCCTTGGCCTGGTTACCTGCCTCCACCCAGCGCTGCTCAATGGCACTAAAGTCTTTGAGTAGCTGGTCAAGGATCGCGATGCGTTTCTCGATGGGAGTGTTGACCCACTCGTCTTTATGGGCCTGCAATGTCTCTACCGCTGCATCCATCGTTTCCTGCGTTGAAATATTCCCAACTACAGTAGGGAATTGGGGGGCGCCGTGCTGCATATGAACGGTCATAATACGTACCTCCAGGATGTAGAACTCCTCTTTGAGTTCAGCGTGCCTGTTCTCCGCCCCTCTGATGCCAGCGCTTCCTGCTACTGCGAACCAGATGATGGCTGTATTGAGGTTCGGTGGTTGGCATTCTCTCTAAAATGGAATCACTATGGGTCGATGCTTTTTTAGTATATCACACCCGTCTTTCATGCGTGATAGTGATCGTAAGCCTGCTTCAGGAGCGGACAGGATACATTGTGCTTGTGGGCACGCTGTATCAGTGGTGCGAAAAGTGCTTCCGCTTCGTTAGGGCGATTGGCCCAGACATCGCGCGCGAAAGAGGTATCTGCCTGGGGGTCAAAGCGGTCCCCTTTCGTCAGACTGATCGCGGCAGTATCATCGGGTAGCCGGATATCGCAGGCGCGGGCAATAGCAACGAGTTCCCTGGCCAGCGCGAGCCAGCGTTGACGCGCCTGGGGATTTTGCAGCACCTTCCCGATGGGCTGATGCATCTCAGCATTCACAATGGCAAAGGGGACCAGGAAGATCTGCTTGAGCCACATACGCCGCTCAATATCGTCCACCAGCGCGGCCTCCACTCCTGCCGTATCCAGGGCATCGACGAGATCCTCCAACTCGGCTGCGTGCTGCTCGGGGAGAAATAATTGAGCGATCCCCGGCTTGATATCGATCACACCAGGCGCGATAATCTGGGCACTGACATAGAGCACGCCCATCGCAGCCTGGCGCGTGCCAAAGTTCGCGCAGATAGCATCGTAAGCGGCAAACCCGTTCTGGATGCTGACCAGCAGGGTTTCCTCTGTAATGCGTGGCGCGATTTCCTCCAGGAGCGCTGTAAGATCGTAGGACTTGGTAGTGAGGATGATGAGTGGGGCGAACTCTTGCACATCATCCAACGATGCACACTCAACTGGTGTGTATATACGACGTTTCCCATCGACGATGGTGGTCAGGCCTACATCGCGCAGGCGTTGGAGTGCCGCTCCGCGTGAGATGATGCGTGGCGGCATACTGCTTTGCAGGAGGGAGGATGCAAGAAAACCACCTGCACCTCCGACTCCGATCACATCAACTGTTGTTCGCATAGCTACCCTCGAATATCTCTGTCTTGTACGATCATCCGTAGTAGCTATTATTATATTGCATTTTCGATTGTGTTCGCTACTGGGCCTCATCCTCCCTCGTACTTACGCCCGCTTCTGTGAAGGTTGCCATCTCGCGATGTGTGCGTACAGCAGCTTCGACGAGATGCATGGCAAGCGCCGCGCCGGTCCCTTCGCCCAGGCGTAGATTCAAGTGCAGGAGCGGGGTGAGCCCTAACTCCTGGAGAATGTACTGGTGTCCCTGCTCCACTGATGTATGGCTGGCGATGAAGTAGCGAACGGCGGTTGGGGAGAGCCGGGCCACGACCAGAGCTGCTGCCCCCGAAATAAAGCCATCAATGACGATGGGGATGCGGCGGGCTGCTGCTGCCAGGATCACGCCGACCAGTCCAGCGATCTCTAGCCCACCGACTTTTGCCAGCACATCCAGAGGGTCGTTGGGATCAGGGACATTTAGGGCCAGAGCGCGTTCAATCACCTGGACTTTGTGGGAGAGTTGCGCATCATCAAGGCCAGTGCCGCGCCCGGTCACCTGCTCTGCTGGTATACCAAGTAGTGCAGCGGTGAGCGCGCTGGAGGCTGTGGTGTTGCCAATGCCCATGTCGCCGGTCGCCACCAGGTCCAGGCCCTGCTCGACCTGTGTGTTGAGCACATCGATGCCGACCTGGATTGCTGTGAGGGCCTGCTCGCGCGTCATAGCTGCTCCCGTCGCCATATTGGCCGTTCCGGGCATCACCTTGCGCGCGATCAGTTCAGGGTGCTCTATTGCTCCTGCCACCCCGATGTCTACAATCGCGACGCGTGCCCCGGCCTGACGTGCCAGGACATTGATGGCGGCCCCTCCACGTAGAAAGTTATAGACCATCTGGACAGTTACCGCTGATGGATAAGCGCTCACGCCTTCCGCAGTGACGCCGTGATCGCCTGCCATAACAATGACCGCTTTCCGCTCAACTGTTGGCAACGACTGCCCGGTGATACCGGCGACCTGGATGGCCAGATCTTCAAGACGTCCCAGGCTCCCGGCTGGCTTGGTCAGGATCTGCTGGCGTGCTCGGGCCGCCTGCATCGCGTTTTCGTCGAGAGGTGGGATGCTGGCAATAAGATCCAGGATCTGATGTGTATTTGATGTGTATTCCAAAGGCTTACTCCCTTGTGATAAAGTGTGCTTTTCGTTATGATGAGTGAGTTAGTATCCTGATTAAGGATATCATCAAATGTCTATGTGCGGGTTCCGTGGGAGCAAGGTTGAAATATGATGAAAAGGATGGGTGATGGCTGACATAGATGAACCTGCGGCGTCCGCAGCAACGGAGCTACAAACCAAGCCATTACGCCTGTGGCTGGTTCGTCATGGCATTACGCAGTGGAATATCGATCAGCGTTTTTGTGGGCATAGCGATGTACCACTGGCAGCGCAGGGACGTAAGCAGGCACGCTGGGTGGCACAGCGTTTACGCCAGGAGCATATCAGCACTATTTATACGAGCGATCTGGTGCGTGGGCGTGAGACGGCGGCGCTGATAGCCCTACCGAGTGCTCAGAAAGTGCAGATCAGAGTATCCGCTCACTGGCGCGAGATGGCCTTTGGGGAATGGGAGGGTCTGACCTACGCGCAGATCGTCGAGGGTTTTCCGCAGCATCTGGATTTCTTTACTGATCCCTGGCATTGCGCGGCCCCTGGAGGAGAGTCGCTGGCAGACCTGGTGCAACGAGTGCGCGCGGCATTCGTAGAAATAATACAGGCTGATCGTCTGGGTGATGGTGACGTGGTGCTCGTCAGTCATGGCGGTCCCTTGCGCGTGCTGTTGTGTTCGCTGTTGGGTATGTCTCTGGAGCGGCAATGGCAACTGCGTCTGGACCACGGCTCCCTGAGCGCCGTCGATCTGCTTCCGCCAACGGATCAAGCCGAACCTATGGCGACACTCGTGTTGTTGAATGCGCAGGGACCAGCGCAGCGCAAGCGTTCTGTGCAAGTCAAAGCAAAGGAATGATCTGCTATGTCACAAAACATGCGAGAACTGCTCTCCAATATGCCTTCCTGGAGTAGAGAGCAATACAAGGAACTGGCCGCGGCTGGACGTTTCCTCTCGATCCTGCCACTGCCCGATAGCACGCGACTCTTTGGCGCCGAACAGGTTGTGCCGCAACTAATCATGGGGAGCAGCTACTTCCCCTTCATCGGTTTGCTGCTTGGCCTGATCTTGTGGATAGTGGGCCTGATCTTCCGGCTATTTGTGCCTGCCATCGCCCTGGCCGCGATCCTGGTTGTTGCTCTGGTGATACTCACTGGCGGGCTACACCTCGATGGGATGATGGATTCCTTCGATGGCCTGCTGGGTGGTACCTCACCAGAGCACAAGTTGGAGATCATGCGTGATAGTCGCGTAGGCAGCTTTGGCGTCCTGGCGGGCGTCTGCGTGCTGCTGCTCAAGTTCGCCTTGCTGGCCAGTCTGGCGGTGACGCTTTTTCAGACCTCATCTCTTCAGGCCACTGCCCTGATGACAGTCGTGTTTCTTATCGTTCTGCCAGCGGTGAGATGGGGGGTTGTGCTGGCGGTGCGTCTGTTTCCCAGTGCACGTACGACCGGATTAGGGGCCTCCTTTCGCCAGACCGTCACGCTCCAACGCCTGGGGATAGCTGGCGGTACCTCTTTTCTGATCGCGTTAATCGTAGGGCTGGCAGTTGGCTCCTGGCTGGCTGGATTGGCGGCCCTGCTGGTGTGGGTAGGGGCTACGATTGCGGCTCTGCTGGCCGGAGGCTGGATAGCACGCAACCTGGGAGGCCTGACCGGCGATAGCTATGGCGCGATTATAGAGATCTCGGAGGTCGCGGCGTTATTGCTGGTGGTGCTGCTGCGCTCCTGGCTCTAGTAGCTTATGCTGCTCATGATCAGGCAACTCTTAGGAAGAGCCTGGCAGATACATATCTTCTGCTTACTCCGGGAGAGTATGAGCAAGCGTGACTGCTGAGAGGTTACACTTCTGGTAACACCCCGCTCCCCAGGTGTTACCGTTACCTAAATCCTCTCAGAGCGCTCCAGAAGCCGGTTCAAGCCAGGTAACACCTTAAAAGGAGTGTTACCTGCCAGCTCAAAATGGCTGCTCCCAACCTGAAAAGTGTTACCAGACAAAACAGAGAAGGAGAGATCTGAAGAAGGGGTAGATGTGTCAGAGAGAGATTGCCAGGAGAATATCTCCTCTTCTAGTAACACCTCAAACAAGTGTTACCACCTGTAAAAGCGCTCTAGAGGCCGGTTCATGGCTTTTAGGTAACGGTAACTGCTCTGACTCGTTCAGTCTGTGACACCCATCGAGAGGCAGAGCAAATGAGTCAGCTTTTCTCTGGAAAGCACCTGTCACAAACTTGGCTGGTCAGAGCAGTAACAC
>Ga0070730_10005948_pt1 | contig 10454 bp, 12 predicted proteins | sample Coa_R1_3_FD_66447 | JGI IMG/M metagenome (GOLD analysis project Ga0070730, IMG submission 66447) | Surface soil microbial communities from Centralia Pennsylvania, which are recovering from an underground coalmine fire - Coalmine... | ecosystem: Environmental > Terrestrial > Soil > Unclassified ... | reverse complement strand
GCTATCGTGCCAACCAAATGCACGTGCGCGATTATACCGTGGGGCGCGCCGCGCGCGTGACGACCCATCGGCCGGTCGCATCCATTCTGAGTTGCGCCGACGCGCGCGTCGGACCGGAGTTCATCTTCGATCAGGGCCCCGGCGATCTGTTCGTCGTGCGTGTTGCCGGCAACATCCTGCAGGACGAAGGTCTGGCGAGCCTGGAATACGCGGCCCGCTTCCTCGGATCGCCGTTGATCTTCGTCATGGGACACAGCCTGTGCGGTGCAATCGACGCAACGATCAAGGTGGTGAAGGACAACGCCTCGTTGCCGGGACACCTGCCCGGCCTGATCGATCAGATAAAGCCAGCGGTGCTGGCGGCCCAGAAGACGCATCCAACCGACCTGTTGAACGCGGCGATCGCCGAGAATGTGCGCCAGACCCTGCACGCCGTCACGACAGCGCAGCCAGTACTGGCAGACATGATCGCGAGCGGAAAGATCAAGGTCGCCGGCGGCGTCTACGACATCGCGTCAGGCAAGGTGAACGCGGTGTGACCGGGGTTCACTGAACCCGCGGCCGCCGTCGCACATCGGGTCTCACGTAGCGGAAGTTCAGCATCGCCGGGTCGGCCACCACCGGTCCCGGCGCAATCCCAACGATGATCCGTTCGGCGATCGGCCCGAAGTCAGCGCGGAAATGCACCGATGATTTCAGCGCCAGGATAGCGCACTGGCTCGGTTCGATACCGACATGGCGCAGGATGGCCTGATCCAGCGCCTGGATCTTGTGCGACACCACCATCACGCGCACGCCATCGATGTCGATCAGTGCACACGGACCAAGGTTGCCGGGATTTCCCGCTCCCATCGGCCCAGTCATCGTGAACTTTCCATCAGTCAGTTTCAGCACACGCGCGGTACAGTCGAACGGCATTCCGTCCGACTTGCCGCCGAGCGACAGGTCAAGCGTCGCCCCCTCGCCTGCGGCCGCACACAGCGCCACGTTGTCGGCGTCGTTGATCAGACAAAACACTGCGCCTTTCGCCCGTTGGCCCACCAGCTCGGCCAGCAGTCCAGTCGTATCGCCGTGCCCGCCACCGCCAGGATTGTCCTGCGTATCGGCAATCACGATCGGCTTCGATGCGTTTGCCGCGAGACGACTCGCCTCCGCGACGGCCTCGGCCGCCGGCAGTGTGTCCTGCACAAAGCTGCTTTCCCTCGCGGCGACATGCGCGGCAAACGCGTCGGCAGCCGCATCGGCTTTCGCCTGCGTATCGGCATAGGCAGCAAGTGCCGGACCGCAATCAGCGAAATCCGAGTACGGAAAGCCGAAACAGAACGCGAGTTCAGCCGCCTCCAATCGTTCAGCAAGCGACGCCCGCTCCGCCATCACCGCGCTCATTGGTTCCAGCAAAGTGCATTGGCTGCCGAGCGGTATCCAGAACTCGAACTGGCGGAACGCGCGCGCCCAGGGCTTGCCACGCGCGATGCGTTCCAGGAGCAGCCGCACTGCCTGTGCGCCAGCCGCTTTCATATCGACATGCGGATAGGTACGGAACGGCACGACCGCATCCGCCAGAGTCACCATCTGCCTTGTCAGGTTGCAATGCGGATCGAGGCTGATGGTCAGCGGCAGCTTACCGACAATCGCCCGCACCCGACGCAGCAACTCGCCTTCAGCATCGGGGAAACTATCGACCACCGCCGCACCATGCAGGTCGAGATAGACCCCATCCAGCGGCGCTTCATCAAGGGCGCGCGAAAGCGCGGCACAGATCAGCGCCGAAATACGCTCGAACGCCTCGTCCTGTACAGGTCCCGCAGGATTGGCGAAGCTCCAGGCGAGCGGCGCCACTGTAACACCGGCTTCCTCCGCCACCGACAGCGCACCGGCGGCCGGCACCGATGTGCCGCGAACGGCGGCGAGCATCTCGGCACCCTCAGTCAGGCGCGGAAAGCCGGCAGGATGCACGAAGTCGCTGTAGGTGGTGGGCCGCGGCGCGAAGGAGTGGCTTTCGTGCAGGAAACCGCCGATGGCGATCCGAAGGGTCATCCTAAATGCTCCTCATGTGCTCAATGCGCCGTGGCGCCCAATCGGCGCATCTTATCGAGCCATTTGCTCCGCGTTGCCACACTGGCTGTCGCGATCATCCCGAACAGGCTCTCGCGTATCGGCCGGATACCGCAAAACGCGAGAACGCTGCGCTCGAGGCTCTTCAAGCCATGGGCGCCGAAATACCAACGGTAAACGAGAACCGGCATGCCCATGGTCACGACAATACGCGCGCTCTTGCCCTTGAGCGGGCGCCACCAGGTGCGGCCGCCAAGCACGAACGCAAAGCCAGGACGAAACACCTGCTCGAGAAATGCCTTGAGGATGGCCGGAAGCGTTCCCAGCCACAGCGGGTAGACGATCAGCAGATGATCCGCCTTGCCGATAGCGTCCTGCGCCGGCCGCAGCAGATCGGGCAGCGCATCCGTCTCGAAGTCCTCCTGCGTGCGGAGCCAGGGAAAGCCGAGAGCGGCAACATCTATACGATGCACGGTGTGGCCCGACGCCAACGCCCCTTCGGCATAAGCATCAGCCAACGCGTGACAAAGATGACCGCCAGCGGGATCCGGGTGCCCCTGGATGATGGCGATCCGCGCCAAGCCGCCTCGTCACGCGAGCCAGGCCGGCACCGGCAGATCCTTTGAACGGAGAAACTCCGGATTGAATAGCTTCGACTGATAGCGCGATCCGCCATCTGCCAGGATCGTGACCACGGTGTGCCCCGGTCCAAGCTTCTTGGCCACCCGCACTGCCGCCGCGATATTGATGCCAGAGGACGTGCCGACCGACAGTCCTTCATGAATCAGTACTTCATAAATGTGCTGCAACGCTTCCGGATCCGGTATGCGCTCCGCATCATCGATCGGCGCACCATCCATATTGGCGGTGACGCGGGAGTTGCCAATGCCCTCGGTGATCGAACTGCCGCTGATCGAGAGGTCGTTGCTCGTCACCCAGCCATACAGGCCGCTGCCTTCGCAATCCGCCAGCACAGTGCGGACCTTCGGATTGCGCTCCTTCAATCCCATGGCAACGCCGGCCAATGTGCCGCCCGTGCCGCATGCGCAGGTGAACGCGTCCACCTTGCCGTCGGTCTGTTCCCAGATCTCCGGCGCGGTGTGGGTGCGATGGCCCTCGCGATTGGCGACGTTGTCGAACTGATTGGCCCAGAGCGCACCCGTTTCCTCAGCCATCCGCCGCGAGACATGCACATAGTTGCCGGGATCGCGATAAGGCTTTGCCGGGACCAGGCGCACATCGGCACCGATCATGCGCAGGAAATCAATCTTCTCCTTGCTCTGGGTTTCCGGAATGATGATCACGCAGCGATAGCCACGCGCGTTCCCCACCAGCGTAAGGCCGATCCCGGTATTGCCGGCTGTGCCTTCGACGATGGTTCCTCCAGGCTGCAAGGCGCCGCGCTTCTCGGCATCGGCAATGATGTAGAGGCCGGCGCGATCCTTCACCGACCCGCCCGGATTCATGAATTCGGCCTTGCCGAGGATATTGCAGCCTGTTGCCTCCGACGCACGGCGCAGCCGGATCAGCGGCGTCTGGCCGATCGAGCCGGCGAGGTCCTCTTGCCAACGCGTGCCATGATAGAGTTGGGTCATCGCTTCCTCATGCAACCGGAGTTCCTGTGATGGTCGAGAATGTGCCGCCCGGACGGACCTGGGAAGCCCTGCGCTCTGAACCGAAGGCGCAGCTCGTCGACGTTCGTACGGATGCGGAATGGAATTTCGTCGGCCTGCCCGATCTGTCGTCGGTGGGCAAGCAGGTCGTACCGATCCAGTGGCAGGTCTATCCCACCATGACGGTCAATCCTGCGTTCGCCGATCAGTTGAAGGAGGTTGGGTTCACTCCGGACCATCACATCTATTTCATCTGCCGCAGCGGGCAGCGCAGCCACGCCGCGGCACGGGCCGCGCAGGCAGCAGGTTTTCCGCACGCTTACAACGTGGCCGATGGATTTGAAGGTGGCGTTGACGCTGATGGTCATCGTGGCGTGGCGACCGGGTGGAAGGCCGAGGGCCTGCCATGGCGACAGCGATAACCATCGATCAGTTCGGTACCGATGTAGTTTGACCTGAATCAATGCCCTGGCGCAGTGGCGGTGCAAGCGTCCGCCGGTGAGCTACGCCAGGAGGTAATTCATGCTCGAGCGGACACACGCGGACCTGCTGCATCGCAGCCAGTTGCGCGCACGCTACGACAACTTCATCGGAGGGCGCTGGCAGCCGCCCGTCAAAGGACGCTATTTCATCGATCCCAGCCCGGTTGATGGCACCAGCCTGTGCGAAGTGGCCCGCTCCGACGCCGACGATGTGGAGCACGCCTTGGATGCCGCGCATGCCGCGCGCGACGCCTGGGGTCGCACATCGCCCGCCGAACGCTCCCGCATGTTGCTGAAAATCGCCGATGCCATAGAAGAAAACCTCGACCTGCTCGCCTATGCCGAGACGGTCGACAACGGCAAGCCGATCCGCGAAACGCGGAATGCGGATGTGCCGCTGGCGGCGGATCACTTCCGCTACTTCGCCGGCTGCATCCGCGCCGAGGAAGGCACGCTGGGCGAACTCGACGACGACACGGTCGCCTATCACTTCAAGGAGCCGATGGGCGTGGTCGCGCAGATCATCCCGTGGAACTTCCCGCTGCTGATGGCCGCATGGAAGCTCGCGCCGGCACTGGCCTGCGGCAACTGCGTGGTGATCAAGCCTGCCTCCGACACGCCGTTGTCCCTGTCAGTGCTGATGGACCTGACCGGCGACATCCTGCCCCCGGGCGTGCTGAACGTGGTGAACGGACATGGTTCGGAAGTGGGCGCGCCGCTCGCCTCCAGCCCGCGCATTGCCAAGGTTGGCTTCACCGGTGAGACGACCACCGGGCGGCAGATCATGCAGTACGCCGCGGAGAACCTGATCCCCAGCACGATGGAACTCGGCGGCAAGTCGCCGAACATCTTCATGGCCGACGTGATGGACGCTGACGACGCGTTCCTCGACAAGGCGCTGGAAGGCTTCGCTCTCTTTGCCTTCAACAAGGGCGAGGTCTGCACCTGCCCATCGCGTGCGCTGGTGCAGGAATCGATCTTCGATAAGTTCATGGAAAAGGCGGTCGCCCGCGTCGCGAAAATCAAGATGGGTGATCCGCTCGATCTCGCCACGATGATGGGTGCGCAGGCGTCGCATGGCCAGTTGGAGAAAATCCTCAGCTATATCGATGTCGGCAAGCAGGAGGGCGCGAAGCTCGCCACAGGTGGCGAACGTGCGCATCTCGGCGGCGCGCTGGAGAACGGTTTCTATGTTCGGCCGACGGTGTTCGTCGGTCACAACAAGATGCGTATCTTCCAGGAGGAAATCTTCGGCCCTGTGCTTTCCGTCACCACCTTCAAGACAGTGGAAGAGGCGATTGCCATCGGCAACGACACGATCTACGGCCTGGGAGCCGGCGTGTGGTCGCGCAATGGCACGGTCGCATACCGCGTCGGGCGCGAGATCAAAGCCGGGCGCGTGTGGACCAACTGCTACCACATGTATCCAGCGCACGCGGCGTTCGGCGGCTACAAGGCCTCGGGCTTTGGCCGTGAGACGCACAAGATGATCATGGACCACTACCAGCAGACCAAGAACCTGCTGGTCAGCTACAGCCCGAACGCTCTTGGCTTCTTCTGAGAGCGCCACGGTGCCGCCTCGGGTGTTGATCACCGAGGCGGCCGCTCGGCTGGTGCGGCGGTTGCGGGCCGACCATGGGCCGCTGCTGTTCCACCAGTCGGGTGGCTGCTGCGAAGGTAGCGCACCGATGTGCCTCCGCAGCACCGACTTTCGCGTCGGCGCGCGCGACGTGAAGCTCGGCGAAGTGGAGGGTTGTCCGTTCTTCGTGAGTGCCGAGCAGTACCCGTACTGGAGGGACTACCAGCTCACGATCGCCGTGGTGGAAGGCGGCGGCGACAGCTTCTCGCTCGAAGCTCCGGATGGTGTACGGTTCATTACCCTGTCGCGGATGATGGATCAGGCGACCGGCGCGCCGGCGAGCAGTTGCAGCACCACCATCCAGGGATAACGCGTGTCCAGCACCTGGCCGTCCGGCGTGGCAAGTTTGCCATCAGGCGTGACCGGCACATGCTTCATCGTAACCGCATCATCGACATTGCCGCCAACGACAGCGATCTGGCCCGGCACGGATGTATCTACAACGATATCGCAGTGACCGGGGAAATGCCCGGCCGGCAGATCGTCGTAGCGCAGGTCGTGCGCACTGGCGCGGCCAAGACAGATTAGATCGCCTGGCTGCGGCGCGTAGGCCTCCGGCCGTTGCGCGGTGATCAGCCAGCCTGATGTTTGGCCCAATGCCTGCTGCTTGGCGATGTTGATGTAGTCGGAATGGCTGGCTGAATACGGAAAATGTGGGCCGGCACCGGCGATGCGCATCACATACGAAACGAAGGCGGCAGACCAAGCGTAATTGCCATCCTCACTGGCCGGAAACACCTGCCCGCTGGCGTCGTGCTCGCCGGTCCACGCCGCCTCCCGCGCGCCGGCGTTCATCGCCAGCCACCAGTATTCGCCGACGCGTTGCCACAGGCCTTCCTGGCGTTCCGGCTTGTCCTGCGACGTGGCTGGCCTGTAGGTGCCGGGCGGATTGTCGTCCACGTTCGAACCGAACAGGCGCCACTCACGCAGGCCAATCGCGACCACGGCTTGGCGAGAGATTGCTTCGTAAGGGACACGAGCGAACGGCGGCACGTGGGCATTTGGTGGAATCGGCGGTGGTGCGCAGGCTGAAACCGCGGCAAGCGCAAACAAGGCGAGCTCATGCCTAAGTCGCATGTCTTGCTAGGCCCGATCGGGAAACAACTGGCGCAACCCCTCCGCGCTCGCCGCGCAGCGGCCACGCTCGGTGATCATCCCCGTCACCAGCCGTGCCGGAGTCACGTCGAATGCCGGATTGGCGGCCGGACTGTCCATCGGCGCCACACGGATCGTGGCGATCTCGCCGCTTGCGGTGCGCCCTGTCAGGTCCGTCACCTCGGACGCATCGCGCTCTTCGATGGGGATCTCCGCGACGCCATCTGACACCGTCCAGTCGATCGTCGTGGAAGGCAGCGCCACCCAGAATGGAACACCGTTGTCGCACGCCGCCAACGCCTTCAGATACGTGCCGATCTTGTTGGCAACGTCGCCGTTGCGGGTGACACGATCGGTACCGACGATCACCAGGTCCACATCGCCATGCTGCATAAGATGCCCGCCGGCATTGTCGGCCAGCACGGTATGGGCCACGCCATGGCGCCCGAGTTCCCATGCTGTCAGCGCCGCTCCCTGGTTGCGCGGCCGCGTCTCATCGACCCACACATGCAGATCGATCCCCGCATCGTGCGCCCGGTAGATCGGGGCCAGCGCCGTGCCCCAATCGACTGTCGCCAGCCAGCCGGCGTTGCAGTGGGTCAGGATATTCACCCGATGACCTGGCTTCACTGCCTGCTCGATCAGCGGCAGTCCGTGCCGCCCGATAGCCTCGTTCTGCGCCACATCCTCATCGGCGATCGCCGCGGCCTCTTGACGGGCGACGCGCACGCGCTCCGCCGCGGGAGTGTTGCGTAGCCGGGTCAGCATTCGATCCAGCGCCCAGCGCAGATTGATCGCTGTCGGACGCGTGGTAGCGAGCAACGCCGCATCGCGCTCCATGGCCTCGGACGACGGATCCTGCCGCAACGCCAGACACAGCCCATAGGCTGCGGCAGCACCGATCAACGGCGCCCCCCTCACCTGCATCGAGCGGATCGCGTGGGCAGCCTGCTTAACATCGGTCAGGCGCACGATCTCCAGCGCCCAGGGCAGCTTCGTCTGGTCGATGATGTGCACCGACCAGCCATCCTCCGGATCAATCCAGATGGTGCGATAAGGAACGCCATCGATCAGCATGTTCCTCAGACCCTTCGGTGCAGCACGCAGACGAGCGTGAACAGCCGGCGCGCGGTCGCGAAATCGATGGCAATCTTCCCCCCAAGCCGCTCGCGCATAAGGTTCGCGCCTTCGTCGTGCAACCCGCGCCGCCCCATGTCGATCGCCTGGATGCGGTCGGCGCGGCCTTCTTCCACGGCCTTGATGTGGCTGTCCAACAGCAATTGATAGTCCTTCACCAGGCCGCGAAACGGCCCCAGCGCCAGCGCGACCACCGCCAGCGAGTCGTCGTTGCCCCGCCGGATGTCGAACACCAGCCGCCCGTGTTGCACGGCAAGATGCAGCACGAACGGCCCACGCACAGGCGTGGCGGACTTTACTGTCAGGGGAACGAAGGTGTTCTCAGCCGCAAGGTCCGCAACGGCCTGCGCCCGGTCGGCTTCGAGCGCGGGCGGCAAGGACGATGGCACCTCGCCTTCCAGCACCACACGGGACAGGTGCCCCCTCACAATGCCGGACGCCGGAACATTCATCCGATTTCAGCATCGCTTTTCAGCATGTTGAAGCACAGCATCGCCCCGACAGTGGCGCCCTTGATCGGCCGGAGCAATCCCACCGACAGAATGACCGTCAGAGGCAGAAAGATGGCACTCAGCAACCATGTGGGCGGTTCGTCGTAGACCTGCATCATGACCAGGGCCGGTATGACGATGTGGCCGACGATCAGGATGGTGAAGTAAGGCGGCGCGTCATCGGCGCGCGCCAGGCCAAGCGGCGCGTGGCAATGCTCGCACTCCGGTACCACCCTCAGGAACCCGTCGAAAACACGGCCAATCCCGCAGGACGGGCAGCGCCCCAGCAACCCGCGCCCCAGGCATGTCGCCAGGGACGGGGTTTCCCAGGCGGGCTTGGGGACAGTGCGGTCAGGCTGCCAGCGAACAGTGGGCATGGTCTCAATCCTTGTTTGGTTCCAACGGATATCGGTCTGCTTGATCGCCTGGGCCAGAGAGCGGACAGTATCTGCATGGCACGTATTCTTGTGGTCAACCCCAACTCCTCGCTTGCATGTTCCGACGGCATAGACGCCGCATTGGCACCTTTCCGCCTGCCGGGTGCCCCTGACTTTCACGTGGTGACGCTGCGCGAAGGACCTCCCGCCGTCTACAACTGGCGTGACTGGCACGGTGTCGTCGAGCCGTTGTGCCGGCTGGTCGAGCGCGAATCAGCAGATGCCTACGTCATCGCGTGCGCATCAGACCCCGGAATCGAGGCAGTCCGTGCGACGACGACGCGCCCGGTGTTCGGCGTATTCCGCTCCGCCGTCGCAGTCGCCACCGCACGGGCGGAGCGTTTCGGGGTGGTCGCGATTGTCGATGCGTCGAAGGCGCGGCACCTCGCCGCATTACGGGCGATGGGCCTGGAGAAGCGGCTCGCGGCGGAGATCGCGCTGAATGTCTCGATGGACACGTTGCTGGAGCCCCAAGCGGCGCGGGCCCGCCTGATCGATGCGGCGCGAGGCTGCGTGGACGCCGGCGCCGGCGCGGTCATCCTCGGCTGCACCGGCATGGCGCACCACCGCATCGCTGTCGAAGTCGCAGTCGGTGTGCCAGTGATCGAACCCTGTCAGGCCGCGGCCGGCATCGTCATGGGGTCGCTCGCCGGTTAGGTCTCGACGTCGAGGGTATGCTGTTCCGTCTCTACCATATCGTCTTCGCGGGCTGACCTGGGCGGCTGGCGCGGCGGCTTTTTGCCGTCATGCTCCGCGGAACGATGTTCTTCGACCGGCATTTGTTGCTCTGCCGGCACGACAGCACCGACGCCGCTCATCGGGTTTTCCTCGCATGCAGCCGTATCGACATTGGCAGAAGTGAGTTTCGAAAGCGTGAACGGCCCTGCACGCATTGAAGCATCGTGCTTCCGTCATGCCGGGCGGTCATGGCAACCACGACCCGCTCACTCCGCCGCCTTCTTCGCCCAGACCTCCGGCTCCACGGCCCCCACCTGCTCGGTGATCCTTTGGTACGCCTCGGGCCGCCGGTGCTTCTCGAAAGCGAAGATCGTGGTCCGCCCCAGCGTGCACATATCCAGATTGCAGTCGGCGGTGATCAGCTCATCGTCCCAGCTTGTTGCCATCGCAATGATCTCGCCCTGCGGATTGACGATAATCGAGTGCCCGAACAGCTCGCAGCCATCCTCGGTGCCTGCTTTCGCCGTCGCGACCGCGAAGCACGCGTTCTGATAGCAGCCCGCCTGTATCGAAAGATGCGAGTGGAACACGCGAAGATGGTGTGCTTCAAAGCCACCGGCCTCCATGTTCAGGCTTGGCGTATTGTAGCCAAGCAGCACCAGCTCGACACTCTGCAAGCCCAGCACGCGCCACGCTTCCGGCCAGCGTCGGTCGTTGCAGATCAGCATGCCCATGTTGACGCCCGGCAGCCCGCCAATCGGCGCGCGGATCACCGGAAAGCCAAGGTTTCCAACCTCGAAATAGCGCTTCTCCAGGTGCTGCACCTT
>Ga0070730_10005947_pt1 | contig 10454 bp, 8 predicted proteins | sample Coa_R1_3_FD_66447 | JGI IMG/M metagenome (GOLD analysis project Ga0070730, IMG submission 66447) | Surface soil microbial communities from Centralia Pennsylvania, which are recovering from an underground coalmine fire - Coalmine... | ecosystem: Environmental > Terrestrial > Soil > Unclassified ... | reverse complement strand
ATTCAGCGAGTGTACTTCGAGCGATTGATCGAGCATCCGCAATCCCGGGTGCTCATCCACAATGGTATCGAAGACGCTGCTGTTCCCTTCTTCTTCCAGGATGTGGTAGCCCACCTCGGCGGATTGCCGGATGTTGTAATTCCCCACCGTAGTTCCCTCCTGTGGATCAGGCTGCTGCGGCCATGCGAAGAGAGGAAAGAAGAGACAGACGATGAGCAAAATTCGAAAACTGTTTGCACACAGGTTTTTAACCGTGTCAGGGCACCGCTTCAGAGGCTGCCGAAAAACTAATTTTCCGGGAAATCTTTCGGAGGGGCACAGCTTTAGCTGTGCCGTAAGTCGCTGAAAGATAACACTTCCTTGCTGCCGCAGGCATGCGCGCAGCGAAGTGGAGCGCACGTAGAGAAACGGCCCCGTATGAGGTTGAGCGCTCTCAAAAACCCCTTGAGGCCACGATCCGTCGAATTTTATTGTTCGCCTCATTTGAAGAAGAACTGGTTGAAGTTCGAACCGTGAATACTCATATGGCACAGCGTGCATGCCTGAAATTGCGCCGCCTGGTCGTGGTAGCCGGGCGTGTCATGCACGCTCGAGCCGAATGTAACCGTGTGGCACTCCAGGCAAAGCAGGTTGACATTGCTGCGCGTGAGCAAGCGGGGGTTTGCCGAGCCGTGAGGGACGTGGCACGAGGTGCATCCCTCGGTAAGCTGCGGGGCATGCTCAAAGACGAACGGGCCGGCCTTTTCGACATGGCATTTCAGGCAAACCGCATCCTGGCTGGCGGCGGTCCGCAACTGCGCATTTGCGAACCCGCCATGCTGATTGTGGCAATCGGTGCACTTGATCAGCTTTTCATCAACCCGGTGATGAAAGGGTTTGGCGAAATCAGGTTTGATCTCAGAATGGCACCCGTAGCACAACTGCGGCTGCGATTTGACCAGCAAATACTGCGATTGCTCGTAATGATGAGGCGAGTGACAGTCAAGGCAGTTTACGTCGCTGTTCTTGTGAGCCGAGCGCAGGAAATTACTGTGCTCTTCTCCATACTGATGGCAGGTGAGGCAGGTGGCGCTGATTTTGTCTGCAGAGGCGCCTTTGAATGAAACGATCTTCGCCGGATCGCCGCCCGACTGCACATGCTCCCTGCCCGGGCCATGGCACGACTCGCACTGTCCGGCGGCAGTGGCGGCGTCGCGCTTATCGAATGCAATCTTCCAGTGCGGGGTAGTGGCGAAGTTTTTGTAGAGGTCAGCATGGCAATCTTTGCAGCTCTCCGAGCCCATGTATCCCGGCGGCAACTTGGCGGGCGCAGACTGGTTTTGCGCAAAGATGACGGCGACCCGGCCGATGCAACTCAGAGCGAACACAAACGCAATCTTGTGCCAGAGAGAGGGCCGTATGCTGGTCATGATTGATGCTAGACAAAATATAACAAATCGCAGCCGGCATCTGAATTTTTTTAGGATATAAACATTTAACAAAGATTTGACAAAGAAGTGTTTGGTGGTTGACGCTCCAGATTCCCCAATTGAAACCGCCTACAACCATATCTAGCGCATGTTTCAAAATAGGTTTGTGTCAGGGCACAGATTTATGAGCCTGCCCTGAGCGAAGCCGAAGGGTGCCGCAAAGAGCCCGAAAATATATCTTACTTAGGATTCGGATTTATTACTTTATTTGATCCCGGCCGCACTAGGGGGCGATACCTGAGTTTGACTGAGCCCGACAGCACGTTGCGTGAATCCTGATTTGAATTGGATTCCGACAAGAACGCCGTGAAGTCAACACTTCTGCCCAGGAGCGGAAAAACCGTATAGGTAACTGTCTTCACGAAAGGAGACGCGCCGGTGATCGTCCCCAAATTACAACTGATTTCGACCGGGCTAACCGTTGTACAACTTCCACCGGTCGCGGATGCGCTCACGACGGGCTCGGCAAATACCAAAGTTACATTGACATTATGAGCGTCGCAACCCAAACAACCTTGGTTGTCAACTGCGCTCACATCGAAGCTAAATTGGCTCCCGACATCTAACAGGAAAGGGGGATTGACAGTAACCAAAGGAAAGCCTCCGCTGGTGGAATGACCAAAAAAGAGGTACGCATCGACTAGTGTTGCCGATGTTTCATTCAGCGTCACCGTTTGTTGCTGGGCAGGAGCTGCTGCTGTAACTGCCTGCACCGTGACTGAGTGGGCCCCAACGGTCACGGACGAAGCCGTATTCAACACCAGGGTGTCATTGATGACCTGCCCTGGTGTCAGGGACAAAGCCTGCGTGGAAGAACCATTGGAGAAGAAGCAGGTCACGCCGGGCGGCGGTGAAACGCAGCTCATATCCACCTCTCCCGTGAAACTCCCCAGCGAACTGACCTGAAATGTCATGGCGCCGCTCGGATTCCCCTGGACAGCGCTTACCGTGTTTGGACTTAACGCTCCGAAATTGAAGCTGCTCACGATCAGCGTAACCGGGACAGAATGGGTCAAAGACTCCGGCCCGCTGCCGGCAATATCGAAGCTGAAGTTGGCGATAGCATTGTTGCTGGCCGTGACCGTAAAGGGCACATTCTGCGCGTTGGCCGCCAACGGTACCGAGCTGCCGGTACAGGTGCTGGGTAGGCTTCCCTGGCAACTCACGGTAATGGTGCCGCTGTAGCCTCCAAAAGCCGAAAGCGTGCCATTGTAGGTTGCCGTCTGGTTGGGCACAACGGAGAGTGAAGGATTAGAGATGTTGATCGAAAAATCGTGCACAGCTTCGTTAATGGCCGAGGAAGTGCTCGCATTGAAATTGGCGTTTGCCGGAGAATATACGGCCGTAATAGGATGCGTCCCTCCCGCCAGTGAAGATGTAGTCAAAGCCGCATTCCCGCTGCCATCGAGCGCGTTTGTACTGATGGGAGTGCCATTGTCTTCAAATACCGCGTTGCCCGTGGGAATCACACCGGTGCCGCTGGCATTACTGACGCTGGCGGTAAAGGTAAGCGATTGGCCTGCAGTCGTAGGATTTGTGCCGGCTGTGAGCGCCAGCGCGGTTGAAGTATTGGCCGCATTTACCGTTTGGCTGACTGCATTGGAGGTTCCGCCGGCAAAATCGCCGTTGGTCCCGGCGTAGACCGCGGTAATGGAATGAACTCCGCCTGCGAGGGTGGAAGTCGTAAAGGTCTTCGTGCCCGACGAACCAGCGGGTGAAAAGGGCAAGGCGCTGCTGATTGCAGTAACGCCGTCAAAGAAGGTAATCGTTCCCGTCGGGGGTAATGCCGTGGCGCTGTTATTGGTGACCGTGGCGGTGAAGGTAACCGACTGCCCAAAAGTCGAAGGATTTGCGCCGCTGCTGAGCCCTATCGTAGTGCTATCAGGATCAACGACAAGTACCCCCTCCATCATTGAGCCGTGAGGCTCGCAGTAAAAGTTATAAGTCCCATGACCCATAGCGTTTCCAAACGCGGGATTCGATGAGCGATCGAATTTCACACAATAGTTCGTGCTGCTGGTCATCGTATTGCTGAAAACTGCTCCGGCATTCGGTACTCGAAAATTGCCATCCTGAGTCGAGCAACAGGTTCCAGAGGTTACAGTATGCGCGTCAAGGGTCTGCGCGCTTGGCTGAAAGAAATCCACCGTCTGTCCAAAATCGATGTGTACCGTCAGGGGGTTTGCTGGACAGGCAGTTTCGGCATGATCCGTGTTGAAACAGGTGCCATGTGCAACGGTGTCATCGCCTGCATAAATTACCTGCAGGGGTCCATTGATGCCTGAGCAGCTTTGAGCGGCGGCGGAGGTCCAAACCAGACAAACAAAGGCCAACTCCAGAAGGCCAAGGCACACAAAAGTGCATAAAGCTCTGACCGAGGCAGATACTCTCATAAGCACTTCCTCACTCCAGAATCCCGGGAAATCCCCAAAACATGACCATTCAATTTAAGCGGGGGAAGAGTTGCAATTTTAGTGCAAGCGCAGGCCTAAGACAACGAGATTCGGCAGCGGGCAGTGGCTTAATCTGAAGTAGCGCCGGCTGTCCCGCCGGCGGTGTGGGGCGCGACTCCAAAAAATTACAGCTTTTGCTCAACCTGATATCAAATCATGGTTTTTCGCAAAATTGTGGTTCATCATCTTTGCTTGAGGCATGCCTCGGGCAAAGGGTTGTTCTTTACCTCGGAACTACTTTAGTAGTGGGGGTGGGTAATCTACTTGAAAAATAAGTTTCTGGTTCTTTGCATGCCCAGGTTGCGGTGTTCATGGCACTTTGGGCACCAGCCCTTTGCGCGCCAGTGGCCGCGGACGCACCTGCACTGTAGCGGCTGCAATGTTGCCGGCCAGATTGCTTGATCCCACGCTAGGAGACGTCAACAGGCTGTTCACCTCGATCATACGGGCGAACGCCGGCGCAACCTTGAAGGAAAACATCGTGCCGTTACCCACAGCCACATCGCCGACCGTGCAGGCAACAGCCGTAGACGTAACCTGGGCGCATTGGGCATTGGACCCCGCCACCAGGCTGACCGGTCTGGAGAAACTGACCTCCCAAACCGCGGCGCTGTAGGTGCTTCCGGTATTGCTCACAATTGCCGTGATTGCAAGGTTGGGGTCGCCGACATTGGTGAGCGTGCTGTTGGTCGCCGGATTCATCGCCGCAAGGCTTGAAGCAATCGTCGTGCTGGAAGCCGGAGCGGAGATGTTGAGCTGGGTCAGAATGGCGCTGGCGTTCACCGAAGCGCCATTAACCATGCCCGCGCCATTAATGGTTATGTTGTTGAGAGTTGCCGGTGTGGCTCCGTTGGCCTCAAAAACCACGGTCACGTTGATTGGTTGACCATTCACATTGATGGTGGTCGAAGGCGAGAAAAGACAGGAAACGCCGGCCGGCAAATTCCCGCAGCTCAGCCTCACGGCCCCAGCAAAGTTAATGGACGTAACCTGCATGGTTACAGGCGGTGAGAAAGAATTGTTGATCATGTTGACCGTGGCCGGCGACAGCGTCCCGAAAGAGAAGCCGGGCGAGGGCACGCTGAAAGTCAAAGGCAGGGTCTGGCTGGCTGACGCTCCATTCAGATTTCCTGTCGCGGTAACCGTCAGGGCAGAGCTGCCGGGAGCGGTGTTGGCAGGCACCGATACGGTAACGGAGGCACTCGAAGGAAAGGTGCCGATCACGCTTCCGGGCGAGAAGTTGCAGGCTCCTCCTGCCGGCAGGCCAGCCGTACAGGCCAGGCTGATGTTTGCCGGGTTGGTAAAGTTCGCGCTGGCAGTAAGCTGCGTAGTAGCCGCGTTGGAGACATTGGGGGCGCTTCCTGCCCCAATCGTGACCATCCCCGGTGAGAAAGCCGAGGCAGCGAATTGCACGACGTGCAGTGTTAGCGGTTGTATCTTGGCGACTGGGCCGGGGCCCACAGTCGAAACGGCCGACAAGGTTACGTTGTAGTCCTGGGCTGTGGTTGCGGTGGGAATGGTAATCGTTGCAGTGACAGGAATTGAGCTGCTTGCAGTCGGCATGTAGGGACCGGCAGGTACGAAATTGCAGGTCGCACCCGCGGGCAATCCGCTGGTGCAACTCAATGTCACGCTACTGCTGAAGCTTCCGTCCGCGCTCAAAGTGATGGATGTCGAGGTAGAAATGGATGTTGAAGATGGGTTGGAAAATACGGTCAGCGAAGATGGTGAAGGCGCTGCAATATTGAAATCGACGACATCGAAACTCAAGCCTGTAGCAGTGTGAGCAATGGTCCCATCGGAAGCTTGGATAATGAAATCATAGTGGCCTGGGGTTGCTGATCCGGCGGCGATGCTGAAGAGAGTAGAGGCAGAAACCACGGTGCTGGCCGGGGCCGGACCACATATCAATGGAACTCCGGTCCCTCCTGCCTGACAGGTCAGATTCACTGTCTGGTTGTATCCGTTCAATGGGGTAAGAGTTCCGTTAAATACCGTCTGCTGGCTGGGAAAAATCGGCCCGCCGACCGAGCCCCCGTTCGGATTGGAGATGGAAATGGCAAAGTCGGCAGGAGGGGGAGGAGGAGGAGGAGGAGCTTTCACTATCACCGTTCCCTGCATGCTGGCAAGGTGAACCGAGCAGAAGTAGGGAAAAGTTCCAGCGTTGTTAAAAGTATACTGAAACGAATGCGGTCCGGATGTAGCTCCGGAATTCCAAATATTGTTTTGTGTGCAGGAACCGCCTGGACAACTGCCGGAACTGGTGGAATGGAAACCGCTTTGCCAGTCCCATTCAACCGTATCGCCCACATTGATCGTCGTGGTCGAGGTTCCGCTGGTGACGTCCACAAAGTTCAATCCTCCACCTACTCCCACATTCACGTGCTTGATGGCGGCGCCGGCGGCAGTTACCCACAGGCACGCGATTGCCAACGAGAAAGCCGGCTTCCTCAAACCCAAAGACCGCAGATGCATAGAATCTCTCCTGGCCCGGAAGCTGGAATAGAGACCATTCCGGCTCATGTTGCCCTGGACTCGAATGAGTTACTTGGCTAGTGCGTTCGAATCATGATTACGCCGGAGAACTTTTACGGTGTCACAGAGATGTAAATTGGATGTAACTTCCTGATTACTTCAAGACTAGGGTTTAACCACACGAGGAGACAACAAACATTTTAGAAAACCAGCGAGGAAACAAGGTGCCGGCTTCTCTCAAGGCACAGCCGGGGACAGCTCCACCCCATCGCGCGAAACGCGCGCTGGGGACACCGGGGGGGCTGTGCCACACAAGCCAGGCTAGGACCTGCTGCTATGAATGTTATGGCGAACGTCAGCGCCCCTCACCCAGAAGATGACATCTTCGGCGATGTTGGTGGCGTGGTCGGCAATGCGCTCCAGGTTGCGGGCGATGAGCAGCACATCCAGGGCCTGATGCAAGACCTCAGGCGAACTCGCCATCACGGTTTCCATGGCGACGAATGTCTCGCGATTCATACGATCCACATCGTCATCGGTAGCCAGGACTTTTTGAGCCAGCTCCACGTTGCCTTCGATGAAAGCCTCCAGGGCTTCACCCACCATGGTTGAAGCGGCCGCTGCCATGCGGGGGATGTCGGCCGGAAGTTCGGCCACCGGCAAACCGTTCATGTGCATCACACGTTGCACGATGTTCACCGCCTGGTCGCCTACGCGCTCAAGATCGGCGTTGATTTTGATGACGGCCAGGATAAAGCGCAGGTCAATCGCCATGGGCTGCTGCATGGCCAGAAGATCGCGGGCCAGTTCGTCAATGTCGCGCTCCTGCTGATTGATGGCTTGTTCGCTATCCAGCACCAACTGGCAAAGCTTGAGGTCGCGCGTGCGGTAGGCGTTCACCGCGCGCTGCACGGCCTGCTCTGCCATGCCGCCCATGACCAGCAGCTTCTGCTTAAGCTCGTCCAATCCCTGATGAAACCTCGTTCGTGTCATCCAAACCTGCCGGTAATATAGTCTTCCGTGCGCTTGTCGCCCGGATTGGTAAAAATCTTTTCCGTCTTATCGAACTCAACCAGCTTACCGCTTAAAAAGAAGGCGGTAAATTCGGCCACGCGCGCCGCCTGTTGCATATTATGCGTCACAATCACGATGGTGTAATTCTGTTTGAGCTCGAAAATCAAATCCTCAATCTTGGAAGTCGAGATGGGGTCCAGCGCCGAGGCGGGCTCATCCATCAGCATGACTTCCGGTTCCACCGCCAAGGCCCGGGCAATGCAGAGCCGCTGCTGCTGGCCGCCGGAGAGGCTGGCGCCCGACTTCTTCTTCAGCAGATCCTTTACCTCGTCCCAAAGCGCGGCCTGACGCAGGGAACGCTCCACAATCTCGTCGAGGTCGCGATGGCTGCGATAACCATTTAATTTTAGTCCCGCAGCAACATTATCGTACACCGACATGGTGGGAAACGGATTGGGCTTCTGAAACACCATGCCCACGCGGCGGCGGATCTCGACGGCGGAAGTTCCATTGCCGTAGACATGAGTATCGCCAATTTTGACCGTGCCCTCCACGCGGGCATTGGGAATGGTTTCGTGCATGCGATTGAGGCAGCGCACGAAGGTGGATTTGCCGCAGCCGGAGGGGCCAATGATTGCCGTGGCGTGGTTGGCGGTAATATCTATCTGAATGTCATGAACAGCGTGGGTTGCGCCGAACCAGGCGTTAAGTTGATTTACTTGAATTCCAACGCCCATCCTAATTGCCCCCTTTAAAGACGCCCCGCGATGCGGCCATCCTGACCAGCGACATGGAAATCACAATCAGGATAATCAGAATGAGCGCTCCCGCCCATGCCTGCCGGTGCCAGTCATCATAGGGCGATTGGGCATAGACATATATCTGCAAAGGCAGGGCTGCGGTCTCCTGATTCATATTGAAATTCCAGAACTTATTACCCAAGGTGGTAAACAAAAGCGGAGCGGTCTCTCCCGCAACCCGGGCAAAGGAAAGCATCACGGCCGTAATAACTCCCGAACTGGCGGTGCGCAGTGTGATGGAAAGAGTGGTACGCCATTGCGGAATTCCCAATCCCCAGGCAGCTTCGCGCAGGGACTGCGGAACCATCAACAGCATTTCTTCCGTGGAGCGTGAAATGATCGGCACCATCATGATGCCCAGCGCCACTCCACCAGCCAGCGCCGAGAAATGCTTCTGGTAGACAACGACCAGAGACCAGGCGACAATCCCGATCACGATGGAAGGCACACCATTCAACACGTCGGCGGTAAAGCGAATGAGATAACCGAAGCGCTTTTTCCCAAATTCCGCCAGATAGATGCCGGTGCCGATGCCCATCGGCACTCCGATAAGGCTGGCTATGAGCAGAATCATTCCTGAGCCAACAATAGCATTGGCCATGCCACCGCCGGTTTCGCCAACGGGTTTGGGAATCTGGGTCAGGAAATTCCAGTTTAGCGAGCCAATGCCTTTATAAACGAGATATCCGAAGATAGCGACCAGTGGAACCAACACCATGAGAGTCGCTCCGGCTGCAAGGCCAACCATCACCTTGTCCTGGAGACTGCGCCACCAGAATTTGCTTTGCATCATGCTGTCGCCCTTTGAGCGCTTCCACGGGTAATGCTCCAGACCATCAATTGGGCCACAATATTGACCAGCAACGTAATAAGAAAGAGCGCCAGCCCAATCTCTACCAGGGCGCTCAGGTAAAGATCGTCGGAGGCTTCGCTAAATTCGTTGGCAATCACGCTGGCCAGAGTATAACCGGGGGCAAACAGCGATTTGGCGATTTCCGGGCGGTTGCCGATGAGCATCGTCACCGCTATGGTCTCGCCCAGGGCGCGTCCGAGCCCCAGAATGATCGCGCCCATAATGCCGGTGCGGGCGTTGCGCAGCACGCCAACTCGTATCATCTCCCAGCGAGTGGCCCCTATGGCCAGCACTCCTTCGCGCTGCGCTGTGGGCACCGCGCTCATCACCTCGCGGGTGATAGATGTAACAATGGGGATAATCATGATGGCCAAAATGATGCCTGCTGCCAGCATGCTATAGCCGAATTGGTACCCGCCAAATAACCCGGTCCAGCCGAAATATTTCGCCAGAAAAGGCTGCACGTACTGGCGCAAGAAAGGAACCAGCACATACATGCCCCACAAGCCGTAAATCACGCTGGGTATGGTAGCCAGCAGCTCGACCACGTAGGAGAGCAAACTGCGTAAACGTTGAGGACAAAGCTCCGTAGTAAAAGTAGCGACCCCAATGGAAAGCGGCACAGCAAGGATGAGCGCCAGCAACGATGACACGAGCGTGCCGTAGATGAAGGGCAGAGCGCCAAAATCGCCGCTTACCGGATCCCAAACCTGGGTGACAAAAAACTTAAAGCCGAAGGCGTGACGGGCAAGCGCGGAACTTAGAATTAGCTCACGCACGATCAAAACAACAATTGCTAAAACCGACAGGGCGCAGGCCAGCATCAGATAACGAAAAGTTGCATCGGCAAACCGGGAGGATTTGTGCTCGAATTTTCGCCGTGGAACCAGAGCCGCCGGCTCCTCCGGTGAAGGCCCCGCTGAGTTGGGTTGAGCCTTAGTCTTTAACAGCGGCCCGTTCATCTGTTTCAGCATATTTTCCACGTTAGCAAAGCAATGTTAAGGGAACGTTAAAGCCATGCAAACAAATTAAAGAGGCCGGTAGAGTGACCCATCGCCCCTAACTTTCAGCAGCAAAAGGACTTCTACCGGCCTGTTCCCCGTTCCGGAGGAAGTTATAACGTTGAACGGCAAGAAAAATGGCACCCGGCCATGAGGCCGGGTGCTATGCTGAAACCGCTCTTGATTGCTATTGTATTTTTCCGACCGCTTTCTCTTCTCTAGCAACCACTTCTTTTGGAAGAGGCGCGTACGCGAGCGAAGACGTCAGGGTCTGCCCGTCGGTAAGCATCCATTGCAGGAAGCCCTTAATCACGTCTTTCTTGGTGGAATCCTTGATGCTTTGAGGAATCAACAGCCAAGTGAAGCTGGAGATAGGATAGGCATCTTTG
>Ga0070730_10005946_pt1 | contig 10455 bp, 9 predicted proteins | sample Coa_R1_3_FD_66447 | JGI IMG/M metagenome (GOLD analysis project Ga0070730, IMG submission 66447) | Surface soil microbial communities from Centralia Pennsylvania, which are recovering from an underground coalmine fire - Coalmine... | ecosystem: Environmental > Terrestrial > Soil > Unclassified ... | reverse complement strand
ACCATGCCTACGCGCCGGCGAATCCAGACTGCAGAGACCCCGCGGCCGTAAACGTCGAGTTCGCCGATCATCACCTTGCCGTCTACGCGCGTATCCGGCAGCGTTTCATGCATGCGATTCAAGCAGCGGACAAAAGTTGATTTTCCACAGCCCGAAGGGCCAATGATCGCGGTGGCCATTCTGGGCGGAATGTCCATGCCGATGTTGAACAGCGCCTGCTTGGGGCCGAACCATGCGTTCAGGTTTTCCACGTGGATCCCGGCAGATTCCATCAATTGGCTCCTTTGCCGGCGCCGCGGCTGGCGATGAAACGAAACAGAATGACGGTGACCATGATCATTGAGATCAAAATCAGGGCAGCAGTCCAAGCCTGGGCATGGGCCTGATCGTAAGGCTGTATTGCGTACTTATAAATCTGCAAAGGAAGCGAGGCTACAGGTTGATTGGGGTTGGTGCTCCAGAATTCATTGCCGAACGCGGTAAACATCAGCGGTGCGCTCTCCCCGGCAATGCGGGCAAAGGCCAGCATGATGCTGGTAACTATGCCGGCGCTCGCCGTGCGGAGCACCACGGAGAGGATGGTCCGCCATTTGGGAATTCCGAGACCCAGCGCCGCTTCGCGAATGGACTGCGGGACCAGCAGGAGAACCTCTTCTGTAGTGCGGGAAATCACGGGAATCATCATGATCCCCAGGGCCACGCTGCCGGCAAAAAGTGAGAAGTGCCCCTGCGTGACCACAACCAGTGCCCAGGCGGTCATGCCGATTACGACGGAGGGAACTCCGTTCAGCGCGTCGGCGGTGAAGCGGACGATGTTGCCGAACTTATTTCGTCCATACTCCGCCAGGAAAACACCGGTGCCTACGCCCAAAGGAACTCCGATCAAACTGGCGAAGCCGAGAAGCAGGAGCGAACCGAGGATGGCGTTTCCCATGCCGCCGCCCTCTTCGCCAATCGGTTTGGGAATCTGCGTAAGAAAAGCCCAATTCAAAGCCCCCAGCCCGCGCAACAGCACTGTCCCCAGAATCAGGAAGAGCGGAACGGTGACCACCAGCGCAGCCAGGCTAATGAGACCGAGCGCCGCTCCGTTGGAGAGCTTGCGGCGAACAGAGACTGTGTGCACTGGTTTAGGCAAGGGCCCTCGAAGGCATTCCCCGGGTAATGGACCACACCAGCAACCCGGCCAGAGCGTTCACGATCAGGGTGATGACAAACAGAACCAGGGCCATTTCCATCAAGGCACTCAGATGTATATTGCTTACCGCTTCAGTAAATTCGTTGGCAATTGCACTGGCAAGCGTATATCCGGGAGCAAACAGCGACCTGGCAATTTCGGGCCGGTTGCCGATCACCATGGTCACAGCCATGGTTTCGCCCAGGGCCCGTCCCAGGCCCAGGATCACGGCGCCAAAAATCCCCGGACGAGCATTGCGCAGAACGGCCATGCTCAGCATCTCCCATTTGGTGGCGCCCAAAGCAAGCGCCGCCTCGCGTTGCACTCGGGGGACGGCGGTGATCACCTCACGCGTAATCGAGGCGATGATCGGCAGGATCATGATCGCGATGATCACGCCGGCAGCGAGCATGCCCCAGCCGTATTTCGGACCGCTGAACAGGCCAGTCCAGCCAAAATACTTCGCGAGGAACGGTTGCACGTGAAGGCGGAGAAACGGAGCCAGAACAAAAATACCCCACAGACCGTAAATCACGCTGGGGATCGCCGCGAGCAACTCGACCAGCAGGGAAAGGACGGAGCGTATCCTGCGCGGGCAGATTTCTGTGAGAAAAAGCGCTGTTCCCACTGAAAGTGGAACCGCGATCGCCAAACCCACGAGGGAAGAGACGATTGTGCCGTAGATAAATGGCAGCGCGCCAAAGTCTTCGGCCACGGGATCCCAGATCTGCTTCACCAGAAATTTCAACCCGAATTTGGATATGGAAAGGTGTGACTGATGGAGCAATTCGTAGAAGATCAGCCCGACAGTCGCCAGTACAGCCAGCGAGCAGAGCACCACAAAACCGCGAAAGACATTGTCGGCAAAGAGGCTTTCTGGTGTTCCGGAACGTCTCCTGGGCACGACTTTGAGTTTTTCGGGGCCGGCTGGGGAGGGCTCCCTTGTAACTGGCTCTTCAGGCAATTCTCGACCGCGCCCTGGCCTGTGTTCGGGCACTGTTTGCATGTTTGGAAGCTAACAAACGATTGTTAATAGATTGTTAAAAAACGAGCGCCGGTCGGTAAAACAGCGCTCGTAAAGAGAAAGCTGCAAAAAAAGGTTCATCGCGCTCGGATCGGGGGGCCGAACGCACTACGGGCACAAGAACCTTGAAGAGTCGGAACGGGAACTGCTACTGGCCTTCTTTTTTCTCTTTTTCCAGTTCACTCACCCGTTCTGCGATCTGTTCCTTGATCGACTTTGGCTCGTCCGGCTGGTTTGCCGGAGCACCGCCCGTCAACTCGTTGATCTTTTCTCGCAGGCGCCTCGCCCGTTCAATCTGGGCCTGCTCCATTTGCGATTTTTCATCCATAAGAAAGGCTCCGGGAGGCCGCAGCCGACCCCCTATTTTAGACCTTTCACATAGTCGCGCAGATACTTGGCGCGATGTGTGCTCTGATCAGCGAACGGCGTCCCTTCAGTGGGCCGGGCTGCTGCCGCGGCGGCCACCGTCTTCTGCTTGAGCCGGTACCGGTCTTTAATCCGGATCTCGCGCACCCTTCTGTCGATCGTCTCACGCAGGCTCTTGCCCGCCGCGTTGATCTTGCCCAACTCACGCAGCTGTGCCTTACCATCGGTGACGATGATTTGATACCAGTTGTTGTCCGCGGGATTTCCAAAGCTGACGTAGCCGCCTTCCAGCACCTGGTGCGGCTCCTTCACGTTTCCGCTGAAGCTGTACCGGACGTTCTGGCCCGCGTTCGGGTCATAGTAATGTGGAGTAATGAAATCGGAGACCTTGTGGCCGTTGGACTGGTAAGTGAACGTCTCGCAGGGATCGCAGACTTCCACCAGATAAACCACGCGCTCCAGATGGGGGGCCTTGGGGAGGCCAGCCAACTGCGGCGGCGGAGCGCCTGCGAGGGTCCGATTGCCGAAGGGATCGGCCAGCATTTCCAGCGTCTCATGGCTCGCCGTCAATGCCCAGTCGTTATCGAACTGCACCAGCGAGAAAGGCTGGCCGTGATCGTCGGTGTGGAATCCGGCGGCGCCGGGTGAATCGATGTCGTCCTTGATGATTACAGGCCAGTAATCCACCGGGATCGATTCCAGGCTGTCAAACGCATTGACCGTGGCGTTCACCTCCCACAGGGGGTCGAAATCGCGGGTGACCTGCTTTTGCAGGGCTGCCGCCACCTGGGCCAGTTGTTTAAAGGTGACGCTTTGGGTTTCAGAAACCAGCGCGACATGCGCATTTAAAACACTCATTGGGCGACCTCCATTTGTTCAGGAATTGAGGGCCCTCTAGCGTGCAGTTTGCCGCCAGCACCTCTATCTCTGGCGTCGTGCCTGAACGCCTTCCCCCGGGTTGAACATGACTCAGCTCCCGTCACAGGATCATCGTTCCAGTAAGCGACAAGGGCGGGCTGGAGAAGACCATGTTCTCCCTTTCTTAGTGGCGTAGACAAGGCCTTTGTTACAAGAATTTTGGTTGGACGGCGCTTCCGGGGATAGGTGGGACTCGCCTTTCCGGACGGGTAAAACTCTGCCGCAGGGCCTCGCCATGGTTCCAACCCTGCGGCAATCCCTCAGATGGGCGGGCAATTTACTTTTTTGCCGACTGTTTTACTTTTACCCTGATCTCCTTGATACGGGCCCTGACCTTCTGAGCCACCGTTTTGGGAAGGGGTGCGTAGGAGAGTTGCGATGTCATGGTCTGACCCTTATCGACCATCCAATTGAGGAAGTCGACAAAAGCTTTTTCTTTGCCCGCGTCCGTCCACTCAGCAGGAACCAGGAGCCAGGTGAAGCTGCTGATGGGATAGGCGTCCTTGCCGGGAGCGTTCGTGATGGAGACGCGGAAATCGTCCGGCATGTCCTTTACCGAACCGGCGGCAGCGGTTACGGACTCCAGGCTGGCCTTCACGAAAGTTCCGGCAGCGTTCTGTACGCTTCCATAGGGCATCTTGTTTTGAACCGCGTAGATCAATTCCACGTAGCCGAGACTTCCTTCGGTTTGTTTTACGGTTCCGGCCACTCCTTCATTGCCCTTGCCACCCAATCCCACAGGCCAGTTTACCGATGTGCCTTTACCTACCTTGTTCTTCCACTCGGAACTGACCTTGGAGAGGTAATCAGTCCAGATATACGTGGTGCCGCTGCCATCGGTGCGATGCACGATGACGATATCTTCATCGGGAAATTTGACTCCAGGATTCGCTTTAGCCAGGCGGGGATCGTTCCACTTTGTGATTTTTCCCAGGAACAGATCGGCCAGCACGTCGGGGGTGAACTTGAGTTCGCCGGTTACCCCCGCAACGTTGTAAGTTGGCACATCCGCGCCAAGAACGGTGGGAATATGGAGAACCTTCATGGGCGTCTGGGAGAGCTGCTCATCGGTCATGGGACCATCGCTGGCGCCGAAATCCACTGTACCGGCCTGTACCTGTTTAATGCCGCCACCGCTGCCAATTGACTGATAGTTAATCTTAATGTCGGGGTGCTGATTGTGGTATTCGTTGAACCACTTGGAATAAATCGGATACGGGAACGTCGCGCCCGCACCCGTAAGGTTTGTGTCTGCAGCACTGCTCACGCCCACCAAAACGGCCAGCAGCGTCATCGCCATCAAAATTCTAGGTCTCACAGTCCCTCCTCGAAAGAATGCTTCAAAAATCCTGTCTATGGTTCGACCGTAGCAGAGGCGTGTTAAATGACTGTTAAAAGACGCAGGTATGTTGAAGTGGAATCGAGTCGCGCGGCTGGCTACGCTTTTGGCAGCACGAAAAAGAAAGTTGATCCGTGCCCCACGGCGCTTTCCACGCGGACGGAGCCGCTGTGGTTCAGCACAATGTGTTTTACGATTGCCAGCCCCAGGCCGGTGCCGCCGCTTTCGCGCGAGCGCGCCTTGTCCACACGATAGAAGCGCTCGAAGATCCGGGGCAGGTGTTCCGAAGCGATGCCCGGGCCGAAATCGCGGACAAAGAACTCGATGCCGTCCGGCTTCTCGTGCGCGCCGATCATGATCTTTTTTCCGCTCGCCGCGTAGCGCACTGCATTGCTGATGAGATTGGCGAATACTTGATGCACGGCGTATCCGTCGGCCATGACTGACCAGTCGGGAACGGCTTCCACCGTAAGCTCCACGTCCGCCGCGCGGGTAGTCTCCTGCAGTGAAGATGCCGCTTCAGCCAGTAGCTGAGACGTCTGTTGCGGGCGCAAATCCAGCTTGTCCTCTCCTGATTCCACCCGCGCCAGCACCAGCAGGTCCTCAGTGAGCCGCGCCATGCGGTCGGCGTTGCGGCGGATGATCTCCAGGAAGTCACGCGAGCTCTCATTCATCGCGCCATCGGATTCAAGCAGCGTCTCCGCGTAGCCGCGAATCGAGGTCAGTGGCGTGCGCAGCTCGTGCGAGACGTTGGCGATGAAATCACGGCGCGTCTTCTCCACGCGCTCCACCTCGGAGATGTCATGGAGCACCGTCACGACGCCGCCATCAGGCAGGGGCTCGGCCGTGACGGAAAACGTCCTTCGCCCGGCGAGCGAGGCGGCGATCGCATGTTCGCGCTGCCTGGATTTGAGCGCCGCGCTCAAAGCAGCCAGGAAGTCGGGGTGACGGAGCAGTTCGATCACCGGCGCGCCGATCGGCAGCGGACGACGAACAATATTGCGGATCGCCTGGTTGGCCCAGCGTACCTTCAGGTCGGGCGTGACGGCGATCACTCCATCCGTCATGCTGTTCAGCAGGGCCTCGAGTTCAGCGCGGCTCTCGCGGACCGCAGCGAAATTGTCCTCCAGCCGCCGGGCCGTGCGGTCCAGCGCCGCTGCCACCTGGGCGATCTCATCGCCGCTGGTCTCGGCGATGCGCGCGGAAAGGTCGCCGGCAGCGATTTTTCCGGCAAATTCCACAATACGGCGGAGCCTGCGCGAGATGATCTCCGCGATCACGATTGCGAGAAGCAGAGCGAGCAGAAGGGCGAGCGCGGTGGCGCGCAGCAGTGTCTGGCGAATCCCGGAGATGTGTGCCTGAATACTGGAGAGGCGATACGCCAAACGGACTACTTTGTCCCCGCTGGGCGCGGCGACGTAGAGAAAGTCAATCCCCACAGTGTGACTCAACCGCGTTGCGGACCCGACCTTGCCCGAGAGTGCCGCCGCGACCTCGGGCCTGCCCGCGTGGTTCTCCATGGTCCTGGGATCGGCTTCAGTGTCCGCCAGCACGATGCCATCATGCGCGATGATGGTGGTGCGCGTCTCCGTGATGCGCGCTTCTTCTTCGGCCATCTGTTGCAGGGTGTGCTGATGGTCGTTGGCGACGCGCAGCGCGAAGCCCTGGGCATTCTGCACCAGGAGGCGCTCGATGTCGGCGCGCAGCGAGTTCTCCCAGGTGTGCCGGATGCTTATGTCGAGCGTGAGCGTGGCCGCCGCGATCACCGCGACGAAGGCCGCCATCGCTTTCAGGAAGATCCGGTTTCTCACCTGGCGGCCTCAAACTTGTAGCCGGCGCCGCGCACCGTTTTCAAATAGCGCGGATTTTCCGGATCGCGTTCGATCTTTTCGCGCAGGCGCCGGATATAAACGTCGACGGAGCGGGGCGTTACGAAGGCGAGGTCGCGCCACACCGCGTCGAGCACCTGGTCGCGGGTGAAGACGCGCCCGGGATGCGACGCCAGGAAATGGAGCAGGCGGAACTCCGTCGCGGTGACCTCGGTAGGATTGCCGCGGACGGAAAGAGTCATGGCATCGCCGTGCAACTCAAAATCCGGCGCGGTGATGCCGGTGGTAACGGGCTGTTCGAAGCGGCGCAATACCGCGCGCACCCGCGCCGCGAGCTCGCGGGTGCCGAAAGGCTTGGTGATGTAGTCGTCAGCGCCCAGATCAAGGCCGCGCACCCGGTCTTCTTCGCCGGCCCGCGCGGTCAGGAAGATGATGGGAACGCGGGCAAATTCGCGGCTCGCACGAAGCTGGCGGCAAACCTCAAAGCCGCTGTTGCCGGGGACCATGATGTCAAGCAGGAAAAGCGCTGGCGAATGCTTTTTTGCCAGAGGCAGGACCTGGTCGCCGGAGGCGCACGTGCGCACGCCGAAGCCGGCCAGTTGCAAGTGATGCTGCACCAGGTTCGCGATGTCGGCATCGTCTTCGAGAACGAGAATCGTCTGCTTCACAGGGGTCAGAGTAAGCCTTCGACTAGATTCTAACGTCAGGGACGAGAAGCCCTCCACTCGATTTGTAAGCAGCTACGCGTGCTGCTACCATCTAGCGGTGAACTCTCGAAAACGATTCGTCTCAAAACTAGCGATTTTACTGGCTTTGACGGCATCTGCGCTGATCTACGCCTCAGAACCCAAGGGCGCAGTACTACCTCCGGTGCCGGCGACGGTGGATACGATCACGCCGGGCGAACTCCGCATGCACCTGGAGTTTCTTTCATCGCCCGAGTTAGGCGGCCGCTACACGCTCTCACCCAATTTCGCGATCGCCGCGCGCTATCTCGCGGCCCATCTCCAGGCTTACGGCTTCCGCGGTGCGGGTGAGAACGGCAGCTTCCTGCAGACGTTTCAGGTGGTCTCCGCCAAGCCGGACACAACGAAGAGTTCGCTTCAGATCACAAAGGCCGGAAATGCGAAGGACTACCACTTCGGCGATTTTTATGTGTTCAGCGGCCGTGCGGGCGAGGCCGAAGGGCAGATCGTGTTTGTGGGAGCGGGTATTTCATCCGCCTCGCAAAAGCACGATGATTATGCCGGCCTGAACGTAACCGGGAAAATCGTGTTGATAGCGCCCGGGCTTCCTGCGGGCATCGACAGTTCGCAACTTTCGGAGAAAGAGCAGGGCCAGGGGGCGGCGCAGGCCCATGGCGCGGTCGCAATGATCGTCATCCCTTCAGGGCGGATGGCGGAATTCATGAAGAACAAGAATTTTCAGGAGCGCATTGCAACGCGCGAAACAGTGCGCCTGGCGCGCGATGCTGAAGGCGGCCTGCCCACTGTGACCCTGGGGCCGAACGCAGCCGACGAGTTCGTTGCCGCTTGCGGGCTGGACCTGAAGAACATCAATGACGCCATTACGCGGAAACAGCCATTACAGCCGCAGAAGACAGACGTTAAGGCGCGCATGACGGTTGCGCTGCATCTTACGCACAGCAGCACGCAGAATGTCGCCGGGATTCTGGAAGGCTCGGATGCCAGGTTAAAAAACGAATATGTGACCTTCAGCGCCCACTATGACCATCTGAAGAGCGGCCCGAGCGGCGAAATTTTCCCCGGCGCCGATGATGACGGCTCCGGCACCACGGCAGTGCTGACCATTGCGCACGCTATGTCACTGGCCAGGCCGAAGCGTTCGGTGCTTGTGATCTTTCACGCGGGCGAGGAACTGGGCCTGCTGGGCTCCGAATACAACACCGATTACGCTCCCCTGGTTCCGCTGAACCAGATGGTGGTCGACCTCAATATCGATATGATCGGCCGCTCACGCCCGCCCAACGACAAAGAAGTCGAGGATGAGCATCTGACAGACCCGAATACGGTGTACCTGGTGGGCTCAAACCGCATCAGCCCGGAGCTGCACCAGATCAGCGAAGAGACGAACGCGGAATTTCAGAAGATGAAATTGGATTACTACTACAATGATCCGAATAATCCGGAGCGCATCTACTATCGGTCCGACCACTGGAATTACGCCAAGCACGGTATCCCGATCATCTTCTATTTTGACGGCACGCACGTGGACTATCACCGGCCCACGGACACGATTGACAAGATCGATTTCACCAAGATGACCAACATCACGCGGCTGGTGTTTGAAACCGGATGGCGGATTGCCAACCTGGACCATCGCCTCACGAAGAAGCCTTAGCATCTGCGCCAGAGCCGGTGTCGGCTTCCGCCGACACTGGTTTTTTCTCCTGCATGTAGGTATCGATCACGACATTGAGCCGTTCGAAGAACGAACCTGACTGTTCGCCTCCGGAAGCGATGCCGGGTTGCGGCGAAAGCGCGCTCAGCAGCCCGGTGACGCGTTCCAGGCGCCGCGCCTGCTCATGATCCATGTTCGCGGCGGGCTTTTGCGTGGCCTGTTCAATGTAAAACCAGAGAATGCGGCGCATTTGGTCGAGCTCAGCCTTAAGCTGGCAGAGCACCTGAACGGCCGCAGTGTCTTCCAGGAAGGCGCCCTTTTTCAACGCCGCTGACCCCGCGAACTGGGTGTGCATTTCAGCCTGGATCGCCTCCAGGTCGCGCGTGAAGGTTTGGATACGCTCCAGAACAGCATCTTTTCTCTTTGGCTGCCGCCAGGCGGCGACAGGGATCAGGTGATGAATGGCGCTGGGTTTCATTTTTCCCTTCCGGAAACTGCCAAAGTCAGGTGTACAAAATAAAGGCAGTTAGAGGAAAACGTAAGCAGGAATCGTCGTGTGTTACCAAGTTAGGTAATAACGACGCCGGGCGAGTCAGATGCGGCGGGCCAGCACCAGAGTGATGTCGTCCGGCTGCTCGGTTGAGCCGATCCAGTCCTGAATGGCGGAAACCGCGTGCTCGGTGATCTTGGAGAGAGGCAGGTGGCGATAAGCGGCGATGGTCTCAATCAGCCGCTGCTCGCCAAACTCGCCGAATTCGTTTTCCGGCTCGGTCATGCCGTCACTGAACGCGATGAAGATGTCTCCGGGAAAAAGCTCGACGGTTTCTTCGTCATAATGGCGGTCCGGGAAAAGGCCAACAACGGTACCGCCGGTTTCCAGGCGGCGGACGGAGCCATCGCGGGCAAGAATGATCGGCGGAAGATGACCGGCATTCGAATAGGTGAGCCGCTGCTTGATGTCATCATAGAAGCCGAGAAACAGAGTTGCGTATTTTTCCGGCTGGGTACTCTGGAAAAGGTGACGGTTGAGCAGCAACAGCATTTGTCCGGGTGAAGGCGGCCCCACGCGCGCATCGATCGCCGCCATGCGATTGTCGGTGCCGTAGGCGGCTGCGCTCACTGAGACCAGTTGCTCCTGCTCGTAGGCGCGGACGGCAGAGTGTATGGTGGCCATCAACAGCGCGGCGGAGATCCCCTTGCCGCTGATGTCGCCCACGGCGATGCCCACCTGATCAGGCCCGTAAGAGAGAAAATCGTAATAGTCGCCGCTGACGATGCGCGCCGGCCGGCAGATTCCGTACAGCTCCAGCGTACTGGTTCCGGTGACAACCTGGGGGAACAACTGTGCCTGCACTTCATGCGCGATCTCCAGCTCGCTTTGCAGGCGCTCGCGCTCCTTTTGCTCCGTAATCAGGCGCTCCACTGATTCCGTCATCGAGTTGAA
>Ga0070730_10005944_pt1 | contig 10456 bp, 6 predicted proteins | sample Coa_R1_3_FD_66447 | JGI IMG/M metagenome (GOLD analysis project Ga0070730, IMG submission 66447) | Surface soil microbial communities from Centralia Pennsylvania, which are recovering from an underground coalmine fire - Coalmine... | ecosystem: Environmental > Terrestrial > Soil > Unclassified ... | reverse complement strand
TTATTATCATCGCGACTGGCTCGCCAGCCTGGTCCGCGGCCAGTAACAATTCCCTGCGGCCCCTCAACCGCAAAATAGACTGTGCCCACCGGCTTGCCCTCCTGCTCATCTGGACCTGCCACACCAGTAATACCCAACCCGAAGTCCACTCCCAGACGTTCTCGTACAGCGTGAGCCATAGCACGTGCTGTTTCTTCGCTCACTGCCCCATAGCGATCCAGAGTATCTCTCGGTACACCCATCTGGGCTTTTAGGTCAGTGCTGTATGTTACCAGACCGCCAATGAAATAATTTGAGCTGCCCGCAACATTGGTAATCATATTTGAGAGCAGCCCACCGGTGAGAGATTCCATCACACCCAATGTGTGTTTCTGTGTCAAAAGCAGGTTACCCACAACGCCGGCCAGCGTTTCTTTATCAACGCCAAAGATATACTGCCCTAACAGTTGTCGCACACGCACCTCCATCTCCGCAACCTGCCGCTCAGCTTCCTCACCAGTTGTGGCCTTGGCGGTAATGCGCACGTCAACTGCATCGGTTTTAGCATATGTAGCAAGGGTGGGATTGGTGAGATGGATCAGGTCTCCCAGGCGCTCCTCAACCGCGGATTCACCCAGACCTGACACGCGGAGAATACGTGTAAAGATCAGGCCACCAGTCGAGGGGGCTAAGCGAGGAACCACCTCCTGCTCCCACATACGATACATCTCTCTGGGCACACCCGGCATGGCCACAATGATACGTCCATCTCTCTCAACCCACCAGCCAGGCGCGGTCCCAACAGGATTAGGCAATGTCTGCGCTGAGGGGATGAGGCTGGCCTGTTTCAGATTGCGTTCGGGCATTGGCCCGCGTGAATGAGCAAATCGGGCTCGCAAGGTCGCCTCCAGGTCAGAATCAACCTGCATCGTCTCACCCAGCAAAGCGCTGATGGACTCACGCGCCAGGTCATCTTCGGTTGGTCCCAATCCCCCCGTCATAATGATAAGATCTGAACGCTGCCAGGCTCGCTGTAAGGTCTCAACAATACGACCCTGATTATCTCCCACCTGGGAAACAAAATAGAGATCAATACCCAGCGCAGCAAGACTCTGCGCCAAATAGGTAGCATTGGTATCGGTAATATGGCCCAGTAATAACTCAGTACCACATGAAAGTATCTCAGCCCGCATAATGTCTCCTTCTTAGAACAGATAGATGTATTATAGCGCAAAGGCACGGGAGGCATCATGCTAGCAGCTATCTAAGATAACTCATATAACCTTTTTCATTGTTGACTCGGGCCTGGAGACGAGTTATGCTTAGCGCAGCAAGCAATCCTCTTTGTATAGGCTTTGTCAAAGACCTGCACAATAAAAGCCCGCTTCACTGCTAAGATGGCAGTCTCTACCTAAATTAGGAGTACAGCGGGTTCATGTTGCCGTATTCCCCACTGCAGAGTGTTCAAAATCAATATATTGTGTTAAAACCCATTAATAAATCTATATGTTGTGCCAAAGGGGTTGTAATTAGCATTTTTTCCGAGTATACTGAGTTGCAGAGACACAAAAAAGAAACTATGTTCCTCCTATTGAGGGATAGTACGTTGACAGGCAAAAAACGTTTGTAGGGAAAAGGAGCAATCGAAGGATGTTAGAACAGCAGGAGCCCATGCAAGACCAGAAGAGTGGAGCTATCCAGACCATGACCCAGCTCGATGGGATTCGCCAGAAGGTGTTCATGGATCGATACTCCCTCAAGGATGCTTCGGGGCAGCCCTTAGAGTTTCATCCAGAACAACTCTGGGCCCGTGTGGCACGAGGCATCGCTGCGATAGAAACTACGGACGAGAAGCGAGCGGAGTGGGAGGAACGCTTCTTTGAGGCTCTGAGTGACTTCCAATTTGTACCCGGAGGCCGCATTTTAGCCGGTGCAGGATCCGGTCACCAGGTCACATACTACAACTGTATGCCGCCTGATCAAGAAGTGCTTACGGCAGACGGGTATCGACCAATCTCTGAAATCAAGATTGGCGATCTCGTGGTGACACATCGTAATCGTTTGCGTCCGGTACTGCATAAGTTTGAGCGTGAGACTGCGGAAACCCTCTACATCATTCGACCAAAGAAAATAGGCTACGATGATTTGCGTGTGACAGGCGACCACAAAGTATACATTATACGTTCAGAGTGGGTGAACAAACACAAGTCGCGTGATGGTCTCCGCCTGCAGCATGAGCCAGAGTGGATACCCGCCAAAGAAATTAAACCCGGTGATTACGTTGCCGCTGCATATAACGGCGAGGAATGCCCTCCCCAGGAAATCTGCCTCCAGGATCATATCTCAGGATATGAAACACAGGATGGAAAGCTCTTTAAAGCAACAACACGCGGCGATCACGGTTATGTGTCTGATTGGGGAACACACTATAAAATTCATGATAGGCTGACTCTTGATGGAGATTTGTGCTATCTGTTCGGGCGCTGGCTTGGCGATGGATGTGTAACCCATCGTACCGGTACAGACATTCCATCCGGAATCAAAATCGTTTTTTCCCTGGATGAGAAAAAAGAAGCTACAGAGATTGCTCGAATTATCGAAGCCAGGTTGGGTATCGAACCCTCCATCAAGTTGAGCAGTACAGAACGCTGGTATGATCTCTGGGTGAATTCTATGCCCATTGGGCAGTTCTTTAAAGCATTTTTCGGTTGCTACAGCCATAGTAAGCGGATTCCTGATCAGCTAATGCATTTGCCTACCGAACTCACGCTAGAATTGTTGCGCGGATTGTTCACCGCTGATGGTTATGTATCTGATAACAAACTCGGCATCGTGTTAGCGAATCGAAAACTCACTGTCCAGATTCACCAGCTTCTCCTACGAATGGGATATTTATTCTCGATTCGTGAGAATACGCATCGTTTAGGACGTGTGCCTGCCTACCGTATTCAAGCTACTGCAAATGAGTGCTCACCGCTCTTCGAGCGCTTCTTTGGTGTTCAAGCACCTGAACACAACATCGATTTGAAATACTACTTTGAATACGATAACCTCAAGTGGGTACGGATCGGTGAAATCGCCGTTGAAGAATATGCTGGTGAAGTGTTGGATATTGAAGTTGAGGAGGATCACTCGTTCATTTCAGCTGGTATCGTGGTCTCAAACTGTTTTGTCATACCTAGCCCGGAAGACAGTCGCCAGGGTATTCTCGATAACTTAAAGCTTATGACTGAGATTATGGCTCGTGGCGGTGGCGTTGGCATCAACCTTTCCTCCTTGCGACCCCGCGGCTCCTACATCAAAACCGTCAACGGCACAGCATCGGGCCCCTGCTCCTGGGCGCAATTATATTCAGTAGCGACAGGAGATGTAATACAGCAGGGTGGAAGCCGGAGGGGCGCTTTAATGATTATGCTAGATGACACTCATCCTGACATAGAAGAGTTCATTACCGTCAAGCGCACCGCAGGCAAGATCGAACACGCCAACCTCTCCGTCTGCATTTCCGACGCCTTCATGCAGGCAGTCAAGGATGATGCCGACTGGAACCTGACCTGGCAGGGTGAAGTGAAGAAAACAATCCGCGCCCGTCAATTATGGGATCTGATCTGCACATCAGCCTGGGAGTCAGCAGAGCCGGGTATGGTGTTTATGGACCGGTATAACAAAGAATCTAATACATGGTATTACGAAACGATACGTTGCGTTAATCCATGTGGAGAACAGGGTTTACCGGCATTTGGGGTTTGTAATTTAGGAGCGATCAACTTATCAGCTTTCGTGCAAAAGGGGCGGATGGATTGGGAGCGCTTGGCGGAGGTGAGCAGAGTGGCGATGCGCTTCCTGGATAATGTGGTGGATGCCAATGAGTACTTTATCGATGAGAACAGGGAGGCACAGCTTGGAACACGACGCACAGGATTGGGCACAATGGGACTGGCTGATGCGCTGATCAAGATGAAGATTGCTTATGGAAGCGAGGAGTCGCTGCCGATTATTGAGCGCATCTACGCCACGATCCGCGATGCCTCTTACGATGCTTCCTCGGATTACGCAGCCGAGAAGGGCTCATTCCCTAACTTTGATCGCGAGAAGTATATGCAGGGTAAGTTTATCAAACGGCTGCCCAAGCAGGTCCAGGAGAAGATCAAGAAGCAGGGGATGCGCAATGCGGTCGTATTGACGCAGGCGCCTACAGGGACAACGAGTTTGCTGTCCGGTGTCAGTTCTGGCATTGAGCCGGTGTATGACTTCGCGATGATTCGCCGCGATCGTACCGGCGAGCATATCCTGTACCATCCACTGCTGCAGGAGTGGCGAGATGCACATCCCACTGAGCCTACACCGCACTACTTCGTCTCATCAAAGGACCTGACACCAGAAGAGCACGTCAGGGTACAGGCTATGGTGCAGCGCTATACAGACTCCAGTATCAGCAAGACGGTCAACGCCCCCAACGATCATACGGTTGAACAGGTACAGACGCTGTATCGCCTGGCCTACGAGTCGGGCTGCAAAGGTATCACCTACTATCGTGATGGGTCGCGTGATGCGGTACTGACGCGTGTGGAGGATGAGAAGAAGGCCGCGGAGAAGAATGCGAAAGAGACCGAGCGGCAGGCGCCAATGATGGAGCCCATCACCTCTGTACAGCAGGGCATCAAACCGCTGCCCTCGGTTGTACATGGTTATACCCGCAAGGTCAAAGCGCCTGAAGGGATGATCAACATCACCATCAACAGTGATGAGCAGGGGCCATTGGAGGTCTTTGTCAACGTGGGCAAGGCCGGTAGCGATATCGCAGCGCTGGCGGAGGCATTGGGCCGCTTGATCTCGCTCAACCTGCGCGTTCTCAGCCCACTATCCCAGACAGACCGGGCACAGGAGATCGCCGAGCAGTTACGCGGCATTGGTGGGAGTCGCTCCGTTGGCTTTGGCGCACAACAGGTTCGCTCGCTACCAGACGCCGTGGCACGCGCATTGGAACTGCATATGGAGTCACTTCCAGTAAAAGAGGAAGAGAAGACAGAACAGAACCACAATGGCAATGGTAACAGCAACGGGAACGGTCATGACAATGATCACGAGGAACATACCACTCCGGCCAGCCCTTTGAATATGACACATCTGGCCGTAACGGGCAATCTCTGCCCACAATGCGGCTGCAACACGATGGTCTATGAAGAGGGTTGTAAGAAGTGCTATAGTTGCGGCCATAGCGAGTGCTAATAAGAGCTTATCTATCTGAACATCCCCTGCTAGAGGTGTCAAGGTAATAGATGAGAAAGTGATTGGATGCGCTCTACGAACGCATCCAATCACTTTGGCTTATGGGGTTGGTATGGTGTCTGCCTTAGCCTGTATAGCCACAAGACCTTTGTAAAGTAGTTACTGACCACTTAGCCCGGCAGCATAAACAATGCCACCCCAGAGATGGGCGAGAAATAGGGGTTCACTGTAGCTGGCCGAGGTGTGACCCAGCGCTGTATACCAGGCACGACCGCCATCATAGGTATGATACCAGGCAATCGGGTGATTGACGCCCATCGTTCCTCCTTTATAGGTAGTCTCGTCCAGGTTGAGCAGGACATGGACGGTGCCATGAGGATTTGTCACAAAGTTGTACCATTCGTCGGTACGCACCCATTGTTTTGGCAGCATGGAGGTCGAGGGATGAGTGGAGTCGACGACGTTGATAGTGGCCTGCGTGACGCTGGGATGGCTACGAAAGTAGGCGCCAACCAGATTACCATACCAGAGCCATTGATGTTCGGTGTCACTGGCCGAGTGGACGCCAACATAGCCTCCGCCAGCGCGAATATAACGTTCAAACGCGCCCTTCTGGTCGTCGTTGAGGATATTTCCAGTAGTAAGTAGAAAAATCACCGCTTTGTAGTGCGACAGGTTGACATCGGTAAAGGCTGTGGAATCTTCCGTAAAGTCGATAGTGACCTGATGTTCGACGGCAAGCCTGTGCAGAGCGGCAATCCCATCGGGGATAGAGGCGTGGCGAAAAGCACCTGTTTTGGAGAAAACCAGCAATTTAGTCAAAACTCCATTATCTCCTGCGCGAGCAGTACTGGCAGTTGGAGTAATCTGAGACGTCTGCGGTTGAGATCCACACGCTACAAGGATCAGGAAAATAGCTGTAAGTGCCAGCCAGGTTGTCAAAACGGCCAACATAGTTTTCTTGTACATGAATTTCTCCCCTAATCACATAAAACATGTACACTCACATCACTTCAACAGCTTTCCACTTCAGTTCTGTGAATAGAATTCCGATGTTCATCGACACAATTGTATAGTATATAGCAACACTTTTGGCAAGTATATGTCATCCTAAAAAGACAACTTCCCGATCCGCCATCTCCAGGAAGGCTGCGATCGGGAAGCTCATGCGCAGATTGTAGCAACGCTAGAGTAGAGAAGCTAACAACCAGAAAGCGGGACCGTCACTATCTCACCCGGCACGCTATAAACCAACCGGAACGATCTGGAACCGGAGGTTCCGTTGCGCAAGGGTGATTCTGTGACAGACGCTCTAGCTCGACGAACAAGTCGAACATTTGTAATACGTTTCAGGATCATTTTTGTGACACAATTTCACAAGCTATCCTTCAAAAACGCCTTGACACCGACTTCATACGCAACGTATGCTATATTCGATCGCTTCATTTAATGAAGTTTATAATACTGGCCAAAAGTATTAGCTAAGGAGAGCAGCACATGAAAGAGGCGACAACGCCTGTCAGTATCAATTTCCACTTTGATCCACTCTGCCCATTGGCCTGGCGTACAGCGCTGTGGGTACGTGAGGCGCGCGGTGTGCGTCCGGTTGATGTACACTGGCGCTTATTTAGCCTTGAGGTCATTAACCGCAAGGATGGCGTGGAGCCAGATTATGTGAACGGGGCTGGCTGGGCAGGTTTGCGTTCATTAGCGCTGGCCCGCCGTCAACGTGGGAATGAGGGTATTGAAAAACTGTACCTGGCATTGGGAACGGCGGCGCATGGACGCAAAGAAAGCATCCGGCAGCGCGAAATAGTGGCGGCTTGCGCGGAGCAGGCTGGCTTCGGAGCAGATTTTGTGGACGCAGCCCTCGCTGATGACAGTACGATACAGGATGTACTGACCGATCATGAGGAGGCGGTTACACGCTATCATGGCTTCGGCGTACCAACGCTTGCCATCGAAGGCTCTAATGTTGGCTTCTATGGACCGATCATTCATAGCGTGCCAACCGGGGAAGAGGCAGGCGAGTTGTGGGATTATACGGCATGGGCGCTGCAACAGCCCAACATCTTCGAGTTGAAACGCGATAGGGCTCAGGCTACCTGGGGACCTGTGTCAGCATAACACTTCCGGGACAGTTCCGGGACACTTTCCCTGTCTCACTAAAAAGTGTCCCGGAACTGTCCCGAACTGTCTCAAATCAGCTGGAAAGTTGTCTAGTCAAAGATATACATTTTTATGAGTGTTTTTTCAGGAAGCGCTCGATGCGAACCAGGGCCTCTTCCAGTTTGTCGTAGGCGGTACAGTAGGCTGCGCGAACATAGCCCACACCGCAGTCGCCAAATGAGCTGCCAGGGACCACAGCAACCTTCTCCTCGAAAAGAAGCTTTTCCGCGAACTCATCATCGTTCAGGCCGGTATTGCTGATACAGGGAAAGGCGTAGAAGGCGCCACGTGGCTCACAGCAAGATAGCCCGATGCGATTGAGGCCAGCCACAAACATCTGGCCACGCCGCTCATAATCATCATGCATCATCTTCACGTCGTCCTCACCATGGCGCAGGGCTTCGATGGCGGCTTCCTGAGGGGCTGTGCCAGCACACATAATAGTATACTGATGCACTTTGAGCATGGCTTCCAGGATGGGAGTGGGTGCGGCAACGTAGCCAACACGCCAGCCAGTCATGGCATAGGCTTTGGAGAAACCATCCATCAAGATAGTGCGCTCTTGCATACCAGGCAAGGAGGCGATACTCACATGCTCCGCCCCATAGACAAGACGACTGTATACTTCGTCGGAGGCTACTACCAGGTCGTGCTTTACCGCGAGTTGGGCGATTGCTTCCAGTTCGGAGCGTGGGATGACAGACCCGGTGGGATTGTTAGGGTTGCCGAGCAGGATCATTTTGGTGCGAGGGGTGATGGCAGCGGCAATATCGGAGGCTCGCACTGCGAACTCGTATTGCGCATAGGTTGGAACGGGGACAGGCACGCCGCCAGCGAAGATAATATCAGCCTCGTACGCAACATAACCTGGATCGGGTGAAATGACTTCGTCGCCTTCATCAATCAGCGTGCGCATCGCGAGATCCACAGCTTCGCTGACGCCAACGGTGACCAGGATCTGTTTGTGGGGATCGTATGTGAGCGCGTAACGACGCTGCAGCATGGCGGCGATATCTTCACGCAGCTCGATCATACCATAGTTCGAGGTATAGCGAGTATGGCCCTGTTGAATAGAGCGAATACCAGCCTGGCGAATATGTTCGGGCGTCACAAAGTCGGGCTCGCCGACACCCAACGAAATGACCTCAGGCATGGTATTGATAATATCAAAAAATTTACGGATTCCCGAAGGCTTGACGATGCGTACACGTTGTGCCAGTAGTTCGCGTTTGAGCGTATCCAAAATGGTATCCCTTCTTCCTTTTCTCCCCGAGAGACGACAGGACAAACAACGCTGTTAGCCTGTTCCCGGCAACTATGGTAGTCTGAATAGAGGAGACGGCCATGACACTTCCGACCTCTCAGTTATACACTGTAGCATAAAAAAGCACATGCGACAATGCACCAAAAGGCTACTTTCGCTGCTTCGCAAACCATCCAATCGTCCCTGCTGCTCTTTCCCTCTAGCAGTACGTGAAAAGCGTAGCAAAAATGTCCTGGCAGGACATTTTTGAGAATCATTCTCAGAATGTCCTGCCAGGACATTTTCGGTACATTCTATCGTTCTGCATGATAGAGTTGATCAAAATGGTTTCGCGAAACCCCTTTTGCAGAGCAGGTGGGATGAATACACTCCAGCGTTGTTATAGGCCCAGGTTGCGGATCTTTTCGATTACGCCGGGGAGGAGAGAGATTACAGACTCAACGTCGGCTTCGGTATTTTCTTTGCCGAGCGTGAGGCGCAAGCTGCCATGAGTCCATTCTGGTGGAAGTCCCAGGGCCACCAGGACGTGTGAGGGATCGACGGAGCCGGAGGTGCAGGCTGAGCCGGTCGAAACAGCAATGCCAAGTTGGTCCAGAGCAATCAGGATAGACTCGCCCTCGATGCCTTCAAAACAAAAACTGGCATTGTTCGGCAAACGATCGGTGGGATGACCAGTAAGTCGGCTGCGCGGGATAGTCAGAATGCCCTCGATCAGGCGGTCGCGCAGAGCCTGGAGGCGGCGCGTGACGTAAGGCATTTCCTCCTGGGCCAGGTGCAGGGCCGTTGCAGCACCGACAATGCCAGCGACATTCTCAGTCCCTGCGCGTTTGCCACGTTCCTGCGACCCGCCCTGGAGTTGCGGCAGGATACGCATGCCCTGGCGAATATAGAGCACCCCAACACCCTTGGGTCCATAGAATTTGTGGGCAGAGAGCGAGAGCAGATCGACATTGAGGGCAGTGACATCGATAGGAATAGCACCACCAGCCTGGACAGCATCAACATGGAAGGGGATTTTGCGAGCACGACAGATACGTCCGATCTCAGCGATAGGTTCAATGGTGCCGATCTCGTTGTTGGCATACATGATCGAGACAAGGGTAGTTTGATCGGTGATGGCGCGTTTAACATCGTCCGGGCTGACGCGTCCATACTCATCGACAGGGAGATAGGTGACAGTGAAACCGAAACGTTCCAGATACTGGCAGGTATGGAGGACCGCATGATGCTCAATAGATGAGGTGATGATATGGTTACCTTTTTTGCGGGCGGCGAAAGCCATCCCTTTAATGGCCAGGTTGTCACTTTCGGAGCCACCGCCAACAAAGGCAATTTCGGTCGGGCGACTATGAATAATTTCAGCAACTTGTTCGCGGGCACGATCCAGCGCCTGCATAGCATGGCGGCCCAGCGTATAGATACTGCTAGCGTTGCCATATTGAGTAGTAAAGTAAGGGATCATAGCATCCAGCACACGTGGGTCAAGCGCGGTGGTTGCTGCATGGTCAAGGTAAATGGTGCGATCTGACATACTGTCCTGCTCTCCAAGCTAGAGACTACGGCATCGTACATGGTCATGATTACGACTAAGTGTTTCTATCACACTTATGTGAGATTATACCACACTACGATCTTACACAACTTTGATGAAAATCACCTCTTTGATTTTTCATCAAAGATCATGTGCACCTGAATGGAAGAGGTAATGGCCTACGAGGCCATTACCTCTTCCATTCAAAAGTTTGTGCTGGAGCGATGCTTATAAAGTGCCCCAGTTGTAGGTGGTATCAGGCGTGATGCCGGGCGAATTATAGG
>Ga0070730_10005943_pt1 | contig 10459 bp, 12 predicted proteins | sample Coa_R1_3_FD_66447 | JGI IMG/M metagenome (GOLD analysis project Ga0070730, IMG submission 66447) | Surface soil microbial communities from Centralia Pennsylvania, which are recovering from an underground coalmine fire - Coalmine... | ecosystem: Environmental > Terrestrial > Soil > Unclassified ... | reverse complement strand
CCCAGGCTGCTTTATCGACCGCTTCTCTCTGTTGCGCAAACCTTGACAGAGCCAGCCTCAGCATGATATGCTTGTAAAGCGGCGCCATGATACACGGGTGGTTAGCTCAGTTGGCAGAGCGCTTCGTTCACACCGAAGAGGTCATTGGTTCAAGTCCAATACCACCCACCATCCTGAGGAAAGCTCCCTCTATGCCTGAACTCCCTGAAGTCGAATATGTCGCCCGCCAGCTTCGTCAGACCATCGTTGGTCGCGCCCTCAGTGCCGTGCAGGTCAACTGGCCGCGTGCCATCGCCCATCCCGATGCAGCCACCTTTTGCGCCGAACTGCCCGGCGCCCGCATCCTGCGCGTGGATCGCCGCGCTAAATTCCTGCTCGTCTCGCTCAGTGGCGATCAGACTCTGCTGATTCATCGGCGCATGACTGGCAATCTCCTCCTCTTTCCCGCCGCAGCGGATCAGCGTTCCTGGGCCGATGTCCCCGATCCCTATGATCGCGTCGTCTTCTTGCTCGATGACGGGCGTCGCCTCGTCTTTACCGACCCGCGCAAGTTTGGCCGCATCGCCCTCTATCCCCTCAGCGAACTTTCCGCCGCGCTCAGCGGCCTCGGCCTGGAGCCGCTCAGCGATGAGTTCACCCCCGCAGCGCTCGCGGCGCTGCTCGCCGGGCGCGCCCGCCAGATCAAACCGCTGCTCCTTGACCAGACCTGCATCGCCGGTCTCGGCAATATCTACGCCGACGAATCGCTCTTCCGCGCTGGCATTCATCCCCTGCGCCGCGCCGCCACGCTCACGCCCGCAGAGATCACCCGCCTGCATGCTGCCATCCACGCCGTGCTGGAACTCGGCATCGAGCATGGCGGCACCACCTTTGGTCGCCATCAAGACCTCTGGGGCCAGGCGGGCCGCAACCGCGATCACCTGGCCGTCTATCAACGCGCAGGCGAGCCGTGCCTGCGTTGTGGCGCGCCCCTGGTGCGCATCATCGTCGCTCAGCGCAGCGCCCATTTCTGTCCCACCTGCCAGCCTAACCCCGACGCAGCGGCGGCGCCTGCCCCGCGCTCAGCATCGCAACCAGAAGGTGATAGTTCCCAATCAATACGTTGGTAACAAACCGGGCAAGCGCCTCAGAAGAGTAAAAAAACGAGGAACTTTGCGGAAAAGTTCCTCGTCGGGCATAGCCAATATTGGCTATCGCGCTTTGGTTTCACGCAGCGCTGCTATCCCCCTGTCGTTGGCGAGGGCGTTGGCGATACCTGCACCGGCGTGAAGAAGGCTGCATTCCGCTTTAAAATCTGCTGCCCCTGGTAGCTTACTGTTACATCTACCAGCACTGGCTGCTGTGATGTCAGCCCTGTATAGGTGATCGGAAACGCAGCCCAGCCATCTGGCGTCGTTTGTTGCGCGCCGACGAGACCGTTCAGTTGAATGACCGGGGTACCATTATAGATGTGAAAATTCAGGTTGACCGAGGCGCCAGCCGCTCCTCTTGCCGTCCCGCCATCGTTGACGTGGAAGATCACATAGATCGTCAGGCTATCATTCACGTTCGGCGTGGGGTTACTGGCAAACGCGCCGATGGTATAGGGCGGCGCAGTGGGCGTCGGCGTCAGATTTGCAGGGGGAGTATGCAGCGCAATAGTCGGCTGCCCGCTGCCGGGATCGTTCACCAGTGACGCGGAACAGGCTGAAACCAATACCGCCATCAAGGCCCCCAGCGCCAGCAAAAAGATACGCTGTTTCATCATGCGACGTTTGCAACCTCCAGCACATTGCTCGGCCCGCATCCTGCAATCCAGCAGTAGGTGAGCCTCTTCAACTATTATACCCAAGAGCCTCATCTGGTTCTATAAAACCAGCTTGTCTAGGAGAAAATGCCTGCTCTCTTCCTGAACATGTCTGTCGATGAAGGTGGATAACTCCATTGAATATTTGGCCCAGCCCGCGCAGGCGAGCCTGGTGGCGCAGCCTCCAGGTGCGGATGGATCCGCCAGCGATTGCCGAACCGTTTGCCAATTTGCATTCTGTGTGATATATTGAGGTTGGTTGTATTGGAGCGCCATGCTCCGACACACCAATGACATTCTGGAAGGTTGTATGCAATGAGTGAGAGAGCCGAGCGCGAGGGATTGAGCAGCGTATTGCGGCACATCAACGACGAGCTAGAACTGTTCTCGCAGCTTGGCGGTGATGAAGTGGTTCAGCGTCCCCAGACTGATCCATCCCAACAGACGCTCTCGCACGAGTTTCAGAGCCAACCCATCGACGACGCCCATCTGGATTTTGGCCGGGAACGCCGCAGGGGCATCCCTGAAGTCATTCTCGGCGAAAACAAGACCGATACACAGATTCTATCCATTGCTCATGCCTTCATTCGGACAACTGGCCGCGCCCTCATCAGCAGGATGCGACCCGACCTGTTCGGACGATTGTATGCTGAATTTGCGGATTGTGACATCACGCTGCGGGAACCTGCCCGTGCGGCAGCGATCTATCGCCGGGACAGTTCTCCTCCCAGCACAGGCGGGCGGGTCGGGCTGATCAGCGCCGGTACGTCTGATATTCCGTGCGCTGAAGAAGCCCGCCTGATCGCCGAAGCAATGGGCTGCCTTGTCACCCCCATCTATGATGTGGGCGTGGCCGGGCTGCACCGGCTGCTTCAGCCCCTCCGGGCGTTGCTGGAAGAAAGTGTGGACGCAATCATCGTGGCCGCAGGAATGGATGGAGCGCTCCCATCGGTCGTTTCTGGGCTGGTGGACGTCCCAGTGATCGGTCTGCCCACCTCGATTGGCTATGGTCTGGGCGGCAAGGGCGTCAGCGCCCTGCTCTCGATGCTCCAGACCTGCGCTCCGGGCCTGACAGTGGTCAACATCGACAATGGAATTGGGGCTGGCGCCACGGCAGCCCTCATTGCCAATCGTGTCGCGCGGGCACGGCAAGCAGCCAGGAATCCAGTCAGCAATCCATGAGGAGGAACCATGCGCGATCTCACGCATGTATACTCGATAGGGTACAGGGTGCAAGGACACGCTTCTGTCTGTTCAATGCTGGGCTTCTCACCAGTTGGGCGGCATGATTCTTGCAGCTTGCTCCCACGTGCAGCCGACCCAGTGGCAGCAATCTAGTGAAAGGTTCCCACCAGACTGGGGGATGAGGGAACCCGTTGTATCAATACTTAGCGTAGAGAGGCGGAGAGAGACAATGCCCAACAGCAAACGGGGGCCAGAGCCTGGTTCCCAAAAAGCCAAACACGGTGGTCAAGCAGTACGCGAAAAATACGGTCCAGAATTCTACTCGCGCATCGGTAAAAAGGGCGGCGAGGCAGTGAAGGAAAAGCGCGGGCCGGCATTCTATGCTGAAATTGGCAAAAAGGGCGGCGAGTCCACCAAGCGTCAGCAAGGACCGGAGTTCTACTCCCGCATTGGGAAAAAGGGCGGCGAGCGTGGCCGCACCGCTCCCAAGCAGTCACAGTAAACCTCTTCCCGTTTCGGGGTATGTCCTCACAGCGGGCGAGCGGAGACCTTCTCCTGAAGGAGCGACCCGCTCGCCCTTTTTGCCCCCTCCTCTGATGGCTCATCGGGCTGAGCAGGGCTTCTGCTTTCTCGCCTCCCCGGTCGTCGCTCCTCTTCGCCTCCTGAGTCTGCCATTCCCGCTGCCACCAACGTCACCCGCACCTGATCCTCCATCGTCGGGTCCAGCACTGCCCCAAAGATCATATCCGCGTGTTCATCAACTGCCTCGCGGACCTGCTGAGCAATCTGTGTCACCTCAAATAAGCCCAGGTCAGTCCCCCCAGTGATATTGAGCAACACCCGCTGCGCCCCCCGAATGGATGCCCCCAGCCAGCCTCCCGCTATTGCCATCTGCGCGGCCTCTTCGGCGCGATGCTCCCCCCTCCCCTCGCCAATGCTCATCAAGGCCAGCCCCGCCTGCTGCATCACCGTGCGCACATCGGCAAAATCAACATTCACCAGCCCTGGAACAGTAATCACCTCGGTCATCCCCTGCACGCCCTGGCGCAAAATATCGTCCGCCAAACGAAATGCCTCTACCAGCGTGTGCTGTTTGCCAACGGCCTGCAACAGCCGATCATTGGGCACGACGATCAGCGCGTCCAGAATGGCCGAGAGCGCCTCAATCCCTTCCTGGGCCACCCTGCGTCGTCGGCTGCCCTCAAAGGAGAAAGGCAGCGTGACCGTTCCCACAATCAGCGCCCCTAGCTCGCGCGCGATACTCGCCACCACCGGCCCGGCTCCGCTTCCCGTCCCCCCTCCCATACCTGCCGTCAGAAAGACCAGATCAGCCCCTCTCAGCGCCTCTTTGAGTTCGGTGCGACTGGCCTCCGCCGCCTGTGCCCCAACAGCCGGATTCCCTCCGGCCCCCAGCCCCTGCGTCAGCGCCTCGCCCAGACACAATTGTTCGGGCGCCTGCGAAAGCTCCAGCGCCTGCGCATCCGTATTCAGCGCCAGAAAGCGCACGCCGCGAATCTGCGCGTCGATCATCCGATTGATCGCATTGTTCCCTGCCCCACCCACCCCAACCACCACAATCTGAGCAGGTTCCGGGGTGAGGCGCGCCCGCTCCTCTGACGAGATCATGCGCGCCTGCGTCTGACGGCGATGTGGCCGAGGCATTGGTTGTATACTCATGCTAGTTAACCCTCGCTCTCTATCTCAGCAGGGAGAACGATCCCAACAGCATCAAGCAGCAGCGGATAAAAAGAAGCCGCACTGGCCTGTGTATCCGGCCAGTGCGGCGCCTCCCAATCCAGGCGCTCCCGAAGGGATTCGAACCCCCGACCCTCGGTTCCGAAGACCGATGCTCTGATCCGCTGAGCTACGGGAGCCAATACAGGTATGCAGGACAGGTGAACCACAAACCTGCCTCCTGTTCACTGGGTAGAGTATCACCTGACTCGCCAGGCGTCAAGCCCCAGGCCGCCCCTTTTTTTCTTCCTAGACGGTTTGTAAAAACTCACGCGGCGTGGCCTGAAAGCGCTCGCGCACAAAAGCGCGCCCACACGCCGTGAAATACATCACGGCCCCCGTTCCCCGGCACCAGGCAACGCTGCGCAGCAGCCGCGCCTCGCCCCACAGCGGATAGCGCCAATCGCGCAGCAGCAGCAGCAGCCGTATCCCGCTGGTCACAATGACCGAGATCAGCACGACCAGCAGTTGCGCCAGCAGTCCATCGGGCAGATGCAGAATCGGCGGCGCCATCTCCTCAAACAAGATAACATGAAGGAACAGCGCCGCCAGCGCCGCCGGAACAAGCAACTGCATCAGCAGAAACCCGCGCCTGGGTTCACGCAGGTACGTCGTCGTCGCCCCCAATGGCCCGATACTCCAGCAGATCAGCGTCCGTCTCCGCAGCATCCCCAGCAGCACATACACCGCCTCATGCAGCAGCAGCCAGAGGCCGAGCGACCAGAATAACTGGAGCGCGTGTACCTGCAAACCTTCCACTTCTGCCTCCTTTGCCCGGCATGGAACGTCGGTCAAGCAGCCATGTTTTCGTCTCAGCCTGCGCAGGCAGGCTTCGCGTCCCCTTGGGGACTCCAGGCGCGGTCGAGCGAGAGGTCCGAGCCGTAGGCGAGAAGGGCGGCGCCCAGCGCCCGCCGCCGCAGGCGCGGCCTTCAGCCGCCACCCCCTCCGGCTAGTCGTACTGTTCCCGCCAGGCCACTGCGCCGATGAGCGGCACAAAAACGCATGCCCCCAATGATTGCTGCTCAAGTCCCCCTGCCCGCTTCACCACCCGCAGCAGCTCCTGCTGCTCAACGCTGCCCACCGGCACTACCAACCGGCCACCAGGACTAAGCTGGTCGAGCAGAGGCTCTGGAACCGCTGGCGCCGCCGCTGTCACCAGAATGGCGTCGTAGGGCGCCCCTGGCGGCCATCCAAGTGTTCCATCACCTGCATGGACCTCAACATTCGTATAGCCCAGCATCCCCAGCAGCCTGGACGCGCGCTCTGCCAGCCTCGGCCAACGCTCGATAGAAACCACCGAGTGCGCACATTCAGCCAGGATTGCCGCCTGATAGCCTGATCCCGTCCCAATCTCCAGCGCCTGCTCCCCGCCAGTCAACCCCAGCGCCTGTGTCATCATCCCCACCATCAGTGGCTGCGAGATCGTCTGCCCCTGCTCAATCGGCAGCGCTATATTCTCATATGCCTGTGCCCACAGCTCTGGCGCGACGAATTGCTCGCGTGGCGCCGTCCGCATCGCTTGCAGCACGCGCGCATCATGCACCCCTGCCTGGCGCAGCGTCTCGATCAGCGCCTCGCGCTGGGCGGCCAGACGGGCCAGACGATTAGGAAGGTGAGCCTGACCATCAATAGCGTGATCCATCGGGCAGTTCTTTCCAGGGAGCCATCTGCCTTTGTGCAGCCTCAGCCGCAATTTACGTGCCGTCTTCATCTTCGCCATCAATCCTTACCGGGAATCTAATGGCCCCTACCTCTGCTTCTAGTGTAGACTGCAATCCCTCCTCCGTCAAGCAGCCCATCGCCCCGCGCCTCACTTGTAGCGTCGGCGTCTCGCCGACAGGGGTGGGGTGCGGCGCCACTTGTAGCGCCGGCTTCTCGCCGGCAGGGGCGGAGGTGCGGCGCCTGCGCGCATGTTGCCCCAGGGAGAGTCGGCCCCCCCGCGCCTCAACCAAAAGAAGGGGCAGCGCCGCTGGCATCACATGCCAGCGGCGCTGCCCCTTCGCGCTCGCGCTTCCCTCGTGAGCAGCAAGTTTGCTGTTTCTAGAGTATCGGTCAAAACGTCGTGTTTCGTCTGAGCCCGCGCAGGCGGGCTTGGCGGCGCAGCCTCCAGGCGCGGTTTTAACCGCCAGCCCCTTACTCCACGCTCCCAAACCGCTTGATCTCCTCAAGCTCTTCTGGCGAGAGCTTGCGCGGAACCACGTTAAGCGCCACCTTCTGGCTCTGAACGTGACGGCGGATGCCCTCGACGATCTCCGGGTTTGCCAGCGTCGTAATGTCGCCTACATCGGCGAAGTTGCTGCTCGCCGCCAGAATCCTGCGCATGATCTTGCCAGAGCGGGTCTTGGGCATGTCTGGGACGATCCAGATATGCTGCGGTCTTGCGATCTTCCCGATCTCCTTCTCAATCGCCTTGGACACCTTTTGCTCAATCTCCTTACTCGCCTTGAATCCCGGCTTCAGAGCCACGTAGACCTCAACCACCCTGCCGCGCAGTTCATCCACCAGCGGCACGGCGGCGGCCTCGGCCACCTCATCGACAGTGAGGCACGCCGACTCGATCTCTTTCGTGCCCAGGCGATGCCCGGCCACATTGATCACATCATCGACGCGGCCCAGGATGCGGAAGTAGCCGTCAGCGGGCAGCAGCGCGCCATCACCAGCAAAGTACGGCCAATCGTGCCAGTCTTTGCTGTCTTTGTTCCGGCAATATTTCGCATAGTAGGTCTGGATAAACCGCTCCGGCTGGCCCCAGACCGTCTGGAAGGCGCCGGGCCAGGGGTTGCGAATGCAGATGTTACCGGCCCGCCCGCTTCCTGCTGGAATCTCCTCGCCGTTTTCATCGAAGATCACCGGATGGATGCCAAGAGCGCCTGGCCCGGCGCTGCCGGGCTTCATCGCCCCCACCCCAGGCAGGGTGCTGCACATGAAGCCGCCAGTCTCCGTCTGCCACCACGTATCGACAATGACCGCTTCGCGCTTGCCGACGACGTTGTAATACCAGCGCCAGACATCCGGCTCAATCGGCTCGCCTACGGTGGTCATGTGCTTGAAATGGTAGTTGTATTTCGCTGGCTCGTCGGGACCGACCTTGCGCAGCATGCGAATCGATGTCGGAGAGGTGTGGAAGATGGTCACACCCAGCTTTTCGGCGATCCGCCAGGGCCGTCCCGCATCGGGATACGTCGGCACGCCTTCGTACATCACACTCGTCGTTCCCAGCGCCAATGGACCGTAGACGATGTAGGAGTGCCCAGTGATCCACCCGATGTCGGCGAAGCACCAGTAGGTGTCATCGGGGTGAATATCCTGATAGTATTTTGACGTGCCAGCGACGTAAGAAAGGTACCCGCCTGTGCTATGCTGCGCGCCCTTGGGTTTGCCCGTCGAGCCACTGGTGTACATGAGAAACAGCGGGGCTTCGGCAGGCATGGAGACTGGCTCGACGATCTGCCTGCGGTAGTCCTTCAGCACCTCATCGACGAAGAAATCCCGCCCCTCGACCATCGGGTTGTTTGAAGCATACTGCCCTGGATGCCGCCGCCAGATCAGCACTTTATCCACTTTGACGCCCTGCTCTTCAGCCACCTTCACCGCCTCGTCAGCCTTGACCCGGTGGTCGATCAGCGATCCACTGCGATAGTAGCCGTCCATCGTGATCAGGACGTGGCTGCCGGAATCGGCAATGCGCCCTCCGCAGGCCGTCCCGCTGAATCCGCCAAACACCTGGGAATGGATCACGCCCAGGCGCGCGCACGCCAACATGGTCACGGGCAGCTCTGGGACCATCGGCAGGTGGAGGGTCACGCGGTCGCCCGCTTTCAGCCCGCAGAAATCGCGCAGCAGCGCGGCGAACTCGTTGACCCTGATGTAGAGTTCCCGATAGGTGATCGCCAGGGTATCGTCCTCTTCCAGTTCAGGCACCCAGATCAGCGCGGCCTTGTTGGGCGTGGTCTTCATGTGGCGATCCACGCAGTTGTAACAGGCGTTGAGCCGTCCGCCGACAAACCACTTCCAAAACGGCGGATTGCTGGTGTCTAGCGTCGTGTGCCAGTAGTGGTCCCAACTGAGCAGGTCCGCGTATTCCTTGAAGCACTCAGGAAAGTTCTCCAAACTGAAGCGTTCATAGATCGAGGGATCGCTGGCATTGGCCTGCCCAATAAACTTTGGAGAGGGTTGATAATACTCCTCTTCGCGCCAGTGAACAGCGATCTCTGCTTCGGAGACTGCTGCGCCCACTTCTTCTTTCGCCATTGCTTGATCATCTCCTGCGGTTACGATACTACTCTCTTTCGCACTAGATACGTCTTCCCTGGCGCTGAGCCGCTTCCATAGCTTTGACAGAGCTGTAGGAGCTTTCATATGACAGTGTTGCGGCGGAACCTCCATCTGCTTCAGCGGAGAGGGAGGAGCCGCGCTCCCCTTACAGAGATGTTCCCCTTGCGGGGGCCAGTTTTTGGGAGGAACCGGCTAACCTCACCGCTCGCACGGATAACGTGAGCCTCGCCGATGTGAGCAAACGGACGCCTTCGCCTCGAGCGCTCGCCCGATAGCCCGAAGGGCCTCTAGCTGGGGCTGGTCAGGTTCGGGCTTGCACGCAAAGCTGCTACGTACCAGCCCATCCTCTCAAGGGGATGGGATACCTGACAAAAGAGCCGGAACAGGGAGGCAGCGGCTCGTAATGTCCTGGCCTTGCAAGGCCCCTATCGCGTTGCCGCGATCTGGCTGAGCCAGCCCCCTGTCCCGTCCTCTGTTGTTTGATTCGAGAAAAAGTCCGTGAACGCCTAGAGCATCGGTCAAAAAATCGTCTTTTCGTCTCAGCCTGCGCAGGCAGGCTTGGTGGCGCAGCCTCCAGCCCCCGACTTTTTGACCGGCATTCTAGCCGCCGATTGGGAAAACCGGCAGGTTAATCTTCCCGCCCGACACGGCCTTCATAATCCCCGCCAGCGCCATGTAGTACGCCGCCACTGCTGTCGCAATCCCGACGTAGCCGCCAATGGGCGAAGGCGTACTGCCCGCTGCCGGGGGATTGAACGCGCCAATCGTCAGCAGCAGGAAGGTGATGAACAACAACCCAAACACAACGACCAGGCCCCAGTTCAGCCGGAGCGTGCCGATGAGAAAGACTCCAGTCACGACTGTCCACGCCAACAAGTACCAGGCTACATCATTGGCACCCTTCGGAGCAGAACCGGCTGCGTTGAAAAGTATCCAGAAGGAGATCCAGAATGCGCCGTAGGATGAGAACGCAACACCACCAAAGGTATTGCCGTTCTTAAACTCCCACATGCCGGCCAACAACTGAGCCACGCCGCCATAAGCCAGGGCCAGCCCCAGCGCTCCGCCAGCGGTGACTCCTGTAAAATTGGAGTTGGCTGCGCTAAGGACGAGCGTTGTGGTAGCAAAACCCATGAGGCCAAGGGGCGCGGGGTCGGCGACAGCGGTCGCTATTTTGGTTTCGGTTGCTTGAGCCATCGAAGACTCTCCTAACTACGGAATCTGGGAAGCGCCAATTTGCTTCCACATACAGCCAAGAACGATGGAACGGACCAGAAACCACCTGGGAAATGACAAAGAAGTCCGGGAAAAACAGGCGCAGCAATGCTAGCTGCGCAACCGGGCATCTTATTGGAAAATGGGCGCGGGTTTGCTCAAAAGCCTCAGGCGCAACTGTGCCAGTGGGGAAAGCACACTCGTGCCTGTATCAATCATTCCGCCGCCCAAACAAGTATCACCCCCTTTCCAGCACTCATCCCC
>Ga0070730_10005941_pt1 | contig 10460 bp, 7 predicted proteins | sample Coa_R1_3_FD_66447 | JGI IMG/M metagenome (GOLD analysis project Ga0070730, IMG submission 66447) | Surface soil microbial communities from Centralia Pennsylvania, which are recovering from an underground coalmine fire - Coalmine... | ecosystem: Environmental > Terrestrial > Soil > Unclassified ... | reverse complement strand
GGACCCAGGCGGGCGTAGGCGACGAGCTCGTGCGAGCGCGCCAGCACGCTGATCGTGTCGAGCTGGACGGCACCCACCCTGCGCAGCATCGCGCCGACTCCGGCCCGGGTCGGTCGCCAGGAGGTGGCGCCGAGGAACCCCTGGGCGCGCAGCGTCAGCGTGCGGGCCTCGTCGTAAGTGATCGTCAACTCGGCCGCAGGAGCATCCAGGGGCATCCCGACAGCGTAACCGGGACCTGCGACATTCCCCGCTGGTCTAACGGGGTCAAGAGCTGACCGGCCGTTCCGCGGTCAGTACCAGTCGTCGAAGATGCGGATCGACGCGGCGAAGATGGATCCGATCACCACGATCGCGGTGCCGGTCCAGAACAGCCACCAAGCGGGGCCCACGGTCAGCGCGATCCCGCCGAGGATGAAGCCGACGACGACGATGGAGACCGCTACCCAGGAGGAGGGTCGGCCGTGGTGCGACTCGTGGATGTGCGACAGGCCGGTCTGCACGTCCAGCGCGTGCGCCCCGGTGTTGGCCGCGGCCTCCGCCATGGTGCCCGATGCCGCTTCGTCGGCCACTTGCTGCTCCCCTCTCCTCTGGTAACCCGTCCTATTATTCACTCCGTAGTGCGAGACTGATGACCAGCCGGCCCCTGAGCCCCTGCGCCGCCGGAGACTCGGCTTGGTGCCCCATCTCGCCTACGATGACATGCAGGCGGTAAGCCGGAACCAAAGTCCGGTCACTGGCCGCTATGAGGTTAGACGATCCGCGAGGAGCGCGACGAGAAGTGCCACCAATCATCGATAGTGTCCTTCGGGCGGGCGAAGGCAGGCTCCTGCGCAAGCTCAAGCGGATCAGCGAGCAGGTCAACTCCATCGAAGAAGACTTCATCGCCATGAGCGACGCCGAGCTGCGCGGCATGACCGCCGAATTCCGGCAGCGCCTCGCGGACGGTGAGGAACTCGACGACCTGCTCCCCGAGGCCTTCGCCACCGCGCGCGAGGCGGCCAAGCGCACCCTCGGGCAGCGCCACTTCGACGTCCAGTTGATGGGGGGCGCCGCGCTGCACATGGGCAACATCGCCGAGATGAAGACCGGCGAGGGCAAGACCCTTACCTCGGTCCTGCCCGCCTACCTCAACGCCCTGCAGGGCAATGGCGTTCACGTCGTCACGGTCAACGACTACCTGGCCAAGCGCGACGCCGAATGGATGGGGCGGGTGCACCGCTTCCTCGGGCTCGAAGTCGGCGTAATCCTCGCGCAGATGACGCCGCCGGAGCGCAAGATCCAGTACGCGGCCGACATCACGTACGGCACCAACAACGAATTCGGCTTCGACTACCTGCGCGACAACATGGCCTGGTCGCTCGAGGAATGCGTGCAGCGCGGTCATCACTACGCGATCGTCGACGAGGTGGACTCGATCCTCATCGACGAGGCGAGGACGCCGCTGATCATCAGCGGGCCCGCCGAGCAGAGCGCGCGCTGGTACCAGGAGTTCGCCAAGATCGCGCCCAGGCTGCGCCGCGGCGAGGACGGCGAGGGTGACTACGAGGCCGACGAGAAGAAGAAGACCGTCGGCATCCTGGAATCCGGCGTCGAGAAGGTCGAGGACTGGCTCGGCATTGACAACCTCTACGATCCGGTGAACACGCCGCTGGTCAGCTTCCTCAACAACGCGCTCAAGGCCAAGGAGCTGTACAAGCGGGACAAGGACTACGTCGTGATGAACGGCGAGGTCCTGATCGTGGACGAGTTCACCGGCCGCATCCTGCACGGCAGGCGCTACAACGAGGGCATGCACCAGGCCATCGAGGCCAAGGAGAACGTGCCGATCAAGGACGAGAACCAGACGCTGGCCACGATTACCCTGCAGAACTACTTCCGGCTGTACGACAAGCTGTCGGGCATGACCGGCACGGCCGTCACCGAGGCCAACGAGTTCCACCAGATCTACAAGCTCGGCGTGGTCCCGATCCCGACCAACATGCCGATGATCCGCGCGGACCAGGCCGACGTCGTCTACCAGACCGCCAAGTCCAAGTTCGAGGCCTGCGTCGATGACATCGCGGAACGGTACGAGGCCGGCCAGCCGGTGCTGGTGGGCACCACCAGCGTGGAGAAGTCCGAGCTCCTGTCGAAGATGCTCAAGCGGCGCGGGGTCCCGCACGAGGTGCTGAACGCCAAGTACCACGAGCGGGAGGCCGTGATCGTCGCCCAGGCCGGGCGGCGCGGCGCGATCACCGTGGCCACCAACATGGCCGGCCGCGGTACCGACATCATGCTCGGCGGAAACCCGGAGTTCATCGCCGATCAGGAACTGCACAATCGCGGCCTGTCCCCGGTCGAGACGCCCGAAGACTACGAGGCGGCGTGGCCCGAGGCGGTGGCGAAGGCGAAGCGCGCCGTGGCCGATGAACACGAGGAGGTCGTCGGGCTGGGCGGCCTGTACGTGCTGGGCACGGAGCGGCACGAGTCCCGCCGCATCGACAACCAGCTGCGCGGCCGTTCCGGCCGTCAGGGAGACCCGGGGGAGAGCCGGTTCTACCTCTCCCTGGAGGACGACCTGATGCGGCTGTTCAACTCCGACCGCGTCGGGGCGATCATGGAGCGGCTGAGCATCCCGCCGGAGACACCGGTGGAGTCCAAGGTCGTCACCCGCGCGATCAGGTCCGCGCAGACCCAGGTCGAGCAGCAGCACTTCGAGACCCGCAAGGACGTCCTCAAGTACGACGACGTCATGAACCGGCAGCGCGTGGTCATCTACGGCGAGCGCCGCGAGGTGCTAGAGGGCGCCGACCTGCACGAGCAGATCCGCCGGATGGTCGACGAGGTCGTGGCCGACTACGCCCGGGCCGCGACCAGCGACGGATATCCGGAGGAGTGGGACCTGGACAAGCTGTGGCGCGCGTTCCGGCAGCTGTACCCCGTCGGCGTGTCTATCGACGAAGTCATCGAGGAGGCGGGCGGCGACCGGGCCGGGCTGTCCGGTGACTTCATCACCGAGGTCATGCGCCGGGACGCCGAGGAGGCCTACGAGCGTCGTGAGGAGGAGTTCGGCTCGGAGGTGATGCGCGAACTCGAGCGCCGCGTCGTGCTGTCGGTCCTCGACCGGAAGTGGCGAGAGCACCTCTACGAGATGGACTACTTGCGCGAGGGCATCGGCCTGCGCGGCTACGGCCAGCGCGACCCGCTGGTGGAGTACCAGCGCGAGGGCTACGACATGTTCACCGCCATGATGGACGGAATCAAGGAAGAGTCGGTGGGCAGCCTGTTCAACCTCCAGGTCCAGGTCCAGGAGAACCCCATCGTCGAGGAAGCCGGCGCCGACGGTGGCCCGACCGTATTGCTCGCGGACCCTGCGGCGGCGGCCCCGGCGGCCCCGGCCCAGGTGACCACGGGACTAACCCCACGCAGCTCCGCGCCGGGCGGTTCCGCGCCGGGCCGTTCCGCGCCAGGCAGCTCCGCGCCGGGCGGTTCCGCGCCAGGTGGTGCTCCCGCCCGCGGCAGCGCGGCCGCGCGCGGCACCCACGCTCGTGGCAGCGCCAGGTCGGAGACGTCTCGGTCAGGTGGGTCCCGCCCGCAGGGCGGCCAGCCGCCAGGAGGCCAGCCAGGCCAGCCAGCTCAGGCGGGCCAGCAGGCCGGCCTGCCGGCCGGGCTCGCGCCACGCCGGCCACAGCGGCTGAGCTACTCGGCGCCGTCCGTTGACGGTGGCTCGCACGTCGAGACCAGCCGGGGTCCCGGTCCGGCCGATGGCGACAAGTTCGCCCGCGCGGGCCGCAACGACCCGTGCCCGTGCGGCTCCGGCCGGAAGTTCAAGCGCTGCCACGGCGACCCGCGGATGCGCCCGGACGATTAGCCCGTCTCGAGTTCGGTGCATAGCCAGCGGGCCGGGCGGGCCGGAAGCCCCGGCGCGGCCTCGCGCGCGGCCACGTATTCCAGGCGCATAGCCAGGGCGCGTGATCGTGGCCCGGAGCTGACCACGACCGTCATCTCCACGACGCTGGCCGCGGGTCGCGACGTCACCACGCGCTGGATCCTGGGGCGCACATCGGCGGCCAGGACCGGGCCGAGGTGGCGGATCTGCGCCCGGACGCGGTCGGTGGTCAGGAGGTCGATCTGCCGCGGCGGCCGCACCCCGGCCAGGATCTCCACCATCACCTGGGCGAACTGCCGTGGCCACGCGGCCGTCGCGCCCGCCAGGCCCGGTGCGGCCGCCGTCCGGGCCGGCGGTGGCTCGGGTTCCGCAGCCCCGGCCTTCGGGCCTGATGGCCAGCTCGGCGTAGGCTCACCAGCCGACCCGCCCCGAACCACGATCTCGCGGGCCGCGGGACACGCGGCACCGTGGGTCTCGCAGTCGTAGGGCGGCGCGGTGTCGGGGATCTCGATCAGCTGCACGGAAGGCCACATGGTGGGCCCGCCTTCCGGGTCGGGGTACGCGGAACGGCCGAGCACGCCCTTCGCGCCGTGTTCGCCCCAGGGTCCGGCTGGCCCTTGTTGTATCGCGCGCCACCGACATTCCGGCGCCGCCAAAACCAAGCCGACCGCCCTGCGCCACCGAGATTCCGGCGACCCGTCGCGGAAACCGAGTCGGCCGGACCCCAGCCGCAGGCCGAGCCCCTGGTCACCAAGCCTTCACGGAGCGGCCAGGCACGGTTCGCCCGCCGGCCAAACCGGCGTTTAAAATCACCATTGTGGGGATTAATACCGAATTTCGTGGCGTGATCGCGGACTGGGGCGGCGTGTTCACTACCCCCATCCTGACGACGGTACGGGCCTGGATCGAGGCCGACGAGATCGACTGGGATTCCTACCGGACCGTCATGCGGCGGTGGGTCTCCCAGGCGTACGACATCGACGGCGGCACGAACCCCATCCACGCCCTGGAGCGCGGCGAGTGCGCCACCGACGAGTTCGAGCGGATCCTCGCGGCCCGCCTGTTCCGGATCGATGGTGGCGCGGTCGCGGCCGAGGGCCTGCTGCAGCGCATGTTCGCGGCTAGCGAGCGGGTGCCGGCCATGTACGGCGCGATCCGGGCGGTCCGCCGGGCCGGCCTGCGCACCGCCCTGCTGTCCAACTCCTGGGGGGCAGGCGACTACCCGCTCGAGGACTTCCCCGAGCTGTTTGACGCCGTAGTCATCTCCGGCGAGGTCGGCATGCGCAAGCCCGAGGAGGGGATTTTCCTGCACGCGGCCGACGCGCTCGGCCTGCCCCCCGCGCAGTGCGTCTTCATCGACGACATGGAGGCCAACGTGGCCGCGGCCACCGACTGCGGCATGACGGCCGTGCTCCACACCGAGGCGGCGGTGACGGTGGCGGCGCTCGAGGACCTGCTCGGCGTCCCGCTCAACGGCAGCGAAACGGCCGAAGCGGCCGAAACGGCCCCGTGACCCCCTGACCCCCGGCGCGTCGGCCCGCACGGGACTAGCCTTGGTCGTCGTGGCCGACTATCCGCACCCGTCCAGCGCGGGCCGGTCGGCCAACATGCGCGCCAACCGGCGGACCGACACCAAGCCCGAGTTGGCGCTGCGCCGCGCCCTGCACCGGCTCGGCTACCGCTACCGCAAGGATTACCGCCTGGACCTGGACGGCGGCAGGCGGGTCAGGCCTGACATCGCGTTCACCGCGCGCAAGGTGGCCATCTTTGTCGACGGCTGTTTCTGGCACGCCTGCCCCCAGCACGGCTCCAAACCGCGGGCCAACGAGTGGTACTGGGGCCCGAAGCTGCTGTCCAACGTCGAGCGCGACCGGGTGAACGACGCCGCGCTGACCACGGCCGGCTGGACGGTGATCCGCCTCTGGGAGCACCTCTCGCTCGAGGAGGCCGTCACGACCGTGGAAACCACCCTCGCCGCGGAGACCCCCAAGACCCGAACACCCGGAAACCCGGCCACCCGGAGACCGGCAGGCCCGAAGGCACTGAAGACCCCGAGCACCCCGAACACTCCGAAACCCAGACGGCAGGCCACCCGCCAGACGGCGACCCGATTAGCTGACGTGCCCGGACCCCCGGTGTGGCAGACTCTGGGGCACCATGCGCGTCTTCTTGCCCTCGACCCTGCCCGCCCTGGCGCGGGCCCTGCAGACCGGGCACCTCGGCCCGGACGCGGCGGGCCCGGTACCCGGGTTCGCGGTCACGCCCGCGTTGCGCGAGGCGTACGCCAGCGGAGACGAAGAAGAACTCGAGTACGCCGCGCTGAGCGAGGCGGCGCGTGCTTCGCTGCGGATGCTGGCGGAAGATCCGGCCGCCCCGGCGCGACGGGTCGTGCTGGCCGCCGACATCCCGGCCGAACTCCTATCCTGGGACGCCCACGACCGCGAGCCGGGCCGGGTGGTGGTCGGCCAGCCCGTTCCCGTGGATCTGCTGGCCGCGGGGCACGTCGACGACCCCGAGGCCGGGACCGACGTGCGCCGCGCGGCGCAGGCGCTGGCCGCCGCCGACGCAGGCGACGAAGACGCCAGGTTCACCGTCGACGGGGCCGAGGGCCACGAGCTGGGCTGGTACGCCACGCAGGAACTGCCCCACCTGGCCGACTGACCGCGAAACCGGGCCGGGCGTGATCGTGCGACGATAAGGGCAACACCGCACACACCAACGCCAGGAGCGATCGTTATGGACGCCGTCTCCAGGACCCCCGTGCCGGTCAACGAGCCGGTCAGGCAGTACCAGCCGGGCAGCCACGAGCGTGCCGTGCTGGAAGGCAAGATCAAGGAACTCGCCGGCCAGCGGGCCGAGCTGACCATGACGATCGGCGGCAGCCAGCAGATGGCCGCGGGCGCGCCGATCGAGGTGGTGCAGCCGCACAACCGCCACCACGTCCTCGGCCGGCTGGGCAACGCGACGACCGTGGACGTGGCGGCCGCCATCTACGCGGCCAAGCAGGCGGCCCCCGCCTGGCGGGGCCTGGACTTCGACGACCGCGCCGCGATCTTCCTCAAGGCGGCGGACCTGCTGGCCGGGCCCTGGCGGGCCACCGTGAACGCCGCGACGATGCTCGGCCAGTCCAAGTCGCCGTTCCAGGCCGAGATCGACGCGGCCGCTGAACTCATCGACTTCTGGCGGTACAACGTGTACTTCGCCCGCCGGCTGCTGTCCGAGCAGCCGGAGTCGGCGCCGGGTGCCTGGAACCGGATGGAGTACCGTCCGCTCGAGGGTTTCGTCCTGGCCATCACGCCGTTCAACTTCACCTCGATCGCGGGCAACCTGCCGACGGCCCCGGCGCTGCTCGGCAACGTGGTGATCTGGAAGCCGTCCCCGACCCAGCAGCTCGCGGCGCACTACCTCATGCGCCTGCTCGAGGCGGCGGGGCTGCCCCCCGGGGTGATCAACATGGTGACCGGGGACGGGCAGGCGGTCTCGCAGGTCGCGCTGCCCCACCCCGACCTGGCCGGCATCCACTTCACCGGCTCGACGGGGACATTCCAGCACCTGTGGCGGGCGGTCGGGGAGAACATCACGCGCTACCGGAACTACCCGCGCGTCGTCGGCGAGACCGGCGGCAAGGACTTCGTGATCGTGCACCCGTCCGCGGAGCAAAGCAGCCTGGCCGCCATCCTCATCCGCGGCGCGTTCGAATACCAGGGGCAGAAGTGCTCGGCGGCGTCCCGGGCCTACATCCCCGAATCGATCTGGGCTCGCTGGAGCGACGACTTCCTTGCTCAGGTCGAGTCGCTGACCATAGGCGACGTCACGGCCGACCTGTCGCTGTTCATGGGCGCCGTCATCGACGACCGGGCCTACACCAAGCACGCCGCCGCCATCGAGCGGGCCAGGGGCAGGAACTCGGTCAAGATCCTGGCCGGCGGCCGGTACGACGACACGGACGGCTACTTCGTCTGGCCGACGGTGCTGGAGTGCTCCGACCCGGAGGACGAGGTCTTCACCACCGAGTACTTCGGCCCGATCCTCGCCGTGCACGTCTACCCCGACGGCGCGTACGAGCAAATGATCGCCCAGGCGGCGGACGTGGCACCGTACGCGCTGACCGGCTCCGTCGTCGCGACCGACCGGGCCGCCATCGCGTACGCCACCGAGGCGCTGCGGTACTCGGCGGGCAACTTCTATATCAACGACAAGCCCACCGGCGCGATTGTCGGCCAGCAGCCCTTCGGCGGCGCCCGCGCGAGCGGCACCGACGACAAGGCCGGGTCGATCTTCAACCTGATCCGCTGGGTGTCCGCCCGCGCGATCAAGGAACTCTTCGTCCCCCCGTCCGACTACCGATACCCTCACATGGGCTGACCCAACTCACCCGGAGGACGCCATTCACCGGCTCGTTCTATGGAACGTCGACCTGACGCTGGTCGACGTCGCCCGGGTGATGCGGGCCGCCTACGCCGAGGCGTTCGGCGTGGTCGTGGGGCGCCCGCTGATCCAGCTGCCCCAGACGGCGGGCCGTTCGGAGTCTGAGGTCTTCTTTGACGCGCTGGCGCTGAACGGCGTCGACACGCGCACCGACGGCGCGGCCGAGCGCCTGCTCGATCCGTTCAGCTCCGAACTGGCCGCGGTCCTGGCCGCCCGTCGCGACGACCTGGTCAGCCAGGGCCGGGTGATGCCCGGCGCGGCGCAGGCGCTGGCCGCCGTAGCCAAGCTCGAGGGCGTGGCGCAGACCGTGCTGACCGGGAACAGCAAGCCGAACGCGATGCTGAAGCTGCGCGCGTTCGGCCTCGACGGCTACCTCGACCTCGACATCGGCGGGTACGGCTCCGAGGCCTACCCGCGGGGCACGCTGCTGGGCGTGGCCAGGCAGCGGGCGGCGGACAAGTGCGGCGCGGCGCTCCGCGAGCTGGCGACGGTCTACGTGGCGGACTCGCCGGTGGACGTGGACGCGGCCCGGGTCGGCGGGGCCAGGTCCCTGGCCGTGGCCGGCGGGCGCACCAGCGCCGCGGAACTCCGCGAGGCAGGCGCCGACGCGGTGCTCCCCGACCTCACGGACACCGCTGGCCTCGTCAACCTCATCGGCCGCCTGACGGAAGCCCCCTAGCCGGGGACGTTGCCAGGTGCGCGGGGATGGCACGATGCTGTGATCATGGATACCGGTGGCGCCGACCTGACCAGCCGCGGCTACGGAGCGGTGCTCTGGGAGCCGGATGAGAAGACCGTGCACGACGCGCGGATCACCCGGTTCATGGGCTGGCTGGCCGCCGAGCGCGGGCAGGCGTTCGCCGGCTACGAGGACCTGTGGCAGTGGTCGGTGACCGACCCCGGCGCGTTCTGGGGCGCGCTGTGGGACTACTTCGAGGTCCTCGGCGACCGCGGCGAGCCGGGGGCCGACGTCCTGACCGGCACGGTCATGCCGGACGTGCGCTGGTTCGCGGGCGCCACCCTCAACTACGCGCGCAACGCGCTGCGGACCGCGTGGACCGACCCCGACCGCACCGCGCTTATTTTTTCTGCCGAACGCCGTACCGCTGGGAGCCTCAGTTACGCCGAACTCGCCGCGCAGGTCGCGCGCGTCGCCCGCGGCCTGCGCGCCCTCGGCGTCCGCCGCGGGGACCGCGTCGCGGCCCTGCTGCCGAACGTCCCCGAGGCGATCATCGGCCTGCTCGCCACGGCGAGCCTGGGCGCCATCTGGTCGTCGTGCTCGCCGGATTTCGGCGCGCGCAGCGTGATCGACAGGTTCGCGCAGATCGAGCCGACCGTGCTCATCGCCTGCGATGGCTACACCTACGCAGGCAAGGACTTCCCCCGGTCCGAGCTGCTCAACGACGTGGTGGCGGCCCTGCCCGGCCTGTCTGCCGTAGTCCTGGTCGCCCTGCTGGGCGAGCCGAACCCTGACGGCCCCGACCTGGAGAACCTGATCAGCTGGGACGACCTGGGCGCGGGGGAGGGCCCGAGCGAGCCGGAGTTCGAGGAGGTGCCGTTCGATCATCCGCTGTGGGTGGTGTACTCCTCGGGCACCACCGGCCTGCCCAAGCCGATCATGCACGGTCACGGCGGGATCGTCCTCGAGCACCTCAAGGCGATCTCCTTCCACCAGGACCTCAAGCCCGGCGACGTGTTCGCCTGGTACACCACGACCGGCTGGATGATGTGGAACTACCTGGCCGGCGGGCTGCTGGCCGGGCTGACCATCGTGCTCTACGACGGGAGCGCCACCTACCCGGCCACGAACCGGCTGTGGCGGCTGGCCGCCGAGCACGGGATCAGCTACCTGGGGGTCGGCGCGCCCTACCTGGTCGCCTGCATGAAGGCGGGCCTGGAACCCGGCCGGGACCACGACCTGTCGGCGCTGCGGGCGATCGGCTCGACCGGATCCCCGCTGCCGCCCGAGGCGTTCGGCTGGGTCTACGACCACGTCAAACGGGACCTGCTGCTCGGCTCCTTCTCGGGCGGAACCGACCTGTGCACGGGCTTCGTCGGCCCAAGCCCGCTGCTGCCCGTCCGCGCGGGCATCATCTCCGGGCGCTGCCTGGGCGCGGAGGTGGAGGCCTACGACGAGGACGGCAAGCCGGTCGTCGGGGAGGTC
>Ga0070730_10005940_pt1 | contig 10461 bp, 12 predicted proteins | sample Coa_R1_3_FD_66447 | JGI IMG/M metagenome (GOLD analysis project Ga0070730, IMG submission 66447) | Surface soil microbial communities from Centralia Pennsylvania, which are recovering from an underground coalmine fire - Coalmine... | ecosystem: Environmental > Terrestrial > Soil > Unclassified ... | reverse complement strand
ACAACCGATAGCCCGTCGCCTGCAGGACCCCAGCTCGCGTCGATCCAGCGGCGATCGCCGCCGTGCAGCAGGCAGTTCCCGGAGAAGCTCTCCAGCCCGATCCTCGTCACCCGGCCCCGGCACACCGCGCCACTCGGCAGATACTCGAGCTGCAGCGACGTCGCGTCGAGGCTTTGGGGCGATACGAGCAGGTCGGCGCGGACGAGCAGCCGTTGCGGCGACTTCGAGCTGCCGATGAACGACACGATCTGCTTCGTGTTCGTCCCGTTGCGAATCACCTCGCCGGTGAGCGAGCCCGCGAACTGCTTCGCGTTCCACGGACGGGGCTTCTGCAACGGCCCGTACAGAAGAAGCAATGGGACGACGACGACGGTGCCGACGGCAGCGCCGGCGACGGGCGCCGAGCCGAGCGCGTAACGACCAAAGCGCCAGACGAGCAAGGCGACGACTGTTCCGATCGCGACTGCGAAGACGATCGCGAGCCACGCAGCGCTGCGGTCGGTTCCGGAGAAGACAGCGTGGAGCGACGCTGCGCTCCACACCGCGAAGTTGAGGTAGTGCGCGCTCCGCCAGAGCCTGTGCGGCATGCGCTTGCGGTAGTGGTTCGTGATCGCGAGCGCGAGCAGGAGCTCGGCGGCGAAGATGCCGAGCCCGGTCGACAGCGGCCGGTAGGTCGCGGTGAACGGGATCACGAGCTGGCCGAGCGTGAAGGGCAGGAACGAGTCGACGGCGATCGAGGCCACATGGATCCCGATGAGCGAGCCGACGAGTAGGCCGCCGAAGCGGTGAACGTCCTCGGTCGCGAAGCGCGGCCACAATCGGCTCTGCGCCTTGCCGCCCATCGACAGCCCGATCGACACCGTGATCGTGAGGACGACATACGCAGCGATGCCGGAGGCGCGGGCGGCGTACCAGATCGCGGGGCTGGACGTCAGATGCATACGACCTCGCCTCGCCAGGCGCCGTTGAGGACGATCTCGCCGTCGCGCGCGACGAATCGTCCCGCCATCCCGCGCTCGTCGAGCCATGCCGGGCCGGCGTCGCCGAGCAGGAATGCCGCCTTCGCGCCGATGTCCGCCGCGAGGCACGTGACTCCGGACACCGTGACCTGGAGCCAGGGACTCTCCGCAGGCCGGCCGGTGCGCGGGTCGATCAGGTGATGCTGCTCTTCGCCGCCTCGCCGCCAGCGCCGCGAGACGACGCCGCTCGTCGCCAGCCCGCCCTGCAGGACGCGTACGGCGCCGCCGCGCGGAAGCCCCACGTCTACCGGCCCGCGGACGGCAAGGTCGCCGCCGGCCGAGACGAAGCCTTCGCCGGAAAGGGTGCCGGCGACCTCGTCGACGGCGAGCGCCTTGACGACGCCGTTGAGGTCGAGCCGCAGTCCGGGCGAACGATGGAGAAAGGCGCCGTGGAGACGCACGTCGCCGAGACGCGACCGGACGGCCGCGCCGGGAGGGCCCGGGTCTTCATCGAGCAGCGCGAAGTCACGGTCGTATCCGGCCGCTTCGAGCGCTGCCCCCAGCGTCGGGTCGACGAGGCCGGCGGTGTCGGCGGCGGCGTCGAGCGCAGCTCGAAGCGCGGTGGCGAAGAACGGCGAGACCCGTACCGTCGAGGCCGCGGCGGCGTTCACGCGCGAGAGCTCCGAGTCCGGGCGAAAGCGGCTGAACGTCGCGTCCCAGCGGGCGAACGTTCGCGAGGCAGTGACCGGATCTCCGCCGGCGAGCACGACCTCGCACCCGAATGCGCGGAAACGGTGGACCGGCGTCACGATGTGCTCGTCACCACCGCCGGGGGCTCGACAGGCGGTGCGATCTGCCCGCCCGAGAGCACGCTCAACCGGACAGCGCGCTCGAACGACTTCGGCGCCGCCAGCGATCGGGCGCGATGCTTCGTGTGCCCCGGCGCATACGTCTCCGAGCCGACGAATGCGGCTCCGAAGACCAGTGCCGCCAACGCCCCGAGTGCAAGCTTCGCGCCGCGCGCACGTGCCTGCGCGCGTTCGATCCTGGACGCCGCCACAGCCCAAGTTTTCCCGAGCGCAGCCGAACGGCGGATGAAGATTCCACCAAGGTTTGCCCCCCTTCGAGGCTTGCCAGGGGGCGGCGCTGATGGCATCGTCCAGGCGTGCGCCGCGTCGCCCTCGCGCTCACAGCGATCGTTCCGCTCGCCCTCGCACCGTCCGCGTTCGCCTGGACGACGCTTTCGGGAGGCGTCGGGAACACGGTCATCCCCTCGATGCTCGTCACGCAGGCCGGTACCGAGCTCGTGTCGTTCGAGACGACGCCGGGCGGCACGATCGACGTCTCGCGCAACCGAGCGACGCCGAAGGTGCTCGTCACCGGAGACGTGGCAGCCGGCCGCACACAGCTCGTGCAGCAGCCGAACGGCGCGATCCAGCTCTACTTTCCGAACGCGAATGGTGTCGCACGCTTGACCTCGGTCGACGACGGCGCGACGTGGACCGGGCCGATCCAGACGCAGGTCCACATCGTCGACGGCGTACAGAGCGCCGCCGTGGCACCGGACGGCACGCCGTACTTCACGCAAGACGGCACGGACTTCCTGAACGTGTACAAGGGCCTGAACGGCGAGACGCTGATGAACGTGTATACGACGTGTTGCGCCTACGACGACTCGATCGCCGTCGACAGCACGGGGCTCGTGCAGGTCGCCTTCTACTCGAACGCAACCGCGAACGGCGCGTTCGTGTACATGCCGCTCGGCGCCGACCTCACGCCGGGGAAGCAGACGGCGCTCTCACCGTCGCTCGAGCATCCGCCGCGCGTCCCGCTCGTCACCGACAAGTCCGGCACCACATATCTCGCGTGGGCGCCGGGCAATCCGGCGACGGCGTTTTCCGTCGTTCCGTTCCGCGGAGGTAGCGCGGCGGGCGACGGCGTCACGTTCCACCAGGCGTTCGGCGGCGGCGATCCGCACATGGCGCTGTCGGTCGACTCGAGCGACCGCCTCTGGATCGCGTGGAGCGGCGGCGGCACCGTCCACGCGGCGCGCTCACGTTCGCACGACCAGCACTTCGGTGCGTCGTCCGCATCGGCCGTCCCCGGCACGGCGTATCAGCTCTCCGCCGTCGGGATCCCGGGCAACCCCGGCAAGGTCGACGTCATCGTGAACATCGGCGCGTCCCTGGTCGAGCAGCAGTTCGCGCCCGGGCTCAACGTGCGCGTCACCACGGTCGGCAAGACGCACTGGGCGCAGGCGCTCGACGACGGCTTCGGCGTCCCCACCGCGACGTTCAAGATCGGCGGCAAGACGTTCCATGCGAACGCCGCCGGCAAGGCGAAGGTCCCGCTCGGCTCAGGGAAGGCTGCAGCGCCGGGCTACGTCGGCGCCTCTTTCAGAGTCAAGTAGCGGGCTACCATGATCCGGTGGCTGTGACCGCCAAGACGGCGAAGCTCGACGCGCGCGCGCTGCGTGCGGATTTCCCCATCTTCGAGCAGCAGATCCACGGCAAGCCGCTCGCCTTCCTCGACTCGGCGGCGAGCTCCCAGAAGCCGCGCCAGATGCTCGACGCGATGACCGAGTTCTACTCGACGTCCTACGCGAACGTGCACCGCGGCGTCTACGTGCTCGCCGAGCGCGCGACGGCTGCGCTCGAGGGCGCGCGGGAGAAGGTCCGCGCATTCGTCAACGCCCCCGACGTCCGCGAGATCATCTTCGTGCGCAACGCAACCGAGGCGATCAACCTCGTCGCGTACGCATGGGGGCTCGAGAACCTCGGCCCCGGCGACCTCGTGGTCGTCACCGAGCTCGAGCACCACTCCAACTTCGTGCCCTGGCAGTTCATCGCAGGCAAGACCGGAGCCGAGCTTGCGCTCATCCCGCTCACGGAGAGCGGCGAGCTCGACCTCTCGTCGCTCGCGGAGATCGCCGGACGCGGCAACGTGAAGGTCGTCGCGACGAACCAGGTCTCGAACTCGCTCGGCACGATCAACCCGGTCGAGCGCCTCGTCGCCTGGGCGCACGAGCAGGGGGCTATCTTCGTCTGCGACGCTGCGCAGTCGGCGCCGCACATGGCGATCGACGTGCAGGCGATGGGTGCGGACTTCGTCGCGATCTCGGGACACAAGATGTGCGGGCCGAGCGGCGTGGGTGCGTTGTGGGGACGCAGCGAGCTGCTGCTCGCGATGCAGCCGTTCCTCACCGGCGGCCACATGATCAGCTCGGTGCGCGCCGACAAGACGACATGGGGCGAGCTGCCGCACAAGTTCGAGGCCGGCACCGCGCCGATGGCGGAAGCGGTCGGACTCGGTGCCGCGATCGACTATCTGAACGCAATCGGCCTCGACGCGATTCACGAGCACGAACAGGAGCTCGCCGCGTACGCGCTCGGCCGCCTCGCCGACGTTCCCGGCATCACGTTGTACGGTCCACCCGCCGAACGGCGGGCGGGAATCGTCTCGTTCAACATCGACGGGATCCATCCGCACGACGTCGCGCAGATCCTCGACATGCAGGGTGTCGCGATTCGCGCCGGCCATCACTGCTGCCAGCCGCTCATGCAGAAGCTCGGCGTCGCGGCAACCAACCGCGCGAGCTTCTATCTGTACACGGTGCAGGAGGAGATCGACCAGCTCGTCGACGGGCTCGCGACCGTGCATAAGGTGTTCGCGTGAACGAATTCGACCAGATGTATCGCGAGGTCATCCTCGACCACTACAAGAACCCGCGCGGCCACGGCGTCATGGACGAGGCCGACGCGGAGGCGGAGGGACAGAACCCGCTCTGCGGCGACGAGGTCTCGATCTACGTCGCGTTCGGCGACGACGGCGAGACGATCGACGAGGTCAAGTTCTCCGGCCGCGGCTGCGCGATCTCGCAGGCGGCGACGTCGATGCTCACCGAGATGGTGCAGGGCCGCACCGCGACGGAAGTCGCGACACTCGACAAGTACGAGCTGCTCGACGAGATCGGCATCCCGCTCACGCCGGTGCGGCTGAAGTGCGCGATGCTCGGCCTGACGACGCTGAAGGTCGCGCTGCACAAGGCGAAGGGCACGCCGCTGCCGCAGGGCCTCGCCGGCTTCGACGAGCTCGAGCTCACCTAGTGCCAGAATTGGACGTGGCCCCGGCGGACGCGTTCCCGCCCGGCTCGGTCAAGCTCATCGTCGCCGGGCCCGGGCACTACGTCGGCGTCTACAACTGCGGCGGCTCGCTGTACGCGATCGAGGACCGCTGCTCGCACGACGACGGCCCGCTCTGCGAAGGCGACTGGGACGAGGACACGTGCACGGTCGTCTGCCCGCGCCACGGGTCGCAGTTCGAGCTCTCCACCGGCGTGCCGCGCTCGCTCCCGGCGACGGAGCCGGTCGCGACGTATCCCGTGCGCATCGTCGACGGAATGGTGCGTGTCGACATCAGCTGAAAAGGTTGACCGGTACCAGGTACCCGGCGTTGGCGCGTTGGTTGCGAGAGGAGAGAGACTGGTACCTGGTACCGGCGATCAGTTAATCCGCTGTTGGCCGACGACGGACGCGGCCTACATCGCCTACCACGACGAGGAATGGGGCCGCCCGGTGACGAGCGAGCGCGGCCTGTACGAGCGCCTGTGTCTCGAAGGGTTCCAGTCCGGGCTCTCGTGGCTGACGATCCTGCGCAAGCGCGAGAACTTCCGCGCCGCGTTCGCCGGCTTCGACCCCGACGCCGTCGCGCGCTTCGACGCACGCGACGTCGAGCGGCTGCTGGGCGACGCCGGCATCGTCCGCCATCGCGGCAAGATCGAGGCCGCGATCGCGAACGCGCACGGCGTGCTCGGCCTGCGCGAGGCCGCAGAGCCGCTGCCCGAGCTCATGTGGAGCTACCGCGACTCGACCGAGTCGAAGGAGCTCTCGAAGCGGCTGAAAGCCGCGGGCTTCCGCTTCGTCGGCCCGACGACCGTGTACGCAGCCATGCAGGCCTGCGGGATCGTCAACGACCACCTGCAGGACTGCTGGGTGTGCGAAGACGTCGAGCGCGCCCGCTCTACAATGCGCCTGTAGCTCGCGGCAGGCGCTCGAAGACAATGCCCGACCCCGCAACCATCCTCCTCGTCGACGACGAGGACGCCGTGCAGAAGCTCCTTGCATTTCCGCTCGAGCAGGAGGGCTTCCGCGTGCTCCAGGCGCGCGACGGTGAGGCGGCGCTCGCAAGCTTCGCGCAGGAGCACGTCGACCTCGTCGTGCTCGACCTCATGCTGCCGGCCATCGACGGCCTCGAGGTGTGCCGCCAGCTGCGTGCACGTAGCACGGTGCCGATCATCATGCTCACCGCCCGCGACGACGAGCTCGACAAGGTGGTCGGTCTCGAGCTCGGTGCGGACGACTACATCACGAAGCCGTTCTCGATCCGCGAGTTCCGGAGCCGCGTGCGCGCGCTGCTCCGGCGCTCCGCACTCGGGGCACAGGAGGACGGCCGTGAGCTGCTCTCGGTCGACGGAGTCGAGATCGACACCACGCGCCGGACGGTGAATGCCCAGGGCACGCCGGTCGACCTCACGTATGTCGAGTTCGAGCTGTTGAAGACCATGGCGTCGAAGCCGGGGCGCGTCTTCACGCGGGCGGAGCTACTCGTGGCGCTCTGGGGCGACTCCGCATATCGCGAACAGCGAACGATCGACGTGCACGTGCGTCACCTGCGCGAAAAGCTCGATCCGGATCTGATCGTCACCGTGCGCGGTGTCGGCTACCGCTGCAAGGGATGACGTGAGAATCCGCAGCGTCGGAGCCCGGCTCAGCGTCGCCCTCGCGATCGTCGTCGCAGGCGCGCTCGGAGTCGTATGGATCGCCCTCGTACCGACGCTGCATCGCAACCTCGTCACCGGCCGGTTGAGCCTCCTGTCGCAGTCGGCAAAGCAGATTGCGCGCGAAGCCGGGACCACGCGTGTCGACCAGAACTTCATCAACGACGCCGTGCACACCGCCGATGCGTCGCGCGTCGTGTACTTGCAGGTCCAGAAGCATGCGCTCGTTCCACTCATCGACTCACGTATCACCGGCCCTTCGACCGGCGTCGCACGCGACCCGATCGCGCTGCGGGCCGCGCACGGGCTCTCGCTTGCGCGCGGGACCGTCACGTACAACGGCGAGCCGTTCGCCGAGGTCGCCATTCCCGACCAGCGGCACAACATCTTCCTCGTCTCGGCGTCACTGCACGGAACCATCGAGAGCATCGACCTCGTGGGCAGGCGCCTCCTCTGGGCCGGCCTCATCGCTCTCACGCTCGCTGTGCTCACCGGCTGGATCGCAGCCACCGCGTTCGGCCGCCGCATCCGCCGGCTCGAGCGCGCCGCCGATCGGATCGCTGCCGGCGACTTCGCGCACCCCGTCGTCGACCGAGGGTCAGACGAGATCGGCGAGCTCGCGCAGGCGTTCGACCGCATGCGGCTGCAGCTGGCACAGCTCGACGACGCCCGGCGCGCGTTCATCGCAAACGCGTCGCACGAGCTGCGCACTCCCATCTTCTCGCTCGGCGGTTTTCTCGAGCTGCTGCGCGACGAAGATCTCGACGAGAGCACGCGGGCCGACTTCATGACGTCGATGAGCGAGCAGGTCGAGCGCTTGTCGAAGCTCGCGACCGACTTGCTCGACCTCTCGCGGCTCGACGCGGGCGGGCTGCGCGTGACCGCCGATCCCGTTGCGGTGGCCGAGGTCGCCGACGCGCTGGGCGACGAGTTCGCCGCCGTCGCGCTGCAGCGCCATCACGAGCTCGAGGTGGACGGGGCGCTGGGTGGAGTGGCCCTGGCCGACCGTGAGCGCGTCCTCCAGATCGGCCGGGCGCTCGTGGACAACGCGCTGCTCCACACGCCGAAGGACACGCACGTCCGGATCGTCGCCGACGGAGCGACGCTCGCCGTGGAAGACGACGGCCCGGGCATCCCGCGCGAGCATCAGGAGCGTGTCTTCGCGCGCTTCACCCGCCTGGACGGCTCGCGCACGGCCGGCACCGGGCTCGGCCTCGCGATCGCGCACGAACTCGCGGGGCTGATGGGCGGGGAGCTCGAGCTGGAGTCGACGCCCGGGCGAACGCGCTTCACGCTCGTCCTACCGGCGACGCACGCGACCGCCTTAATCCCCGCTTAATCCTGCGCCTGGTAAACCGAGCGCTGACGAAGGCCCCGACTGCCTGCCCGGGGCCTTCGCCTTTTTTCTGGACTCCGTCCTGGGCGGATCGCTATTCTCAGATCACCGCGGAAAGGAGGTGGTCCGAGAGTGATTTCAGATAGTTCGGGCAGTGGAGGTGCCAGCGGGTAGAGGCGTGTGTCCCCGGACCCACGGGGAATCGCCTAGCCAGCGTAGGGGACGACGCGACCAGCGCGCCGCCCGGCGGACTACCTCAGCCGGAGCAGGAACGCCTCTGCCGAATCCAAGCTGGTAACCGGATCGAAGGGCCGCGGAAGCGGCCCTTCGTCTTTCTACGCCGCTACCTGAAGGGGCGCAGCAGCGAGGACGAGCGCCTCGAGCACCTCACGCAACCGCTCGTGCACGCTCTCGTCGAAACCCTGGTCGGCACGCGCAACGGGCAGCTCTTCGCCGACGACGCGCGCGCCGGCGGTGCCCAGAACCTTGCGCAGGTCCTGCTGCGCCCACATCGCGCCGAACTGGCCGGTGCTCGCGCCGACGACGGCAACCGTCTTGTTCAGAAGCGCAGCCTCGCCGCGCGGGCGTGATGCCCAGTCGACCGCGTTCTTGAGGCCGCCGGGAATCGAGCCGTTGTACTCGGGCGTCGCGAAGAGGATCGCGTCCGCCCCGGCCCAGTCGGCGCGGAGCCGCCGCACCGACTCGGGCAGTGGCCCGCCTTCGAGGTCCTCGCTGTAGATCGGCAGGTCGCCGATCCCGTCCCAGAGCTCGACCTCGATCTCCTCCGGCGCGGCCCCTGCGGCCGCGCGGAGGAGGCGCGTGTTGTACGAGCCGGCGCGCAGGCTGCCCGAGATCGCGAGGACCTTCATCGTCAGCTCGCCGCCTTCACGAACGCGAGCTCGGCGACGAGCTTCACATCGTCCCCGAGGTAGTTGCCGCCGCCCTGGTTCGGCGCGTTCCAGCTGACGTCGAACTCGTTGCGGTCGATCGTCGTCTCGAGCCGAAGCCCGAAGCGCTCGCGGCCGAACGGGTCGATGTTCGGCGCCGACACCGTCGTCGTGAGCTCGACCCGGCGCGTGACGCCCTTGATCGTCAGCTCGCCCTGCTGGAGGTCGTCCGAGCTGAACGTGATCTCCGGGTAGCGCTCGGCGTCGAAGAAGTCCGGGGTCTGCATGTGACCCTTCAGCTGCTCGTCCTTGACGTCGATGCTCGCGACCTGCGCTGAGCCCTCGAGCCGGCCGTCGGCCAGGGTCGCGGAGTACTCGCCGAAGCTGCCGCGGAACGTGTTCACGCCCGCGTACGTCACCTCGAAGGCGACGTGGGAGTGGACCGGATCGGCCTGCCAGGTGCCGGCCGGTGCCGTTGTGATGCTTTCGACTGCTGCCATCTCGGGTTCCTTTCGTGCTAGAATGCTTGCGATGTCAACTATATTGGCAGAGAATCTTGCCTAGTCAAGTATTGAGCACTCAAGCTAGCTCCCGGGCCGACCAGGCCGCCTGGCTCCGCTTCCTGCGGGCCCACTCGGCCCTCACGCGGCAGCTGTCAGCCCGCTTGGAGAGCCGGCACGGGCTCACGCTGAGCGACTACGACGTCCTCATCCAGCTCTACCACGCCCCCGAGCGGCGGATGCGACGGATCGACATCGCCCGCCTCGTCCTCCTCAGCCCCTCCGGGATCACCCGCCTGCTCGACGGCCTCGAGCGCGCCGGCTGGGTCGAGAAGGTTCGCTGCGACAGCGACGCGCGCGTCGTCTACGCGGCGCTGACCGCCGCCGGCACCCAGAAGTGCGAGGAAGCGAGCGAGACGCATCTCGGCGACCTCGAAGAGCTCTTCAGCTCGCGCTTCACCCCCGACGAGCACGAGGCTCTGGCGGAGATGCTCGGCCGGCTCCCACTGGCGGAGACGTCGGAAGCGTGCAAAGGTGAGGACGCATGACGCACGCGTTCTCCTCCCTCGACGAGCTCGGCGAAGGCACAGGCTTCCGCAAGGTCCGGAAGGCGCTGGGCGTCACCGCATTCGGGGTCAACGGGCTCGTGTACCCGGCCGGGTACGACGGCTTCTTCCACTACCACGACACGCAGGACGAGCTGTATTTCGTGCACAAGGGCCGCGTGCGCGTCGAAGTCGAAGGCGAGACGCGCGAGCTAGGCGAAGGCGGGCTCTTCCACGCCGAGTCGACGACGCCGCGCAAGATCTCGAATCCGTTCGACGAGGAAGCGATCATCCTCTGCGTCGGCGGCAAGGACGGCTACGTCGAGCGCGACGGCCACCTCGTCGACGACGCGGATCTCGAGAAGCGCGTCGCGTTCGGCAAGGGCCTGCACTAACTAGAGCCTGACGACGGTGCGCACGCCCGTCGGGGCGTGCAGCTCGTCGAGCGCAGCCGCGGC
>Ga0070730_10005939_pt1 | contig 10463 bp, 8 predicted proteins | sample Coa_R1_3_FD_66447 | JGI IMG/M metagenome (GOLD analysis project Ga0070730, IMG submission 66447) | Surface soil microbial communities from Centralia Pennsylvania, which are recovering from an underground coalmine fire - Coalmine... | ecosystem: Environmental > Terrestrial > Soil > Unclassified ... | reverse complement strand
GCCACAATATGCAGCAAAATCTTTCTCAAACCTCTCAACTTCCGGTCCAAGGACGAACGCTGAACTCTTGAGGACGCGGGAAAACACTTCCTTCAATTCTTCCTCTATTTCACTGTGAAGTGAACGCAGATCGACAAAAGGAACCCTCATCGCCCCTCCATTGTTCTCAAGAGCCTGGCTGGATTCCCGGCGACGATCGTGTGCGGCGCCACATCGCGAGTTACAACGCTGCCGGCGCCCACGATGGCCCCTTCACCGACCGTGACTCCACATAGGATCGTAGAGCTGGTTCCGATAGATGCACCGCGCTTTACGATAGTCTCAACGACCTTCCAGTCGGATTCCGTCTGTAGCTGGCCGCGCTCGCTCGTGGCCCGTGGATATCTATCGTTGATAAAGGAAACATTGTGTCCGATAAAGACATCGTCCTCAATTGAGACGCCTTCACAGATGAAGGTGTGGCTCGATATCTTTACGTTCTTTCCGATGATCGCGTTCTTTTGGATCTCGACAAATGTGCCGATTTTGCTGTTGTCCCCGATCGAGCAGCCATATAGGTTTACGAATGGGAAAATGCGGACGTTCTCGCCGAGCAGGACGTCCGGCGATACACGAGCATACTCGGGCGGGCAAAAGCTCGATATCGTTGAGCGGCTTACGGGTACCTCGTTTGAAACTGTGGCAGCGAGGGTCTCCGGCATATCAGGCAGCTCCTGAATAAATGCGTAGTGGATCCGATTCAAGCTCGATCAACTTGCCGCGCTGTTTCATGGAGAGCGATGCGCTCTCGAGTATTCGCACCACCTGAAGCCCGGCGATGCCATCCGTGAGCGGTGTTTTGCCATTCTCAATGCAGTCGGCAAAGTGTTGGAGCTCTACTTTCAACGCTTCTGCAACATCCAGTTGTGGAGCGAACATGTCGCCCGACCGGTAACCAACCATGGCCTTGTACAACGAATCTGTTCCAGGCGTAACGGTAATTCCTTTGTCGTAGACCTTTACCTTCTCGCTAGGCTCCATGTCGTCGTACACGATCATCTGCTTGCTGCCGCCGATGAGAGTGCGTCTGATCTTCACTGGAGATAGCCAGTTCACGTTGACGTGCGCGATCAGGTTTTCTTCGAAAAACATCGTCATGTACGCAAGATTCTCAGTGCCACCGCTGACGTGGTTGATGCCGGTCGCCGCCACAGCACAAGGCATAGACGGCAAGACGTAGCTCATGATTGCCAGATCGTGCACCGCAAGATCCCAGATCACATCTACATCGCGTTGAAAGAGTCCCAAGTTGATGCGCGTAGAGTCGTAATAATAGATGTCTCCCAGCCGCCCGGAGGAGACCAGCTCCTTGATCTTGCGAACCGCGCCGGTATAGACAAAGGTGTGGTCAACACAGAGCACTAGGTTTCGCCTCTCAGCTTCATCGATGAGTCGAATCGCCTGCTCTGATGTGGATGTCATCGGTTTTTCAACGAGCACGTGCTTCCCGCACTGAAGCGCTTGCAATGCGAGCTCATAGTGGGCGTGAACCGGCGTTGCGATGGCGATCGCGTCTATCTCAGGGTTCTCCAGCAATTCGCGATGGTCGGTCGTAATCTGGACCGAAGGATAGCGGCTGTGCACAAGGCTAAGACGCTCTTCCCTCATATCGCTGACAGCCACCACCGTCGTTTCGGCAGCCTCGAACATGCTGCGAACAAGATTCGGTCCCCAGTATCCATATCCAATTACGCCAACTTTGATCATGCGTCCCCTCTGCGATCGCGCTATGCACCCGAGCAATTCACGCACACGTGCGTCACCTGCGCACATTTGCCGACGCTGCTCACGACAAGAGTGATTCGCGCCCTTCTATCGTGCAGACCGGCGAACATACCCGCACTCAAGATGCAGATGCCCTTGAAGTATGCACGTCATGTTCCAAAGAAAGCCGAAGGGCGTTGGCGCTCAAATGACAGATCTCTGGTCATAATCGCTGAGAATTCCATCCCGCCTGGAGGCCTTGATTACCGAATTCAATTGTGAATTTAAGTGCAGCAGGGTTCATAGTTCGCACAAAGTTGCAGACTCTCCACGCGAGATAATGCAGCGTTGGCAGCCTGCATCGGCTCAGCTTCTAAAATTCGCACACTCGATGTAAGTCTTCTCTCCTCACTTGTGCTTTCCTTTCTCAGAGGAAAAGACAGGTTGTCTCCACCATTATGCCCTCGGCGTCGGTAACGAGCCATAGTTCTCGCTCAATGCCATGATTTGCTTGTCTCGTAGGGTGTAGCTGAACAGCGTTCCCGGTTTTGGCTATTCAGTTGCTGCGAATCTGCCGAGATGTTGTCATCCATGCATAGAAATCTTCGAAACCCCTTCGGGATGCTCACCACAATTTGCCTTGTTGCGACCGCAGGCTGGGCGCAAGACGCCGCAACCGCGGGCCACGCATCGGCGAGTGCAGCGGACTCGGGCGCAAGTGCAGCTACGGATGCGTTGCCGCAGCCCGGAGCGTCCCAGTTCGTCCTCGGGGCGGCCGATATCATACGCATCAATGTCTGGAAGAATGTGGAACTCTCGCAGACCGTAACAGTCGGGCCAGACGGGTTCGTCTCGCTTCCTCTTCTGGGGGACGTTCACGTCGCTGGACTGACCGCCAATCAGCTTGGACAAGCACTGACTGTGAAGTTGAATAGCTATGTCGTTAATCCCCAGGTGACGGTCAGCATTGTCGATATCCGCAGCCGGCAAGTGTACGTGCTGGGCCAGGTTGGCAAACCCGGAGGATATCCCCTCATTGCGCCCATCAATGTTCTTCAATTGATCGCTCAAGCAGGTGGCCTTAGCAACTACGCCAACCGTAGAGGTATTACCATCCTTCGCCCCAAGCAAAATGGAACCCAGAAGATCAGCTTCAACTACAACAACGTCGTTCATGGAGATGGCAAGCAGAACATAGATCTCCAGCCCGGTGACACCGTCGTTGTTCCGTAGAAGGCAGAGACGGGACTAGAAATATGAAGACTACCGCTCGAATCCGACTCGCGATTACGCTGGCAGCCACAATCGGTGTTGGGCAGATACACGCCCAATCGACGACAGGCACAGATGCCGGTTCAAAGACACAGACGGTTCAGCCACAATCTCCCACAGAATCAGGCAGTACAAACCCGGAGAAAGCGGTGGACCAGGCACAGGAGTCACAAGACGTTCAGGCTTTGGATGGCTCAGGCGTGATCTCAATGTCTGCCATTCGACGGGCTCATCTCCTGGTTGGTGGAACCGTCGCCGGCGGCTTCGACAGCAACCCTCTGAACCTTGGCAAGGGCAAATCGTCTGCCCTCTATTCGTACAGTCCTTACATTGGAGTGCAAGCAAGCACCAGTAGAACTCAGTTTCTCCTGCAATACCATCCAACCATTAGCCGGTATAGCAGCTATTCAGGAGAAACAATGCACCTCGCCACCGCGAAACTTGTGGGCAACCTCTCTCCTCGCTTGAACTGGGCCGTCGGAGTTACCGGAAGCCATGGCGACGATTCCCTTCGTCTCCTTGGCCCCTCACAATCTGTGACTGTCGGAGGGGGGTCTGGCTCCGGCTCATTTCTTCCCAATGCCGGCACGGTAACCAACGTCGACGGTGGAGTAGACATCCATTACGATGCTTCGCCTCGTGATTCCATCGGCTTGCACCTGACCAACTCTTTCAACTCGTTCCCTGCTCTACATCAGAAGGGCAGTGTCGCGGGGGCAAACCTCAACTATAGCCACAGTCTCAAACCCACTCTCAACCTCTTGATCTATGAACAGAATTCGCGATACTACGGTGATCTGAAATGCACGGCCATAGGAGCGGGAGCTGGCCTGCGATGGCAGCCACGGGAGAGCACGCTCATCTCCGTGAAAGGTGGGCCTCAAATCGACAGCCCGGGCTGCAAGAGCCAGCAAGGGTTCTCCTACAGTACCTCCATCTCCAGAAAATTGCCAAGGAGATCGCAGCTCTTCCTTTCTGCCGACCGCCAGCCGGTAATTTCCTATCTCGGATCCGGTCTTTGGCAGGACGACGTGTCGGGTGGCTACGAACGGCAGCTCCAATCCTCAAATACCTTGACCTTCGACGTCGGCTTTGTCCACAGCAACACGCTAGTCAACGCCGCTGCATATCACGGGACATTTTTCGATGCATCCTACACGCGCCAGCTGCACCGAGGTCTGGCTCTCGCATGGAGCTATCGCACCTTCACAGGTAGCTCAGGCGGTACGGGCATAGACCGCAACATGTTGCAGTTTGCGTTGACCTTTAGTCCAAATACGCGAACGCTATCTCAGTAGTTGATGAACTCTTAAGCTGCGGAAAATGATGAAACAAGATCAGCACAAGCCGGACGATCCGATGGCGTTTGTGAGGCATAGCGCCGATGTCCTCAAGAAGCATGGACATGCCGTCTTTCTATGTTCCATGCTTCTGGCGATTGCGGGAACCATCTGCGTCTCTCTTATCCCGAATCAATATAAGGCGACTACTACTATTCTGGTCGATCCGCAGAAGATTCCAGAGCGCTATGTTGCCTCAACCATTACCTCGGACCCGAATGCCCATCTCAGCACTTTGACCCAACAGGTACTCAGCACGTCGCGGCTGCAAGAGATCATCGATCAAGTTCATCTGTATCCTGCCTTGCGAAAGAAGAAGTCACGCGAAGAGCTGGTGGACTATATGCGGTCCAAAATCAAGATTGAGCTTAAACAAGGCTCGGAACAAGGACTCAGCAGCTTCACCATCTCCTACGTGGACGAGAATCGATGGCTCGTCGCCCCTGTCACCAATCAGCTGGCGACGAGCTTTATCGACTGGAACCTGAAGTCGCGCCAACAACAAGCCCTGGTGACCACGCAGTTTCTGTCGAATGAGCTGCAACAGGCGCAGAAGAGTCTTCAAGAACAAGAAGCTGCACTTCAGGCGTTTCGCATGCAACACGTCGGGGCGACTCCCGATCAGCTCACCGGCAACCTGCAGGCCCTCTCGCGGTTGCAGGCCGATGTCCAGTCCAACTCCGATGCGATCAGCCGTCTCGATGAAGAGAGGATTCTGCTCACGCAACCAAAGCCAGCCGAGACGCGGGATCCGTCAACTCTGAGTGAACGCGGCCGATTGCTCCTGGAACGGAATCGCTTGGAGAACGACCTCCTGAATTTGCGGCGCCAGTATACGGATACCTATCCGGATGTCGTGAGTCTTAAGGCTCAGCTTCAATCAGTGAGCGCCCGGCTTGCTGCCCTGCCCGAACCCTCGCCGGACTCAGCTGAGATCTACGACTCTTCCACACAGGTACGCTTGAGCCTCATCAACAAAGAGATCGATCGCCGCAAGCAACAGCTAGCTGCTTTGCAGAGGCAGATTGGCTCCTATCAGAGCAAAGTCCAATCCGTACCCGTCCTCGAAACGCAACTCGCCGGACTAACCCGAAACTATGAAACATCGAGGCAGAACTACCAGTCTCTACTCGATAAGACCCTTTCAGCGGGTATGTCGGAAGATCTGGAGCGGAAGCAACAGGCAGAGCGCTTTACGGTTCTCGACCTTGCGAGCACCCCAGAGAAGCCGTTCCAGCCTCAGCGTCTGCCAATAACGGCGGGGGCAGTACTCGCGGCGATTCTTCTCTGCTGCGGTGCCACGATAGGGCTCGACCGTCTGCGAGGGACGGTAAGATCTGAGGCAGACTTGTCCGCGCTGCTGCCACTCAAAGTTCGAGTTCTGGGCACAGTGCCACCCATCGCCAGTAAAGGCGACGAACAACGCGCACGGCTCGCCACCCTGCAAGTCGCAGCCGCTTCACTTTTAGCATGTGTAGCTCTGGCTATCTATTTCCTGAAGGTCCGGCCGATACCATGATCACCAGAACCGAAATACATACGCTCGATGAACATGAGCTGATGGCAGACTCGGGCTCCGCACTGAGGTTGAATGCAGAGCGAATCGAGCTTGAGCCCGACAAACACTCACGCCTTGTGTTTGTCACTGACCCACACGGACTCGCTGTAGAGCGATACAAACTGCTGCGCGGCCGGCTTTTCGCCATGAGCCCCCAAGGTGGCTTGATCCTGGTCACGAGTCCCAGCCCGGGGGACGGAAAGACTCTAACATCCACTAATCTCGCCTGGTGTATCGCCGAAGCCGGGCGTCGAACCTGTTTGGTCGACTTGGATTTTCGAGCTCCAGGATTCGGCCGCTCATTGGGATACGAGGTTCCTGCGGATGATAATGGAGTGGCTGAGGTGCTGTCAGGTTCGTCCAGTTTTCTTCAAGCCATCCGCCAGGTCGGCGACCGCGATCTTTACGTTCTCGGCATCAAGGAGTCTCTGAAGTCTCCTTCACGTCTGCTCGCTGCCGATGTACTTCGGCCTTTGCTAACCAAACTGCGCGACACTTTCGAGTGGACGATCCTAGACATGCCTCCAGCGATCCCCATGTCCGATGTTGCCGAAGTGCTGCCGCATGTGGATGGTGCGCTGATGGTAGTGCGCTCCGGAAAGACCATTAAGTCGCTCATAGCTCCCACGTTCGAGATCCTGGGAGCCAAGGTGTGGGGAGTGGTCCTTAATGACTCGCTGATCAATGGGAGCGCCTATTACGGTTACTATGGGTACGGCGAAGACCGCAAGAGGAAGAAGGCGTAAGAGGGGCACAACTTCCGGGCGTCATCCCGTTCATCCGCCAACCGCAAGGCTGTTGGCGCCCTATCGAATCGCTTCCTAACAGCGCACGATCTTCGAAGAGTCAATCCCCTTTGTCGCATTGCGCGTATCTACAACGAGCTGCGCTCGATTCACGATGTCCGTATAGTCATAGTCTGAGTGATCGGTGACAATCAGTACGCAGTCGTATTGCTCGAGATGATCAAGCGAAGTGCATGTCATGTTGAGATTGTAGTGACGCCCCTTGCCCACGGACGGGAAGTATGGGTCGTTGTAAGATACCTGCGCACCCTCTTGCCGCAACAGTTCTATGATCGTCAGCGACGGAGATTCGCGAAGATCGTCAATGTTCTTTTTGTATGCCATGCCAAGGACCAGCACGCTCGAGCCGTTTACGGCCTTTTTATGCTGGTTCAGAGCTTTGCCGACGAATTGCACAACGTGTGCCGGCATAGCACCGTTGATTTCTCCAGCAAGCTCAATGAAACGAGTGTAGAAGTCATACTCTTTCGCCTTCCAGGAGAGATAATATGGATCGATCGGAATGCAGTGCCCGCCCAGTCCCGGACCAGGATAAAAAGCGTGAAAGCCGAACGGTTTGGTGGCTGCAGCCTCTATAACTTCCCACACATCCACTCCCATGCGGAGCGACAATATCTTGAGCTCATTCACGAGAGCGATATTGACACAGCGGTAGATGTTCTCCAGGAGCTTGGTCATCTCGGCAACTCGAGTCGACGATACCGGTACTGCGCGCGTGAAGATTCCCTCATAGAGCGCTGAAGCAAGCCTTGTCGCTATCTTCTCGTGACCGCCAACTACTTTCGGAATGTCGCGGCGAGCAACAGTATCATTGCCCGGGTCTTCTCGTTCCGGCGAAAAGGCAACATAGAACACACCGTGTTCAGCCTGGACGCCTTCGCTCTGTGCCTTCAGACCGGACAAGTTGTGCGACTCAAGAATGGGAATCAGAAGTTCTTCGGTGGTCCCCGGATATGTCGTACTCTCGAGCACGATGAGTTGCCCCTCCTGAATCCACGGAGCGGCGGATCGAGCGGTGTTTTCGATGAAGCTGAGGTCGGGTTCTCGATGCCCTGTGAGCGGGGTGGGAACGCACATGATGATTGCGTCCTGATCGGCGAGGAATGAAAAATCTGCAGTGGCTCGAAAACCCTGCTCGCGAGCCGCTTGTATCTCGATGGAGGGAATCCTAAATATATAGGACCGGCCGCCTTCCAGATCCGTAACCTTCTTCGAATCGATGTCGAAGCCTGTCACTTTGAAGCCGGCTTCAGACAAGAGCAGCGAAAGCGGTAGGCCGACATAACCGAGTCCGATGACTCCGATAGTGGCTGTTCGCGCTTCGAGACGCGCCAGACGCTTTTCCGCAATCTGGGGCAAGATTGAGTAACCAATCGTGGACATATACAACCCTCTGCATTCCGCTTGCCATACTCATGGGCAGCTCAATTGCTTCTTGTAGGCGATCGCGAACAACTCGCCTGCTCCAACGCGCAAATGATCGTCTCGAAGATGCAATGCGTTGCACGCGACAACCACATCTAGCCACGCGGTAAGGCAGTCACGAGAGTTGGGTGATGAAATGGTTCATCCTACAAAGGCCCTATCGAGAGGGCGCTCTCCCTATGCCCTTACCTGATCAGCATCGGCACCGATTTCAATGCCATCCCGATTTTCCTTCTCTAGATCCCGCAACAAAGCCTTGCGTACGATCCCGTCCACAGTGGCGCCAGCATCGTCCCAGGTAACTCCACGAACGCTTGCTGCAGCGGATTGTGACAGCGATTCAAAATCAGGATCCGATACCACAGCTTCCAATTCAGACGCCAAGGCATGCGGGTGCGGCGGAGCATAGCGGACAAATGGATTATCGAGGACAAGTCGATTCTGTTCCCCCTCGTTCACAATCGGGATGCATCCCGCAGCTAACATCTCGTGCGGCACCAAAGACACGTTGGTCAAGGACAAACTGAGCCCCGCGTAGCAGCGATTGTAGATTCGATTGAGTTCATCCGGTGTCACTCGACCGTGATTCACAAATCGGAAAGGCAGGCTACCCACTATCTCGCCATAGAAGTGAATATCTATCTCAGGATGACGCACGGCGAATACTTCCAAAGCCATTAGACCAAGCTCAAATCCACGGCGTGCAGCCTCAGGTCTGGCATAGAAGACAAGTCCGGAGCGTCTGCTGTCTCGCGCTCGAGAATAGGAGTTGGCATCACAACCAAACTCGAATGAGTCCGCATTCATACCAAATTCTTCATTCAATTTATGGGACAGCCATTTTCCCGCTGTTACTGCGTGAAATCCCATCCGATACGTGTTTTCCGCCAACAGGCTAGCAGCCCCAACAGGGTGAAAGAATGGTTCGAAGTCCTGCACGAAATAGAAACGCTTGCCTGCGCAGGTCGAATTGAAAATCGGATACGCGCTTGGCCACGCCGTAGCCATGACAGCATGGGCATCTTCCATTCCGTCGTCTACATTGGCCACCGGGCCATGAAATCCGTAGTAGTCGCGGACGATGGATTCATAGTAAGCATGATCCCCCCGGTACACGTCGTAGAAGTACACGCGATTCTGATAGCCGTGCGCTTCGAGGTACCTGATCATGCGAAAGATTGTTGTGTGACCGCCAGACCCCGGCGACGGAGGAGTTGTAACCCAATTGACAATCAGCGGTTGCCCCGGCACGATCTCAGGAATCGCAGGCTTGAAGGGCTGGGAAAGATCTGCCGCCATCACGTCGACACGACGAACAGGCATGACAATACATTTCGGGGTTAGCCACTCGGCGGCCAGGCTCCGCATCCGGTCAGTGACCGCGCGTGGCCCCTCGGTAGACCACAAATCGCGGACTTGCCGATAGCGGCGACCTAATTGGACCTGGACTCGTTCGAGTTTGCTTGTCAACGTCGTCTCCATCTCACTGTGAAGCTGTCAATACTGCGAATAGATCATTGCGCAAAGGTCATATGTCTTTCAGGCACGGAAAGAGGCTCAGGCATCCTCGGATGAAGCCATGTCATACTCCCTCCTTTTTCCAGCGCTGCCTCAACGACCATCGTCGGATGCTCCGAAGCAGGGCCGGCGCGGCAAAGACTTGCGTTCGCCTGCAGACCCGAGGGCCAAGACGACGGCGGCGGCGAAGTGCGGCGAATTCTGGAAGCGAGTATGCCTGGGAATAAGCTTGCAATGCAAAGTCTTCCAATTCCCCTGCGTGCGATGACTCTACCTCATCGCGATCGTAGGCGCGGCACGCATCCCAGAGAGCTTCTCTGGCAAGGCTTCGATTCGCTTCCTCATGCAAACGGTCTGCATTCGAAACCACTGACCGATGACGCTCGAAGAAGGAGTCAAAGACCGCTTTGCGCTGGCATAGGTCAATCACATTTCCCCGATACACAGTGCGCATCATGCTGCTCGAATGAACACGGTAAAAGGCCTGGGGAACATGTTGTATATAGGCAATGTCGGACACTGCAGCGATGCGCAGCCACATCTCAAGATCGCCTGCGTGCGGCAATTCTGGACGATACCCACCGACAGCGCGCTGCACGCTTCCCCGAACAACAACCTCAGGCGAGGTAATGACGTTATGACCAGCGCGACAGCGCCCTTCCAGCCATTCTGCCCCCGTCCAACGCGTGTGGCCGAATTTTTGCTTGTTGACCGCTGGCAGTTGGTCTTCTCGCTCGAAGTGAATCGTCGATCCGTAGACCATGCCGACACTCTTGTCAGCATCCATCACATGCGCTGCCC
>Ga0070730_10005938_pt1 | contig 10465 bp, 9 predicted proteins | sample Coa_R1_3_FD_66447 | JGI IMG/M metagenome (GOLD analysis project Ga0070730, IMG submission 66447) | Surface soil microbial communities from Centralia Pennsylvania, which are recovering from an underground coalmine fire - Coalmine... | ecosystem: Environmental > Terrestrial > Soil > Unclassified ... | reverse complement strand
GGGCTGGAACCCGGACTGCTCCATGCGGAGGTTAGTACCAGTGCTGGTCGGGGTGAGTGTCCAGGTGACGACACTCTCCAGACCATATGCGCCCCAGGTGTAGGACAGCGTTCGGTCAGGCTCGACTTCCAGAACCTGACATTCGACGGCGCCCCAGTCCGCGGTGAATTTGAACCGGTGATCGCAAACCGGCCTGAAGTCACTCTTCATCAGCCACTCTTCGATCAGGTGGGGCTGTGTCAGCGCTCTCCAGATCTTCTCAGGCGGATAGGCCATTTCACGTTCAATAACGATGGCGCGTGTTTCGGTAGCGGGTTCGCTCATCGGTCCATCCTTTTGAGCAGTTCTTCGAGGCGGTCGAACCGGTCTTGCCAAAAGCCAGCCATTTGGCTTGTCCAGTCGACCAGCGGAGCCAGGGCGCCGAGTTGCGCGCTGTAATGCGTCTGGCGGCCTTCATGACGGTCACGCACCAAGCCGGCCTGCTTCAGGACCCCGAGGTGCTTCGAGACGGCCGGTTGCGAGATACCCGCCCGCGCCTGCAGGCCGCCGACGGTCTGCTCTCCCTCGCGGCACAGCCGTTCGAAGATCGCCCGGCGGGTCGGATCGGCAAGCGTCCTGAACAGGATATTGTAGGCATCCGGCATTGCGAGGAGCAAAGCGACGAAGCAATCTCAACTAAATTATGCCGAAGTCCGCTGCACCCCTTCGCTCACCGCAATAGCGATCCGCCACATAGGTAAACTCCTCGTCGCAGTTCCCATAACCCTATAGCTATGAGTTGCGAGCGATCCTGATCGATCAGGATCCCAAGCCGGCACACCTGGCGAAATCCTTCCCTCGCTCGATAAAGCTGCGGTAGCTGCCGTAGCTCGGAGCCGCGGGCGACAGAAGCACAACGCCGCCGCGCGGTGTGACAGCTTTGGCCAGATCGACAGCCTCGCGCATCGACCCGGCGCGATGCACGAAGTCGGTGCCGGCGAGTTGCTCAGAAATTCGCCTGCCGCTGGCATCGATCAGGATGACCGCGTGCGGCGGAGAAGCACGCAGTCGGCTCAGCAGAGCCCCATAGTCGACGCCCCTGTCGTGGCCACCGGCGATCAGTGTGACATCGCGATCGAGATAGACATCCAAAGCCGCTATGGCGGCCTCAGGAGTTGTCGAGATGCTGTCATCGACAAAGAGTATGCCGTGCGCTTCGCCGATTTCCTGCTGTCGATGCGGCAACGGCGGAAAGCTTTCAGCAGCACGCAGCGCATCGATCCGATCGATGCCGAACTCGGCACAAACGGCGAGCGCCCCTGAAAGGTTGGAAAGATTGTGCCGGCGGCGCAGATACGGACTGGTCACCCGCACCTCCGGTTCAGCCGAGAACACCGCGTACCGCAATCGGGATATATCCACGATGGTAGATACGGTCGGCTTGGCATCCGCAGCGATCAGGCACCGGCGCGCGTGCAGCAGCAGATTGAGCTTGTCGCGCTGGTAGGTCTCGACGCCGCCATGCCAGTCGAGATGTTCCTGCGACAGCGAGGTAAGCACGGCAAGATCACACAGGCCGTCGAAATCCGCCGCCTGGTAGCTGGAGACTTCGATGATCGCCGCATCCAGGCCAGTTCGAGGCAGATCCGTCACCGGCACGCCGATATTGCCGGCGGCCACCGCATTCCATCCCACTCCGCGCAGGATGTGCGTGATCAGCGCCGTAGTCGTGCTCTTGCCCTTGGTGCCAGTCACACAAACTGTGCGGCACGCAGGCCGATCGACGAACCAGAGATTGAGCAGAGACGTGAACGTCACGCCCCTGCCCCGTGCGTCATAGAGACTGATGCCAGGCGATTTCACCACCACGTCGAAATCGGGCAGTGCCGCGGCAACGGCCTCGCGCCCGCTGATCAGCGGTGCGTCCGTATCAACCGGATTGTCGTCGAGTATTGTTGGCTCGACGCCATGTTCGCGCAACAGCCGCAATGCCGCATGACCTTCGCGGCCATAGCCCCAGATAGCGACACGTTTGCCGCGCAAGTCATCCGCATGCATCGAGCATCGCCAGGTAGCGTTCAGGCACCATGTGGGGCCCGCGCAACGCGAACAGAGCAGCGAAGTCACCCCCATGAACCTGAGGTGCCAGCGCCCGGACCACCGGCGCATCGCGCCAGGCTGCCATGTCCTGCAAGTGGCGCAAGGTCGTCGCACTTTCCTCGATTTCGCCCACGCACTCGAACGGTTTGTGCGCGCGCAAGCCGCACAGCTCGGCGAACCCCTCCATCTGCGACGGATCGTTCAGCATGTCGCGGCCGAATGTGGCGACCAGTCGTGGCTTGTCGATGAATGGCGCCAGCGCGAGAAACACGAAGCGGCACTTCGGACAGTCACAGCACCAGTTGGTGGAGCGTCGCTCCGGCGCCTGGCGGAATGCAGTGTTGCAGCTCATGAACACCGGCAGGTACGCATCCTGGCGGGCAAAGCGACGCGCGATCGCGACTTCGCTCAGCGGACGGAGGAAGGAAAAATAGGTGATGCCCGTGGCCACGTGCGCCTCGAGATAACGCCGGACGCCCTGCTCGAAGTCGAACGACTTACTGTACTGATGGTTCACGTCGCCAACCGTTGGCTGGCTCGCCGAGTGTTCGTTCGACATCGCGATTGCATCGAAGCCCACGATGATCGCGCAGGCGAGCACGATCATGCTGAGTATGCCGGTGATCGGCACATGGCCATTCAGCGCACCTGCCGCATTCAGCTCCAGTAACCGGCGATCCAGGCTGCGGGTCACGCGGATGAACGGCAAGCCGGACTGGCGGATCGTGGCGTCGATCGGAGCCGCGTTGCCAAGTGAGAACAGAACCAGCGGCTCGCCTGCCTGCTTCAGGCATTCAACCGTGACGATGGAGTCCTTGCCGCCGCCAACCGGGACACAGGTGCGACGCGGCAGCTCGACCTGAACCGCGCTGGCGGACTCGACGGCATCCGTGACGATATGCACCCGTCCCGCCAGGTTGACAGCGTTGCGCCAGGCGTATTCGCCAAGGCCTTTCACATAGAACTCGGTGAAGAATGCCGCCGTCGCGGGATCGACTGGAAATGCAGTGCAGCGGATGCGATCAGGCGCATAGGCCTTGTAGTAGCTGACGCCACAGGCAAGCAGCAGCATACGGAAGATTCGCTCGAGTGCTTCGTCTTCCACCGCCGACAGTGTGCGATCGACTCTCGGAAACACGATGCGCTCTTCGAAGCGAAGCGCGTCGTCGAATTTGTAGTGCAGTGACAGCGCCCCTGTTTCCAGGTCGAAGCGGTACGCCTCGCAGACGAATTCAGCGTACGGAGGCATCGTCCGTGGCCATCGCCCGGATTGCACGCAGCTTGGCGTGGTGTATGTCCATCGGCAGGCTGTCGACTGTGAGCGTACGTCGCCTGGTTACGCCGTCGACAGCGGGGCCCTGATCCACCATTGCGCGCAGGATCGCTTCGTCTCGCGCTGGATCCAGACAATTGAGCAGCCCGGCGCGCCAGTCGTTGCGCAGCATCGCGAGCGCGGCGATCAGCGCGTATGCGCCCCAGTTCGATACGCCGGCGACGATCATATGATCGGCTGGTGTCGCACAGGCGATCTTCTCGCCGTGCGCGACGAAATCTCCGATGAGCGAGGCAGGGACGGAACCCATGCCAATCTCGTTGCCGCCATCGCCAATGGCGATGCGCGTCCAGGGGCCGGCGAGGAACAGGTCGTCCAGTGGCGTGGTGAAGGCACTGATGTCTTCGCCCCGCATGTTCCGCGGTGCCCCATCGGCACTGCGGCCGCACCGCTCGATCGACACCACATGTGTTACGCCGAGCATCCGCCACGAGGCGACAACTTCATCGACCGAGCCGCCCAGCGGCACGACATCCAGCGGAACGTCGCTGTCACGCAGAGCCGCGGCGCAGGTCCCGCGGCAAGGTTCGTCTGTGGCGAGGCGGCAAGGAACGCCAACCTGCCGCAACGCAGCCGCGAGCATGGCCGCACCAACCGGCCCGTCAGTTTCGGCCGCCGGAGGCGTTCCCAGAGGCACGTAAAAGCCGGTGATTATGCCAACCGAGAGTGCGGAAGCGGACGCCATCGCGGAAGCACCCTGCCACAGGCCGCCTTTCGTTGCCGCGAACAATCCCTCGATGTTACGGCCGACTTCCTGATGGATCAGAGCCTCAATTCGGTCGATTATCTCACGCATGGCGGGTTCGGATCGAACTACAGATGGACACAGATAGACACAGATGAAGTGCCGCCGTCCGGCAGCTTACTGTCGACAGCTCAATATCTGTATGCATCTGTGTCCATCTGTTGTTCCAATTCAAAATGCCGCCAGCTTGGAATTCCGCAGGTCGGTGATCAGCATAGAGCCAGGCGCGTGCGTAATGCAGAACTCCGGCTTCACCGCCGCGACTGCCGCCTGCGGCGTGACACCGCAGGCCCAGAACACTGGCAGCTCGTCCGCACCGACTGGAACAGCGTCGCCGTAATCCGGCTTGTTGATGTCCTTGATGCCGATGTGTTCAGGCAGACCGATATGCACCGGCGCGCCGTGCACCGAAGGGAAGCGCGACGTGATCTGCACCGCGCGAATCGCATCGGCCGGGCGAAGCGGGCGCATCGACACGACAAGCGGCCCATGGAAGACGCCGGCCGGCACGCATGGGACGGAGGTGCGATACATCGGCACGTTGCAGCCGAGGGCGATGTGGCGGACCTCGATCCCGTCCTCGACCAGCGCCTCTTCGAAGGAGAACGAACAGCCGATCGCGAAACTCACCAGGTCGTCACGCCAGACGTGGGAAACGTCGGTCGGCTCCTCGATCAGTTCGCCATTGCGCCAGACACGATAGCGCGGCACGTCGGTCCGAATGTCGATATCGCGGCCGATTGTCGGGAACGACGGATCGCCCGGCTCGGAGACCGCCAGCACGGGACATGGTTTCGGGTTCGCCTGGGCGAAGCGCAGGAAGTCGTTGGCCAGTGCCTTGGGCAGGATGGCCAGGTTCGCCTGCACATTGCCTGGCGCCAGGCCCGAGGTCGCGCCGGTGAATGCGCCAGCGCGGATGCGCAGCCGTTCGGCGTGACCGAGCGCAAATCCCCGTTCCGGCATGGCATCCATCAATTCCTCCATCCGACTCATCTGCACGGACATTAGCAGACACTCGACCCGCACGGCAGCCTCGGAGGAATCATTCGGTTTGCAACACCATGGCAACTGTTGTTTGCGATTCTGTGGCCATGCGGCCCTGGATGGCAAACCTGATCGGCGTGCTGCTCGGCCTCACCATCGGCGCCGAGGCGCTGTTCATCTGGTATTCGCGAGAGCCCGCGCCAATCGTGGCGCCTGCCATCGTCGCGTCCGCGCAGCCAACGCCACGGATCAGCGTGCAGCCGGCTGCGCCCGCCCCAATGCCGCACGAGTCGTCGCCGGTCGAATTGCCGCGGTTCGAGGCACCGCTGCCGTCGCAGTCGCAGGCCGGGGCGCTCCCTCGCGTCGTCTACCCCGAAGCGCCATCGCCTGACACCCATAGGCCGGGGTCGGCGATGGCGGGCACCGGATTCTTCGTCGCTTCGGATGGCAGCCTGCTGACAGCGGCACACGTGGTGACCGACTGCAAGGCGACCCGGATCGCGTCGAGGTTTGTCCTGCCGACCAGCGTCCGCCTGATCGCCCTGGATAAGAAGCGAGACATAGCGCTGCTGCGGGCCGATCACCTCGCTCCGCCGGCGACTTTGCCGATCGGACATCCGGCCGCACCGGGTGGTCGGTTGTTCGTGCTGGGCTATCCTGCCAGCGGGGGCGTGCTCGTCCCCACGGAAACCTGGGGCACCTTGGAGAATGCGCATCTGCAACCCGCACCCGCCGACTTCGTCGACCCGCGCCGGCTGATCTGGGCGGCAGCGCCCGAGGTCGCGCATGGCTTCAGCGGCGGCCCGATGCTGGATCCACGCAATGGCGCCGTCATCGGTATCGTGCGCGGCATGGTGGACAGCACACGCCTGCATGCGGAACGTGCGGCGATCCCGGCCCATGGGATGGTGATAGGCCCAGGCTCCATGGCGCTGACCGCGCTTCTCGGCCATGAAGGCGCGGATGACGACGCGATCGCCATGTCGGGCGATGATGCGCTGGATGCAGCACGGCGCGCGACCGTGCACGTGCTTTGCCTGTTCTGAGCGGCATCGACCGCTCCGGCTTGCGTTGGTCTGCAAACAGGAGCGGACGCGTGTGGCCGCATTACGGGCAGGGTGCGGCGGCAGTCTTCTGAGCGACGGCACCAACTCCGGGTTGCCAGGTTCCGCCGGCGCTACCTTCCGCCTCGGTCTTTTGCGCGGATGCGCTCGGTCGGGCTTGGTAATTGCCACCGGCGCCACCCTCAGCCTCGGTTTTCCGTGCCGTAGCGCCTGGGGCTGATTGCCAGTTGCCACCAGCGCCGCCCTCGCCCTCGGTCTTCTGTGCCGTAGCGCCTGGGGCTGATTGCCAGTTGCTACCGGCACCGCCCTCACCCTCGGTCTTCTGTGCCGTAGCGCCTGGGGTTGATTGCCAGTTGCCACCGGCACCGCCCTCGCCTTCGGTCTTCTGTGAAGCCGGGCAGCCTGGCGTATAGGCGAAGGCCGGCATGGCGATCGTGCTGCCAATCAGCAGTGCAGCAGCGACGGTCTTCCGGATGTGCATGGTCAAGTCCTCCGTTGTGTTTCGGCGTAATGCCGACGTGAGGACCGAACGGCTGACGGCTTTATTCGCCAGGCGATCATTGAATTTCTGTCATCAAGTCATGCGACCTCGAGGCGAATAAATGCAGATGAAGTCTGGTCTCTGACGCATTGGCACTATGCAAGGTCAGGAGGCGACTCCATGCGTACCATCACTCGTATCGTTCTCGCTGCTATTGCGCTCATCAGTGTAGGTGCAGGCGCCGCGCGCGCCGGCAGTCCGACACCGCAGGAACTGGTCGCACACGAGTTGGCGGCTGTCGTCAGCATTGCCGTGTTGCGCGGGCCCGTTCCAGCCGCGCCGCCCACGATGGCGAGCGCCAGCGCCGAATCCAAGACGGCGGCGCAGCAGCCGTCCGCATCGGACATGCCCCACGACACGCACATCCTTGGGTCGGGATACATCATCGATCCAGGCGGGATCATCGTGACCAACCGGCACGTCATCGAGCGTGCCAAGGACATCCTGGTGATCCTGCATGACAATACGCTGCTGCGTGCGACGGTACTGGCGCAGGCAAACGAGGTGGATATCGCGGTGCTCAAGGTCACACCGGATTCACCACTTCCGGCGGTGAGATTTGGCGACAGCGATGCGGTGCAGGTGGCCGATCCGGTATTGGCGATCGGCAATCCACTGGGCCTTGGCGGGTCGGTGACGCAAGGCATCGTCAGCGCGCTCAATCGCGATATCCGAGATACACCGTTCGACGACTACATCCAGACAGATGCGGCGATCAATCATGGCAATTCCGGTGGTCCTCTGTTCAACGTGCACGGCGAGGTCATCGGAATGAACACGGCGATCATCGCGCCGAACGGAACCAGTGGTTCGATCGGGCTCGGGTTCGCGATACCGTCGAACGATGTGAAGTATGTGGTCGATTCGCTGCGCAGTCCCGGCGGAATGCGTCTCGGCACGCTCGACTTCCGCATCCAGCAGGTGACGCCGGAGATTGCCGATGCCCTGAACATGCCAAAGGCCGAAGGCGTGATTGTTGGCGGCACGAAGGAAGACGGAGCGGCGAGCAAGTGCGGTATCGTCGCGGGCGATATCATCCTGAAGTACGGGACGATGCCGGTGACGGATGTGCGGGCGCTGGCGCGCGCCGTGGCACGGTCAAAGCCCGGCACCGCGGTCAACCTGCTGGTTTGGCGCAATGACGAACCGACGGTGATCACGGCGACCGTCGGGGCGATGGAGGAGACCGCGCCGGCTGTCGAAACCCCTGTAGCGGTGGTGGCGGCGGCCGAACCAGGCTGGCATCTGGCACCGATCGACGACGGCGCGCGGCGCGCGTTCGGTGTGTCTGGCGGAGCGGGCGTTGCGGTGGCACGCGTTGATGCAGGTGGTCCGGCATCTGACGCCGGCGTGGCCGCGGGTGATGTGATAGTCCAGATCCAGCAGGAGAAGGTTGCGAATGCAGCGGATGTCGCGAGGGCGATCACCTCTGCACGCCAGCAGCAGAGGCACTTCGTCATCGTGCTGGTGCAGAATGCGCAGGGCCTGCGGTGGCTGTCGGTCAGTCTGGAGTAGCTGGGCCTCAGCTCCCCACTTTTTCGTCGGAGTTTACGCCGAGTTGCTTCAGCTTGCGGTGCAGCGCACTGCGCTCCATGCCGACAAACTGGGCGGTCCGGCTGATGTTGCCGCCGAAGCGGAGGAGTTGTGCCTGCAGATATTGTGTCTCGAACAGATCGCGCGCCTCGCGCAGTGGCAGGCCCATGATGTCCGCGGTCGGATCGATGTTCAGCAGCGCGGGCGCGTTGGAGCCGATTTCGGGTGGCAGCATGTCGGCGCGGATCGGGTCGGCGCCGCCGCCCGGCGCCATGATCAGCAGCCAGTCCATCAGGTTGCGCAACTGGCGCACGTTGCCCGGCCAATCATATGCCTGCAGGGCCGCGAGCGTATCGGCGGACAGTTCGCGCGACTGAACACCAGCGTTCTCGGCCGAGCGCACAATGAAATGCTGCGACAGCGCCGGGACATCCTCGCGACGCTCCTTCAGAGCGGGTACCTTCAACGGGACGACGGCGAGCCGGTAATAGAGATCCTCGCGGAACCGGCCAGAAGCGATCTCTGTCTGAAGGTCTTTGTTGGTGGTGGAAAGCACGCGAACATCGACCTTTATCCGCGCTGAACCGCCCAGGCGCTCGAAGGTCGAATCCTGCAGCGCACGGACGATCTTGCCCTGCGTCTCGAGCGGCATGTCGGAGACTTCGTCCAATAGCAGCGTGCCGCCATGCGCACGCTCCAACACGCCGGCGCGACGCGGTTGCGCGATCGGATCAGCGCCCGCTTCCAGACCGAACAGCTCTTCCTCGAACCGGCCGGGCGCGAGCGTGGCACAATTCAGAACAATGAACGGTCCCTCGGCACGACGGGACCGCGCGTGGATCATCCGCGCGACAACTTCCTTGCCGCTACCGGCAGGCCCGTGGATAAGCGCGCGCGAACCGGTCGGCGCCACGCGCTCGACGCCGGTGCGCAATACGCCAATAGCCGAACTGTCGCCCGTCAGGGATGTTTCGGGGCCGGCGCGCAGACGGAGTTCAGCATTCTCTCGCGCCAATGCGGCGGCTTCCAGGGCGCGGCGCACCACGAGAAGCAGGCGATCTGACTTGAACGGCTTCTCGATGAAGTCGTAGGCGCCTTGCTGGATAGCGGTCACCGCCATCTCGATGTTGCCATGGCCAGAGATCATCACGACGGGAACATGGGGTTCCTCGCTGTGGAATGCCTCCAGGATACCGAGGCCATCCATACGCGAACCTTGCAGCCAGACATCAAGAATGGCCAGCGACGGACGGCGCATGCGGAACGCGGCGATTGCTGCCTCGGAGTCCGCGGCGCCACGCGTCTCGTAGCCTTCGTCGCGCAGCACGCCATCGATGAGCATACGGATATCGGGTTCGTCATCGACGATCAGGACGTCATACGCCATCCGGCACCTTTATGGGCAATACGAGCGTGGCCACCGCTCCAGGACCGTCAGTGCGATCTTCGAGTGTCAGCCGTCCGCCGTGGTCTTCCATGATCTTCTTCACGATGGCGAGGCCCAGCCCTGTCCCTTTCGGCTTATGAGTTACATAAGGTTCAGTGAGCCGCGCACGATCTTCCTGCGGCAATCCGACACCATCATCGGTCACGATGATGCGAACGTCGCTCTGATCGCATTGCACGCAGAGGCCGATATGGCCGGCGCTTTCGCGCATCGCGACGGCATCGGCGGCGTTCTGCAACAGATTGGTCAGCGCCTGCCCAATGAGCCGCCGGTCGCAGGGAGCGACTGGTCCTTTTTCGGGGATTTCGGTGCACCAGTCGATCTGCGGACGTGCGGTCTTTTGCAGCACCAGCATCTCACGCGCGACGCGACCGACATCCTCGGACTTGATGACCGGGTGTGGCATGCGCGCGAAGGCCGAGAACTCATCCACCATGCGGCCGATATCGCCGACATGGCGGATGATCGTATCGGCGCATTGCTTGAACGTGTCAGGATCCGTGGTGATTTCCTTGGCAAAGCGACGCTTCAGCCGTTCCGCTGCGAGTTGTATCGGCGTCAGCGGGTTCTTGATTTCGTGTGCGATGCGGCGCGCCACATCGGCCCAGGCGGCCTTGCGCTGCGCGGATTGCAGTTCAGTGATGTCGTCAAATGTGACGACGAAACCATCAGTCCGTCCGCCGGACAGATCGGCGCCGATACGCACCAGCAGCGTGCGGCGGCGCGTCGCCGGCCCAAT
>Ga0070730_10005937_pt1 | contig 10466 bp, 9 predicted proteins | sample Coa_R1_3_FD_66447 | JGI IMG/M metagenome (GOLD analysis project Ga0070730, IMG submission 66447) | Surface soil microbial communities from Centralia Pennsylvania, which are recovering from an underground coalmine fire - Coalmine... | ecosystem: Environmental > Terrestrial > Soil > Unclassified ... | reverse complement strand
GGCGGACTGGCCGATGTTCCGCGACGACCTCGAGCGCTCCGGGTTCGCCGAGGGCTCGACCGTCGGCTCTGCCGTGAGCGTCGCGTGGGAGCTGCCGCACTTCAACGTCACGCGCTACGGGGCCGTCAAGGGTTCCCCGTCGGTCGTGGGGGACACGCTCTACTGCGGGACCGACACGGGCCGCTTCATCGCCGCGGACATCCGGGACGGCACCATCCTGTGGCAGATCCAGCTCAGGCCGACCACGCACGGCATCCACGGGTCGCCGGCGATCGTCGGCGATGTCGTCTACATCGGGGCGTACGACGGGACGCTCTACGCATTCGAGCGGCGGACGGGCCTGCTGCTCTGGCGGCACAAGCGCGGCTATCAGATCGGCTCGTCGCCGGCCGTCGTGCCGGCGTGGGGGATCGTCTACAGCTCGCACGAGGAGTCGCCCAGCGGCGGCGGCATCGTTCTCGCGCTCGACGCGCACACCGGCCGCGAGCTCTGGGAGGGCCGCACCGAAGCGCACCCGCACTCGAGGGTCGCGGTCGACGTCGCGCGCGAGGCTGTCTTCGTCGGCGACAACCGCGGGACGATGTACTCGTTCGACGCCCGCACGGGGCACGTGCGCTGGCAGCGCGAGCTCGACCGCGACGGCGGCAAGACCGACATCAAGACGACGCCCATGGTGATGCCCGATCGCGGCATGGTCGTCTTCGGCGCCTGGTCCGGCAAGGTGTACGCGCTGCGGGAAGACACCGGGGACACGGTCTGGGAGCACGCGACGGGCGGCCGCCTCATGGGCTCGGCCGCGCGACTCGCGCGCGATGGGAGCATCTTCGTCGGCTCGCCCTCCGGTGATCTCTTCGCCATCGACGACGCGACGGGCGCGACGAAGTGGACGTTCCACGTGGGGGCGCCCATCTACAGCTCGCCCGCGGTCAGCGGCGACGGGCGCGCGGTGGTGCTCGGGGCCGGCGACGGAGACGTCTACGCGGTCCGGACCGACACCGGCGAGAAGCTGTGGAGCGTCCATCTGGGCGGCAACGTGTCCGGCTCGCCCACCCTCGTGGGCGATCGCATCTACGTGACGGCGCACCGAGGTGGGCTGTGGGCGCTCGTCACGCAGGGGTAGCGGCCTGGCTTCTCGCGGCCGCAGCGGTGAGCGCCTCGCTCTCGCTCGTGGGTTGCGCGGCGTCGCCCGCTCCCGCCCTCGTCCCGGCGGCCGCGGAGCGCGCGGCCACGGAGCGCAGGATGCCCGGCCGAGCGTACGACGACCCCCCCGGAGCGCGAGCGGCGCGCGAGCGTCTGGTCGCGCGCATCGCGATGAAATACCCACGGGTCCCGGCGCGGGTGCTCGACGCGATCGGCGCCGTGCCTCGCCAGTGGTTCGTCGACGCGCCCCTGGCTCGCGCGTATCGAGATCGCCCGCTGCCCATCGGGTGGCGCCAGACGATCTCTCAGCCGTCGGTCGTGGCCATCATGACGACGGCGCTCGACCTCGACCCACGGCACCGCGTGCTCGAGATAGGCACCGGCTCCGGGTACCAGGCGGCGGTGCTCTCGCAGCTCGTGGCGCACGTCGACTCGATCGAGATCGTCGCGCCGCTGGCCGACGCGGCGCGCACGCGGCTCGCCGCGCTGGGTTACACCCGCGTCGAGGTACGCACCGGCGATGGGTACGCGGGGTGGCCCGAGCATGCGCCGTACGACCGGATCCTCCTCACGGCGGCGCCCCCGAAGGTGCCCGATGCGCTCTTCGACCAGCTCGCCCAGGGCGGCGTCCTCGTGGCACCCGTCGGCGAAGGCGAGGCGCAGCGGCTCGTTCGATGGCGCCGGGAGGGCGGACGGCTCGTGGAGGAGGACCTGGGGCGCATCCTCTTCGTGCCGATGGTTCACTGAGACTGCGTCGATGACGCGACGGGCCGTGGCTCGGATCGTGCGAAGGCGTTCGACGACATCGAGCGCGCCAGCACGATCCGCCACGCAGTGCTCCGTGCACCGCGACGTGCTCGCGTTCGGCTGGGCGTGTGGGTGACGGAGCGACGCACGTCGGTCCGAGGACGACGAGGCTCGCACCGAGGGTCGCCCAGGTGGCTCTCTGCGTCGCGAGCCCGACTCTTCGCATCCCCGCGTCGAGGCAGAGAGAACCCGGGTCGGCTCGTTGCGTCGGGCCCGTGGGTCTCGCGATGGATGCCGGTGGGTGAGAGTGTCCCGGCCCGCGGACACGTACCCGAAGGCTTGGGCACAACGACCGACGCCGTGCACCCCGAATCCCACGCCGCCGGGGTCACCGAGGGGCGGGCTTCATCCTGAAAGCGAGGCTCCCGGCTCCTTGACCCGCGCCCACGGGGAAGAAGCCGCACGGCTCGGGCCTGCGTGGGAAGCCCGTGAGCCTCGAAAGGTGACGCGCCTGGCTCGCAGAGGTGACGCCCTTGGCTCGCAGAGCGATCCCCGCGGCAAGGAATGCCACGGGCTCCGCCGAGAAGGCGAAGCCCTTCCCCCAGTAGGTCGACGGGCATCGACCTACAATCCCGAGGGCGTGGACGAGAAGGCGAAGGCCGTCGACAAGCCATCCGAGCCCATGGGATTGATGGGCGAAGCCCTTCGACCAGAAGTCCACGCCCGTGGGATTCATTGAGGAGCACCTCCCCCATCGATCCCACGCTCGTGGACACGAAGGTGAAGGGCGTCGACCAACAACCCCCAGGCGTTGGCCTTCGAGTCGAAGGCCTTCGCCTTCCAGTCCGAGGCCTTCGCCTTCCAGTCCGAGGCCTTCGCCTTCCAATCCGAGGCCTTCGCCTTCCAGTCCGAGGCCTTCGCCTTCCAGTCCGAGGCCTTCGCCCTCCGGTCGGAGGCCTTCGCACTCCAGTCGTGCTCCTGGTGGGCGCGCCGGGCACCGGCAAGACCTTGCTCGCGAAGGCCGATCGTGCGGCGCCGCGCGCGGCGCACACCAAGACTGTGGCCGCCGCCTGAACGGCACGCCGTTCGCACTGGCTGCAGGCATGACCGGCCCAAGCTCCGAAAGCAGACGATTCGTCGTCCTGGTCGCCCTGGACGACTCCGAGCACGTCCACGAGATCTTGCGCGCCGGCGCAAAGATCGCGCGCGGCATGCCGGGTGGAGAGTTGCACCTCGTCCACGCCGTGGAGAATCTGCCTCCCGCCGTGTCGCTGGTGCCGCCGCCGACGGGGATGGGCGTCAGTCGCCGTGAGATCCTCGCGGCCGCAAGGGCGTACGTCGCGGCGCTGGCGTCCGAGGTGAGGGGGTACTTCGGGGGTCATGTCACGACACAGATCGCGCTCGGGAAGGCACGCGCCCAGATCCTGCTCGCCGCTGCACAGGTTCAGGCCGACCTCGTGCTCGTGGGGACGCACGGTCGCCGCGGCGTTCCGCGGATGCTGCTCGGCTCCGTGGCGGAGGGCGTCGTCCGCGGGGCCACGTGCCCGGTCCTCGTCGTGAGACCGAAGGACTACTCCGCCGTCGAGCAGATCGAGACGCAGCAGGCGACCACCGGGGATCAGCCATGAACGTCTCCGACGTCCTCGAGCGAGAGCCGCTCGTCGTCCCCATGAACGAGAGCGCAGGATCGGTCTGGGCTCGAATGCGGCAACGGGGCGTGGACCACGTCGTGGTCGTCGACGCGAAGCTGCGGGTCGTCGGGGTCGTCTCGAGCGACGATCTCGGCGGTCCCTCCGGCGGCACGCATCGACGCATGGGCAGGACCGTGGGGCAACTGATGCATCGCGACCCCGCGTCCGTCACCGTGCGGACGAGCGTCCGCAGGGCGGCGGCCCTGATGCGGGCACGCCACACCGGATGCCTCCCGGTGCTCCGGGGCGAGAAGCTGGTCGGCCTGGTCACCGTGGGCGCGCTGCTCTCCGTCCTGGAACGAGCGAACCCTTGAGTCCAACGGGGACCTGCGCCGAACGCAGGCTGAGGCGCTGGCCACGGCCCGATCGAGGCTCCCAGCGGATGATGCCCCCGCGTCACCCAGCCAGCAGGTCACGCAGCGAGTCCCGCAGCTTCAAGCGCCCGCGGTGAGCGCGCTGCCGGACGGCCTCCGCCGAGATCCCGAGCACCGCGGCGGCCTCCTCGGCGGAGAGCTCCTCGAGGTCGCGCAGGACCACCGCCGCGCGCTGGTGCTCGTCGAGCGCCTGCAGCGCTTCGTGTGCTCGCTGCGTGAGCCGCTTCTCCTGCAAGAGATCATCGGCCCCGTCGGACGGCGACGAGCGCGGGAGGCCGACGTCCTGCACCTCGGGCGAGAGCACCTCGATCGACGAGGTCGGGCGCCGCTTGGCGGCGCGGCGGAGCATGAGCGCTTGATTGACGGCGATCCGGTAGAGCCAGGTCCCGAAGCGGGACTCGCCGTGGAACGACGCGATGCCCCCGTGTGCTCGCAAGAAGGTCTCCTGCACGATCTCCTCGGCGTCGCTCGCGTTGCGCGACATGCGCAGGGCGAGCCGGTAGATGCGATCCTGGTACCGGGTGACGAGGGCGACGAACGCCGCTCGCTCGCCGCAGCGCGCGCGCGCCGCGAGCGACTCGTCCGACGACTCCGGCCCTTCGAGCACGACTGCGCGAAGCATGCGAACGCTCGGTGCAAGGGGAGGGCCGCGCACGGATCGCGCGCGATCCGCGGCCGTCGTTCCCCCGTCCCGCGCATGCCTCGCGCCCACGCGCACGCCTTGCGCGCGGCGCTTCAGTGCGGCCGCCGGCGCCAGACGAGGCCGAGGGCCCGACGGAGCCTCGCGCGTACGTCGCGGGGCATGGGCACGTCCGTGGCGCGCCGGATCAAGCCAGGAACCCGCTCGTACTGCGCGAGGGCCTCGACGCATGCCGGACATGCCCGCAGATGAACGGTCATCTCGTCGACGGCTTCCGGCGAGAGCGCCCGCTCGGCGTATTCCCCGAAGAGATCGACGCAGCGCTCGCACGAGAGGGCCATTGCACCGGGTTGGATGTCACGCAAGAGCGCGTGTGACCGGGTCACATTCGGTCGCCCGCGGCATCTGGACGGGCGTGGGCTCCCCCTCGTTCCCCGCCCGAGCGCTCGCGAGAGGATTCCGTCCGTTCGCGAAGGTGGACGCGTCCGAGTCGGTCAGCGCCGCGGCGATGATGATCGCGGCGTTCCTCCTCCTCAGCGCCTACTACCTCCTCAAGACCGTCCGCGAGCCGCTCATCCTGCTCCACGGCGGCGCGGAGGTGAAGCTCTACGCACGGGCCGCTCAGGCCGTGCTCATGGTGGGCGTCGTCCACGTCTACGGCCGGATCGCCCGCCACGTCGGCCGCAGGAAGCTGCTGGGGATCGTCTTCGCCTTCTTCGTCTCGAACATCGTGGTCTTCGCGCTGCTCGCGCGCGCCAACGTCTCCATCGGCCTGCCGTTCTTCCTGTGGGTCGGGCTCTTCAGCTACACCTGCGTGGCGCAGCTCTGGGCGCTCGCGGCCGACATCTACTCGGAGGACCAGGGCAAGAGGCTCTTTCCCATCCTCGGCATAGGCAGCTCCGTCGGCGCCGTCGTCGGCTCGAGGCTCGCGCGTGCGCTCGTGGCCTCGGGGCCTCACGCGCTCATGTGGGCCGCCGCCGCGCTGCTCGTCGCGTGCGTCGCCCTCCTGGCGTGGGTAGAGAGCCGCGCCGGCGCGACGAGCCGGGCCAAGCAAGACGCCGCACCCGAGAAGCCGCTGTCGACGGAGGGCGTGCTGCACCTGCTCGCGCGCGACAAGTACCTGGTGCTCGTCGCCGTGATGATCGTCCTGCTCAACTGGTGCAACAGCGCCGGCGAGTACGTCTTCGACCGCGCGCTGCTCGCCGCCGTCGGCGACGCGCAGAGCCGCGGGCTGACGCCCGAGGTGTTCGTCGGCTCGGTCAAGGCGGACTACTTCGCCTGGTACAACCTGCTGGGGATGCTGCTGCAGCTGTTCGCCGTGTCGCGCATCCTGAACAAGCTGGGCGTCCGCAACGCGCTCCTCTTCCTGCCGGCGTTCGCCTTCGTCGGCTACGCGGCCGCCGTCGCCGCGCCGGTCCTCGCGGTCATCCGCCTCGTGAAGATCGGGGAGAACGCGCTCGAGTACTCGGTCGCCGAGACGTCGCGCCACGCGCTCTACCTCGTCACCTCGCGGGTCGAGAAGTACGTGGGCAAGACGTCCGTCGACACGATCTCCGTCCGGGTCGGCGCCATCCTGTCGGCCGCGGTCGTCTGGATCGGCGGGCGCGTCGGCCTGCCGATCGCGGGCTTCGCAGCGATCAACGTGGTGCTCAGCGCCGCGTGGATCGCGGTCATCATGGCGATCGGCCGGGAGCACGCGCGCCGCAGCGGCGAGCCGCAGACCGACCTGGCCGCTGAGCCGGTCACGTCATGAAGCGCGCGGCCTCGGCGGCGGCCGCCTTCGTCGCCGCGTGCCTCGCTGCCTCGTGCCCGCGCGACGCCCGCGCGGACGCATCCGCCCAGGACACGACCTCCGTTGCGCCCAAGACGGCGACGGTCGCCGTCGCCCCCGCCCCCCCCTCGCCGTCCCGCAAGCGCCCGGTGCCGGACTACGACGGCCGGGGCGGCCCGCGCCCGACCGCGGGCGAACAGGCGCTCTGGGTGCCGCGCGTGCTCCTGTCGCCCGTGTATCTGGTGACCGAGTACGTCCTGCGACGACCTCTCGGCGTCGCCGTCCCCGCCGCCGAGAGCGCCGACCTCCCGCGCAAGCTCTACGACCTGGTCACGTTCGGGCCGCGCCACGAGCTCGGCGTCGTCCCGGTGGCGTTCGTCGAGTTCAACTTCAACCCGAGCGTCGGCGTGTACGCGTTCTGGGATCACGCGGGGTTCGAGGCCAATCACCTCCGGCTTCACGCGGAGGCATGGCCCTCGGACTGGATGGCGGCCAACCTCACCGAGCGAGTCGACCTCGATCGCGCGACGTCGCTGCAGCTCCGCGTGTCCGGTGTGCGGCGGCCCGATCGCGTGTTCTACGGCCTGGGCCCGAGCTCGAGGCAGGCGAACGAGAGCCGGTACGGCGAGGAGCGCTTCGAGGCGGGCGCGGCGCTCGACTGGCGGTTCTGGCGCTCGAGCCACGTCCAGACGGCGCTGGGCCTGCGCGACGAGAGGACGTTCGACGGCTACTACGGGACCGATCCGGCCTTGACTCAGCAGGTGGCGGCGGGCGCCTTCGCGCTGCCGGACGGGTTCGGCAAGGAGTACACGGTGCAGTACAACCGGATCGTCGCCGCCGTCGACACGCGCGTTCCGCAGAGCCGGCCGCGATCCGGCGCTCGGTTGGAGGTCGCCGCCGAGCAGGGCAGCGACGTGCGGCGATCGCCCGCCTCGGGCTGGGTGCGGTATGGCGCGACGGCGGCCGGCTTCGTCGACCTCGACGGATACGCCCGCGTGCTGGGGCTCTCGGTCACGACGCTCTTCTCGGATCCGCTCGGCGCCGGTCCGGTCCCGTTCATGGAGCTGGCTTACCTCGGCGGCGACCACCCGATGCCCGCGTACTACGCCGGCCGGCTGATCGACCGGAGCGCGGCCGCGGCGACCGCCAGCTACACGTGGCCCATCGCGCCGTGGCTCGACGGACGGCTCGAGCTGTCCGCCGGCAACGTCTTCGGACCGCACCTCGACTCGTTCGACGCGAAGCTGCTGCGCTTCTCGGGCGCCTTCGGCCTCTCGATCGCCGGCCTCCAGGATCCGCCGCTCGAGCTGCTCTTCGGCCTCGGCACCGAGACGGTCGCCGACGGCGCGGTGGTCGACTCCGTGCGGGTCGCCCTCGGAGTCCCACGCACGTTCTGAAGGAACGACTCGATGCGACCCACCCCACTCATCGGCCTCGGTTGTACCGTCCTCGCGCTGTCGGCGTGCGCTCCCGGGCGCACGTTTCCGCTGCGCGCTCCCGTCTGGCACGACGCGGACATGCTCCCCGTGAACGCACGCTGCCACCGGGACGAGGATCCGCGCCACGTGTCGTGCGCTCCCGAGCCCTACGACGCGAGCATCTACTGGGACGGGGCCGACCAGATGTTCTTCCGTCCGCTCTCCGAGTCGGTGGGGCTCGCGCGCGGCGGGGAGGCGGTCGACGTCAACAGCGTCGACGAGGTGCCCGACTCGGCGTGGTTCACGAACCGACTCGGCGTGCGCCCCGTGAGCCTCGACGAGCTGCGGCTGAACGCGTGCCCGCGCGACAAGATCCTGGACCCGGACTCGGCGCCCGACGGCTCGTGGGTCATCGACCAGGGCAAGACGACCGGATCCACCCCGGGGTTCCGCATGAAGGTGCCCGGCAAGGGCAAGTACATGGTCAAGGTGGAGGCGCACGGCCCGGAGCGCCAGGTCGCCTCCACAGTGGTCGGCGAGGCCGTCTACTACGCGACCGGGTACAACGCGTCGTGCGAGCAGGCGCTCTGGGTTCGCCCGTCGATCTTCAAGCTGACCCCGGGCCTCACGGCGCGGAGGGGCAACTTCGGCGATCTCTACGCGTTCGACCAGAAGGCGGTCGATGCGCTCTTCGCGGGCTCCACGATGCGCGGCGGGCTGCTCCGGATCAGCGCGTCCTCCTGGATCGCCGGCAAGGTCATCGGACAGTTCCGCTACGAGGGAACGCGGTCCGACGACCCCAACGACGTCGTCCCGCACGAGAACCGGCGCGAGCTGCGCGGCGCGCGCGTGCTGGCCTCGTGGATCGGGCACGTCGACTGCCGCGAGGGCAACTCGCTCGACGCGTGGGTCGCGGACGTGAAGGGTGCCGCGCCCGACTCGTCGCCCGGACACGTCGTGCACTACCAGATCGGCACGAGCGCCGCCCTCGGCAACGTCTGGGACTGGGACGAGATCTCGCGCCGCCTGGGGTACTCGTACGTGCTGGACTGGGGCGACATGGCGACGAGCTTCTTCACGCTCGGCGCGTCGCCGCGCGTCTACGAGACCGTCCAGAAGACGCCCGGGCACGAGATCTTCGGGTACTGGAACGTCGCCGACTTCGACCCCGATCGCTGGAAGAACGAGTACCCGAACCCCGCCTTCGATCGCATGACCGAGCGCGACGCGGCGTGGATGGCGCGCATCCTCGCGCGGTTCACGCCGGAGATGGTCCGGACGCTGGCCGAGATGGGCAAGCTCACCGATCCGGCGAACACCGCCTATCTCGACGAGGTCCTCGAGGGGCGCCTGCACAAGATCCTCGAGCGCTACCTGACGCGCCTGTCGCCGGTGACGGACCTCCGCCTGGAGGGCGACGGACGCCTGTGCGGCGTCGATCTCGCGGAGCTGAGAGACCTGCGCGACCCCGGCCGCTTTCGCTACTCCGCCCGCGTGGGGGGCGGCGGGTGGCTGGCGGTCGAGCGCCGGCCCGGCGCGGTCGTCTGCGTGGCCCTGGCGCACGCGGCGCCCGACGGCGGGCTACCGGACGACGCTCCGCAGCGCGTCGTGCGCGTCCGCATCGAGGACGGCGTCGCGGCCGGCCCCCTCGTGGCGCACCTGTACGACCTGGGCCCGACGCGCGGGTGGTTCCTCGCGGGCATCGAGCGCCCCGATCGCTGAGGCGCCGCCCAGGCGCGCCAGCGTCAGCCCCCAGGGCTACAGCGGCACCGAGAAGAGATCGCTCATCGTCTGCACCGACGCGGGCTGCGCCGCGCAGGGGAGCTGGTCGACCCCGAGGATCGTCTGCACGGTGAGCAGGAACGAGCTCGTGTCGTACGCCTTCGTCGAGACGGTTCCGGCGGCGGCGTTGGGCGACACCACGAGGAACGGAGGATCGTCACCCTGGCTGCCGCCCTCGTCCCACAGGACGAAGAGTGCGCCGCCGTTCTTGTACGCGTCCGACGCGAGGATGGCCGGCACCTCGGTCGCCAGCCACGCGTCGCCGGCGGCGACGGTGCCGTCGTGCATGTCGTGATCGAGGTTGGGCGTGATGAAGACGTAGTCGGGCACGGTGCCCGCGGCGAGGTCGGCGCCGAGCTGCGCGTAGTCGACCACGTGATCGCTGCACCGCGCACCAGGGGAGAACGCGCTGCCGTTCCAGCCGTTGATGTCGTCGAAGTACACGAACGGGTCGTGCTTGGCGGCGTAGGCGTCGTGCGAGGTGAGCCCGCACGGCGCCCCCATGCTCTCCTCGTAGGCCTTCCACGTCAGCCCCGCATGCTCGATCTGGTCCGCCAGGTGCGCGGTGGCGCCGATGGTGTTCGAGGGGCCGGGGTCGTTGTCGTCGAGGATGCCGAAGTTCTCGCCCGCGACCATCCAGAGGTAGTTCGGCTCGCTCGGGTGCACGTACGAATCGTGGTACGCGGCGGCGACGGCGCCCCGCGCGGCGAGGGCGTTGATGTAGGGCGCGTCTGCGCTGCCGAGGATCTGACCCGCGCTGTGGTTCTCCATCACGATCGTGAAGACCGTCCCGGCCCATCCGTTCGGACGTACCGCACGGCTGGTCGTGAGGGGGCGGCAGGCGACGTCGGTGCTGCCCCAGGTGGCTGGACCGCTGCACGCCGTGAGGAACGAGGAGCCGAG